>Ga0180217_1000223_pt1 | contig 109375 bp, 110 predicted proteins | sample eDN3rd37CBELigOP_FD_128521 | JGI IMG/M metagenome (GOLD analysis project Ga0180217, IMG submission 128521) | Enriched Organic Plus compost microbial communities from Emeryville, California, USA - eDNA 3rd pass 37_C BE-Lig OP (version 2) (version 2) ... | reverse complement strand
TCCGGCGAACTGGCTCTCGGCGGACTTGAGGGTGTCGCAGTAGGCGCCGCTGTCGCTGCCACCGCAGGCAGCCATGGATCCGGTCATCAGCACGATGCCGGCGACGGCAAGGGTCTTCTTCATGGTTCGTCCTTAAGTCCGGCGGCCGGACTGCCCTGCCGCTCGGCCTCCAAGCATGCCAGGTCCACAGATCGCTGCGAGGGTCACCCGCCGCGGCGGGCAGAACGAGAATCGCGACGCGGTTGCCGGCGTTTGGCAGACCCCGTGCTGAGCACCGGTCGTCGGCGTGCCGCTGCAGCCGCCAACTCGGCCGACGCCGAGCCGTTCGACGCCGATTTCGCCCGGATCGTCAGCACCCTGCGGGTGTGCTCCCGGATCGAGGCGTCGTGCTCCTTGAGCTGCGATGCCAGTGGTGTGGCGATGAAGATCGACGAGTACGTCCCTGCCGCCATACCGACGGCCAGCGCGAGCGCCAGGTCCTTCAGCGGCCCGGTGCCGAGCACGACCGTCCCGACGATCAACAGGGCCACGACGGGCAGCAGTGCCGTGACAGCGGTGTTGATCGACCGCACGAGCGTCTGGTTGACGGCCAGGTTGGCCTCCTCGGCATACGTGTGGGTCAACGAGCCTGGGATGGCGCGGGTGTTCTCCTTGACCTTGTCGAAGACGACGACCGTGTCGTAGAGCGAGTAGCCCAGGATCGTCAGCAGCCCGGTGACCGTCGCCGGCGTGACCTCGAATCCGGACCAGGCGTAGACGCCCGCGGTGATCAACAGGTCGTGGGCCAGCGCCACGATCGCGGCGACCGACATCCGCCATTCTCGAAAGTAGATCCAGATGAAGACGACGACGATGAGCACGAACACGATCAGTCCGGTCAGCGCCTTCTTGGCGACTTGCTCGCCCCAGCTGGGACCGATCAGGTTCTGACTGACCTCGATCGCGCCGGCATCGGTCAGCGCCTTCTGGATCGTCTCGGCCTGGTCCTGCGTCAACGGCTTGGTCTGCACGCGAACGGCGTCGGAGCCGGAGGTCGAGGCGATGGGGTCGCCTGCCTCCGGAATGTGCGCGCCCTCGACGGCCGCCGTGAGGTCGTCGATCGTCGTCTGGTCCGCGGTGGCGACCTTCGCAGTGAACTCCACACCACCCCTGAACTCGATGCCCATGTTGAACCCGCGCGCGGCGAAGGCGAGGCTGGACAGGACCAGGATCGCGATCGAGATGCCGTACCACACCTTGCGGCGTCCGACGAAGTCGAAGGAGATGCGGCCCTCGTACAGGTGGTGTCCGAACGAGCTGAAGCGCCCCATCAGGCCTGCCCTCCCACCGTGCGCGGAGCTCGGACGGGCCCGATCTCGTCGACCTTGCGCCCTTCGATGCCCAGATGGGCGGGGTCCAGGCCGGACCACTTGTGACCCTGACCGAAGAACGTGGTGCGCGCGAACAACGACACCAGGGGCTTGGTGAAGAGGAACACCACGATGATGTCGATCAGCGTCGTCAGGCCGAGCGCGAATGCGAAGCCGCGGACGACACCGATCGCGAAGATGTACAGGATCATCGCTGCCAGGAACGACACGGCGTCGGCCGCCAGGATCGTGTTCCGGGCTCGTGCCCAGCCGGCCTCGACGGCCAGTCGCAGCGACTTGCCGTCGCGGACCTCGTCGCGGATGCGTTCGAAGAACACGATGAACGAGTCCGCCGTGATGCCGATCGCGACGATCAGACCGGCGATCCCGGGCAACGTCAGGGTGAAGCCGAGTGCCGCTCCGAGCAGCAGGACCATCGCGTACGCGACCGCACCGGCGACGCCGAGCGAACCGATGATCACGATGCCCAGGCCGCGGTAGTACGCCAAGCTGTACACGACGACCAGTGACAGGCCGACGACTCCGGCGATCAGTCCCGCATCGAGCTGACTGCCGGCCAGCGTGGGTCCTTCCTCGGAGACACCGTTGACCGAGAACGTCAGGGGCAGTGCACCGTATCTGAGCTGGTTGGCCAGCGCCTTGGCCGATGTCGGCGTGAAGTTGCCGCTGATGACGGACTCGCCGTTCGTGATGTGGGCTTCGCTGCGTGGGGCGGACAGCACCTCGCCGTCGAGCACGATGGCGAATCGGGACTTCATCTCGGTTGCGGCCGACGTGGCGAACGGGGACAACGCCCCGGTGACCCGTTCGAACGCGTCCTTGCCGCTGCCCTTCATCGAGATCTCGACGACCCACTGGCTGCTCTGGCTGTCGAACGCCTGAGTGGCGCTGTCGATCTGCGATCCCTCGATGACCGTGGGGCTCAGGATCATCACCTCACCGGTGTCCGGTTCGCAGGTGACGAGCGGGTGGTCGCTGACGTCCTTGACCTCGAGCCCTTCATCGGTGCACCGGAAGTTCGTGGCGATCGTCTGCAGCGCGGACACTGCCTTGGCGTAGCCGGCCGGAAGCGCGGCCATACCTTCGGTCTCGGCGGCGATGAGCTGATCGATCGTCAGGTCCGACCAGTCCTGATCGGCGACGGTCCGGGTTGCTGCCGCGACGGCGTCGGGGTCGACCGAGGCCGCGCTGGTCAGACCACCTGCCCACACCATGCGGAAACGCATCTGGGCGGTCCGCCCGACCTCATCGACGATGTTGCCCTTCTTCTCGCCGGGGATCTCGATGACGACCTGATTGCCTCCCTGGGTCGTCACCTCTGCCTCGGCGACGCCGGTGGCATTGACTCGCTGGTCGATGATGTCGCGCGCCTGCGACATCTTGTCGGAGGTGACGTTGCCGTCGCTCGATGACGCGGCCAGGGTGATGCGCGTTCCGCCTTGCAGATCCAGCCCCAAGTGGGGCTTCCACAGCGAGTCCGCGCCGGTGTCACGCGACGCGTCGAGGGCCACGAGCAAGCCGTAGAGCGCCACGACGAGCACGAGGAAGATCCCGAGAGTGCGGCCGGGTCGCAGCTTGGCTCCGGCGGAGGTTCGTGGGGCGGCCATCAGGCCACCGCTCGGCGGTGAACAGGGGTCGGATCAGGCACGTGGGAGCTCCCGTGATCGAGCGAAGCCCACCGACGGATGGACCGTCAGATAGTCTAACCCTGCAACTAAATTACTCGGTGTCTTCGTCGAACGTCAGCTGCGCCGAACCCACGGGCGGGGTCAATCCGAGGTGCTGCCACGCCGCAGGTGTCGCGACTCGACCCCGCGGAGTACGAGACAGGAATCCCAGCCGCACCAGGAACGGCTCAGCCAGCTCCTCGACGGTCTCGCGTTCTTCACCGACCGCGACGGCCAGCGTGCTCAGCCCGACCGGGCCGCCGCCGAAGCTGCCGCACAAGGCGGTGAGCACGGCACGGTCGAGCCGGTCCAGGCCGAGTGGGTCGACCTCGTACAACGCCAAGGCTGCCTGCGCGACCTCGATGTCGACGACTCCCCCGGCTCGCACCTCAGCGTAGTCGCGGACCCGTCGGAGCAGCCGGTTGGCGATGCGTGGGGTGCCGCGTGACCGTGACGCGATCTCTCGTCCGCCGTCGTCGGTGATCTCGAGGTCGAGCAAGCCGGCCGAGCGCTTGACGATGCCGTGCAGGTCGTCGACGTCGTAGAAGTCCAGCTGGGCGGTGAAGCCGAAGCGGTCGCGCAACGGTCCGGGCAGCAGACCGGCCCGAGTCGTGGCACCGACCACCGTGAACGGCGGGATCTCCAGCGGAATCGCCGTGGCACCGGGGCCCTTGCCGACCACGACGTCGACCCGGAAGTCCTCCATCGCCATGTACAACAGCTCTTCGGCCGGTCGCGACATGCGGTGGATCTCGTCGATGAACAGCACGTCGCCCTCGTTGATCCCGGACAGGATCGCCGCCAGGTCTCCGGCGTTCTGGATCGCCGGGCCCGAGGTGATGCGTAGCGGCGCGTTGAGCTGATGGGCGATGATCATCGCGAGGGTGGTCTTGCCCAACCCGGGTGGACCGGACAGCAGCACGTGGTCGGGGGTGCGGCCACGCGCGACGGCTGCCTCGAGGACGAGTGCCAGCTGTTCGCGCACGCGGTCCTGGCCGACCAGCTCGTCGAGCGAACGGGGGCGTAGTGCCGCCTCGAACGCACGGTCCTCGGGCACGGTCGGGTCGAGCACGCCGGCCTCGATGACGGCTTCGAACGCCTCGAACGCGTCGTCGCTCATCGGCGTGCCTTCGACAACGTGCGCAAGGCGTCACGCAGCGCGGTGGAGGTGTCCGGAGTGCGGCCGGGCTCGACCGAAGCGGCGACCTTCTCCACGGCTGCGTCGGCGTCCTTGGCCGAGATGCCCAAGCCCACCATCGCGGCGTGCACCTGATCTCGCCACTGGCCGTCTCCCGCGGCGGCGACGGTGGTCGTTGCGCCGATGCGGTCCTTGAGCTCGAGCACGATCCGCTCGGCACCCTTGCGACCGATGCCTGGAACCGACGTCAACGTCGCAAGATCGGCACTGCCGACGGCTTGCCGGATACGGTCGGGCTCCAGCACGGCGAGCATCGCTTGGGCCACCTTCGGACCGACGCCGCTGGCGGTCTGCAGCAGCTCGAACATGTCGCGCTCGTCGATGTCGGCGAACCCGTAGATGGTCATCGAGTCCTCCCTGACGACCATCGACGTCGACAGCTGCACCTCCTGGCCGTGCCGCAGCCCCGCGACGGTGCTCGGTGTGCACATCACGTGGTAACCGACTCCCCCGACGTCGATGACCGCCGAGTTGAGGGTCAACGCGGCCACCTGGCCGCGCACGTGCGCGATCATCGACGACCTCCTGCGGCGGCAACCGCCTGCTCGAGCCGGTTGGCGGCGCCACCGCGCCAGATGTGGCAGATGGCCAGCGCGAGCGCGTCGGCGGCATCGGCCGGACGGGGTGGTTCAGCCAGTCGCAGGATGCGGGCGACCATCTGACCCACTTGCTCCTTGTCGGCGCGGCCACTTCCCGTCACGGCTGCCTTGACCTCGCTGGGGGTGTGCAGGTGGACGGGGACGTCGTGGCGTGCCGCGACCAACATCGCAACGGCGCTGGCCTGGGCGGTACCCATGACAGTGCGCACGTTGTGCTGGCTGAACACCCGCTCGACGGCGATGACGTCGGGGCGGTGCTCGGCCATGCGGATCTCCAGCGCCTCCTCGATGCGCCGCAGACGCACGGCGGTGTCGAGATCGGCCGAGGTGCGAATGACACCGACCGTCACCAGATCGAGGGGCCGGCCGACCGCACCGCGCACGACTCCCACGCCGCACCGCGTCAGCCCGGGGTCGACCCCCAGCACCGTCGACGTGATCGAAACCATGTTCGATACTCTACGTCGCTGCCCCGACAAGGTCCGCAGCGACACGCGGCGAGCGGGCCGTGGGTGCAGATCAGTAGTTCGCGAAGACGTTCTGGACGTCGTCGCAGTCCTCGAGCGCGTCGATCAGCTTCTCGACCTTCTCCGCGCCGTCCTCGTCGACCTCGACCGTGACGGTGGGAACGAACGACGCCTCGGCCGACTCGTAGTCGATACCGGCCTCCTGGAGGGCCGTGCGGACGGCGACCAGGTCGGTGGCTTCGCAGATGATCTCGAAGGCACCCTCGAGATCGTTGATGTCCTCGATGCCTGCGTCGATCACGGCCATCAAGATGTCGTCCTCGGTGGTCTGGCCGCCCTCCTGCTCGGCCGACACCACGATGACGCCCTTGCGGTTGAACATGTAGGACACCGAACCCGGATCGGCCAGCGAGCCGCCGTTGCGGCTCATCGCGGTGCGAACTTCCATGGCGGCGCGGTTCTTGTTGTCGGTCAGGCACTCGACGAGCAGCGCGACGCCGCCGGGTCCGTACCCCTCGTACATGATCGTCGTGTAGTCGACGCCGGCTCCGTCCAGGCCACCGCCGCGCTTGACCGCCCGGTCGATGTTGTCGTTGGGCACCGAGGACTTCTTGGCCTTCTGGATCGCGTCGTACAGCGTCGGGTTGCCGGCCGGGTCGGGTCCGCCCGTGCGCGCGGCGACCTCGATGTTCTTGATCAACTTGGCGAACATCTTGCCGCGTTTGGCGTCGATGACGGCCTTCTTGTGCTTGGTCGTCGCCCACTTGGAGTGCCCGGCCATCGGCTGTTCCCTTCTACGACTGCAGGACGGCCTCGACGAAGAATCGATGAACCCGGTCGTCGTCGCCCACCTCGGGGTGGAACGACGTCGCCATTAGGTGACCTTGTCGGACCGCCACGATCCTACCTGCCGCCTCTCCCTCGGGAACGCGCGCAAGGACCTCGACCCCCTCACCGACCTCCTCGACCCAGGGGGCCCGGATGAACACAGCGTGCACGGCGGCGTCGAGGCCCACGAACTCGATGTCACCTTCGAACGAGTCGACCTGACGGCCGAACGCGTTGCGGCGCACCGTGATGTCCAGCCCGCCGAACGACTGTTGTCCTGCGGCGCCGTCGAGGACCCGGTCGGCCAGCATGATCATCCCGGCACAGGTCCCGAACGTCGGCATACCGCCACGGATGCGGTCCACGAGGGGATCGAACAGGTCGAACGCCCGCGCAAGCTTGTCCATCGTGGTCGACTCACCACCGGGCAGGATCAAGCCGTCACAGGAGTCGAGCTCGGCAGGTCGGCGCACCGCGATAGCTGTCAGGCCCAACCGCGACAGGGCAGCGACGTGCTCTCGCACGTCACCTTGCAGCGCGAAGACGCCAACCGTCGAGCTCACCGAATCAGGCTACTGACCAGCGGCGACGGCCGTCCCACCGGCCCACGCGGTCGGCACGCATGACGGCGGCGGTGGACGCAATGCCACCGCCGCCGCTCCCTCACAGGATCCCTCCCGATCGGGCATGCGGGGACGTGAAAACCACGCGCAGTCTCTGGTTTCACTCCCTCTTCAGCCGGCCCACGAAGGCACTCCCATACCTGTAACCGGCTGCTGTCACCATGGTAGACCACAAGGGGGCCACGGATGAACAACTCGTCCGACGCAGTTTGATGCCGTTCGGCGGCCTCAGGCCGACTCGCACCTGACGGAAAGTCCTACCAGCAGCGATATCGTGTGGACGCGCGACGTGGTCACCGTCGGCGCGACCCAGGTCGGTGATTGAGTCAGGCGCGAGCGGACGATGACGTCGACGTTCTGCCCACCCACGCCGAGATTGAGCAGTGACGTCGAGATGTCGAGCGTGACATCTGAGCCCGCGCCGCCGGACGGGGTGATGACTCCCGATTGGAGCTGCGCCCCGTTCGACACCCGGACGGCCGACCACGCGTACTCGTAGCGGGTGTCGACATGGCTCCACGTCAGGCGCGCGAAGCCCAGGAGCCCCAGCAGTCCCCCCTCGTTGGTACAGGCGGGTTTGGCTTGGGAGACGACCGAGTGGGCCGAGATCGTCCCACTGGTCACGGCAGCACTGTCGGTGAACGCCGCCGAGGTCAGCGACGTCATGGGAACGACGAGCACGGCAGCACTGATGGGCGCGATGACGGCCGCGCGCCTGCGGTGCTTGCCCCCCGCCGGTCGACGGCGACGCCGACCGAACCCGAGCACCACGATTCCCACGGCCGATCCGCCGAGCACGAACAGTCCGGTCGGACTGCCGAACCAGGCCACGACGTAACCGACACCCGGCACCGACCAGAACACCCGGTCGGCCTCGGCAACCGTGTAGGTCTCCGCATCCGGTGTGGTGTTCGCGTCGCCGCGAAGGGTCAGGACGCGCTCGGGTCCGTCACCGGTGATCGAGACGATCCGGTGCGTCACCCTGACCCCGTTGGAGGCGATCACGCTGACCACGTCGCCGTTGGCCAGCTCCGCGGCCGGTACCGGCCGCGCCAGTGCCACAGAACCGGCAGGAATCTCCGGGCCCATCGAACCCGAGCGAAACACCAGGAATCGAATGTCGAACAGCACGCTCGCCAGCGCCAGCACCAGGCAGACGGTTCCGACGACCGCGCCGACGGTCAGCGTGAAGGTGCGTAGGCGACTCATGACGTCACCTGCGTCGCGGTGATGTCGAAGCGCAGCTGCCCCGACTTGCCCTGATTGCTGTTCGTGGCGCTGCTCAGCATCGAGACCTTGACGCACAGCGTCTGGGCGGCATCGCCTGCGTTGAGCCGCTCAGGCGACGGCACGACCGAGCTCGCTCCCGTGGTCACGGTCTGTGCTGCGCCGAGGGACGTACCGCCGCTGCACTCCTGCTGGATCGGGTACGTCGTGTCCGTGCTCGGCGTGCCCCCGCGGTAGACCTGCACCGTGATCGGTTGACCGACGAAGCCCCAGGTCGGCGTCGTTCCTTGCGTCACGGTGACGGTGTAGGTGAAATCGGCGTCACCGACGTTTCGGACGTGCAGCGGGAAGGCGTAGGACTCGCTGGGGGTCAGGTCGGCCACCGTCAGGTGGGTGGCGGAGTGCCCGACACCTGACCCGACGGCACCCCATGACGAGCCGTTGTTCGAGACCTGCAGGTCCATCGTTCCCGAGGTGATCGTGCCCCCGGTCACCGTTGCCGTGTCGGTCCAGTACGCAGCGGTGCCGGTCACCGCCAGGGCCAGGACCGTGCCCAAGGACAGCAGCGCGCGGGTCCTGCCCCGACCGAACCAACGGCGCTCGGCGCGACGTCGACCACGGTCGGGCAGCTGAGTCCCGCGGCGATGGCTACCCATGGTCCACCGCCTTCTGGCGTCGCACCAGGCCGGCGCCGAGGACGAGCAGCACCACAGCGGCGGTCGGCAACCACGAGCCGAGCCCTGAGCCCGTGCCCGGCAGATCCTGCCCGGCGGCGGCCTGGCGGGAATCGGTCAACGTGACGTCGAGTGCCAGTGTCATCTGCTTGGTCTGGGAACGATTGGTGGAGGCCGGATCGAACACGGCGTTGACGTCGACTCGCACGACGCCGCCGCGCGCGATGCTCTGTTCGGTCAATGACGCGCTCGGGACCCCGTTGTCCAGGTCGACCCAGGCGCCGGGCGCGACGCGGGCCCGCAGGGCGATGTCGTCGTTCGCGAGCAGCTCGTCGGTGTCGGCGCTGCGGACGGCGATCGTCAGCAGGGCGCGGCTCGGCCCCTGGTTCCGCACGTAGAACGACGCGGTCTCGTCGTCACCCGGTATCCACCGGAAGTGCTGGTCGAACAGCGGTGTGTGGAGCGAGCTCGCCCACCGTGAGCCGTCGACGCTCAACCCCACGTCATCCGCGGCGTACGCGGGCGTGACGACGGCGAAGGTGAGCACGAACAGGCAGCAGATGACTCTCATGTACTGACCTCCTCGTGTCTGTCGTCGTCAGCGCTCGGTCGCGATCGCCGATCGCGGATCGAGCTGGTGAACATGTAGCCGGCGTACAGCAGCAATCCCCCGGCGACGCCGTACACGGCCCATTGACGCTGCTGACCTGTCAACAGGCCGTTGATCCGACCGAGATGCGGAACCGAGTACCAGAGCTTTCCCCTGACCTGCTCGGGACGTCGACGGTCGGCGTCCGGCGTGTCGTTGGCGTCACCTCGGGTGGTGAAGGACAGCTCGCCTCGCCGGTTCGTCGACACGCTGGTGACCCGATGCGTCACGTATCGGGCCTTCCCCGACTCGAGCTGAATCGTGACGACGTCACCGATCCGGATCTGCTCGGGGTCGATCGGCTTCGCGACGATCAATGTCCCGGGCGGATAGCTCGGCCGCATCGAACCGGTGAGGACCGCGTACGGTGTCGCACCGGCGATTCGAGGTATCAGTACAGCGACGACGAGCACGGTCAGCACCAGCAGGATGACGAACCAGGCGATCGCCTGGCCGACTCGTGCGATGACGCTGCTCATGGTGCTCAGTCCTGTTGATCGGGCGGGGGTGGGAACCGAAGTCCTACGGCTCCCACCCCTCCGACACCCCGAGGAGACGGACCCGTCAGCCGTGGTTCTGCGTGACGGTGATCTCGATGTCGTCGAGCGCGGTCGACAGATCACCGTTCAGGTCGTTGTCCTCGACTCCGTACGGCCACGCGACCGTGATCACGACCGGGATCGTGTTCGACCCTTGGTTCACGGCGCGGTCGGTGCCACCGGTGGCCGAGCCGTCGACCGTGGCACCCACCGTGAGCTCGTCCCAGGGCGCGGCCAACGCTCCTGAAGGTGTGGTCGCCGCGATGTCGACCGTGGCGAAGTGGGTGCCTTCGACATCGACGTCGACGTCACAGTTCATGGTCAACGTGTCGCCTGGGATCAAGGCGTCGGTCGCCGGATCGAACGCGTCGCCTTCGAGCGTCCAGACGGCGTTGGTGGCATCGCAGTCACTGGCGTCGACGGTCAGATGACCGCTGGTGATCGTGGTGCCGCTGATCGTGGCGTCGTCGGTCCAGTAGGCCAGAGTTCCGGCGCCACCGAGCAGCAGGACTCCTGCGCCTGCTGCGGCCAGTGCGCCCTTGGTGGACTTCTTCATGATTACTCCCTTGAGGTGTGATGGGTGTCGATCCCCCCTCGACACCTGTGAGACGTACTCCCACCTCAAGTGTGACGCCGAAGTTGAGGAAATTCTCAACTTTTATCGGGAGCGGCTCGATTGCGAGCGCAGAACAGCCGGTCAGCGGATCGCAGAGGCCATCCGCACCAGCGTGAAGTCACGCGTGTCTCGAGGCTCGACGGGCTCGAACCTCGATCACCCGACGAGGGGCGTCACCAACCTCGGGTCTCGAGCTTGTGGTGCTCGGGGAGGTCGTCGACGTTGATGCCCACCATGGCGTCACCCAGGCCGCGCGAGACCTTGGCGACGACGTCGGGATCGTCGTAGAACGTCGTCGCCTTGACGATGGCCTCAGCGCGCTGCGCAGGGTTGCCGGACTTGAAGATGCCCGAACCGACGAACACACCCTCCGAGCCGAGCTGCATCACGAGAGCAGCGTCGGCCGGGGTGGCGATCCCGCCAGCGGTGAACAGGGTGACCGGAAGCTTGCCGAGTTCGGCGACTTCCTTGACCAACTCGAACGGCGCCTGGAGTTCCTTGGCGGCAACGTACAGCTCGTCGTCACGCAGCGTCTGCAGGCGGCGGATCTCGCCGGTGATCTTGCGGATGTGCGTCACAGCGTTGGAGACGTCGCCCGTGCCGGCCTCGCCCTTGGACCGGATGAACGCCGCACCCTCGGTGATCCGGCGCAGCGCTTCGCCCAGGTTGGTGGCGCCGCAGACGAACGGCACGTTGAAGGCCCACTTGTCGATGTGGTTGGCGTAGTCGGCGGGGGTCAGCACCTCGGACTCGTCGACGTAGTCCACGCCCAGGCTCTGCAGGATCTGCGCCTCCGCGAAGTGCCCGATGCGGGCCTTGGCCATGACGGGGATCGAGACGGCCTCGATGATGCCGTCGATCAGGTCCGGGTCGCTGGCGCGGGCGACACCGCCCTGGGCGCGGATGTCGGCAGGAACCCGCTCTAGCGCCATGACGGCGACCGCTCCGGCGTCCTCGGCGATCTTGGCCTGCTCGGCATCGACGACGTCCATGATGACGCCGCCCTTGAGCATCTCGGCCATCCCGCGCTTGACGCGCGCGGTACCGACTTCGTTCGCAGCGCGAACGGCGCCGGTAGTGGGGGTCTGCTCGGAGGAGGTCTCGCTCATGCCCCCAAGATTACCCGTCGTCGCAGCCGACTCCTCCGCGGGACGACAGGTGAGACGGCTGCCAGACGGCGCACGTCGTCGACGTTGGTCATCCGCACGCGAGGACGGCCCTGAGACAGGCCCTGGCGACGCTCCCAGCGGTCCACCTGGCGCCACTGCTCGACGCCCAGAGCGGACCGGCGAACCTCCTCGGGCAGGCCGAGGCCCGTCCCCCGCGCCACGCTTCCGGCGTTGAGGTCCTCGAACAGCCGGTTCACCGACTCGGTCGCGCACGTCTTGTTGGTCCCGATGAATCCCGTCGGTCCACGCTTGATCCAGCCGACGACGTAGACACCCGGCTCCCCTTCCACCCGACCGCGCACGTTGGGCACGACACCTCGTGCGTCGTCGAACGGCAGGTCGGGCAGCGCCCTGCCCCGGTACCCGACCGACCGCAGCACCAGGCCCGCCTCCAGGTCCTCGTGGTCGTCGGTCAGGACGGCGCGGACGATGCCGTCGTAGGTCTCCAGCCGTGTCGCGGCGACGCGGACGCCGGTCACCGACGTGTCGCCGAGCAGCGCCACGGGAGCGCACTGGTAGCGCAGCACGATCCGGCGCCGTCCCGGCCGCGCGGGCGCAGTGCGCAGGATCTGCAGCTTCTGATCGTCCATGACCGAGCCGGTCGGCACCGACAGATCGCCCTCCACGACGACCTCGATGTCGTCCCGCTGGACCAGTCCGGTGATCTCGGGCAGCGTGAATGCCGATTGGGCCGGCCCCCGACGCGCCAGGATCACGACCTCGCGGACCGCGCTGCGACGCAGGGCTTCGAGGGCGTGGTCGGCGATGTCGGTGCGTGCCAGCTGCTCCGGGTCCGTCGCCAGGATGCGGGCGACGTCGATCGCGACGTTGCCGTTGCCGACGATGACGACCCGTTCGTGGGACAGGTCGAACCGATCGTCCACGTGGTCGGGGTGCCCGTTGTACCAGGCGACGAAGTCGGTCGCGGTCCCGCTCCCGGGCAGGTCCTCGCCGTCGATGCCCAACGAGCGGTCGTCCGATGCGCCGGTGGCGTAGATCACGGCGTCGAATCCGGCCACGAGCTGGGCGTGCGTGACGTCCTGACCCACCTCGACGTCCAAGGCGTAGGAAAAGCCGCTCTGGTCCTCGATCATCCGGAACAGCCGATCGACCGTGCGGGTCTCCGGATGGTCCGGCGCCACCCCGGCCCGGACGAGTCCGTACGGCGTCGGAAGCCGGTCGATCACGGTCACTTCCGTACCGGGTCGGCGGAGCACCTCGTCGGCGGCATACATGCCGGCGGGGCCCGATCCGACGATCGCCACGCGAAGCGGAGCATCGTCCCGGCGGCCCACGATCGGCGTGACGGGCGCCTGGACGGGTGGTGTCGGGCGGTCCTGGTGGAACAGCCGGTTCAGCTCGATGAACGGCAGCTCGTGCTCGGCAAGCTTGGTGTCGGGCTTGATCGCACCCACGGGACACGCGCCGACACAGGCGCCGCAGTCGACGCACGACTGCGGGTCGATGTAGACCATGTCAGCGGTGGCGAAGTCCGGTTCGTCCGGCGTGGGATGGATCGCGTTGACCGGGCAGGCGAAGACGCACGAAGCATCCGCGCAGCACGGCTGCGTGACAACGTGGGGCATGGGACGACCTCAGGCCGCCGCGCCGGTCTGCGAGAACACCGTGGCCGGTTCGCTGCGGTACCGGTTCGGCCGGCCGTCGATCTTCAGCAGCTTCCACACCCGACGCGACACCTTGGTCATCAGCCCGGCCTCCTCGGCCAGCATGCGCACGTCGGCGAACACCTCCGACAGGCGTGCACGGGCCTCCGGCGAGTCCCAGTACAGCTCCTTCATGACTGACTTGGGAATGCCGAACTCCTCTCGCATCTGCTTGGGCGGCACCAGGATCGCGTCGCCGGCGATGCGCATGATGATCGGGAACAGCAGCGCGATCCACTGCCGCTCGGCCCACGACAGGTTCTGGGCGTGGCGGGTGATGTAGGCGTGCGCGAACGAGATGTGACGCGCCTCCTCCGCAACGTGGATCTGCATGATCCGCTGGATCATCGGGTGCATCTCGTCTCCGGCGCGCAGGATCGACTTCTGCGTGTGATCGATCGGCTCCTCACCGGCCAGCACGGCGATGAAGAACGCCATCGGTCCCCAGCTCGCACTGGAGGCGATCGTCGTGCCGAGCTTCCGCAGGATCCACGGCATGCCCGGCACCTCGTAACCGATGCGGTTCACGCCTTCTTGGAACATCTGGTTGTGGTGGCACTCCTCGGTGGCCTCGTGCATCAGGTACCGGAACTCGGGGTTCTGGTTGGGCGTCTTGAAGGTGTACATCATGATGCCGCGGATCAGCAGGTTCTCGAACTGCACGCCGACCTTCATGATGTTGGCCTGACGCCACTGGCCGATCTTGATCTGCTTGTCCAGCGGCTGGCTGCGGTACCACTGCGAACCACCGATCGTGTCGATCTGCGGCAGCACCCATCGCTCGTCGTCGTCCCTGACCTCGAAGTCCGGGTGCGACCAGTCGATGTCGACGAAGGCATTGAAGTAGTGCTCGGCCGAGGCCTTCGACAACGCGCGAAGGGTGTCGAAGTACTCCTCCTGGCTCAGCGACGCATCGATCTGGGGCAGATCGGCGTCGTCTGCGGTGGCATGGTCGATGATCTGGGTCATACCCCCAGCATGCGCCGTACCGACGGCATGTGTCAATGATGATGTGACATTAGGCGTGTCACATCGTTTTTCCTGGTCAGACCTCAGTTCGTCCCGTTCACAACGAAGGGTCGGCCACCGCCTGCTTGTGCACGATCAGCATCCGCTGCACGACCGTGATCGCACTGGCGACCGCCAGCGCCCACAGCGTGATCTCGGTGAGGAACGCCGCGTCGAACAGCCCGTTGAAGCCCGTCATCACCAGGATCGAGACCAGCCGGTCGGACCGCTCGGCGATGCCGCCCTTGGCCTGCATCCCCAGCGCCTCTGCACGAGCGCGGGCGTACGACGTGATCGAACCGAGGATCAGGCACGCCAGACTCAGGTAGAAGTACATCCTGGCGTCACCGAGGTCGACCTCGGCATGGACGGTCGTGTAGTAGATCGCCAAGCCACCGAAGATCGCGGCGTCACCGAACCGGTCCAGCGTCGAGTCCAAGAACGCGCCCCACTTGGAGGACTGTCCCGACTGACGGGCCATGTAGCCGTCCATGATGTCGCTGAAGACGAAGGCCGTGATGAACAGCACGCCGATCAGCAGCTCGCCTCGCGGGAAGAAGAACAACGCGCCGAAGCACACACCGAGGGTGCCCACGATCGTCACGTGATCGGGCTTGACCCCCAGTCTCAGCAACAGGTTCGCCAACGGCGCCCACACGTTGGTCCAGAACTGACGGAAGCGTTCGAGCACGCTTCACTCCCCTCCGCTCGGCCCGGCGATGTCGTTCCACGCCTGGGCGATCATCTGTTGGGTGTCGGCCAAGAGCTGGGGCAGGACTTTCGTCCGTCCCACGACCGGCATGAAGTTGGCGTCGCCGCCCCACCGGGGGACGACGTGCTGGTGCAGGTGCGCCGCGATCCCAGCACCGGCGACCGAGCCCTGGTTCATCCCCAGGTTGAAGCCGTGGGGTGAGCTGACCGCCCGGATGGTCCGCATGGCCTGCTGAGTCAGCTCGGCGACCTCTGCCGTCTCCTGAGCCGTCAGGTCCGTGTAGTCCGCGACGTGCCGATAAGGACAGATCAGCAGATGCCCGGCGTTGTACGGGTACAGGTTCAGCACCGCGTAGGCCAGCCGCCCACGCCGCACGATCAGCGCGTCGGCGTCGTCGCCACGACTCGGGATCTCGCAGAACGGGCAGTCAGCCACCTCAGCGGTCGCCGGCTTGCCCTCCCCCTTGATGTAGACGATTCGATGCGGGGTCCACAGCCGTTCCAGTCCATCGGGATCGCTCACCGCGACACTATATCGAGTCGAGACATCAGTGCGGATCCAGACCGAGCGATGCCTGGGCGACCCAGCTCGCGTGCAGCCGGGAGTACACGCCGTCTGCTGCGACCAGCTCTGCGTGGGTGCCGTCCTCGACCAGCCGACCGGCGTCGAAGACCAGGACGCGATCGGCGTTCTCGGCGGTGCTGAGCCGGTGCGCGATCGTCACGCTGGTACGCCCCTGCAGCAGGCGCTCCAGTGCTCGCGTGGCCCGCATCTCGGTCTGCGGATCGACGGCGCTGGTCGCCTCGTCGAGCACCAGGAGCTCCGGATCGGCCAACGCCGACCGCACCAATGCCACGAGCTGCCGCTCGCCGGCCGACAGCGACTCCCCACGTTGCCCCACGCGCGTGTCCAGACCGCGGGGCAAGGTGGCGAACCAGTCCGTCAACGACACGTCGTCGATCGCACGCAACAAGTCGTCGTCGGTGGCCCCGCGACGCCCGTAGGCCAAGTTGTCCCGGAGCGTCGCATCGAACAGGAACCCCTCCTGGGGCACCATCAGGACGTGTCGACGCAGGTCGTCGAACGCCACGCGGGAGATGTCGACTCCGCCCAGCCGTACCACGCCCTCGGCCGGATCCATCAGGCGAGTCAACAGCTTGGCGAACGTCGACTTGCCCGAGCCGGTCTCCCCCACGACCGCCACGCGCTGGCGAGGGTCGATCGTGACGTCCACGTCGGCCAGCACGGTCGGGCCACCGGGGTAGGCGAACGACACGTGCTCGAACGCCGCGCCCAGGCCCCCGGTCGGCAGCGGGACACCGGCGGGTCCTGGGTCGACGACGTCGGCCGGAGTGTCGATCAGCTCGATGACCCGGCGCCACGAGGCGATCGCGTTCTGCGCCTCGGTCAGCACCTGCGTGGCGTTCTGGACCGGACCCACGATCAGGCTGACCAGGAACGCGAACGCGATCACGGTGCCCATCGACAGACCGCCTGCGACGCCGATGACGACCCCTGCCGCGATCACGCCTGCGTTCGCCAGGCCGCCGGCGACACCGGCCGAGGCGAACGTGACGGCCACCAGGCTCTGAGCCTTGACGTTGGCGTCGAGGTTGGCGTCGATGCCGGCATCGACGCGCCGCTGGGTCCGTCCCTCGATCGCATGGGCCCGGACCACCGACGCACCCACGACCGGTTCGGCGATGACCGCCAGCATCTCGCCCACGGTCTGCCGCACGCGGTCGTAGGCGTCGCTGAGCCTTCTCGCGAAGTACTTCAAGCTGATGACCAGCGGCAGGAAGCACACCCACACCACGATCGTCAGCTGCCAGGAGTAGAACGCCATGACGACGGTCGCCACGACGATCTGGCCGAGGCTGATGACCATCATGATGCCCACGAACTGCAAGAACATCGAGATCTGGTCGACGTCGGAGGTCACGCGGGAGACCAGCACGCCGCGCCGCTGCGTGTTCTGGGTCAGCGTCGACAGGTCGTGCACGTGACGGAAGGCGGCCACCCGCAGGTCTGCGAGGCCGGTCTCGCTGGCGATGAACAGACGCACGCGCATCCAGTAGGCGCACAGACCGGTGACGATGATCAAGGTGATGGCCAAGATCAGCGCAGGGGCGATGTCGGACAGCTCGGTCGCCCTGCCCTCGCCGAGCCCGCTGTCGATCGTCCGCTGCACGACGATCGGCACGACCGAGCTGCCGATCGTGGAGACGACCGCGAGCAGCAGGGTGAATCCCAGCCCGTCCTTGAGTGCCGGCGCCATCGCGAAGCCGCGCCGCAGGATCTGCATGCCGGTCTCCCGGACCGTGGGCGCCGCGCTCATGAGTCGACCTCCTGGCGTGCCTGGTCGTAGGCGTCGACGATGTCGCGGTACGCCGCCGATCGAGCGGTCAGGTCGGCGTGGCTGCCGCGCTCGGTGATGCGTCCGTCCGTCATCAGCACGACCTCGTCGGCGAGCGCGATCGTGGCCTTGCGGTACGCCACGACGACGACGGTGGGACCGTCACCGCCAGAGGTGCGATCGGCCAGTGCGCGCAGGATGCGCTGCTCCACCTCGGGGTCGACCGCGCTCGTGGCGTCGTCGAGGACCAGCAGGCGCGGGCGGTGCACCAACGCCCTGGCCAGTGCCAGCCGCTGCCGTTGACCTCCGGACAGCGTCGTGCCGCGTTCGCCCAGCTGGGTGTCGAGCCCGTGAGGCAGTGCCGCGACGAACCCATCGGCCTGAACGGTCCGCAGCGCATCCCACACGTCGTCGTCGGTGACGTCCGGCGCCGAGAGCGTGACGTTCTCACGAACCGAGTCGTCGAACAGGAACGTCGACTGCGGCACCACGGCGACCGCGTCGGCGAGCGCCTCGTGGGTCAGGTCCGGCAAGGCGACGTCGTCGAGCAGGATGCGCCCCGATCGCGGGTCGACGAGCCGCACCAGCAAGGACGTCAACGTGCTCTTGCCGGCGCCCGTCGCGCCGACGATCGCGGTCACGCTGCCGGGTCGGACGTCGAGATCGACGCCGGCGAGCACGTCGGCGTCGGCGTCGTCGAAGCGGTACACGACGTCGTCGAGCCGCAGCCGGACTGCTCCCGAGCCCGGGAGCTCGGCCCGTCCGTAGGGCATCGACCCATCGGTGTGCAGGACCGACTCGACCCGGTCCCAACCCACGACGCTACGCGGCAGCTCGCCGAGCACCCAGCCGATCGCACGTACCGGGAACGCGACGACCGTGAAGAGGAAGGCGACCTGCACGACATCGCCGGGGTCGGCCGCGCCGGAGGCGACTCGTCCGATCCCCAGGACGACGACCAGCAGGACGCCGAGGTTCGGCAGGGCCTCGAGCAGCGGGTCGAAGATGCCGCGAATGCGGCCGACCGCGATGTTGGCGTCACGCAGCTCGTGCGCGACGGCCTCGAACCGTGCCGTCTCGTCGACCTCACGCCCCAACGACTTGACCACCAGCGCCCCGTCGAACGACTCGTGGGCGACAGCGCTGACGTCGCCGCGTAGTGCCTGAGCCCGGGTGACGCGCGGGGACAACCATCGTTGGTAGAACACGTTGATGCCGAACAACGCCGGAAAGACGACCAGCCCGACCAGCGTCAGCACCAGGTCGGCGGCGACCATCGCGACGACCGCTGCGACGAGCATGGCGATGACACCGATCGCCATCGGCAGCGGCATGAAGACGGCCCACGCGGCCTCGACGTCGGCGTTGGCGTTGCTCAACAGCTGGCCGGTCGGGTGACGGTGGTGCCACGACATCGGCAGCGCCAGGTACTTGCGCGTGACGAGGCGGCGGTAGGTGGCGACCAACCGGTAGTACACGATCCCGCCGATCAGGCGTCGGGCGATGACGCCCAAGGCGCGCAGGATCGCGACCGCGATGAACAGCAGCGCCGCGCCCCACAGGGCCCCTTCGGCGACGTCGCCGCGCTCGAACGACGGACGGATGGCGTGCTCGGTGGCCCAGCCCAGCACCCAGGCATCGGCGACCGTCATGAAGCCGAACAGGATCGAGCCGAGCACCGAGATCGTCACGAACAGCTTCTGCTCGCGCATCCCGCGGCCCATCAGCGCGAACCCGCGGTTCATGATGCGCGGGTCGTCCGACCCCAGTCGATCGTCGAGCGGGGTCATCGGATCACGTGTCCGGCGTCCTTCAAGGTCTGCTTCACCTGTCCGACAGTCATCAGGCCGAAGTGGAAGACGCTCGCCGCGAGCACCGCGTCGGCCCCTGCCTCGATCGCTCGAGGGAAGTGCTCGAGCTTCCCGGCCCCACCGCTGGCGATCAGCGGCACCTGTGTAACGCTGCGGACCGCCGAGATCATTTCCACGTCGAACCCGTTCCTGGTGCCGTCGGCGTCCATCGAGTTCAGCAAGATCTCCCCCACGCCCAGCTCGCCGGCCCGCCGCACCCACTCGACGGCGTCGATGCCGGCAGACCGGCGGCCACCGTGGGTCGTCACCTCGAAGCCGCTCGGCTGGGCGCCGTCACCGTGGGTGGGGGCTCGTCGGGCGTCGACGCTCAGGACCAGCACCTGGTTGCCGAAGCGTCGGCTGATCTCGGCGATGACCTCGGGGCGTGCGATGGCCGCGGTGTTGATCCCGACCTTGTCGGCGCCGGCACGCAACAGCTTGTCGACGTCGTCGACGGTGCGAACGCCCCCACCGACGGTCAACGGGATGAACACCTGCTCGGCCGTTTGCCGGACGATGTCGTAGGTGGTGGCGCGGTCACCGGACGATGCAGTGATGTCGAGGAACGTCAGCTCGTCGGCGCCCTCGGCGTCGTAGACCCGCGCCATCTCCACCGGATCGCCGGCGTCGACCAGATCGACGAAGTTGACGCCCTTGACCACCCGGCCTGCGTCGACGTCCAGACACGGGATGACACGCACCGCAAGACTCACGCTCAGAGCCTATCCAGCGCTACCGTCATGTCATGAGGCTCACCCCTGTCGCTCTGGCCGCCGTCCTGCTGCTCGCTCCCCTGTCCGCCTGCAGCGACGACGAACCGACCACGTCGCCCACGCCGACCGCGTCTGCCACGACGTCGCAGACGCCCACCACCGACGCTCCGCCGGCGACGTCGGCCGACCTCGTCGTCGCGCCCGGCCGGATCGGAGCGGCCGAGGTGGGGATGTCCCAGGACGACGCCGTCGCCACCGGGTTGTTCGACGCCGACGTGGAGTACCAGGACGAGGTGTGCGAAGGCATCGACCTGCTGCGCTGGAAGGAGCAGTTCGAGGGTGTCGACGTGTTGACCGACGAGGACGGCACGATCGTCTCGATGGGTGTCTGGGACGCCGCCGGACCGCGCACCGAGGTCGGCTTCGGCGTCGACACGACGTTCGACGAGCTGATCGAGGGCTTCGGCGAGCAGCTCAGCGAGCCGGAGTCAGCCGGTTACGGACAGGTCGGCGTGTGGGTGCAGGACGGGCAGAAGTGGCTGGGCTTCCTGTTCGGTCAGGCCGAGTCGGTCGAGCAGCTGGGCAACGACCACGGCCAGCAGGTGACGTTCATGGAGGTCACGACCGATCACAAGCCGGCACTGATCCGCGACGGCTGCTGACGTCCGGTCCGATCAGCCCTTGGTCAGCGCGAGAGCGTCCTGGAGCGTGAACTGACCGGTGTACAGCGCCGTGCCGACGATCGCACCCTCGACGCCGATCTCGACCAACCCCATGAGGACGCGGATGTCGTCGAGCGTCGTCACACCCCCGGACGCGACGACAGGGCGGTCGGTGCGCGAGCACACGTCGCGCAACAGGTCCAGGTTCGGGCCCTGCAGCATGCCGTCCTTGTCGACGTCGGTGACGACGTAGCGCGCGCAGCCCTCTGCGTCCAGGCGCGCCAGTGTCTCGTAGAGGTCGCCACCCTCGCTGGTCCACCCGCGGGCGGCCAGCGTGGTGCCGCGGACGTCGAGACCGATCGCGATCCGGTCGCCCCAGGTCGCGATGGCTCGTGCGCACCACTCGGGCTTCTCCAGCGCCGCGGTACCGATGTTGACCCGGCGACAGCCGGTTGCCATGGCCGCCGCGAGCGACTCGTCGTCCCGGATGCCACCGGACATCTCGACGTCGATGTCGAGGCGACCGACGATCTGGGCCTTCAGCTCGTTGTTGTCCCCGGTGCCGAACGCAGCGTCCAGGTCGACCAGGTGCAACCACTCCGCACCGGCGTCCTGCCACCGAAGCGCTGCCTCGAGCGGGTCGCCGAATCGCTTCTCCGACCCGTCGACGCCTTGGACGAGCTGGACGGCCTGACCACCCTTGATGTCGACAGCGGGCAGCAGCTCCAGATACGCACTCACGCCTGCGATGGTATCGGGCGTCCCACCGGGTCCATCGGCTTCCCGGTCGATCGGGTCAGCCGAGGGTCGCGAGCCAGTTGCGCAGCACCTGGGCCCCTGCGTCACCGGACTTCTCGGGGTGGAACTGCGTGGCCCACAGCGGACCGTGCTCGACGGCCGAGACGAATCGGTCGCCGCCGTACTCGGTCCACGTCACGAGGGGTTTCTTGACCGGCGTGTCGCCGTCCAGCACCCAGCGACGGACACCGAACGAGTGCACGAAGTAGAACCGTTGGTCCTCGACCCCGGCGAACAGTGCCGAGCCCTCGGGAGGTTGCACGGTGTTCCAACCCATGTGCGGGACGATCGGCGCGTCGAGTCGCTCCACGACGCCTGGCCACTCCCCCGCGCCAATCGTCCGCACACCGTGCTCGATGCCCTCGGCGAACAGGATCTGCATGCCGACACAGATGCCGAGCACCGGACGGTTCGCGATGAGTCGACGTTCGATGACGCGGACGCCGTCGACGCGGCGCAGGCCCTCCATGCACGCGGCGTACGCGCCGACACCGGGCACCAGCAGACCATCGGCCTCGGTGGCGACCTTCGCATCGGACGTCAGCTCGACGACGGCCCCGGCACGCTCGAGTGCGCGCACACCCGACCGGATGTTGCCCGAGCCGTAGTCGAGGACCGCTACACGCGGTCCGGCGCCCATGTCAGAGCGCACCCTTCGTCGACGGGATCCCCGATTCACGCGGATCGATCGCGATCGCGTCGCGGAAGGCGCGCGCGACGGCCTTGAACTGCGACTCCGCGATGTGGTGCGGGTCGCGCCCGTCGATCAGACGCACGTGCATCGTGACGCCTGCGTGGTGGGCGATGGACTCCAGCACGTGGGCCGTCAGCGAGCCGACGTACTGACCGCCGATGATGGCGGTGATCTGACGGTCCGGCTCACCGGAGTGGACGAAGTACGGACGGCCGGAGACGTCGACGACGGCTTGGGCGATGGACTCGTCCAGCGGCACGATGGCGTCGCCGTAGCGCCGGATGCCGATCTTGTCGCCCAGCGCCTCACGCAACGCCTGGCCGATGCAGATCGCCGTGTCCTCGACGCTGTGGTGGGCGTCGATGTGCAGGTCACCTTCGGTCTTGACGGTCAGATCGATCAGCGAGTGGCGCGAGAACGCCGTCAGCATGTGGTCGTAGAACCCGACACCTGTGGAGATGTCGTTGCTGCCGGTACCGTCCAGGTCCAGCTCGACGACGACGTGCGACTCGGAGGTCTTCCGCTCGATGCGCGCAGTGCGACTCATCGTGTGACCTCCTCGAGATGGGTGTGAAAGATGTTCATCTCGTCGGGGGTGCCGATCGAGACCCGTAACCATCCTAGTGGTCCGGTCTCCCTGATCAGCACGCCGCGGTCGACCAGCGCCTGCCAGACGGCGTGCCGGTCCGAGAATGTGCCGAACAAGATGAAGTTGGCGTCGGAGTCGGCCACGTCGAACCCGGCCGCACGGAGACGTTCGGCCGAGCGGTCCCGCTCGGTCCGCAGGTCGTCGACGCGGGCGAGCAGGTCGTCGGCGTGGCGCAAGGCGGCCTCCGCCGCGACCTGCGTGATCGCGGACAGGTGGTACGGCAGGCGGACGATGCGCAGCGCGTCGACGATCGCGGGGTCCGCCGCCAGGTAACCCAGCCGCCCGCCGGCCAGGGCGAACGCCTTGCTCATGGTGCGGCTGACGATCAACCTGGGGAACTCGGCCAGCAGCTCCAGCGCCGACGGGGTGCCGGTGCGCCGGAACTCCGCATACGCTTCGTCGACCACCACGATGCCGGGGGCCGCTTCCAGCACGGCTCGGGTGTGGGCGGGATCCAGCGCCGTGCCCGTCGGATTGTTCGGCGACGTCAGGATCACCACATCAGGCCGTTCGGCCTCGATCAGCGCGAGGGCGGCATCGACGTCGATGCCGAAGTCGTCGCGTCGTCGCCCCGTCACCCAGCGGGTGTGCGTGTTGCGGGCGTACTCGGGATACATCGAGTACGTCGGAGCGAACGACACGGCCGTGCGGCCGGGTCCGCCGAACGCCTGCAGGACCTGTTGCATGACCTCGTTGGAGCCGTTGGCCACCCACACGTGATCGGCATCCAACCCGTCGACCTCTCGCGACAGGTAGGCAGCCAGCGCGTTGCGCAGCAGCCACGCCTCGCGGTCCGGGTACCGGTTCAGGCCGAGTGCGGCCTCGCGAACCGAGCGGGCGATGTCGTCGGCCGCCGCTTCACTCGGCCCGTAGGGGTTCTCGTTCGTGTTGAGCCGCACGGGCACGTCGATCTGCGGTGCGCCGTACGGCTCCTCCTCCCGCAGCTCCTCACGCAGCGGGACCCAGTCAGGGGTGGTCATCGGCCGGTCCGGATGCTGACCGCCGTGCCGTGGGACGGCAGGTTCTCGGCCTCGGCCAGTGTGACGACATGATCCCCGACGTCGCGCAGCGCTTGCTCGTCGTAGGTGATGACCTGCATGTTCTTGCAGAACGCACGCACCGACAGTCCCGAGGAGTGGCAGGCGCACCCTGCCGTCGGCAGCACGTGATTGGAACCGGCCGCGTAGTCGCCCAGCGAGACCGGGGTGAACGATCCGACGAACACGGCACCGGCGTTGACGATGCGAGAGGCGACATCGGCCGCATCGGCCGTCTGGATCTCCAGGTGCTCAGCGGCATATCCGTTGGCCACCTGAACCGCTTGGTCGATGTCACGCACGATGACGGTGGCCGATTGCCGACCACCCAGCGCCGTACGGATCCGTTCGACGTGACGGGCCGCGTCGACCTGGGTCTTGAGCTCGGCGTCGACCCGGTCCGCGAGCGCCTCGCTGTCGGTGATCAGCACCGACGCAGCCATCGGATCGTGCTCGGCCTGGCTGATCAGGTCCGCTGCCACGAATGCGGGGTCGGCGCTGTCGTCGGCGATGATGGCGATCTCGGTGGGTCCGGCCTCGGCATCGATCGCGACGGTGCCCTGCAGGTAGCGCTTCGCAGCGGCGACGTAGATATTGCCCGGCCCCGTGATCAGGTTGACGGGTCGGCACTCCCCCGCGCCGTAGGCCAACATGGCGAGTGCTTGCGCCCCGCCGGCGGCGTACACCTCGTCGACGCCCAGCAGCGCGCAGGCGGCGAGGATCGTGGGGTGCGGATAGCCGCCATGGTCCTTCGACGGGGGGCTCGCCAACGCGATCCCCGTGACCCCGGCGACCTGCGCCGGCACGGCGTTCATGACGACGGTGCTGACCAGCGGCGCCAGTCCCCCGGGCACGTACAGCCCGACGCGCTGCATCGGCACGATCCGACGCTCGACCATCGCGCCGTAGGCCACTGCTGTGGTGACGCTGCGTTCCAGCTCGGCCTCGCACGTGGCTCGCAGACGAGTGATCGACTCCTCCAGGCCGGCACGCACGTCCGGCGCGAGCCCGGACAGCGCCGACGCCAAGACGTCGGCCGGCACCCGCAGCGTCGGTGGTCGCACGCCATCGAATCGTTCGCCGGCGTCCACGACGGCGTCGACTCCGCGTTCCTTGACGTCCTCGATGATCGGGCGAACGGCCTCCAGCGCCTGCTCGACGTCGACCTCGGCCCGCGGGACGGCATGTGCGTACACCCGGTCCCGCTCGTCCGGCGTGGGATCGGTCGCCCGCAGATCAAGACGTCTCATCACGAGGCCAAGTCTAGGAGTCGACACCGAGGCCCGATCTACAGCCTGACGCCGCGCAGCCGGCGAGACACTACCAGCCGCCACTGACATGAAGCCCGACAAGATGTCGCACGAAATAATCACTGAAAAATCTGACCAAGACGCTTGTCTTCGAACACTTGTTCGACTTATGCTGGAGTCATGGACACCGGGGGCTTGGCACAGCGACTGCGCGACGCCGCAGATCTGCTCGACACGTTCGCTCCGGCAGCTGATCTGCTCAAGAGCCTGCAGTCGGTCGAGAACTCCATCGGTGCGGCCAAGGCAGAGCTGGTCGCCGAGATGATCGAGCGGTCCGAGCACGAGACCGCGGGCTATGCGACGCCGAAGAACTTCTTGCGCGCAGAGCTGGGGATCGACTCGATCACGGCTCACCGCCTGGTGGCAGCTGGACCAACGCTCAAGGCCCTTCCCGAGGTCGCGGGCGCCGCTGCCGAGGGCGACATCTCGCTGGACCACGTCCGCTACTTCACGTACGCACTGGATCACTGCGGCAACCAACCCACCCGCGAAGTGCTTCCTGAGCTGCTCGACGTCGCTCGCGTCGCCTCCCCCAGCATCTTGCGCGATGCCACCCGCAGGCTTCGCGAGGCGGTCTATCCCGACTCGCTCGACGAAGCGTGGATCAACGGCATGGAACGTGAGGACCTCCAGGTCAATGCCGTTCCGGAGGGATTCCACGTCACCGGTTTCCTCAACAGCACCACCGGCGCCAAGCTGAAGACGGTCCTGCGCTCCCTGACGGCTCCTGCTGGTGCGAACGATCCTCGTCCGGCCGCCCAGCGCCGGGTCGAGGGCTTGGAGACCCTGCTCGACTCGGTCCTGAACAACGGACTGCCCGGCGATCAGGGCGCCCGGCCACACGTCACGCTCACCGTCGACGCTGATGCTCTCGGCACCGGTGAGGGAACAGGCGATCTGGAAGGTTTCGGACCCATCGGTCTACGTCAGGTCAAGGAGCTCATCTGCGCAGGCGACATCACGACCGTGGCCGTTCACACCAGCGGCCGGGGCATCGGGTCCCGCAAGATCGGCCGCACCATGCGGCTGGCGGCCGGCCGTCAGCGCACCGAGATCATGACCCGGCAGAACCGCATCTGCGCAGCCCCGGGGTGCACAGGACCGGTCGTTCACATTCATCATGTCGTGTTCTGGGCAGACGGCGGCTCGACAGACGACGAGAACCTCATCGGGTTGTGTCCTCGTTGTCACCGCGCCGTCCACGCCGGGGTGCTGGTCATCGACCCTGCCACGCACGAGTTCTGCAACCGGGTCGGACACACGCTCCCGGGGCGGGATCCCACGCAGCGCCGCAGACGGCGGATCGTCCCGCGCCCTGCGGTTCGGCAGGCCAGGTACCGCAGCTCGATCCGCGCGAGCTCCTAGGGTTCCGCGAACTGGTGGCGCTTCTAGGATGTGAGGGCCAACCGAGGGACCGATCACAGGAGGCCGTCTCGTGGCCAAGAAGGCGAAGGGGGCCACGCCTGCCCTGACCTCGTTGACCGATGCGGGGATCACGCACACCGTGCACGCCTACGAGCACGATCCGCGCGCGCAGTCCTACGGCCTGGAAGCAGCCGACGCGCTCGGCATCGAGCCCGCGCGGGTGTTCAAGACGCTGATGGTCGACCTCGACGGCGAGCTCGTCGTGGGCGTCGTGCCCGTCACCCACACGCTGGACCTGAAAGCGGTGGCAGCGGCGCTCGGGGGCAAGAAGGCCTCGATGGCCGACCCCACCGCCGCGCAGCGCGCCACCGGCTACGTGCTGGGCGGCATCTCACCGTTGGGTCAGAAGCATCGGCACCGGACCGTCGTCGACGCGTCGGTGCAGCTGTGGGAGACCGTGAACGTGTCGGCCGGACGGCGGGGACTGGAGATCGAGCTGAGCCCTCAGGACCTGATCTCGTCGACCCACGCCGTGGTGGCATCGGTGGCCAGGTCGTGATCGTCGCGTTCGAACGCGCTGCCGATCAGCACCCCCAGCAGCGCGCCGACCGGCCAGGAGAGAAACCCGACCGGTGAGGTGACTGCGAGCTGCTCGGCGACGACGTCACCGTCCTGCAGTCCGGTGACCGAAGCCGGATCCGGCGGGCCGACCAGCACGCCGGTCTGCCAGGCGACCAGCGAAGCGATGGCGGCGCCGAGGGTCAGCAGCACGACGTCGCGCCAGTCCGCCCGCAACACGTACGCGCCGATCGCACCGGCGACGGTCGACAGCACCAGTCCGATCGCGCAGAACCACAACAGCACGCCGAACTCGTCCCGCGAGGAGAACTCGGTCATCACGACGCTGCCGTCGCTGACGGTCCAGGTGGCCGGTTCGGCGACCCACGACCACACCAGGCCTGCGACGAAGCCGAGCACGGCCGAGGGGCCGAGTACGTTGATCACGCGCATCGCGCCACGTGACGTCACACCGGACGTTGATCTCACGACAGACAATGCGGTCCCAGCAATTCCTTCAGATCGGCCACCAGCGCGGCGCTGTGACTGACGCGCAGGTTCTTGCCGATGCGCATCGTCTTCGAACCCGTGCTGCTGATCAGCTTCAGGTGCACCTCGGCGGTCCCCGGATGGGCGGCGAGGACCTGTTTGAACGCTGCGACCGTCTCAGCGGTGCAGCGTGCGACCGGAATGCTCACGACCAGGGGCGCGTCGGCCCGGCTCGTGTCGATCGCGGGCACCATGATCTCCTGCGCGTGCAGGTCGATGCCTTCCTCTCCCTTGCCCTTGACCCGGGCTCTGACGATGACCACCGAATCGGGGACCAGCGACGGCGCCGACAGGTTGTAGGCCTGCGGGAACACCATGATCTGCACGCTGCCCTCGAGGTCCTCCAGCGTGATGGACGCCCACGGATCACCCTTGCGCGTGGTGCGGCGCTGGACGCCGGTGATCAGGCCGCACAGCTTGACGATCGACCCGTCGGCCGGTTCCTCCCCGCCGACCAGCTCGCCGATGGTCGTGTCGCTGTTGGCGCGCAGCACGTGCTCCAGACCGAGCAGCGGATGGTCCGACACGTACAGGCCCAGCATGTCGCGCTCCAGGGCCAACAGCTGGTTCTTGTCCCACTCGGGCAGATCGGGCACCGCGATCGTGACGCCCGCGAAGCCGTCGTCGCTGCCACCGAACAGCGAGTCCTGCCCGTTGGCGGCGTTGCGCTTGAGGTCGATGAACTGGTCGACGGCGTCGTCGACGACCGTCGTGAGCGCACGGCGCGCGTAGCCCATCGAGTCGAACGCGCCGCCCTTGATCATCGAGTCGATGACCCGCTTGTTGCACACGTGCAGCGGGATCTTGGCCATGAAGTCGCTGAAGTCGGTGAACGCACCTTCCTCGGTGCGCGCCTCGACGATGCCTGCGACGACCTTCTCCCCCACGTTGCGCACCGCGCCCAACCCGTACCGGATGTCGGTGCCGACGGAGGCGAAGTTGTTCACCGATTCGTTGACGTCGGGCGGCAGCACCTTGATGCCCATGCGACGGCACTCGTTGAGGTAGGTCGCCGACTTGTCCTTGTCGTTGCCGGTGCTGGTCAGCAGGGCGGCCATGTACTCGGCCGGATAGTGCGCCTTCAGGTAGGCCGTCCAGTACGAGATGACACCGTACGCGGCCGAGTGCGCCTTGTTGAAGGCGTAGTCGGCGAACGGCACCAGGATCTCCCACAACGTCTTGATGGCGTCCTTGGAGAACCCGCGCTCCAGCATCCCGGCCTCGAAGCCGACGAACTCCTGCTCGAGCACCTCACGCTTCTTCTTGCCCATCGCCCGGCGCAGGTTGTCGGCTTGTCCCAGCGAGTAGCCGGCCAGCTCCTGGGCGATCGACATGACCTGCTCCTGGTACACGATCAGGCCGTACGTGCCGCCGAGAATCGGCTTGAGCGCCTCGGTGAGCTCGGGGTGGATGTAGTCGATCTGCTGCTTGCCGGTCTTGCGCAGCGCATAGTTGATGTGGCTGTTGGCGCCCATCGGGCCGGGCCGGTACAGCGCGATGACGGCCGAGATGTCCTCGAAGTTGTCCGGTTGCATCTGCCGCAGCAGCTGTCGCATCGGACCGCCGTCGAGCTGGAAGACCCCCAGCGTGTCACCGCGCCCCAGCAACGCGTACGCCTCGGGGTCGTCGAAGTCCAGGTCCTCCAGCACCAGGTCGATACCGCGGTTGGCCTTGATGTTGACGATGGCGTCGTCGAGGACCGTCAGGTTGCGCAGTCCCAGGAAGTCCATCTTGACCAGCCCGAGCGCCTCGCACATCGGATAGTCGAACTGGGTGATGATGGCGCCGTCCTGCTCGCGCTTCATGATCGGCACGATGTCGATGAGCGGATGGCTGCTCATGATGACGCCGGCGGCGTGGACGCCCCACTGGCGGATCTGGCCTTCCAGTCCCAGAGCGGTCTCGTACACCTTGCGCACGTCGGGGTCCGACTCGTGCAGCTCGCGGAAGTCGCGACCCTCGCCGTAGCGCTCGTCCTTCTCGTCGAACAACGCCGTCAGCTTGACGCCCTTGCCCATGACGTCGGGCGGCAACGCCTTGGTCATCTTCTCGCCGACGGCGAACGGGTAGTCCAGGACACGCGTGGCGTCCTTGATGGCCGCCTTGGACTTGAGCCGACCGAAGGTCGCAATCATGGCGACGCGGTCCTCACCGTACTTGTTCGAGACGTATCGGATCACCTCGGCGCGTCGACGGTCGTCGAAGTCGATGTCGAAGTCCGGCATCGACGGGCGTTCGGGGTTGAGGAACCGCTCGAAGATCAGGCCGTTCTTCAGTGGGCACAGGTCGGTGATGCGCAACGCGTACGCGGCGATGGATCCTGCACCCGAGCCACGGCCGGGACCGACCCGGATGCCGTTGTCCTTGGCCCAGTTGATGAAGTCGGCGACCACCAGGTAGTACCCGCAGTACCCCTTGGTGCGGATGACGTCGAGCTCCATCTCGACTCGATCGCGGACCTCCTGGGTCAGCGCGTCACCCGGGTAGCGGGACTCGATGCCGCGCCAGACCTCCTTGACGAACCACGACTCCTCGGTCTCCCCTGCCGGGATGTCGGCCCTGGCCATGTAGCCGCCGGTCGACTCGACGAACTCGACCTCGCACCGCTCGGCGATCAGCAGGGTGTTGTCGCACGCCTCCTTCATGCCGTGCCGGTGCTCCCACAGGTCACGCATCTCGGCTGCGGACTTGATGTAGTAGCCGCCACCGTCGAACTTGAGCCGGTTGGTGTCGGTGATCCGCTTGCCCGAGGCCACGCAGATCAGCGCGTCGTGCGCGTCGGCGTCCTCGGGATTGTTGTAGTGCGAGTCGTTCGTGGCCACCGGCGGAATGCCCAGATCCTTGCCCAGCCGCAGCAGGTCGTCGCGGACCCGCTTCTCGACGTCGATGTCGTGATCCATCAGCTCCAGGAACACGTTGTCACGGCCGAAGACGTCCTGCAGGCGCGCAGCGGTGGCGCGAGCCTCGTCGTACTGCCCGAGTCGCAACCTGGTCTGCACCGCCCCCGACGGGCAGCCGGTCGTGACGATGAGTCCCTTGGCGTACCGCTCCAGCAGCTCGTCGTCGGCCCGGGGCTTGTAGTACTGGCCCTCGAGGCTGGCCAGCGACGCCAGCCGGAACAGGTTGTGCATGCCCTCGGTCGAAGAGGCGAGCATCGTCATGTGGGTGTACGCGCCGCCGCCGGCGACGTCGTTGCCGCCCTCCTCGGCCAGGTCACCTTGACCCCAGCGCACCCGCTTGCGCTCGCTGCGGTGGGTGCCGGGGGTCAGATACCCCTCCATCCCGATGATGGGCTTGACGCCGTGCTTGGCGGCCTTGGAGTAGAAGTCGTACGCCCCGTGCAAGTTGCCGTGATCGGTCATCGCGATGGCCGGCATGCCCAACCGGGCGGTGCGCTCGAACAAGCCGTCCAGCAGCGAGGCTCCGTCGAGCATCGAGTACTCGGTGTGGACGTGCAGATGCACGAAATCCGATGCGCTGGACTCGCTCGACATCAGGGGGTGCGCCTCCACAGACGGCAGATCGGGCGCCCTTGCGGGCCGGTCGCGGGGAAGACCCTCAGCCTACGTCAGCGCACCGACAACAGGTCGGCGGCTCACCGGGCTTTCGGGGTGCGTCAGCGGCTGGACGACCGGGAGTACTGCCGGACCGCCAGCGGGGCGAACACCGCGACGATGACCGCGCTGCAGATGGCGGTGTACAGCACCGGATGCTGCAGCGACCAGGCCTCGGGGACCGGCACGGTGTCGCTGGTGTTGCCGAACAGCTCGCGACACGCCTGGGTCAGCGCCGAGACCGGGTTCCACTCCACGAAGCGCTGCAGCACCGCCGGGAACGACTCGGTCGGCACGAACGCGTTCGAGACGAACGTCAACGGCATGATCACGATGAACGACGCGTTGTTGATGACGTCGACGCTGGGCACCATCAGCCCGACGTACCCCATGACCCAGCTGATGGCGTAGGCGAACAGCAGCAGCAGCGCGAACGCCACGATGGCCTTGCCGAACCCCTCGCGGATCCGCCAGCCGACCAGCAGGCCGGTCAGCGCCATGATGACCAGGGACAGCACGTTGTAGATGATGTCGGACGTGGTGCGACCGACCAGCACCGCCGAGCGAGACATCGGCAGCGACTTGAAACGGTCGACGATGCCCTTCTGCATGTCCTCGGCCAGCCCCGCTCCGGTGAAGGTGGCGCCGAACACCACGGTCTGGGCGAAGATGCCGGCGACCAGGAACTCCTTGTAGTCCACTCCTCCGCCGGGGTCGATCGCGCCGCCGAAGACGTAGGCGAACAGCAGGACGAACATGATGGGCGAGATCAGGACGAACACCAAGATCTCGGGGACGCGCTTGATCTTGATGACGTTGCGCTTGGCGACGACCCAGCCGTCGAGGAATGACTTGGTGATCGTGCTCATGCGGCCCCCTCCTGCTCGTCGACGGTGACTTCTTCGGCCGGCCGCCCGGTCAACGACAAGAACACGTCGTCGAGCGTGGGGCGGCGCAGCCCGATGTCGAGCACCTCGATGTTGCGTTCCTCCAGGCCCTCCAGGACACGGCGCAGACTGCGGGCACCGGCGTCGACCGCCGCGGACAGCCCGCGCGGTCCGCCGCCGGGACGGACCTCGCCCACAGCGACGCCCGCGAGCACCTCGGTCGCCACGTCACGGTCACCGGCGTCGGACAGCACCAGCTCGACCCGCTCACCGCCGGTCTGGGCCTTCAACGAGTCGGCAGTTCCACGGGCGATGGCCCGACCGTGGTCGATCACGACGATCTCGTCGGCGAGCAGATCGGCTTCCTCCAGGTACTGCGTCGTGAGCAGCAACGTGGACCCGCTGCTGACCAGTTCTCGGATGACCCCCCACATCTCCTGGCGGCTGCGGGGGTCCAGGCCCGTGGTCGGCTCGTCGAGCACCAGCACGGGCGGCGCAGCCACGAGCGCGCCGGCCAGGTCGAGCCGCCGCCTCATGCCGCCGGAGTAGGTCTTGGACGGCCGGTCGCCGGCGTCGGCCAGGTCGAAGCGTTCGAGCAGCTCCCTGGCGCGAGCAGCCGACGCCTTGCGGCCCAGGCCGTACAGCCGTCCGACCATGTCGAGGTTCTCGAACCCGGTCAGGTGCTCGTCGACGGCGGCGTACTGGCCCGACAGACCGATGCGTCGGCGCACCTCGTCGGGATCGGCGACGACGTCGACACCGGCGACCTCGACGCGACCGGCATCGGGCGCCAGCAGGGTCGTGATGACGCGCACGGCGGTGGTCTTGCCTGCGCCGTTGGGGCCCAGCAGGCCCAGCACCGTGCCTTCCGGGACGTTCAGGTCCAGCCCCTTGAGCGCCTCGACGTCGCCGTAGCGCTTGATCAGCCCCTCGACCCGGATCATGTCAGCCATGCGCCGATCTTTCCGGACGCCTCCGACAAACTCCAAGTACCGGGACCGCGTCAGCTGAAATTTAGTCCTGTCGGTAGCTGCTCAGGAAGTGACCGAGCCGCTGGATCGCCTCGGCGAGGTCGCGCGACCACGGCAGCGTGACGATGCGCAGGTGGTCCGGATCGGGCCAGTTGAACCCCGTGCCCTGCGTGATGAGGATCTTCTCGGACTCCAGCAGGTCCAGTGCCAGCTTCTGGTCGTCCTTGACCGGATACACCTCCGGATCGAGCCGCGGGAACGTGTACAGCGCACCCTTCGGAGTCACGACGGAGACTCCGGGGATCTTGCGCAGCTCGTTGACCGCGGTGTCGCGCTGCTCCAGCAGTCGTCCGCCGGGAAGCACCAGCTCCTTGATCGACTGGTAGCCGCCCAGAGCGACCTGGATCGCGTTCTGCGCCGGGACGTTCGGGCACAATCGCATCGAGCACAGCAACGTGATGCCCTCGAGGTAGTCCGCTGCCCGCTCCTGCGGACCCGTCACGACGACCCAGCCGGCCCGGTAGCCGCAGACCCGGTAGGCCTTCGACAAGCCGTTGAACGTCAGCGTCAGCACGTCGGGCGCCACGCTGGCCAGCGGGATGTGCACGGCGTCGTCGTAGAGGATCTTGTCGTAGATCTCGTCGGCCATCAGCACCAGGTCGTGCTTGCGGGCCAGCTCGGCGATCGCCGTCAACGTCTCCCGGGAGTAGACCGCACCTGTCGGGTTGTTGGGGTTGATCACGACGATGACCTTGGTGCGGTCGGTGATCTTGGACTCCAGATCGGCCAGGTCCGGATTCCAGTCGTTGTCCTCGTCGCACCGGTAGTGCACCGGCACCCCGCCGGCCAGGTTCGTCACGGCCGTCCACAACGGGTAGTCCGGGATCGGGATCAGCACCTCGTCACCGTTGTCGAGCAACGCCTGCAGCGCGATCTGGATGAGCTCGGAGACGCCGTTGCCGATCCAGACGTCGTCGATGTCGATGTCGGGGAAACCGTCCTGCAGCTGGTAGTGGTGCACCACGGCGCGACGCGCGGGTTGGATGCCGCGCGAGTCGGAGTAGCCGGCCGACGACGGCAGTCCGGCGATCATGTCCTGGAGGATCTCGGCGGGCGCGTCGAAGCCGAACGGCTGCGGGTTGCCGATGTTGAGCTTGAGGATCCGGTGTCCCTCGATCTCCAGCTGGGCGGCTCGGGACGCGACGGGGCCGCGGATGTCGTACAGAACATCCCTCAACTTCTCCGACTGCCGCCACTGGTTGACCATGATCCGATTCTTTCACCCCTGCGACACGTGACGGCACGCGACCGTCAGGACGTGGTGATCAGGAGGCGTCACGGATGATGTCGAGCGCGCGCTGCAGGTCGTCGGGGTACGGCGACGAGATCTCGGTCCAGTCGCCGGTGCGCGGATGGGTGAAGCCCAGCTTGACCGCGTGCAGCCACTGGCGGTCCAGCCCCACCCGCGCCGACAGGGTCGGGTCGGCGCCGTACAACGGGTCGCCGACGCACGGGTGGTGCAGCGCGCTCATGTGCACGCGGATCTGATGGGTGCGCCCCGTCTCGAGCTTGATCGACAACAAACTGGCGTACCGGTGCGCCTCGAGCGTGTCGTAGTGGGTGATGCTGTCGCGGCCGCCGGCGGCCACCGTGAACTTGAAGTCATGGCGCGGGTGCCGGGCGATCGGGGCGTCGATCGTGCCGGTGTGCGGGTCGGGATGTCCCTGGACCAGCGCGTGGTACGTCTTGTCGACCGTGCGGTCGCGGAACGCCTGCTTGAGCACCGAGTACGCGTACTCGCTCTTGGCCACGACCATCAGGCCACTGGTGCCGACGTCGAGGCGCTGCACGATTCCACGTCGCTCGGCTGCACCCGACGTCGAGATGCGCACACCGACCCCCATCAGGTGGTCGAGCACCGTGGGTCCGTCCCACCCCACGCTGGGGTGGGCGGCGACGCCCACCGGCTTGTCGACGACCACCAGGTCGTCGTCCTCGTGGACGATCTGCATGCCCTCGACCTCGTGCGCCCGAATCGTCGCGACGCGGGGCGCCGGCACCGAGGCTTCGAGCAAGGAACCGGGCACCACCCGCTCGGACTTGGCCGGGACCTCGCCGTCGAGGGTCACCAGGCCGTCGGCGACCAGCTCGCCGGCCCGGGTGCGCGACAAGCCGAGCAACCGCGCCAGGGCGACGTCGACCCGCTCACCGGCCAGCCCCTCCGGCACGTGGACGACCTTGCGGTCGTACGTCTGGTCGTTCACGCCCGGTCGACCTCACGCGTGCCGTCCAGGTTCACGCCACGCCACGAACGCCACACGATGATGACGGCCGCGAACGTCAGCGCGATGTCGGCCACGTTGCCCACGAACGGCCCGTAGTCGATGAAGTCCACGACGTGACCTCGCAGTGCCGACGGCTCCCGGAAGATCCGATCGATCAAGTTCCCGACGGCACCACCCAGCAACAGGCCCAGACCCAGCGCCCAGCCGCGATCGCGCAGCCGCGCCGACATCCGGATCACCACGACCGACACGATCGCCGCGACGGCGGTCAGCACGATCGTCATGGACGAGCCGGTGCCCAGCGCCGCTCCCCCGTTGCGCAGGAACCGCAGGTCGATGAGACCGGGGATCACCGTGACGGGGTCGTGCCCCTCGAGGTATCGCACGGCCAGGACCTTCGTGACCTGGTCGAGCGCCAAGGCGACGACGACCACGACGACGAACAGTCGAACCGAGGACGGGGGAAGGTCGTGTGGGTCGCGACCGTCGGTCAGCGACGCTCCTCGCGCTGCTTGCATGTCAAGCACAGTGTCGCACGAGGGAAGGCCATGAGCCGCATCTTGCCGATCGGTTCGCCGCAGGACTCGCAGTCGCCGTACGTCCCGTCGTCGAGTCGACTGAGCGCCTTCTGGGTCTGCAGCAGCAGCTCGCGCTGGTTCGCGGCCAGCGAGAGCTCGGCGTCGCGCTCCAGCCCCTTGGAACCGACGTCGGCCTGGTCGTTGCCGGCACCGTCGACGCCGTCGCGCAGCAGGTCCTGCAGCTCACGGGCTGACTGGTCCAGCTCGAGGTGCAGTCGTTCGAGATCGGCTTCGAGCTCGGTGCGCACTGCCTTGCGTTCGGCCGCTGTCCAGGGTTTCTCATCAGGGCGGACCGCCAGTTTGGTGTTCGGCATGCCCGGAGACTAGACCCGTCCGACGACAAAACCAACACGACCCACCGCGTCGCCGTGGGCGACGTGCGGTGGGTCGTGTCGAAGGCGACCTCGACGGTCAGCTCAGAACGACGAGTCCTCGTCGCCGAGCAGCGATCGGACCCGGCGCGGGCCGGACTCGATCGGATCGTTCTCGGGCTGGGTGCTCTCGTTGGCGGCGAGCTGGTCGAGCTGGCTCTGGAAGTAGCTCTTGAGCCGTGCGCGGTACTCACGCTCGTAGGTGCGCAGGTGCTCGACCTCACGCTGGATCTCGTAGCGCTCGCGCTCGATCGTGGCGACGGCCTGCTGACGACGCTCGTTCGTCTCGTCGTCGAGCTTCTGCGCACGGATGCGGGCATCGGTCTCCAGGCGATCGGCCTTGCCGCGCGCCTCGTTGGTCAGGCGCTCGGCCTTGGCGCGCGCCTCGCCGACGATGCGGTCGGCCTCTTCCTTGGCTGCGTCCATCAGCTGATCGGCGTTCGTCGAGGCGATCTCGAGCAGCCGGGCCGCGGCCGAGGAGGCGTCACCCATCGAGGGCTTCGGCGTCTCCGGCTGCGGGATGATCGGTGCCGCGACGGGCTCCGGCTCGGGCTCGGACTCGACGGCGACGGGGGCCGGCTCGGGCACGACGGGGGCCGGCTCGGCAGCAACGGCGGGGATCAGGCCCGTCGGCTCACCGGCGGAGACGGCCGCGACCTTGGCTCGCAGCTCCTCGTTCTCGACGGTGAGACGCTCCAGCTCGGCCTCGACCTCGTCGAGGAACTGGTCGACCTCACCCATGTCGTAACCTTCGCGGAGTCGGACGGGGGTGAAGCGCTTGTTGCGCACGTCCTCTGGCGTCAATGGCATGCGGGTACCTCGGGTTCGTGGGTTGTTCGGTGCAAAGTCTAGAGGTCCCACCGTACTCTGCCGTGGTTCACATCTGCCACATGCGTTCCGCGGAGCAGCTCAGAAGGCCCGCTCGACGATGCTCAGCAGGATCCACAGCGCGAACAGCAGCACCATCGGCGAGAGGTCGAGGGCGATCTGTCCCAACCGGATCGGGGGAAGAACGCGCCGGATCGCGCGCAGCGGCGGATCGGTGGCCGAGTAGATGCCCTCGCACAGCACCAGGACGACGCCACGCGGTTGCCACTGCCGCGCCAGCAGCTGGACCCACTCGAGCACGAACCGGGCCAGCAGCAGGACGATCGCGATCCAGATGATCAACGCCAGCAGGGCACCGATCTGATCGGACGTCATCGATCAGCTCTGGTCGTAGAAGCCACCGGCCGCGAGACGCTGCTTGTCCTCGTCGGTGACGGTCACGCTCGCGGGCGACAGCAAGAACACCTTCGCGGTGATGCGGTTGATGCTGCCGTGCACGGAGAAGACCAGACCGGCGGCGAAGTCGACGAGTCGCTTGGCGTCGTCGTCGGCGATCTCCGACAGGTTCATGATGACCGGGACGCCGTTGCGGAAGTTCTCCCCGACCGTGCGCGCGTCGTTGTACGTGCGCGGTGTCACGGTCTCGATGCGCGCGAGGTCGGACATAGCGGCGGTCCGGCGGGACTCGACACGACGCTCGCTCCGGCGGTCCTCGATGCTGGCGACCGGAGCCGGACGCACGACAGGAGCATGCCGCTTGACCGGGGCGGCAGGGCGCTCCGCGGTGACGGCTTCGTCGAACTCGTCGTCGAGCTCGTCGAAGTCGGCCTGTTCGACCAAGCCCAGGTACTCGCCGACCTTCCGCATTGCGCCAGCCATGGGGACTCCATTCGATGTGTTCTGGTCGATCTGTTCTGATTCGTCCGGTCGGTCACGGCCGGCTGTGGCCGGTGTGACCAAATGACATGATTGAGATTACCGCGCAGCGGACCGTTCCCCGAGTACCGAACGTCCGACACGCACGTGTGTCGCGCCCGACTTCACAGCCGCTTCCAGGTCGCCGCTCATCCCGGCCGACACGACCGTGGCGTGGGGGTGGGTGGCCCGCAGACGCTGTGACAGCACCATCAGCTGGTCGAACACCGGTCCCGGGTCGACGCCCAGCGGTGCGACGGTCATCAACCCGTCCAGCCGAAGGCCGGCAGCGGAGTCCACCAGCTGCGCCAGGTCCAGTGCGTCCGCCGGGACGACCCCTGAACGGCCGGGATCCGTGGTGTCGAAGTCGACCTGGACGAGGCACCCCAGCACCCGATCGGCGGCCACTGCCCCGCGCGACAACCCGTCGACGAGCCGCGGTCGATCGACGCTGTGCACCACGTCGGCGTAGCGCGACACGGCACCGGCCTTGTTGGTCTGCAGTCCGCCGATGAAGTGCATGCGGGGCGGCTCGGTCAGGCCAAGCCGGGCCAGCTCGTCGAGCTTGCGTCCGGCCTCGGGGTGGCGGTTCTCCCCGATGTCGGTGACCCCCAGCTCGGCGAGGACGGCGACGTCGGTGGCCGGGTACGTCTTCGTCACGACGATCAACGTCACGTCGGCCGGGTTGCGGTCGGCGTCGGCGCAGGCGCGCTCGATGCGTTCGCGCGTGGCCGCCAGACCCACCGCGATCTCGGAGTGTCGGCTCATGAGAGCACCACCGCGATCCCGAACCGCCCGGCTGCGGCGCCCTGACGGCGATAGGAGAACCAGCGGTCGTGCTCGACGGTGCACTCGCCGACACCGACGTCACGCACCTGCACCCCTGCTGCCTCGAGCTGGGCGACGACGCCTGCGCCGATGTCGGCCGACGGCGTTCCCCACGTCGTCGTCGCCCGTGCCTCGGGAACGACTCGGGCGACGTCGTCGGCCAGCTCGGCCGACAGCTCGTAGCAGCCGCCGCACACTCGCGGTCCCACGACCGCGACGAGTCGTTCGGCACCGCGGGCACGCAACGCGTCGATCGTGGCGGGGACGACACCGGCGAGCAGACCGGCTCGTCCCGCGTGGACGACACCGGCCAGCGCCCGGTCGGGGTCGACGATCGCGAGAGGCACGCAGTCGGCGACGCGCACCAGCGGAGCCGGTCCCGGCCGATCGACGACGATGGCATCGGCCTGCGTCGCATCGGTCACGTCGTCGACCCACGCGACGTCGGCGCCGTGCACCTGACGGACCGTGACCAGAGATTCGGACCCGAGCTGACGAGCCACGTCTGCCGGGTCGGCCGTCAGCAGGTCGTCGTCGACGATCGACACGGTCGCCCGACCGATGCGATCGCTGTGCCAGATCACCTCAGCGGAGGAACTCGGGGATGTCGAGGTCGTCGCCGTACTCGGCGGTCAACGGCTCGGGCGGGGCCACGCCGTCGGTCGCCGAGGCACCTTCGACCGGGCCGTCCAGGTACGGGTTCGGCGCGTACGTCTCGGCCGTCGGCGGCGCCGGCGGCTCATCGGCCGGCTTCTCGACCTCCTTGAGCAGGGCGGGCTGCGCGGCGTCGCGTTGCTTGGGTTCGCCACCGTCGAATCCGGCTGCGATGACCGTGACGCGAACCTCGTCACCGAGCGCGTCGTCGATGACGGCACCGAAGATGATGTTGGCGTCGGGGTGGACGGCGTCGGCCACCAGGCCAGCCGCCTCGTTGATCTCGAACAAGCCCAGGTCCGATCCGCCGGAGATCGACAACAGCACGCCCCGGGCGCCCTCGATGGAGGCCTCCAGCAGCGGACTGGACACGGCGGCCTCGGCGGCCACGGCGGCGCGATGCTCCCCGCGCGCCGATCCGATGCCCATCAGCGCCGACCCGGCATCGGACATCACCGACTTGACGTCGGCGAAGTCGAGGTTGATCAGGCCCGGGGTCGTGATCAGGTCGGTGATGCCCGAGACGCCCTGGTGCAGGACCTGATCGGCCTGGCGGAACGAGTCGAGCAGGCTCACGTTGGTGTCGCTGATCGACAGCAGGCGGTCGTTCGGGATGACGATCAGGGTGTCGACCTCTTCGCGCAACGCCTGGATGCCGGCGTCGGCCTGGGCCGATCGGCTGCGGCCCTCGAACTTGAACGGGCGGGTCACGACACCGATCGTCAGCGCACCGAGCGAGCGGGCGATCCGCGCGACGACCGGCGCGCCGCCGGTGCCCGTGCCGCCGCCTTCTCCGGCGGTGACGAAGACCATGTCGGCGCCCTTGATGGCGGCCTCGATCTCCTCGGCGTGGTCCTCGGCGGCTTTCTTGCCGATCTCGGGATTGGCCCCGGCGCCCAGGCCGCGGGTGGAGTCGCGGCCGACGTCGAGCTTGACGTCGGCGTCGCTCATCAGCAGCGCCTGTGCGTCGGTGTTGATCGCGATGAACTCGACACCCTTCAGGCCGACTTCGATCATCCGGTTGACCGCGTTGACACCGCCGCCGCCGATGCCGACGACCTTGATCACCGCGAGGTAATTCTGGACCGCCATGTCTGTGCCTCTGCTTCCGCCTGTGTCGAGTGCTTGAATCGTGAAGTCTTACCGTGAGGTAGAGGTTTATAGTTATGTCAACCTCCGACCATGGGAACGACGGTACGCGGGCGATGACACCTGACCGGTGCGACACGCCGCGCAGGCACGCGATCGGCGAACGAATCAGTTCCTGGTCGTCGGTTGGTCGGGCGCACTGACGTCGTAACCCTTGGCCTTGATCGTCAACAACGTCTGCAGCACCTCGAGCTTGCGATCGCCGTACGCCGTGCTCCCCCACACGATCGAGCGTCCCTTGCTCAGGTTCAAGGTGACCGAGTCCTGCGTGCGGGCCGAGATCGACTTCAGGTCGCCGTACCAGTCGGGTTGCTCGGTCCTGAGGAAGAACGCGACCTCGGCCACGGCCTGCGTCGCCGACAACCGCGTCTCGGCGTCGGTGCCGGTGATCGTGGCCTCCACCAGTCCCTTGGGCGCCTTGCCATACGTGCGGTAGTCCACGCCGTACCGGTCGATGCCGTGGATCTGCCCCTGGATCCGCGACCACACCACCGCGGTGCGTTCCTCGACCTCGATCGAGACCGTGTGCGGCCACGAGCGGGACACCTCGACCGTGCGGATCCGGGGCAGCTTCTTGATCCGCGACTCGATCGCCGTCAGGTCGACGCGCGCCAGGGGCTGATCCATCGGCACCTTCGCCGCCTCGACGATCTGGTCGGCCTCCATCGTCGTCTCACCGGAGACCTCGACCGATCGCACCGTCAGGACCGAGGAGAACCACACCAGCCACACGGCCGCGACGACCAGCACGATCGCCACGACGGCCAGCAGGATGCGGAACCAGCGCTGTCTGCGGAACCGGAGCCGACGCTCGGTGAACCGGTCGGTCACCGCTGCTGCAGCCCTTCGAGCACCCGCGGTCCGACCGTCGTGATGTCGCCTGCCCCCAACGTCAACAACATGTCGCCGGCGCGCAGCTCGGCCAGCAGCACGCTCGGCAGCTCGGCCACGCTCCCGCCCAAGCTGGCGGCAGGGCCGATCACGGCGTCGACCACGAGCGCGGACGTGACGGCCGGATCGGGTTCCTCCCGCGCCACGTACAGGTCCGCGACGACGACGCGGTCGGCGGTCGACAGCGCACGGCCCATGTCACGACCGTGGATCCTGGTCCGGCTCACCAGGTGGGGTTGGTACGCGACGACCAGCCGATCGGCCCCTGCGACGGCGCGCGCGGCCGCGAGGTCGGCGACGATCTCGGTCGGGTGGTGGGCGTAGGAGTCGTAGACCCGCACACCGGCCGCCTCGCCCAGGAACTGCATCCGGCGCGCCGCACCGGTGTAGGAGCGCAGACCGCGTGCCAGGCTCTGCAGGTCGTGGCCCAGCGCGACGCCGGCCCCGAGCGCCAGCAAGGCATCGACCGCGTAGTGGTGACCCGTGACGGCCAGCTCGACCGGGACTGCGGGCCCACCGTCCAGCGACACCTCGAACGACGTCCCGTCGGCGCGGACGACCAGCTGCGTGCCGTGCAGGCGGGCGTCCTCGGTCAGGCCCGCCGTGATCACCTCCGCCGACTCGCGCACCGACCGGGCCAGTGCTGCGCTGGCCGGGTCGTCCGCGTTGAGGACGACGAAGTCGGTCGCGTGGCCGACGAATTCCTCGAACGCGGCGGCGTAGGCCTCCGCGGTCCCCCACTGGTCCAAGTGGTCGGCGTCGACGTTCGTGACGACGGCCCCGAACGGGGTGTACGTCAAGAAGGCGCCGTCGCTCTCGTCCGCCTCGGCCACGATCACGTCGCTGTCACCGCGACCGGCGTTGGAGCCCAGGCAGTCGACCTCGGCACCGATCGCGAACGACGGGTCCTGGCCTGCGCCACGCAGGGCGCACGTGAGCATCGCCGTCGTCGTGGTCTTGCCGTGCGTGCCCGCGACGGCCACTGCCCGACCGGACATCAGCACCGACTGCAGCCCCGCCGACCGCGGCCACAGCCGCAGCCCCAGACGCCGGGCCTCGACGACCTCGGGGTTGTCATCACGTACCGCGGTCGACGCGACGACCGTGTCGACCCCGGCCAGGTGTGCCGCGTCGTGTCCGACCCGTGCGTCGATCCCTTCGGCGACGAGCGCCCGCAGCACGGCCGAGTCGTGGGCGTCGCTGCCGCTGACCCGAATGCCCTGCTGGGCCATCAGTCGGGCGATCGCCGAGAGCCCCGCCCCCGCGATGCCGATGAAGTGCACGTGGCCGAGGCGCTCGGCCGGTTCGATGACGTCGGGCACGTCGAGCCTCATCGCTGCGCCGCCTCGGTGATCATGGCGGCGAGCCGCTCGGCGGCGTCCGGGCGCACGATGTCGCTCGCGGCGGACGACATGGCGGCGAGTCGCTGCCGGTCGCGCACCAGCGGCACCACGACCTGATCGATCCAGCTCACCGTGAGCGCTGAGTCGTCGATCATCAACGCCCCGCCCGCCTGCACGACCGGGTGAGCGTTGACCGCTTGCTCGCCGTTCCCGTGCGGCAACGGCACGAACGCCGCCGGAAGTCCCACAGCGGCCACTTCGGTGACGGTGTTGGCTCCGGACCGGCAGACGATCAGGTCGGCGGCGGCGTAGGCCAGGTCCATCCGGTCGATGTACGGGGCCACGACGTACGGCGGGTCGCCGTCCTGCCGGTCCAGGACGACCTCGTCGGGCCGGCCCGCCGCGTGCAGCACCTGCACCCCTGCGTCGGCCAGCCGTCCGGCAGCCGACGACACGACCGTGTTGATGCTGCGTGCCCCTTGTGATCCGCCGGTGACCAGCAACGTGGGTCGATCGGGGTCGAGCCCGAAGTGCGCACGAGCCTCGGCGCGCACCGCGGCGCGGTCCAGGCGGGCGATCTCGGCGCGGATCGGCAGGCCCACGTACGTCGCGTGCGGCAGGTCGGTGTCGGGAAAGCTCGTGGCGACGTAGGTCGTGAACCGGGCACCCAGTCGGTTCGCGACGCCGGGTCGCGCATTGCCCTCGTGCACCACCAGCGGGATCCGGGCACGACGGGCGGCCAGATAGGCCGGGACCGAGACGTAGCCGCCGAAACCGACGACGACGTCGGGGCGTGTCCTCTCGACCACCTCTCGGGCCGCCTTGACCGCGGCGCGCAGCCGGCCCGGGAGCCGGAGCAGCTCCTTGCCCGGACGGCGGGGCAGCGGCACGGGTGGGACCAGCTCCAGCCGGTAGCCGGCCTCGGGGATCAGCGTCACCTCCAGCCCGCGCGGTGTGCCCAGGCAGGTGATGTCGGCGCCCTGGTCCCGCAGGACGGCAGCCGTGGCGAGCAGCGGCGACGTGTGGCCGGCCGTACCGCCACCGGCGAGCAGCACCCGCATCGTCAGCGCCTCGCCCCGACCGGCTGTCGACGGGTCGTCCGGGTGCGGCGCTTCTTGGCGTTGCGGCTGATGTCGAGCGCACGCTGCGCCCCCGGTTCGGTCGCGGCACAGCGCAGCAGGAAGCCCATGGCGACCAGTGTGACCAACATGCTGGAACCGCCGTAGGAGATCAACGGCAACGGGATGCCGATGACCGGCAGCAGGCCCAGCACCATCGCGACGTTGATGGAGGCCTGGACGACGATCCAGATCGTGATGCCGGCCGCGACGTACCGCGCGAACGGATCGCGCGAACGTGTCGCGATGCGGATGCCGGCCAACGCCAGCGTCGCGAACAACGCGAGGATCACCAGCGCGCCCAGCAGGCCCAGCTCCTCGCCGGTGACGGCCAGGATGAAGTCGGTGTGGGCGTCGGGCAGCGAACCCCACTTCTGCCGGCTGCCCCCGAGGCCGACACCCCAGAACCCACCGCGCGCGAGCGCCATGCTGGCGTGGATCGACTGGTACCCGGCGTAGTCGGGGTCCGACAGCGGGTCGGTGAAGTTCAGCAGTCGCACGATGCGGTGCGGGGACGTGACGACGAAGAACAGCAAGATCACGAACACGCCCGCCAGCACGCCGGTCATCTGACGCCGCGGCAGACCGCCGACCCAGAGCATCCCGACGATCAGCGCGAACAGCACCAGCGCGGTCCCCAGGTCGTGCTGCAGGACCACCAGACCGGCGACGGCCCCGGCGACCGGCACCATCGGCAGCAGGACGAGCCGGGGCGTGGTCAGTGACTTCTGGTGGGTCGCGTACCACTGAGCGATCCACAGCACGAGGGCGAGCTTGGCGAACTCCGAAGGCTGCAGGTTGAACCCCGCGAACAACGGCAGCCAGTTGCGGTTGCCGCGAATGTCCAGGCCGAAGGCGAACGTGGCGCCGATCAGGGCGACCGCGACCAGCAGGAACGGCAGCACGAGCCGCCGGAGGACGGACCAGGGCAGCTTCACCACGACGAAGGCACCGATCAGGCCCAGGACCGCGAAGAACAGCTGGCGCGAGATGATGCCGTAGGAGTTGCCGTAGGCGTACCGCGAGTAGACCGAGCTCGCGCTGAGCACCATGATCAGTCCGATGCCGAGCAGCAGGGCGACCGAGCCCAGCACCAGCTGGTAGGACGCCAGCGGTCGCTCCAGCAGCCGTTTGACGCTATCCATCCGTCTCGCCGTTCCCAGGGCCCCGCTGAACCGACTCGCGCCGCAGCACCGCAGCGGCGAACTGGTCGCCACGGTCGCGGTAGGAGACGAACTGGTCCATGGACGCGCACCCGGGGGCGAGCAGAACGGTGTCACCGGGCTGTGCCAGACCGGCTGCCGCCTCGACCACGCGATCCATGAGACCAGTGTGGCTGGAGTCAACGCGTGTGACGGGCACATCCGGTGCGTGTCGGGCCAACGCCTCGGCGATCACGTCGGCGTCCGCACCGATGAGCACGACGGCGCGCAGGTGGCGGCGGGTCCTCTCGACCAGCTCGTCGAACGACGCGCCCTTGGCCAGACCGCCCGCGATCCAGACGGCTCGACCGGCTCCGCCCAGAGCCGCTTCGGCCGCGTGGGTGTTGGTGGCCTTGGAGTCGTCGACCCACCGGACGTCGTCGATCACGGCGACCTCGGCGCCCCGGTGCTCGTCGAGACGGAACGCGCGCAGACCGTCGCGAACCGCTCGCGGCGACACACCGAACGCCCGGGCCAACGCAGCGGCGGCCAGCGCGTTCTGGACCACGTGAGGGGGCGGATCCGCCCCCAGGTCACCGAGGTGAGCCAGTTCGGCTGCCGTCGAGATGCGTTCCTTGACGAACGCACGGTCGGCCAGCACGTCCTCGACCAAGCCGATCTCGCTGGGTGCCGGGATGCCGACGGTGAATCCGATCGCACGGCAGCCCTCGACGACGTCGGCGTCCTCGACCATGCGCTCGGTCCGTTCGTCCTGCGCGTTGTAGACGCAGGCGACCTGGGTGTGGTGGTAGACCTTGGCCTTCGCGGCCGCGTACTGATCGAGTCCTCCGTGCCAGTCCAGATGATCGGGCGCCACGTTCAGCACCACGCTCGCCAGCGGCGACAGCGAGTCGGTCCAGTGCAGCTGGTAGCTCGACACCTCGACGGCGAGCACGTCGTAGGCCTCGTCGTCCATCACGGCCTCCACGACGGGCCGACCCACGTTGCCGACGGCCGCCGCTCGCCGTCCGTCGGCCCGCAGGATCTCCTCGAGCATCTGGACCGTCGTGGTCTTGCCGTTCGTGCCGGTCACGACGAGCCATGGCGCGTCGTCGGGACGGCGCAGCCGCCAGGCCAGCTCGACCTCGCTCCACACCGGCACCCCGCGCTCGGCGGCTCGGACCAGCAAGGGCGAGTCCGGGCGCCAACCCGGTGAGGTGACCACGAGATCGACGTCGGTCGCATCGGCGTCCGGCAGGTCGGTCGTCGACCCGGGGCCGAGGCGCAGGTCGACGCCCAGCAGCTCCAGCAGGTCCGCCTGCTCGGTGAACTGGTCGCGTGGGCGCTCGTCGACCACCACGACCGAGGCGCCCAGGTGCTGCAAGGTGTCGGCCGCGGCCGCTCCGGAGACCCCGAAGCCAGCCACCACGGCGCGAATCCCGGCCCACGAGGACTCCCGGTCGAGCCCGCCGAGCTCGACCCCGCTCACACTGCCCCCGCGACCCATTCGGCGTAGAAGACGCCCATGGCGATCATGACGCACAGTCCACTGATGATCCAGAACCTGACGACGATCGTGATCTCGGCCCAGCCGGACAGCTCGAAGTGATGTTGCAACGGCGCCATGCGGAAGATCCGTTTGCCCTTCGTCAGCTTGAAGTAGCCGACCTGCAGGATGACCGACGCGGTGATCGCGACGAACAGCCCGCCCAGGATGATCAGCAGCAGCTCGGTGCGGGTCATCATCGCGAACCCGGCCATCGCGCCGCCCAGGGACAACGACCCGGTGTCGCCCATGAAGATCTTGGCCGGCGACGCGTTCCACCACAGGAAGCCGAAGCAGGCGCCCGTCAACGCCGAGGCGACGACCGCGAGGTCCAGCGGGTCACGCACCTCGTAGCACTTCGGCCCCGGGTAGTAGGAGCAGTTCTGGTTGCTCTGCCAGATGTTGATCAGCACGAACGCACCGAACACCATGACCGAGGCGCCCGTGGCGAGGCCGTCGAGACCGTCGGTGAGGTTCACGCCGTTGCTGGCGCCCGCGATCATCAGGAGCACCCAGAGCACGAGCAACGCGCTGGGCATCGTCCAGCCCGGGATGTCACGGATGAACGAGATCGAGTGCGTGATGACGCTGTGCCCGTCACCGTCCTCCATCTGGATCGCCAGGATCGCGAAGACCAGGCCGATCGTGACCTGGCCGATGAACTTGGCCTTGCTGCGCAAGCCGAGGTTGCGTTGCTTCCTGATCTTGATGAAGTCGTCGAGGAATCCGATCAGGCCCAGACCGCAGAACAAGAACAGCAGCAGCAGTGCCGATGCGCTCGGTTTCGTGCGGGTCAGGCCCATCGCCGCGAAGTAGCTGACCACGACGGCCACGATGATGACCAGGCCACCCATCGTGGGCGTTCCGCGCTTGGTGTGGTGCCCGGTCGGGCCGTCGTCGCGAATCAGCTGCCCGTAACCCTTGGCCACCAGCAGGCGGATCGCGATGCGGGTGCCGAGCAACGTGCCCAGCAGCGAGAATCCACCCGCGAACAGAATCGCCTTCATCGAGCCATGGGTCCTTTCCCGGCCAAGAGCGCCTCGGCGACGCGCTCGAGTCGACAACCCCTCGATGCTTTCACAAGGACCACGTCGGAGGGTGCCAGCCACGCTGAGAGTGTGCTCACTGCCACATCGACGTCGGGCGCCGATTCACCCACGTCACCGGCACCTTCGGCGATCGGTGCGGCACCCTCGCCGACCGCGACGACGCGGTCGAAACCCAGTGCGCTCGCCAGACGCCCCACGTCGCGGTGCGCGGCAGCCGACGACTCACCCAGCTCGAGCATCTCCCCCAGCACGGCGATCCGCCGTCCCGCCGGCAGCTCGGCGACGGCTTCCAGGGCCGCGGTCATCGACTCGGGGTTGGCGTTGTAGGCGTCGTTGACGACCGTGACGCCGTCGGCGCGCACGTGTCGTTCCATCCGCATCGGCGACCCCGCGACGGCCGACGCCAACCGCTCGACCACGACGTCGAGACCGACTCCGGCGGCGACGGCCGCTGCCGCGGCAGCCGCGGCGTTGAACGCGACGTGGCGACCCACTTGAGGCACGTGCACCGCGAAGCTCTCGTCGTCGTAGGTCAGGGTGAAGCGGGGCTCGCCGTGCTCGTCGAGTCGCAGCGCTGACACGGCGACGTCACCGCGCTCACCGAAGGTCAGTGTCCGCGCCCGCGTGCGTGAGGCCATCGCTCGGACCCGCGCATCGTCGGCGTTCAGGACCGCGACACCGTCGGCAGCCAGCGCCTCGACGAGCTCGCCCTTGGCGACCGCTATCGCCTCCGGGGACCCGAACTCGCCCACGTGGGCCGTTCCGACGTTGAGCACGACGCCGACCGACGGCGGAGCGATGCCGCACAGGTGAGCGATGTGGCCGATGCCGCGGGCCCCCATCTCGACCACGAGGTACCGGGTCTCGGCAGTCGACCGCAGGACCGTCAGCGGGACACCCAGCTCGTTGTTGAACGAGCCGTGCGGGGCAACGGTCGCGGCCACCCCGGACAGGATGTGGGCGAGCAGGTCCTTCACGCCGGTCTTGCCCTGCGAACCCGTGACGCCGATGACGACCGCCGACGACGTGTCGACCTGGTGCCGGGCCAGTCCGGACAGCGCGGTGAGCACGTCGTCGACGACGACGAGGCCACCGGCCGCCGCCGGCACCGCTCGCGAGACCAGTGCTCCCGCGGCGCCTGCGGCCAACGCCGCCTCGACGAAGTCGTGACCGTCGACGTGCGCGCCGGGCAGCGCCGCGAACAACAGTCCCGGGGCGGCCCGACGTGAATCGACGTCCACGGCAGTCACCAGAGCGCTGCCGTCCCCGATCAGGTCGCCGCCGACGACGGTGGCGACCTCGGCCAGCGTCATCGGAGTCATGCGTCGGCCCCGTCGGCCTGACCGATCAGCTCGAGGAGCGTCTCGCGATCGTCGAACGGGTGCAGCACACCGTCGATCTCCTGGCCGCGCTCGTGTCCCTTCCCGGCGACGACGACGGTGTCGCCGCGGTGCGCCATCGCCACGGCGTGGGCGATCGCGTCGCGACGATCACCGACCTCGTACACGACGGCGGGAGCGCCCTCGGCGCCGGCGAGCACCTCGGCGCGGATCGCCGCCGGCGGTTCGGTGCGCGGATTGTCGTCCGTCACGATGACGACGTCGGCCGTCTCGGCCGCCGCGCGGCCCATCAACGGTCGCTTGCCCTGGTCGCGGTCACCACCAGCGCCGAGGACGACGATGAGTCGACCCGCGGTGACCGGGCGCAGCGCCTGCAGCACCGCCGTGACCGCTTCGGGCTTGTGGGCGTAGTCGACGACGGCAGTGAACTCCTGGCCTGCGTCGACGCGTTCCATCCGGCCCGGGACACCGGTCGAGGCGGCGATACCCGCAGCGAGCTCCGCGGGCGCGTACCCCGCCGTCGCCAGACCTGCGAGTGCAGCCATCGCGTTGCTGACGTTGAAGACGCCGGCCAGCGGCACGTGCAGCTCGGTGACCGAACCGTCGGGTCCCAGCACCTCCAGGTCGGTGCCGAGACGGTGCGGCCGCACGTTCGCGGCACGCCAGTCCGCTGCGGTACCGAGCGAGGAGAAGGTCGTGACGGGCAGGCTCGTCAGATCGCGGATGCGCATCGCGTACGGGTCGTCGGCGTTCAGCACCGCGTGACGAGCGTGCTCGGCGGTGAACAGCGACGCCTTGGCCAAGAAGTACTCCTCCAGGGTGTGGTGGAAGTCCAGGTGGTCCCGGCCCAGGTTCAAGAACACCGCGACGTCGAAGGCGAACCCGTCGACCCGACCCTGCACGAGCGCGTGGCTGGAGACCTCCATCGCGAGAGTCTCGACGGACTCCTCGCGCATCACGGCGAACAGCGCCTGCAGGGCAGGCGCCTCCGGGGTCGTCAGCGCTGACGCCGCCTGGACGCGGGCGATCCGGGTGCCGATCGTGCCCACGACCGCACTGCGCCGAGTACCCAGGGCGGCCTCGGCCAGGTACGTCGTCGTGGTCTTGCCCTGTGTGCCGGTGACGCCGACGGTCGTGAAGGCGGACGCCGGGTGGTCGTAGAACGCCGCACTCAGATCGGCGAGCCGATCGCGCGGGTCCGGGACCACCACGAGTGGCACGTCGGGCCGATCGGCCAGCACGAGATCTCGGCCGGTGGGATCGGTCAGCACGGCCACCGCCCCGGCCGCCAGAGCCTGATCGACGAAGTGGGCGCCATGCGTCGTGGACCCCGGCAACGCTGCGTACAGATCACCGGGGACGACCGCGGCAGTGTTGAGCGCGATGCCCGTGACGTCGACGCTCTCCGTCGCGGTGGTCCCGAGCTCGGCGGCCACGCGTTCCAGTGGCCATCGAGGCGGGGTCGCCGGACGGACACGCATCTGCTCGCTCACCTCCACGAGACTAGCGTTCACCAGGTCTGAGCGACCTTGGGCGACTTGGCGCCCGTGGGTGCGACACCGAACCGTTCCAACGCCATCGACATGATGTCCTGGAACACCGGTGCGGCCGTCGAGCCGCCGCCCGCACTGCTGTACGGCTTGTCGAGCACGATGTAGGTCAGGAATCGCGGGTTGTCGGCCGGCGCGAAGCCCATGAACGACACCGTGTTCTGACCGCTGACGTACCGCCCCGTGTCGGGGTCGACGCGCCAGGCGGTGCCGGTCTTGCCGGCGACGCGGTAGCCGTCGATCTGGGCGGCCGGAGCCGTGCCGTCGTCCGCGGTGACCGCCTCCATCATCCGGGTGACGATGCGTGCGGCTTCCTTCGACACGACCTGTTCGGACGACGGGTTCTTCACGGCGTGCTGCTTGCCGTCATCACCCTCGATGCTGCTGACCACGGTCGGCTCGCACATCACTCCGCCGTTGGCGATGGCTCCGACGGCGCGCACCATCTGCATCGCCGTGACCGAGATGCCCTGGCCGAACGAGATCGTCGCGTGATTGGCCCTGGTCCAGTCCTGGGCCTTCTTCAAGATGCCCGCGGACTCCCCCGGCAGGTCCACTCCGCTCGTGCTGCCGAAGCCGAACTTCCTCAGGTACTGGTAGAACGTCGCGTCGCTCATCTGCTGGGCCGCCACGATCGTGCCGAGGTTGGAGGACTTGGCGATGACGCCGGCCGCCGTGAGGTGCAGCGTGCCGTGGTCCCAGTAGTCGCCGATCCGGAACTTGTCGATCATCATGCTCGGCGGCACCACGATCGGGGTGTCGGCCTTGATCTTGCCCTGATCGGCCAGTGCGGCCATCGTGATGGTCTTCATGACCGACCCCGGCTCGTACACCGTCTGCAGCGAACGAGCCACGGTGCGGTCGGCACTCATGTGGGACTTGGCGTCGGGATCGAAGGTCGGCGACTGCGACAGCTGCACGATCTGGCACGTCTTGACGTCCATCGTGATGGCCAGTCCCCAGTCGGCGCTTGAGGCCCGAACACCCTCGGCGAGCCGCTTGTCGGCGTACCACTGCAGGTCGCGGTCGATCGTCGTGGTGACGTCCTTGCCGGGCTGCATCTCGACCACCGTCGAGTTGCTCATCGGGATCCGCTGGCCCGTGGCCGACACCTCGTCGGTGCGACTGCCGTCGCGCCCGGTCAGCACGTCGTTGTACTGCGCTTCGAGCCCGACGACACCGACGTTCTCGGCGTTGGTGAAACCGATCAGATTGGCCGCCAGCGTGCCGCCCGGATACGAACGGATGACTTCCTTCTGCGTGAACACGCCAGGCAGCTTCGCCTCCGAGAGCTCCTCGAGCGCTGCGGCCGCCTTCCACGCCGGCACGTGCTTCTTCAAGTACACGAACCGGGTGTTGGGTTGACGCAGCCGATCGATCAGGTCGAAGTAGTCCGACTTCTCACCGATGTGCTCGATCAGGACGCGCGCGATCTGCGGGGCGCTGGTCGACGTCAGGGTGGGATCAGCGGTCAACGTGACGGCGTCGATGCTGGTGGCCAGCTCGGCACCGTTGCGGTCCAGGATCTTGCCGCGCGGCGCCGGGATCTCGTTCTTCGCGGTTCCGGCCTGCAGCGCCATCGCGGCGTACGCCGTCGAGTCGATGCCCTGGATCTGGAACAGTCGCAGAGCGAACAGGCAGAACATCGCCAGCACGACGATCAACATCAGCCGGAGTCGGCGGCGGACCAGACGCAGCCGCTGCGCCGCCGTCATCGATCGCCTCGGATCGCCGGAACGGCCTTGCCCAGCACCTCACCGTCGGACAACCGCAGGAACGCCGGGTTCTGGTTGCGCACCATCCCCAGTCGTGCGGCCTGGTCGGCGATCGAGCCGGGGCTGGAGAGCCGGTCGACCGTGCGGGCCAGCTCGTCTCGCCGATGCTCCAACGAGGCGACCTCGGCGTTGGCCGCGGACTGCTGGAACGCCAACGACTGCAGCATCGTGCTGATCAGGATCAGGCCGACCAGACCGACGGCCAGCACCGTCAGCACCACGACGACGAACGGCGCGCGCTTGGCCCGGCTCTGGACCGGACGGACCAGCCGCAGGCCGGCTTCGCGGACGTCGACGCGTCCGCGACCGAGGTCCGCGACGGTCGACCGCAGCGACACCGCGGCCCGAGACGACCACTGGTGCACAGCCGCGCTGGAGCGACTAGCTCGATCGGCCACGGCCGTCATGACGCGATCCTTTCCACGGCCCGCAGGCGCACGGGCTTGGCGCGGCGGTTCTGCTCGATCTCGGCCTCAGTGGCCTGCTCGGCGCCTCGGGTGACGAGTCGGAACGTTGGCTGCAGCTCGACGGGGACGACCGGCAGGTCGCGCGGCGCACGACTCGTCGTGACCGAAGCGAACGCGCGCTTGGTGATGCGGTCCTCCAACGAGTGGTAGGCCAGCACCACGACGCGCCCGCCCGGGGCGAGCAGGTCCAGCGCATCCGGCAGCGCTCGCCGGTAGGCCCCGAGCTCGTCGTTGACCTCGATGCGCAGCGCCTGGAACGTCCGCTTCGCCGGGTTGCCACCTCGGCGGCGAGCCGGTGCCGGAATGGCCTGGTCGACCACGTCGAGCAGCGCCGCATTGGTGCGGAACGGTTCGCGTTCGCGATGCCGGACCACACCGTGCACGATCTTGGCGGCGAACTTCTCCTCGCCGTACTCGCGCAGGATCCGCACCAGGTCGGCCGGTGCGTACGTGTTGAGCACGTCGGCAGCGGTCAGCTCGTCCTCGGGGTTCATCCGCATGTCCAGCGGGGCGTCCTGGCTGTAGGCGAACCCGCGTTCGGCCAGATCCAGCTGCATCGACGAGACGCCGAGGTCGAACAGCACCCCGTTGACCGCATCGAGCCCTTGGCCGCGCACGACGTCGGCGATCTCGTCGTAGACGGCGTGCACGAGCACGGCCCGGTCGCCGAATCGCGCCAAGCGTTCGCGAGCACGGTCGATCGCGGCAGGATCGCGGTCGATCCCGATCACGTGGAGCTCGTCGAACCGCTCCAGCAGCGCCTCGGTGTGACCACCCAGTCCGAGTGTCGCGTCGACGATGACGGGGTGGTCGGTCTGGACCGTGGGTTCCAGCAGGTCCAGGACGCGGTCGAGCAGCACCGGGATGTGTGCCGCGTTCACCACAGCCTCCCGATCACGGCGAGCGCGGCGGCCAGGACGGCGGCTGCGCCGATCGACAACAGCAGCGAGCACACCATGACGGCTGCGCCGTCGGCGACGTCGTGGCGCACGCGCCGACGAGGTACCGGGTGCGTCGGGACCGTCATGGTGGTTCTCCCCATTTGGCAGAGTGGTCGAGGTGTCGGTGTCGGTGTGCCGGTGACTCGTGCCACCTGATCTGCTTCCGAGGGGGTCTGGCACCGGGGAAGGGATGTCAGAACCACTCAGCCGCAGATCACGCGGCGCGGGTTGTCAGAAGAAGCCCGGCATCACGTCCCCATCGGCGAAGTCGTCGGCGCCCTCGATCTCGAACTGGTTCCACTTCTCGGCGTTCCAGATCTCGAACCGGTCCATGACACCGACGACGGCGCAGTCCCTGTCCAGACCACCCCAGTCGCGCAGTGTCTGCGGGACGGCGACGCGCCCCTGCTTGTCCGGCACGACCTGGGCGGCACCGGAGAAGAACATGCGGGAGAACTTGCGAGCTCCTGGGTGAGTGAACGGCAGCTGACGGACCTTCTCGACCAGGGAGTTGTAGTAGTCCGGCGTGAGGCCGAAGACGCAGTGGTCCTGACCGCGGGTCAGCACGATGCCGTCCTCGACCAGGTGCCGCCAGGCAGCGGGAAGGGTGAGTCGGCCCTTGTCGTCCAGGCGCGGTGTGTAGGTGCTGCTGAACGTCGTCGGTTGCGCATTCACCCCGCACCTCCCCACTCACCCACCACGCGGCTGTTCTGCCCCATTTTCCCCCACTCTACCCCACTCTCCCCCACTGTCAATCACCTTTTCCCCACGACGTGGGTCATTGCGCCACGGCGCTCCCCGGACGCCTGCTCCATGGCGGATCGGGCCCCACCGGGCACACGAAGAACCGCCCCCGGCTGTGCCGAGGGCGGTCAGATGAAAGTGGTGCGAGTCGCTAGCGCACCCGGATCGGTGCGGCGACCGAGGAGCTGACGGTCAGAACCCGTCGTTGTCCTGGCGTCGCTGCCAACGCTGTTCCATGCGGTCGACGAACGACGTGCCACTGCGCTTGGTACGTGGGCGCGGCGCCCCACCGGGATCGGACTCGGCCTGACGGACCGCCTGTCCGCGGGTCCACGCGGTGGCGAACACGTACGCCGCGACAAGCATCGCCACGAAGCCGGCCACACCGACCCACGTCGTGGCGGTGACGGCGCCGGCGAACAGGATGCCGAGACCGACGATGAACCCCAGGGCGGCCAGGACTGCCGTCCGGCGACTGCGCGCGAGCACCTTGGAACCGCGCAGCGTGGAGGCGAACTCCGGATCCTCTGCTGCGAGCGATTGCTCGAGCTGGGCGAGCATGCGGGCTTCTTCGTCCGACAGTGGCACGGGGCGCCTCCCTCCTGGAAATCGGATCTCTCAGGGTCAGTCTAGGCGTCCGACCAACTGCAAGCCAACCGCGAGTGCTGCATAGGCATCGTCGTCGCGGACCTGACGCTCCAGCTCGTACAGGGCCTCACGCGCTCCTGGCTCGACGTCGACCAACGCACTGGGCACCAGATCGGTGAAGACACGCAGCACGAACGATCGGACGACCGGTAGTCCGTGACGACTCAGGAGTGCCTCGATCTCGGTGGGGTCGAATCGTCGCGGGCCCTGGGCTCGCACGTCCCACGTCTCGAGGGACGAGGCGTGGATGCGCGCCGCGCCGGCGAAGTCGCCGGCCAGCGCACGTGCCACGACGGCGGCGCGGCGGCCGGCCACGACGACGCTGGCGTGACCACCGGGACGCAGCACACGTGCCACCTCGGTCAGCGCGGCCTCCGGGTCGTCGACGACCTCGAGGACACCGTGGCAGACCACCAGGTCGACCGAGTCGTCGGCCACGTGGTCCGGGAGGTCGGCGGTGTCCCCGAGCACGCCGATCACACTGCCTGGTGCCGTGGACCCCTCACCGAGCTCGGCCTCTGCAGCACGCCGTTGCAGGGCCGCCAGCGCGTCCGGACTGGGGTCGACCACCGTGACCGCGTGACCCAGCTGCGCCAACCGCACCGCGTCCGCGCCCGTGCCACCGCCCAGGTCGAGGATCGTCAGGGAACCGGCCCCACCCGACGCGATGTGGCCGGTCGCGATCTGGCCGGACGCGATCTGGACCGCGTCCAGGACGGACTGACGCATCACCTCGGTACGCACCGGACCCATGGCGCCCACTCTTGCACACAGCGGTTCCCGCTTCATGCGCACAGCGGTTCCCGCTTCATGCGCACAGCGGTCCCCGCTTCATGCGCACAGCGGTCCGGGCGGGTGCACTAGGCTGCGCGCGTGGCTCGAATCGTCGTCGTCGGGGCTGGGTTCGCCGGTCTGTCAGCAGCCGCCCGACTGGCCAAGCTGCGCCACGAGGTCGTCGTCCTCGAGGCCACGGACCGCGTCGGCGGCCGCCTCCATCGACACGTCGTCGGCGGGACCGAGTTCGCGCTCCATCCCGAGACGGTCACGCTGCCAGGAGTCCTGCGCGACCTGTTCCGCAAGTCCGGTCGGCCGCTCGAGCGGGTCGCCGACATGACGCTGGCCGGTCCGCGCCGCCACGTGTTCCGAGACGGCGAGGTGCTCGACCTGCCGTTCGGGGACCGGGCGAGCCAGCACGACGCGGTCGTCGCCGGTCTGGGCGACGACGAGTGGTCGGACTGGATCGACTCCTGGCCCGATGCCTGGAACGCGATGCGACTGGCCTGGCTGGATCGCACGACGTCGGGGCTGGCCGACCTGGACCGCGAGGCCCGCCGTGCGCTGCGGGTCCGGCGCTCCATCGAGCGCTTGGCCAAACGCGATCTCAAGCGCGATCCGGCGGTCGCCAAGATCGTGCTCGATCCGCTGCGCCTGGAGGGCCAGGATCGCCGGGTCTCCCCCGCCTTCCTGGCGGTGCGCCACTACGTCGAGCGCACCTTCGGGCGGTGGGGGTTCGACGGTGGTCTACCCGTGCTCGCCGACGCGCTGCGCGTTCGCCTGGAGGAACGCAAGGTCGGCGTCGAGCTCGGACGCGCCGTCGAGGGCCTGCTGACCCAGGGGGACCCCAACCGGGGCGGCCGGGTGACCGGAGTCGTCACCGCAGCCGGTGACGTGGAGGCCGATCTCGTGGTGTGGTGCGCCGCGGCCTGGCCCGCTCCGCTGCGCGAACCGGGTCTGAATCCGGCGATCCCGGCCTGCCGTACTTTCGTGCGGCTCGACCCGGACTTTCGTGGCCTGCCGGACGACGTGTTCGTCCACGCCAATCCGCCGATACGGATGTGGCACGCCGGCGGCGGACGCTGGACGGTCCTGCACCTGGCCGGCGAGCGTCCGCTGGAGGCGCTGGCCCGTGCCGGGCTCGACCTGCGGGCTCACGTCGTCGACGATCCGGTGACCCTGGTCCCGGCCGATCTGGTCCGGCTCGGCCACTGGGGCTGGCAGTGGTTCGGAGCGTCCTCGATGGATCTGTTCCCCGGTGTCGCTCCACGCGACGACATCGTGTTCGCCGGCGCCCACGCGTGGCCCAGTGGCCTGCTCGGCGGCGGGACGGTCGAGGAGATCGGGATGGCGACGGCGGCGATCGCCGAGCGCGTCGGACCGGCCCCGCGCTGACCTGCGCTGCTCCGCGGTCGATCAGATGCGCCCTTCGGAACGCAGGATCTCGAAGATCTCACGCGTCGCCTTCGAGCGGTTCAGCGTCATGAAGTGCAGGCCCGGCGCACCGCCCTCGAGCAGGTCGCGGCACAGCTGAGTGGCCAGCTCGATGCCCTTGGCCCGGACCGCCGCCTTGTCCTCGCGGATCGGCTCGATCTGCGCGAGAACCTCTGCCGGCATCGCCGCGCCGGACAGCTCGGCCATCCTGGCCACCTGACCGAAGTTCAAGATCGGCATGATCCCCGGAACGATCGGCAGGTCGCAGTCCAGCGCCCGGACCCGCTCGACCAGGGCGAAGTAGTCGGCAGCTCGGAAGAACAGCTGGGTGATGGCGTACTCCGCGCCCGCGCGCGCCTTGCGGACCAGCACCTGGGCGTCGTCCTCGAGCGAGGCCGCATCGGGGTGCCCTTCGGGGAAGGCCGCGACGCCGATCCGGAAACCGCCCACGGTGTTCGCCAGCTCGACGAGCTCCACCGCATGCGTCATCCCGTCCGGATGGGTCTGCCACGGCGCGCGCGGGCCGCCTTGCGGGTCACCGCGCAGCGCCAGCACGTCGGTGACCCCCGCAGCGGCGTACTGCTTGAGCACCTGCTCGATCTCGGTGCGGCTCTGCCCGACGACCGTCAGGTGTCCCACGGGGTGCATCGTGGTCTGCCGGGCGATGCGCTCGGTGATCGCGATGGTGCGATCCTGGCTGGCGCCCCCGGCGCCGTACGTGACGGACACGAAGGTCGGCTCGAGCGATTCCAGGTCCTGCAGGGTCTGCCACAGCAGGTGCTCGCCGTCCTCGTCCTTGGGTGGGAAGAACTCGAAGGAGTACGTCGGGGCGGCGGCTGCGAGCGCATCGACCAACGATGCGCCGGGAGTCGTGGGAGTCTCGCCTGGGGTGGACATGCGCAGAAGGGTATCGTCCCAGCGTGCCCTCCTTGGATGAAACCACCGCGAACGAGACGACGTTCCTCGAGCGCATCGACGAGGTCATCGCCGAGTTCGTCGAGGCGCGCAAGCCCGGACTCGCGCCGTTGGGCCCCGAGGTGCTGGACTTCCTCGACGCGACGGCGGCCTTCGTCCTGGGCGGAAAGCGGCTGCGCGCCTCGTTCGTCCGTGCAGGCTGGTTGGCCGCCGGCGGACCGGACGGTGATCTGACCATGACCGACGCGGCGGCCGCCATCGAGCTGCTCCAGGGCAGTGCCCTGGTCCACGACGACCTGATGGACGGCTCGGACACCCGCCGGGGTCGGCCGAGCGTGCATCGAGACTTCGAGGCGCGGCACCGTGACCGCGGCGGTCTGGGCGATGCTGCCTGGTTCGGGCGATCCACCGCGGTGCTGATGGGCGATCTGCTGCTCTCGTGGTCCAACGAGCTGCTGGTCGATGCCGCCGGAGCTGTCGCGTCCGAGGCCGGACGCCGGGCGATCGACCTCTACGACGTGTGCAAGGCCGAAGTGGCCGCCGGCCAGTTCCTCGACGTCGTCGCGCAGACACACGCCGACGTCAGCGTAGACGAAGCGATGCTGGTGGCTCGCTACAAGTCGGCCAAGTACACCGTCGAGCGGCCGCTGCAGATCGGTGCCGCGCTCGCCGGCGGCGACGACCACCTGCTCGACCAGCTGTCCCAGGTGGCGCTCCCGTTGGGCGTCGCGTTCCAGCTGCGCGACGACGTCCTGGGCGTGTTCGGTGACCCGGACGTGACCGGCAAGCCGGCCGGCGACGACCTACGGGAGGGCAAGCGCACCGTGCTGATCGCGCGCACCCTTGAACGCTGCGACGAAGCGGGCCGCACCCGTCTGCTGGCCCTGCTGGGCACCGACGACGGCGTCGACGAAGCGCGCGACATGGTGCAGGTGTCGGGCGCCTTGGAGGCACTCGAGCAGGACATCGCGCAGCTGGAGGCCGAGGCCGACGACGCCGTCGACCGCCTCGGACCCGCCGCCGCGGCAGCCCTTCGACCACTCGCGCTCAAGGCCACGCGTCGCGCCCACTGAGCGCCACGGATCACACCCGCGAAACCGCTGCGACGGCAGGGCGAGATCAGACACACCGCGTGCTCCGGTCCTGCTTCTCGTGACGGGACTCCATAGAATCGGTGTGCGGGCCTCCAGGGGAATCTCGAGGGCGCTAGGAGGATCGACGTGACGGTGACGGGTGATGACGCCCTGGTAGGTCGTGTCCTCAACGACCGCTACGTCATCGGCGAGCGCATCGCACGCGGCGGGATGGCCAGCGTCTTCCTCGCGGTGGACCGCGTCCTGGACCGCGAGGTCGCGGTCAAGGTCATGCACACCGGGATGGGTGACGACGACCAGTTCACCGACCGATTCGTCCGCGAAGCGCGCGCTGCCGCCAAGCTGAACCACCGCAACGTCGTCTCGGTCTTCGACCAGGGTCGTGACGGTGACGTCACCTACCTGGTCATGGAGTACGTCCCGGGCCGCACGCTGCGCGATCTGATGCGCGCAGAAGCACCGATGCCGCCCCTGCGCGTCATGCAGGTCACCGAACAGATCCTGATCGCCCTCACCGCGGCGCACGGCGCCAAGCTGATCCACCGCGACATGAAGCCCGAGAACGTGCTGATCAGCCCCGACGGCGAGGTCAAGGTCGCCGACTTCGGGCTGGCCCGCGCGGTCAGCTCGGCCACGACCGCGACCGGCGGCACGTTGATCGGCACGGTGTCCTACCTGGCTCCCGAGATCGTGCTCCACGACGGCGCCGACGCTCGCTCCGACGTGTACGCGGTCGGCGCCATGATGTACGAGATGCTGACGGCGCAGAAGCCGCACGGCGGCGAGTCGCCCATCCAGGTCGCCTACAAGCACGTCCACGAGGACATCGGCGCGCCGTCCGCGGTCCAGCCCGGGATCCCCGACTACGTCGACGCCCTGGTGGCGCGCGCCACGGTACGGGATCGCGACCAGCGGTCGGCCGACGCTCGGGTGCTGCTGCAGCAGGTCCGCTCGGTCAAGCGTGCGATCGAGGCAGGGCTGACCGAGGACCCCGACCTGGTCTCCGATCTGCGGCCTCGCCCCAGCGCGTCGTCATCGGTTCCGTCGGTGGCCGGTGCAGCGGCCACCGGTGAGGTCTCCGACGACACGATGGCGGTGGCGTTCGACGGCGACGGCCCCGAGCACACCGTGGCCTGGGATCCGAACGAAGTGGTGCCCGCCCTCGCCATGACAGCGGCCGAGGGTCGCATCGCCACGGGACTCCATCCGCCGATGTCGTCCGATGAGTACCGCGCCATGCGCGAACGGCACGACCAGCCGCAGCGCGGTCGAGCCCTGTTGGTCGGCGCGATCGTCGCCGCGTTGCTCGTCGGGGTGCTCGGTTGGTGGTTCGCGGACGGTCGGTACACCGAGGCGCCCACCCTGGTCGGCAGCGCCGAGGCCGAGGCGAAGGCCGATGCCGAGGCGGCCGGTTTCGTCTTCAAGGTCGCCGAGCGCCGATTCTCCGAGAGCGTTCCTGCCGGTGTCGTCATCTCGACCGACCCCGGCCCCGGAGACAACATCTTGCCCGGCGGCACGATCGAGGCGGTCGTCTCCAAGGGCAAGGACCGCGTGTTCCTGCCCGAGGACCTCAGAGGCATGACGATCGACGAGGCCAAGGAAGCGCTCGGAGAGCTCGACCTCGTCATGGGTGATCTGCCCCGCAAGTTCGACGAGAAGGTCAAGAAGGACCTGGTCATCGGGGCGGTCTCGGTCAAGCCCGACCAGGAGCTCAAGCGCGGCACCCGCGTCGACCTGTACATCAGTGACGGCAAGAAACCCATCGACATCGAGGACTTCACCGGCAAGCCGGCCTCCGACGCCCAAAAAGCGCTGGCGGACCTGGGCTTCAAGGTCAAGATCACCGAGAAGTTCAGCGACGACGTCGCCAAGGGCATCGTCATCTCGCAAGATCCCAGGTCCGGTACGGGCCACAAGGACGACACGATCACCCTCGAGGTCTCCAAGGGGCCCGACGTCGTGAAGGTCCCGAGCGTCGTCGGAGAGCGGAAGAACGACGCCATCGCCGAGCTGGAGAAAGCGGGCCTGGAGGTCGACGCGGGCAGCATCAGCGGCAATCGACACGTGTTGTTCCAGACGCCGTCGGGTGGGTCGACGGTCAAACGCGGCACCACGGTGCGCATCTTCGGATGATTCTCGTCCCCTAGACTCCCACGCGTGACCGATCAACCACGCATCACTCCTGGATCCTTTCGCGAGCTCGGCGTCTTCAACTGGGCGTTCTCCCGGTTGGCCGGCAAGGTGACCGGCACCCAGCCGCCGAACATCTTCACGACGTTGGGACGCCAGAAGGGGCTGTTCCGCGGCTGGCTGCACTTCAGCGGCAAGCTCATGCCCGGCGGCAAGCTCGCGCGGCGCGAGTCCGAGCTGGTGATCTTGCGCGTCGCCGGGTTGCGCGAGTGTGCCTACGAGCAGAGCCACCACGTGAGGCTGGGCCGCAAGGCCGGTCTGACCCAAGAGCAGATCGACCACATCGACGAGGGATCTTCTTGGTCCGGGTGGTCGGACCGCGACCGGCTGCTGCTCGACGTCGCCACGTCCCTGGTGCGGACGCAGGACGTCGACGACGCCCTGTGGCAGCGCATGCGTGAGGAGCTCACCGAGCCCGAGTGCATCGAGCTGCTGATGCTCGTGGGTCAGTACGACTCCCTCGCCACGACGCTGCTGACGCTGCGCGTGCAGCCGGACGAGTGACTCAGCGCTCGGCGAGCATCTCCGCGGTCAGGAAAGCCAGCTCCAGCGACTGCGCCCGGTTCAGGCGGGGGTCGCACAGCGTCTCGTAACGAGTCGACAGGTCCTCGGCCGACACGCGCATGCCGCCGCCCAGGCACTCGGTGACGTCGTCGCCGGTCAGCTCGACGTGCAGGCCTCCCGGCCAGGTGCCGAGCGAGCGGTGCACCTCGAAGAAGCCGCGCACCTCGTCGATCACGTCGTCGAACTCGCGGGTCTTGTAACCCGTGCTGGCCTCGAACGTGTTGCCGTGCATCGGATCGCACACCCACGCCACCTCGAGACCGGCCGCCGTGACCTTCTCGATCAGGTGTGGCAGGCCGTCACGAATCTTGCCCGCACCGAAGCGCGTGATGAACGTGACCTTGCCGGGCGTGTGCTCGGGATTGAGCTTCTCGTACAGCGCGATCGCGTCGTCGGCGGTGCTCGTGGGTCCCAGCTTCACACCGACCGGGTTGGAGATCCGGCTCAGCAGCTCGACGTGGGCTCCGTCGAGCTGGCGCGTGCGCTCGCCGATCCACACGAAGTGCCCCGACACGTCGTACGGCAACGACGTGCGCTGGTCGATACGCGTCATCGCGTGCTCGTACTCCAGGATCAGCGCCTCGTGCGAGGAGTAGAAGTCGACGGTGTGGAACTCATCGGGGTCGACGCCGATGGCGTCCATGAACGCCAGCGCCTTGTCGATCTCGTGGACCAGCTTCTGGTAGCGGTCACCGACGGGGCTGTTGCGCACGAAGTCGGTGTTCCACGAATGCATCTGGCGCAGGTCTGCGTAGCCACCGGTGGTGAACGCCCGAGCCAGGTTCAGGGTCGCCGACGACGCGTGGTAGACGTCGACCAGCCGCTGCGGGTCGTGGCGGCGCGCCTCCGCGGTGAAGTCGAATCCGTTCACGGCGTCGCCGCGGTAGGCCGGCAGCGTCACGCCGTCCCGGGTCTCGGTGTCGCTGGACCGCGGCTTGGCGTACTGGCCGGCCAGTCGCCCGACCTTGACGACCGGGACGCTCGCGGCATAGGTCAGCACCACGGCCATCGACAGCAGGACGCGCAGCTTGTTGCGCACGTTCTCGGCGGTCACGCCCTCGAACGTCTCGGCGCAGTCACCGCCTTGGAGCAGGAACGCCTCGCCGCGCGTGACGGCCGCCAGCCGGTCACGCAGCTGGTCGCACTCGCCCGCAAACACGAGCGGCGGCATCCGGCGCAGGGTCGCGACCGCGGCGTCGCGGGCGACCTCGTCGGGGTACGTCGGCTGCTGGACCGCGCCGACCGCACGAAGCTCGTCAAGGGTAGGAATGCTCACCACCCAAGGATACTCGCGCCATCCTGACCGGCCGCGACGAGTCCATGACAGTGTCAGCCGGCTTCGCGCTCGACGGCTTCGTCGTGTCGGCTCCCAGTCGCGGCCCCTGGCGACCCACGTGAGCGCGAAGCGAAGGGCCACCTCAATCCCCGGTCCCTAGCGACCCACGTGCGCGAAGCGAACCCCACGGCCCCTAGCGAAGGGTGCGCACTGCGCGCGCTTCGTGTCAGCCAAACAACACCTCGGCCTCGGCGTAGAGGTCCGGCGTCACGACCTTCAGCTGACCCGTGCCCTCCGACAGCGGGACCCGCACGATGTCGGTGCCACGCAGCGCGACCATGGTGCCGAAGTCGCCGTCGTGGACCGCGGCGATGGCGTGCAGGCCGAAGCGGGTGGCCAACCACCGGTCGAATGCTGTCGGTGTGCCGCCTCGCTGGACGTGTCCGAGGACCACGGCGCGCGCCTCCTTGCCGGTGCGTCGCTGGATCTCGTCGGCCAGCCGGTCACCGATGCCGCCGAGGCGGACGTGGCCGAAGGCGTCCTTCTCCCCCGACACCAACGTCATGGTGCCCTCGACCGGCACCGCGCCCTCCGAGACGACGATGATCGGCGCGAAGTGCGTGGCGAACCGGCTCTCCACCTGCGCGCACACCTTCTCGATGTCGAACGGCCGCTCGGGGATCAAGATGATGTTCGCGCCACCGGCCAGTCCGCTGTGCAGGGCGATCCAGCCGGCGTGCCGACCCATCACCTCGACGACGAGCACCCGCTGGTGCGACTCGGCCGTCGTGTGGAGACGGTCGATCGCCTCGGTCGCGATGTTGACCGCGGTGTCGAACCCGAACGTGAAGTCGGTCCCGGACAGGTCGTTGTCGATCGTCTTGGGCACTCCGACGACGTCGACGCCCAGATCGGCCAGCTTCGTGGCGACCCCGAGCGTGTCCTCCCCGCCGATCGCGATCAGCGCGTCGCAACCCTGAGCGGCGAGACTGTCCTTGATCCGCTCGACGCCGTTCTCGACGGCGAACGGGTTGGTGCGTGACGAGCCCAGGATCGTCCCGCCGCGAGGCAGGATCCCGCGTACCTGATCGACGCCGAGCTCCATCGTGAGGTTCTCCAGAGGGCCGCGCCACCCGTCACGGAAACCGACGAAGTCGTGGCCGTACTCCTTGACCCCCTTGCGGACCACCCCGCGGATGACCGCGTTGAGCCCGGGACAGTCGCCTCCTCCGGTGAGCACCCCGACGCGCATCGCCCCTCCTGCATCATGTGGTGCAGCCCACACTAGCGGCTCAGTGGTGAGGCTTGATCTCGTCCCAGACCTCGTCGGACTCAGCCCGCGCCGCGGCCTTCTCGGCCTCCTTCTGGCGCTCCTTGTCCCGCTTCTTGGCGTCCTGGGCGTACAGGTCGACGTACTCCTGACCGGACAGTCGCATGATCTCGTACATGATCTCGTCGGTCACCGCGCGCAGGATGTAGCGATCGTCCTGCAGGCCTTCGTAGCGGCTGAAGTCCAGCGGAGTGCCGAAGCGGACGCCGGGGCGCGCGTACCGGCCGAAGATCTTGCCGGCCGGGGCGATCACGTCGGTGTTGATCACGGCGCACGGAATGACGGGGACGCCGGCCTCGAGCGCGAGCCGGGCCACCCCGGTGCGGCCGCGGTACAGCAGGCCGTCGTGAGATCGCGTGCCCTCGGGGTAGATGCCGCAGACCTCTCCTTCGGAGAGCAGTCTCAGCTGCGTCTTGATGGCTCCGGCGGCGGCCGAACCGCTCGTGCGATCGATGGGGACCTGACCGGCGCCGGAGAAGAACTTCTTCTGGAACCATCCCTTGATGCCCGGCGTCTCGAAGTACTCGGCCTTGGCCACGAACGTCACGCGGCGCGGGATGACCAGCGGCATGAACAACCAGTCGGCGTACGACAGGTGGTTGCTGGCCAGGATGACCGCGCCCTCGCGCGGCACGTTCTCGGTTCCTTCGGCCCAGGGTCGGAAGATCAGCTTCAGCAGCGGTCCCAACGCGAGGAACTTCAAGAACCAGTAGAACACGGACAGGACACTACTCTGCCCACCACGGGTCAGCGATGATGGACACATGACGTCTGACCCCGGGGGACCCGAATCCGACGAGTTCGACAGGATCGTGGAGCACCTCGACCTGGATCTGTCGTTCCCCGACACGCCGTCGGAACCCGCGCAACCCCCTCACGAGTCGGCCGCGCCCGAGCCGTGGACTCGTGGTCCGTCACTGCCCGCCGAGGACGAGGAGTTCTACCGCCGCGTCGAGCTCCCGGCTCGGCCGCTGCGCATGGGGCCGAGTCTGGCCTGGCTCGCGGTCATCGGCGGCCCGGTGACCTTGGTGCTGTGCACGATCGTCGGGTACATCGTGCCCCGACCGTTGCTGGCGGCTCTGGTGCTGCTGTTCGTGGCCGGCGCGGTCTACCTGTTCTCGCAGCTGCCCGAACGGGGGCCGGCCGACCCCGACTCCCCCGACGACGGCGCGGTCCTCTGAGGGCCGTCAGCCCTGCATTCCTTCGCGCACCATGGCGATCGCCGGCGAGTCCGGAATGATCTGCTCGGCTGCGGCCAGATGTGCGCGGGCGTCGTCGAGGCGTCCCAGCCGCACCGACAGCTCGGCTAAGTAGATCAGCGCCGAGAATCGATGGTGCGGTGCCGCCGCGACACCGTGTCGTTCGTATGCCGACGGCCGCTCGGACGACTGGTCGTCGGGTTCGGCTCGAGTCTCACCCACGACTCGAATGCGATTTCCGGCCGGATCGACGACGCTGAATCCGACGGTGTGGCCGCCGGCGTCGACGTGGGGGCCGACGAGCTGCGCCCGGCCTGCGTCACCGAAGAAGGTGCCGCCGTCGACGGACCAGCGCTCGAACCAGGCACCGGCGTCGTCGACGACGAGCACGCATCCTCCGCCGGTCCGCTCCGGCTCGTGGTCGGGTGCGTCGAAGTAGTGCAGCTCGGCCCCGTCGAACCCGGCCAGTCTCAGATAGCCACGCGGCTCGTCCTGGCGGTAGTCGACGTGCATCCCCAGCGCCACCCACAGGTCGACGACGTCGTCGATCGACGCGCACGGCAGCAAGGGGACCGATCGCATCGGGCCGACGCTCATGCGCGCTTCCGTCGTGGCGCGGTTCGCCGCGTGGTGCGCAGCGGCGTCTGTCGGGAGCGAATCGTGGCGCGCGCACCCGGCTGGCGGGGACGGCGTCGCCGCGCCGCGAGTCGCGCCATGTCGGCTGCGCCGATCAGACCGGCCTCGGGGCCCAGGTGCGCGCGCACGATGAGCGCTTCCTGCCGGTAGCCGCGACCCGTGAGCCGCTGGTTGAACGCGAGCCGAGCCGGGTCGAGCAGCAGCTCGCCGGCGTCGCTGGCCCCGCCACCGACGACGAACAGTCCTGGGTCCAGCGCCGCGGCCAGGTTCGCGATGCCGATGCCCAGCCAACGGCCCACGTCGGCGATCCACGCGCAGCACTCGGCGTCGCCGGCCAGGGCGGCGGACGTCACCAGGTGGCCCGCGACGTCCTCGATGCCGTCGACCTGCTCCAGGAAGCGTCGACCCAGCGGGGTCCCGGCCTCGGCGGCTTCGCGCGCCAGTCGCGTGAGCACCCGGCCACTGGCGTACTGCTCCCAACAGCCGCTCTGTCCGCAGGGGCAGTCGCGGCCGTCGGGAACGACCTGCATGTGGCCGAACTCGCCGGCGATGCCGTACTGCCCGCGATAGGGCTGGCCGTCGAGCACGATCGCCCCACCGATGCCGGTGCCGAGGGTGATGATGACGACGTCCGGATGGTTCTGGGCGGCGCCGAACCGGTACTCGGCCCATCCCGCACAGTTCGCGTCGTTGTCGACCAGTACCGGAAGACCGACACGGCGCGACGCGGCGTCACGCAACGGTTCGTGACGCCACGCCAGGTGCGGCGCGAACACGACGGTGGACTGCGAGGCGTCGACGAATCCGGCAGCGCCGATGCCGACGGCCTTGACCGTCGGGTGCTGCTGCCGGAGCTCGCGGGTGACGTCGGCGATCGCGTCGAGCACCAACGCGCGATCCGTGCCGGGCGTCTGCCGCTTGGCCCTGGCCAGGATCCGGCCGTCCTCGTCGACGACCCCCGCGGCGATCTTGGTGCCACCGATGTCGATGCCGATCGCCAGCCGCTCGGGAATCAGTCCCCGTCGTTCCGCCATCGTCAGCCCCCGATCCGTGAGAGGTCGGCGGCACCCACGAGCCCCGCCGAGTTGCCCAGCGCCGCCGGTCGCACGTCGATCGTGGGCCGGTGCGCAGCGCCACTGAGGTGTGCGGAGAAGGCGTGCTTCAGCGGCGTCATCAGCAGCTCGCCGGCGTCGCTGACTCCCCCGCCGATCAGCACGACGGCGGGGTCGAGGATCGCGGCCAGGCTCGCGATGCCTTCGCCGGCCCGAGCGCCCAGCTCGGCGAGCAGCTCGACGGCCGCCTCGTCGCCGTCCTGGGCCAGTCGGGTGATCTGCGGCCCCGAGACGGTCTCGGACCCGAGCCGCTCCCGCCCGGCACGCACCAGCGCGCTACCGCTCGCGTACTGCTCGAAGCAACCTCGTTGGCCACAGCCGCACGGCAGGCCGTCGGGGACGAGACGCATGTGCCCGATCTCGGTCGCGGTGCCCGAGGCGCCACGCACCACCGCGCCCCGCTGCACCAGACCACCACCGACGCCGGTCCCGATCGTCACGAGCAGCAGGTCGTCGACGTCCGTGCCGGCACCGAACCGGAACTCGCCCCACGCGGCGGCGTTGGCGTCGTTCTCGACGACCACGGGCACGCCCACCAGCTGCTGGACCGCGGCACCGAGCGGCTCGTCGGCCCACGCGATGTTCGGCGAGAAGCGCACGGTCGACCGATCCGAGGAGATGAACCCCGCCGCTCCGATGCCCACCGCAGCGACGCCGCCGCTCGGCGTGACGCGGGCGATCAGGTCGGCGATCAGGGCCGGGATCGTCGCGGTGTCGTCCGGAGTCGGTGCGGACACCTCCTCCAGCACACGACCGTCGGTCGCGACCGTGCCGACCGCGATCTTGGTACCTCCGATGTCGACACCGACCGCGGGGACCTCGACACTCACGTCAGATGGTCCTTCGGGTTCACGGCGGCGTCGTACAGCTCACGCAGCGCGCGCGCCAGCGACGCAGCCGAGTCGGTCACCTGTTGGACCGCCTCCGGGTTGTCCCGCACGAACGCCACCACGCCGCACACGGGGCACCAGCCGTTGGGGCAGGCGTGCGGATCGGTGCCGGCCGTGGCCTGCGTCGACTCGTCGGCAGTGGTCTCACCGGCCGAGCCGAGGGCACGCAGCAACCGCAGCGCCTCCTGGCCGATGGAGCCGATCTCGTCGTCGGCCGTCACGATGCTCCGAGCGACTCGACGCGCTTCTTCAGCCCCTTGAGCGCTGTGTCGATGATGACCTTCTCCGCCTTGCGCTTGAGCATCCCTAGCAACGGGATGGAGACGTCGACGAACAGCTGGTACGTCACGCGAGTGCTGTCCTCGTCGATCGGATCGAGCAGGTAGGCACCGTCCATCGCCTTGAGCATCGACCCGCTCCCGGCCAGCGTCCACGACACCGACCGATCGTCGTCCCAGGTGTAGGCCAGCTCGTACTCGTCACGGATCGGCGTGGCGTCGAGCACGAAGCGGACCTGGTTCGCACGGTCGTCCGGCCCCTCGACGACCTCGACCGACCGCATCCCGGTCGCCCACTCGGGGTAGGCCGGAAAATCGGCGATGACCGCCATGACGGCCGCCGGGGTGGCGTCGATGACGATGTCGCTGCTCGTGCGCGCCATCAGTGCTCCTGTTCAGGCTGGTCGAGTGCTGACGCATCATGGTATCCGGCACGCCGGGCCGCGGGCGAAACGCGTCGGAGTAGCCTGCCCGTGTGACGAACAGCAGCATTCTCGAGGTCGGCACCCTGTCTCTGGACGTCCTGGACCGGCTACCGGCCCACCGTGACGACGTCGCGCTGGCCCGCCGTGTCGACGGCCGCTGGCACGACATCACGCTCGGTCAGTTCCACGCCGAGGTCATCGCGGTGGCCAAGGGCCTGATCGCGTCCGGCGTGTCCCTCGGAGACCGCGTCGCCGTGCTGTCCAAGACGCGGTACGAGTGGACGGTGGTCGACTACGCGATCTGGTGGATCGGGGCCGTCACGGTGCCGATCTACGAGACGTCGGCGGTCGCCCAGATCGAGTGGATCCTGTCCGATTCCGGCGCCGTCGCGGCCATCGTGGAGGCACCGGATCATCGGGACCGGGTCGAGCAGGCGCGGTCCAGCTGCCCCGACCTGCGGCACGTCTGGACGATCGAGGACCCAGCCGAACCCGTCGGCGGTGTCGACCGGATCGTCGCCGCGGGTGCCGACGTCACCGACGAGGCGGTCGAGGCGCTGCGCTCCCAGGTCCTGCCCGAATCGCTCGCCACCTTGATCTACACCTCGGGCACGACCGGACGCCCCAAGGGTTGTCGGCTGACCCACGGCAACTTCCGCAGCGAGCTGGCGGGCGCGATCGAACAGCTGCCGGAGCTGTTCGACCGCGACGGCGCTTCCACGCTGCTGTTCCTGCCGCTGGCTCACGTGTTCGCCCGCATCATCCAGGTCGGAGCGATCCGCAGCGGCGCCAAGCTGGGCCACACCGCCGACGTCAAGGACCTGGTCGAGCACCTGGGCCAGTTCCAACCCACGTTCGTCCTGGCCGTCCCCCGCGTGTTCGAGAAGGTGTTCAACACCGCGAGCACCCGCGCCTACGCCGACGGCAAGGGCAAGATCTTCGACCAGGCGGTGTCCACCGCGATCGCCTACAGCCGCGCCCTCGACGAAGGTCGCCCGGGTCTGGTGCTGCGCCTGCGCCACGCACTGTTCGACCGGCTGGTGTTCGGCAAGCTGCGTGGCGCCTTGGGCGGCCAGGCCGAGTGGGCCATCTCCGGTGGCGCACCGTTGGGTGACCGGCTCGCGCACTTCTACCGGGGCATCGGGGTGACCGTGCTGGAGGGCTACGGGCTGACCGAGACCACCGCGGCGTTGTGCGTCAACACCCCCTCCGAGCAGCGCATCGGCACCGTCGGACGTCCCTTCCCGGGTACTGAGGTACACCGCGGCAGCGACGGTGAGCTGTGGTTCCGAGGACCGCAGGTCTTCGACGGCTACTGGAACAACCCCGAGGCCACGGCTGCTGCGATCGACGCCGACGGCTGGTTCGCGACCGGCGACCTGGGCGACGTCGACGCCGACGGCTTCGTGCGCATCACGGGCCGCAAGAAGGAGATCCTGGTCACCGCGGGGGGCAAGAACGTCGCCCCGGCCGCGCTCGAGGACCGGATGCGCGCCCACCCGTACATCAGCCAGGCCCTCGTGGTCGGCGACGGCAAGCCGTTCATCGCGGCACTCGTGACGATCGACCCCGAAGGTTGGACCCGCGCGCTGGACGATCCTGAGCTGACGGCGGCGGTGCAGTCGGCCGTCGATGAGGCCAACAGCCAGGTGTCCCAGGCGGAGTCGATCCGCAAGTTCGTCATCCTTCCGGAGGACTGGACCGAGGAGAACGGCTACCTGACACCGTCGTTCAAGGTCAAGCGCAACGTGATCATGCGCGACTTCCACGACGTCGTCGAGGGGCTCTACGCCCGCTGACCGGGCTCAGCGCAGCACGTCTGAGGCCAGTGTCGTCAGATAGCTGCGCCACTGGGCCGTGACGGACGCGACCGACTCGCCGAGCCGTGCTCGCAGGGCGTCGTCGACCGTCGCACCCTCGATGACCGCGCGGTAGAAGTCCACGACAGCCGCATCGCCGTGCTTCTCTCCGAGCATGCGGAACACCAGCCACGCCGACTCGTAGACGGCCCCCAGCCCGTGATCGGCCGATCCGAAGTCCTGAGCCGACGGCAACGTCGTCGGCGCACCGTCGTCGCGCACCTGTCGCAGGATCTGACCCGCGCTGGTCGACAGGTCCGCGGTGTCGTCATGGAGCGCGACGAAATCGGCGAACCCCTCCACGACCCACGACTCGGCCCCGCTGGCCAGTGCCCCGCCGACCAACACGTGCGTGGCTTCATGCGTCATCACGATCTGCGCCGCCCGACGGTCCATCCCTGCGAAGACCTCGGGGTTGAGCACGACGACCCGATCGGGCAACCGACCGTCGCGGCCGTCCCTGGACGTCGAGACCGCAGCGATCGACACCAGGTTCGCCTCCGGCGTACCCAGCAGACGGGCCGCTACCTGGGTCGACGGCGGGGAGATCACCACCAGCGGACCGTCGACGGATCCGACGACGTCGTCCACCGCGGCCAGTGCGGCTTTCGCCATCGCCTCGACGTCGGCGGCTCGGTCTCCGTCGTCGACCCGGATCACCTCGACACCGCCGGCCTCCCGCGACGACAGTCGACCGGCCAGCCAGATCGGCAGCTCGGCGTCATCGGCCGTCGTCACGGCGACGACGTCGAAGGCGTCGTCACGGGGCTCGACCCGCAACGTCACCTTGACCGAGCCGCTCCCCCAACCCAGGTCGAAGATCGCGCGGCCGTCACCGTCGTCCTCGGTGGCGACGTCACCGCCGCTGACGTATCGCCATGTGACGTCGTCGACGCCCAGCAGTCGGCCGGCGGCCCAGATCGTGCGACCCAGCGCGCGGGCCTGGTCACCGCGACCGAAGGCGTCGGCGAGCTGCTCTGCGGACGTGGCTGACGTCATGGTGCGCGCCTGCGCGGTCAGCACCGCAGCCGCGTCGTCGGGAAACGACACGACCTGCGGTTCGGTTCCCTCGCCCTGCCAGGGGCGCTGCCACAGCAGCACGACCGCCGCGACGGCGATCAGGACCAGCGCGGCTGCCAGATTCGGCGACAGCCGCTGTCGGTTCGAGTCAGCCAACGCGGCCCGCGACGCTGAAGCCGCCCAGGCCGGTGATCTCCACGCGCTTGCCCGGGCGAGGTGCGTGAACGACCTTGCCCTTGCCCAGGTAGATGCCGATGTGCGACATGCTGCTGTAGGCGACCAGATCGCCGGGTCGCAGCTGGCTCATCGAGATGCGCTTGGTGGCGCTCATCTGCGGTCCGACGACGCGCGGCAACGAGACTCCCGCCGCTCGCCAGGCCGCCTGCACCAGGCCCGAGCAGTCCCAGCCGTTGGGGCCGGTGCCGCCGTAGACGTACGGATCGCCCAGCTGTGCCAACGCGAAGTTGATGGCGGTCTTGGCGCGCCCCGTGGCCGGGATCTCGAAGTTGACGTCGATGTCGCTGGCGTTGAACGCGGCCTGCTCGGCTGCCGACAGTCGAGCCAGCTCGGCCTTGGCCGCTTCGTACTTGGCCTTGACCTCTTGCTGCTTGCTCTCGGCGTCCTTCTGGTCCGCCTCGAGCTGCTTCTTGCGCTCGGCCAGCTGAGCCCGCCGGTTCTGCAGCTCCTTGGCCGACTCCTCGAACGCCTCGAGCGCGTCGCTGCGCGTGGCGTTGAGCGCCTGCACCGCTCCCAACCCGTCGAGGAACTCCTCGGGGTTGCCGCTGCCGAGCAGGCTCGCGGTGGTGCCCAACGGCGCGTCGATCTGCTGCTGCACGATCAGCTCGCCGACCGCCTCGCGCTGCTCCTCGTAGATCTTGTGCTGGGCCGCGATGTCGTCACTGAGGTCGGCCATCTGCCGCTTGGTCTTCTTGATGTTCTCGCCGAGCTGGTTGACCTGCTCGTTCATCGCCTCGGCCTCGTGGAACGCCGCTTCGACATCCTTGACCGTCACGGTCGGGTCGGCTTGGGCTCCACCTGGAATGGCCAGCAGTCCGGCAGCCAGGGCCAGGGCGGCGAACGGCACACCTCGGCGGGCCGCCCGATGTCCAGCGGCGGTCTGTCGCGTCACATGCACGCGTGGGGTCTCCTCGATCCTCGACGTCTACCGGGTGAGCTGACGGGTTCGGGCCAAGGTCTTGCCCTACGCACACCTGCGTGCACGATTCACCCCACGTACGTGGTTCCCCGGCTCGTCGTGAGCGACTTCCCCTCGTCCACGGCGATTCGACGGAGCTCCCGACACGGGCCGGTTGGCCCATGTGCGACGGAAGCACCCGGCCACGGTACAAGCCTGCGGCCGGTCATTTCAAACAACCTCACGGCGTGTGGCGATCGGACCGACTCCCTCAGGCGGGCGACGGAGTGTCGGGTGTGACGAACGTGACAGCAGTGACCAGTCGCAGCGGCGGAACGACCCCGGCATCGGCCAGCACGTCGAGCGCCTGCTTCTCCTCCGGATCGATCCGCACACCGGCGGGCGGTGCGCCCAGCAGCACGGTGACGACGCAGTCACCGCACGCGGCCGGACCCCGCACCACACAACGGTCGCAGTCGACGACGACCGACTCGGCTCGCTGCTGGGCGAAGCGGGCTTGGTGCTCGGCGAACCGTTCGGATGCATTCATGGCGACTCCTGAGGGGACGTGGATGTCAGCGCAGACGCTAGGACCCGCCTCTGACAGAACCGCGAACATCACACGGCGAAGGACGGTGTCCGACCCGACATCTAGCGTTCCGGTGTGAGCTCTTCCGTGCCGATCCAGCCGACGTTCGACGACCTGGGTCGCCCGCTGGTCGACACGACGTTCTGCGTCGTCGACCTGGAGACGACGGGCGGCTCACCCGCACGCGGCTCGCGCATCACCGAGGTGGGGGCGGTGAAGGTGCGGGGCGGACAGATCCTCGGCGAGTTCCAGACCCTGGTGAACCCGGACGAGCTCATCCCCGCCTACATCACGGTGCTGACCGGCATCACGAACCAGATGGTCGTCCAGGCCCCCCGCATCGCCGAGGTGCTGCCGAGCTTTCTGGAGTTCGCGCGCGGCAGCGTCCTGGTCGCCCACAACGCGCGGTTCGACGTCGGCTTCCTCAAGCACGCGGCACGCGAGCTGCAGATCCCGTGGCCCGGCTTCGAGGTCGTCGACACCGTCACGCTGGCTCGCCACACGGTGCACCGCGACGAGGTGCGCAACGCCAAGCTGGCCACGCTGGCAGCCCACTTCGGCGCCACCACGATCCCCGACCACCGGGCGTTGTCCGATGCGCGAGCCACGGTCGACGTCCTGCACGCACTGTTGGAGCGGCTGGGCCCATTGGGTGTCACGACGCTGGAGGAGCTGTCGTCGTTCACCTCCAAGGTCACCCCGGCTCAGCGCCGCAAGCGACACCTGGCCGACCACCTGCCCGACGCCCCGGGCGTCTACCTGTTCAAGGACGCTCGGGGGGACGTGTTGTACGTCGGTACGTCGCGACGGGTGCGTAGCCGCGTCCGTTCGTACTTCACGCGCGCCGAGACCCGTACCCGCATGGGTGAGATGGTCCGGCTGGCCGAACGGGTCGACTCCGTCGTGTGCGCCACCGCGCTGGAGGCCCAGGTGCGCGAGGTCAGGCTGATCGCTCACCATCGCCCGCCGTACAACCGACGCTCGAAGTTCCCCGAGAAGGTCGCGTGGGTCAAGCTGACCCGCGAGCCGTGGCCTCGGCTGTCGATCGTCGGCAGCGTGATCGACGACGACGCCGACTACATCGGCCCGTTCTCGGGGCGCTCCGGAGCCGAGTCGGCCGTGGCCGCGGTCCACGAAGCCTTCCGCATCCGCCAGTGCAGCGGCCGCCTCCCGATCGTCCCGCGTGGGAGCGCGTGCGCGCTGGCCGACATGGGGCACTGCCTCGCGCCGTGCGACGGGCGGGTCGACTCGGTCACCTACGGCGCCGAGGTCGCCTCGGTGCGGGAGGCACTGACGGGCGACCCGTCACACGTCGTCGAGCAGGTGCGTGCCCGGATGACCGGCTTGTCCGACGATCAACGCTTCGAGGACGCGGCCCGTTGGCGCGACCGACTCGTGGCGTTCCTGCGCGGGACGACGCGCACCCAGCGGTTGCGTGAGCTGACCGACCAGCCCGAGCTGGTCGCTGCGGCGCCGCATCCAGATGGCTGGGAAGTCCACGTCATCCGCCACGGCCGCCTGGCCGCTGCCGGCGTCATGCCGCCGCGCACCGTGTCCGGTCCGTGGGTCGATGCCCTCCTCGCCACCGCCGAGACGGTCGTTGCCGGCATCGGTCCCACCCCGGCCACGACGCACGAGGAGACCGAGCTGATCCGCCGCTGGTTGACCGGCGACCGGGTCCGTCTCGTCCGGGGAACCTGGCAGGTGCCGTGGCGCAGCAGTGAACGCCATCTGCTGCCGCTGGAAGAGGTCGAGCAGGCTCGTCGCGATCGTCGGGTCGGTTGAGCACCCCACGCGTGACTGATTAGATGGCGCCATGATCACCGCGATCGTCTTCATCCAGGCCGAGGTGGCCGAGCTGTCCCGCACCGCCACCGAGATCGCCGACATCGACGGCGTCACCGAGGTGTACTCGGTCACCGGGGATCTCGACCTGGTCGCGATGGTGCGCGTCCGCGAGATCGACGGCGTCTCGGCCGTGGTCGCCGACGGCATCAATCGAGTCGACGGCGTGCTGTCGACCCAGACCCAGATCGCCTACCGGGCCTACAGCAAGCACGACCTGGAAGAAGCGTTCTCGATCGGCCTGTAGCGAAGCGCGCTCAGCGCGCGGAGTCACAGGCCCGCCAGCGCAGCGTGAGCCGATGCGGCGCCCTCGTGACCACCGCTTCATCGAATCGTCGGAGGCGCCGCCGATCAGCGAGGCGTGGTGAGGCGAAGGGCTTAGGCGACCCCACAAACCTCACCTGCGCCTACCCGGCCTCGTTCCTCGGCCTGGCGACCAGTGGTGCCTACCCGGCCTCGTTCCTCGGCCCGGCGACCGGTGGTCAGGAGTCCCGCAGCTCCTGCGTTGCGTCGGACCACTTCTGCAGCGTGGCCGCCGCAGCACCTGAGTCGATCGACTCAGCCGCCCGTGCGATCCCGGCGGCGATGCGGTCGGCGAGGCTGCCGGTCTCGGCGGCATGCACCGCGATCGCGGCACCGGCGTTGAGCAGGACCGCGTCCCGAACCGGGCCGGCCTCGCCGTCGACGACGCGGCGGAACACCGCGGCGTTGTGCGCCGGGTCGCCGCCGGTGAGGTCTCCGGGTCGAGAACGGGCGATGCCGACGTCGGTCGGATCGAAGACCGATTCGCTGACCTGTCCGTCGGCGACGGCCCAGACCCGCGACGTCGTCGTCGTGGTCAGCTCGTCGAGGCCGTCGTCGCCGCGGAACACCAGGGCGTCGGCACCGCGTCGGGCGAAGACACCGGCCATCAGCGGCGCCATCGCCGGATCGAAGCAGCCGATCGCCGAGGCAGCCGGCTGGGCCGGGTTCGTCAAGGGTCCCAAGAAGTTGAAGAACGTCGGGATCGCCAGCTCGCCCCGCGTCGGGCCGGCATGACGCATCGAACCGTGGAACAAGGCGGCGAAGCAGAACGTGATGCCTGCCCTGCGATAGACCTCGAGCACGCGGTCCGCCGGTACGTCGAGCGCGATCTGCAGGTGCTCGAAGACGTCGGCGGTGCCACTGGCGCTGGACGCCGCGCGGTTGCCGTGCTTGACGACGCCGACCCCGGCCCCCGCGGTCACGACCGCAGCCATCGAGGAGATGTTGACGGTCTTGGCCCGGTCCCCGCCGGTCCCCACGATGTCGACGACCCGGTCGTCCACGTCGAGACGCACCGCGCGACCGAGCATCGCGTCGACGAGCCCCTGCAGCTCCTCCAGCGTCTCGCCCTTGGACCGCAAGGCAACGGCGAACGCGGCGATCTGCGCCGAGGTGGCGTCACCGGCCAGGATCGTGTCCATCGCCCACTGGGTGGCCGAACGATCCAGGTCGGTTCGCTCCACGAGCGTCGTCAGGATCTCGGGCCAGGAGTGAGCCGTCGAATCGCTCATCGCAGTCGCCCGGTCAGGCCGACTGCAGGACACCGCGGGCCATCGCGATGACCGTCTCGGCGAGCCGGATCGGTTCGATCGGATGGGCCAGCGCGGCCTCCGCGCGCGACCACGTCGCCAACCAGGCGTCCTGCGGACGTCCGGTCAGCACCAGCACGGGCGGCGCCTGGTAGATCTCGTCCTTCATCTGGCGAGCGATGCCCATACCGCCGGCCGGCACCGCCTCGCCGTCCAGGATCACCAGATCCGGTTTCGGGCCGATCGAGGCGTCCAGGTGCTGCCAGACGACGGGCTCCGTGGCGACGTCCACGTACTCGAACTCGGGAAGGTCCGGATGCGGACGTCGACCCAGCGCTGAAATGACGGCGGATCGAACGTCCCGATCGTCGCTGTAGACAAGGACACGCAGGGCCTGGTGTTCACTCACTCCGGCATCGTACATAATGGCCACGTGGCCACGACCTCTGTGATTCCTGCATCCCGCCTCCACGGCACCGCGAACCGACCCTCCATGGTGACGGTCGGCACCGTCGTGTGGCTGTCGAGTGAACTGATGTTCTTCGCCGGCCTGTTCGCGGCGTACTTCACGATTCGCAACATCTCACCGAGCCTGTGGGAGCAGTCCACCGCGCTGCTGAACGTGCCGTTCGCGACGGCCAACACCACCGTCCTGGTGCTGTCGTCGGTCACGTGTCAGTTCGGCGTGTTCGCCGCGGAGCGTGGCCGAGCCGGCCGCACCGGCAGCCTGCTGCAGGTCAACCAGTGGGGTATGCGCGAGTGGTTCGTGCTGACCTACATCATGGGCGCGATCTTCATCGGCGGCCAGGCCTTCGAGTACGCCGAGCTGGTCCACCACGGCATCACGATGTCGAGCTCGGTCTACGGCAGCGTGTTCTACCTGGCGACCGGCTTCCACGGCATTCACGTGATCGGCGGCCTGCTGGCCTTCTTGCTGGTCATCGGCCGGACCTACATGGCCCGCAAGTTCACGCACGAGCAGGCCATCAGCGCGATCGTCGTGTCGTACTACTGGCACTTCGTCGACATCGTGTGGGTCGGCCTGTTCGCCGCCATCTATCTGCTGCAGTGACCGCTGCCTGCGGACGACCTGCAGACGACACCGACCGCATCCTGTCGCCGGATACGGCGCACACGCGGTAACGTCTCCTACGGCCCGTAGTTTCATGGCGCACGGCGTGCGCAATGAAGGGTCACCTAACAGAAGTGTGTCCTGACGTGCGCCGGTACGCTGAGCGAACGGCAGGGCCAGCTTGCCCCAAGCCCAGCCTTCAAGCATGGATCTGAAATGAGGTTCTCGGTGCGGAAACTCTCGACCAGACGGCGCCACCGGTTCGCCGGAGCCCTGGTTCTTCTGCTGGGCCTGGTGGTTGCCGGCGGCGCCTACGCCGTCGTGGCACCCCAGCCCGCCACTGCCGAACAGGCCACGGCGCGCGACGTCGAAGCCGGCCGTCAGCTGTTCGAGATCGGCTGTGCCTCGTGCCACGGTCTGAACGCCGAGGGCATCGTGACCCAGAGCGGCGGCAACTACGGCCCGTCGCTGATCGGCGTGGGAGCTGCGGCCGTCGACTTCCAGGTCGGCACGGGCCGGATGCCGATGGCGCAGACCGCGCCTCAGGCGCCGCGCAAGAAGGTCGCCTACAACGACGAGGAGATCAAGCAGCTGGCTGCGTTCGTCGCCTCCCTGGCTCCCGGCCCCGCGATCCCCGGTAATGAGTACACCGACATCGACGCCGCCACCGAGGACGACGTCCGTGAGGGTGGCGAGATCTTCCGCACCAACTGCACCGCCTGCCACAACGCGGTCGGCGCCGGCGGCGCGATGCCGAACGGCAAGTACGCTCCGGACATCCGCGACGTCGAGCCGATCCACATCGCCGAGGCCATGATCACCGGGCCGCAGCAGATGCCCGGGTTCTCCGACGAGGCCATGACGCCCGAGGAGAAGCGCAACGTCATCGCCTACATCAAGTCCACCAACAGCCAGCCCGGCGCCGGCCTCGGTGGCGGCAGCCTCGGACCGGTGGTCGACGGCGTGTTCGCCTGGGTCATCGGCATGGGTGCACTGGTGCTGGCGGCCGTTTGGATCGGAGCACACGGAACGCGGGTGAAGAAGCGATGAGCGATCTGGACATCAGGCAGACCCAGGGGTCGAACGAACCGATTCCCGATCCCGGACTGCAGGAGCACCAGTACCGTCCGCAGGACGTCGACGAGTCGCAGGCGCGCCGCACCGAGCGCCAGATCTCTGCGATGTTCCTGATCGCCGCAGTGCTGTTCATCGCCTTCGCGGTGGTCTACTTCGCCGTCGAGCCCGAGGAGACGATCTTCGGCTGGTCGGCACAGAACACCGGCTTCGGCTTCACCCTCGGCGGCGCGATGCTGCTGATCGGCGTCGGCATCATCCAGTGGGCCAAGAAGCTCATGGGTGACCACGAGATCGTCGAGATGCGCCACTCGGCGGCATCCTCGGCCGAGGACCGCACCGAGGCGCTCGCCGTGATCAACACCGGCGTCGAGGAGTCCGGCATCGGACGTCGTCCGATGATCGTGCGCAGCCTCGGACTCGCCCTCGGCGCGCTGGGCGTTCCGGCCGTCGTGATGCTGCGCGACCTGGGCCCGCTGCCCTACGGCCACACCGAGACGGTCTGGAAGAAGGGCATGCGCGTCGTCGTCGACGTCACGGGTCGACCGATCAAGCCCAGCGACATGCGCGTCGGCGATCTGATCAACGCCGAGCCGTCGGTGTTCTTCGAGACCGACGAGGACGGCAACCGCGTCTTCCACGGCACCGAGCTGATGCAGGCCAAGGCCAAGGCCGCGGTCATCGTGGTGCGGATGCGCCCCGAGGCCATCACGCCGAAGAAGGGCCGCGAGAACTGGGGTGTCGACGGCATCTTGGCCTACTCCAAGATCTGCACCCACGTCGGCTGCCCGATCTCGCTGTGGGAGCAGCAGACGCATCACCTGCTGTGCCCCTGCCACCAGTCGACGTTCGATCTGGCCGACAACGGCAAGGTCGTCTTCGGACCGGCGGCGCGTCCCCTGCCGCAGCTGCCCCTGGCTGTGGACAGCGAGGGCTACCTGATCGCCACGAGCGACTTCCCCGAGATCGTCGCTCCCAGCTACCCGCGTCTCGCGCACGACCAGAAGAAGTTGGATGAGCAGGCATGAGCGCACAGACTGAGACCGAATACACGCCCATCGAGAACACGCCCGCCGGTCGCAAGCTGGGCGGGCCGGTCGGCTGGCTCGACGACCGTCTGGGTCTGGCCGGCGCGGCCAAGAAGAACCTGCGCAAGGTCTTCCCCGAGCACTGGTCGTTCATGCTCGGCGAGATCGCGCTGTGGTCGTTCGTCGTCCTGCTGATCACCGGCGTCTTCTTGACGTTCTGGTTCCAGCCGAGCATGTCCGAGGTCGAGTACCACGGGCCGTACGGACCGCTGAACGGCCTGGAGATGTCACAGGCCTACCAGTCGACGCTGAAGATCTCCTTCGAGGTCCGCGGCGGTCTGCTGATGCGCCAGATGCACCACTGGGCCGCAGCGCTGTTCGTGGCCGCAATGATGGCCCACATGCTGCGCGTGTTCTTCACCGGCGCGTACCGCAAGCCGCGTGAGGTCAACTGGCTGATCGGCGTCGGCCTGTTGAGCATGGGCATGGTCGAAGGATTCGCCGGGTACTCGTTGCCCGACGACCTGCTGTCCGGCACGGGCCTGCGCTTCGTCGACGGCATGATCCGCTCGATCCCGCTGGTCGGCTCGCACCTGGAGTTCTTCATCTTCGGCGGCGAGTTCCCCGGCAACGAGATCATCCCCCGCCTGTACATGGCCCACATCTTGTTGATCCCGGCGCTGCTGCTGGGTCTCATCGGCGCCCACATGCTGCTGCTGGTCTACCACAAGCACACGCAGTGGCCTGGCCCCGGACGCACCAACGACAACGTCGTGGGCTACCCGATGCTGCCCGTCTACGCGGCCAAGGCCGGCGGGTTCTTCTTCGTCGTCTTCGGCGTCACGGCGCTGATGGGTGCGTTCTTGCAGATCAACCCGGTCTGGACGATCGGCCCGTACAACCCGTCGGAGGTGCTGGCCGGATCGCAGCCCGACTGGTACATGGGCTTCTCCGAGGGCCTGGTACGCATCATGCCGGCCTGGGAGTGGACGTTCTTCGGCCTGACGTGGAGCTTCGGCATCTTCGTGGCCGGTGTCGGCGGTCTGGGACTGATTTTCACGTCCCTGGCACTGTGGCCGTTCATCGAGCGGTGGATCACCGGTGACCAGCGCGAGCACCACCTGCTGGAGCGTCCGCGCAACGCCCCGACCCGCACGGCGCTGGGCGTGGCCGCCATGACGTTCTACGCGTGCGGCTGGCTCGGTGGTGGCAACGACATCATCGCCACCAAGTTCCACTCGGACATCTTCACGATCACCTGGGTGCTGCGCATCGGCATCATCGTGTTCCCGATCATCGCGTTCATCGTGACCCGCCGCATCTGCATCGGCCTGCAGCGTGCCGACGCCGAGCGCGTCCTGCACGGCTACGAGACCGGTGTCATCGAGCGGTCACCCGAGGGCGGTTACGCGGAGCGCCACGCTCCCCTGCCGGTCACCGAGCAGTACGTGCTGACCGCGCACGAGCGCAAGCCCGAGCTGACCGGACCGGCCGAGACCGACGAGAACGGTGTGCGGGCGCCCAAGGCGGAGCGATCGAAGCTGCGGGCCCGACTGCGCCGGTTCTACTACGAGCACACCCTCGACAAGCCCACGGCGCACGAGGTCGAGCACGCAGCCGAGCACCTCGGCGAGTTCGACGGTCACCCGTCGGAGCAGGGCGAGGACTTCCAGGGCGTCTCGGAGTCGGGTATCCCCCGGGTTCACTAGAACTGACGGAGTCGGCTGCGTGAGGGCGCTTACCGCATCCTCACGCAGTCCGGGTCGTGCTGGTCTGCTCGTCGGGTAGTGCCGACCCGCTGACCCAGTCGTCCCACTCCACGTTCCAGTCGGTCCAGCCGTTGTGGTCCTCCATCGAACGGGTGCCACCGACGTAGACGACGACGTCACCGCGCCGTGAACGGTGGTACAGCCAACCGGCGTCGGCCGTGGTCAGGCCGGTGCACCCGTGGCTCATGTTGGCGCGGCCCATGTAGCCGGCGTTCCACGGGGCGGCGTGGATGAACTCACCGGAGTAGGTCAACCGCATCGCCCACTTGACGCCCTTCATGTCGTAGTAGTCCGGATCGCTGGAGTCTACGCCTGTGGTCGCAGCGTCCATGTCGACCGAGTCGTGCTTCTCCATGATCACCTTGATGCCGTTGCGGCTCTGGTGGCGCGCGTCGCCCGCACTGATCGGCAACGTCTTGACGGTTCGGCCGTCGACGACGTGCTCGAGCCGGTGCCGGCGCAGGTCCACCCGGTTGATCACTTCCTGACCGATCGTGAAGTCGATGTCCTGGTCCTGCTGGCCGTAGATGCCCCCACCGGCGGGGACCCCGTTGAGATCCAGGAACACGTTGACCTCGGCGCCGGCAGGCCAGTAGGACTTGGGACGGTAGTGCACCTCTGAGTCGCTCAGCCACGACCAGGCGCCGGTGACGGCCGGCTCGGACGTCACCGACATGTGCCGCTCGAACTCCGCACGATCGGTGACCGGGATGTCGAAGGTCACGATGACCGGCATGCCGACGCCGACGGTCTCGCCGTCCAGTGGTGCGACGGCCGGATAGGTCTGGTCATCGAGGGTCAGCTGCTGGGTGTCGAACGCGACACGGAACGCGGCGGCCTCGCCGTCCGCGCCCTGCGCATGAGCTCGTAGTGTGTACCGCGTCCCCGGTTCCAGGCGCTCGGTCGCGATCCAGTCGCTGCCGGAGATCTCCCCCGGGACGTCTGCACCGTCGGCATCCTGCAGCGTCACGTCGCTCAGCTGACCGTGCTCGGCCTGCACCTGGACGAGCGTGTCGACCTCGACCGCCTTCGCGCCGTCGGTCACGTTGCTGACGAACGACACCGCTGGTGCGGGGTCGTCCTCGACTGTGGGCGCTGATGCACCGCAGCCGGCGACCACGAGCAGAGCGATCGGGACGATCAGGCAGATGACGCGTGCACTCACCACGTCATTCTACGAACCACCGGGTGATGCACCCGGTGGCGTGGCGTCAGTGGGCGTGGACCCCGATGTAGTACTCGTAGACCCAGCCGATGACCATGCCGGCCAGCAGGACGCAGCCGATGATGAACAGCCACCAACCGATGACGACGCCGACCACCACGATCGCCAGGGAGAGACCGACGAACAGCGGCCACCAGCTGTAGGGCGGGAAGAAGCCCAGCTCTCCGGCCCCGTCGGCGATCTCGGCGTTGTTGCGATCCTCCGGTCGCGGCGGGATCTGCTTGGCGACGACGCTGAGGTAGAAGCCCAGCAGCGCGCACAGCAGCGTCGTCATGATCAACGCGACGGTGCCGGTCGGGTCCTCGCTCAGCAGCCAGTAGACCGGGGCGACGACCAGGAAGAAGGCGCCGCAGCCCACGATCGTCCAGGTTTCGGCCTTCACGTCATGCGTCCTTTGCGTCGTTGATGGCTTCGCTCTTGCCGCTCACGTCGGGCGCATCAGCCACCAGTTGGGTTTCACCGGGGTTGTGGGTCAGCTCCAGCTCGGCGATGTCGGGGTGGTGCAGGTCGAACGCCGGGCTCTCCGAGCGGATCCGCGGCAGCGAGACGAAGTTGTGCCGCGGCGGGGGCGAGGAGGTCGCCCACTCCAGCGAGCGGCCCCAGCCCCACGGGTCGTCGAGACCGACCAGAGGCGCCTTGCGCGTCTTCCACACGTTGTACAGGAACGGCAGCGTGGAAGCACCGAGCAGGAACGCGCCGATGGAGGAGATCTCGTTCAGCGTCGTGAATCCGTCGGTCGGCGAGTAGTCGGCATAACGGCGCGGGAAGCCCTCGACGCCCAGCCAGTGCTGGACCAGGAAGGTCATGTGGAAGCCGACGAACAGCAGCCAGAAGTGCACCTTGCCCAGCTTCTCGTCGAGCATGCGGCCGGTCAGCTTGGGCCACCAGAAGTAGAAGCCGGCGAACATCGCGAACACGACGGTGCCGAAGACCACGTAGTGGAAGTGGGCGACGACGAAGTAGGTGTCGGAGACCTGGAAGTCCAGCACCGGCGAGGCCAGCACGACACCGGTCAGACCACCGAACAGGAAGGTCACCAAGAAGCCCAACGAGAACAGATGTGGACTGTCGAAGGAGATACTTCCCCCCCACAACGTGCCGATCCAGTTGAAGAACTTCACGCCGGTCGGTACCGCGATCAAGAACGTCATGAAGCTGAAGAACGCCAGGTCGACGGCACCGGTGACGAACATGTGGTGCGCCCACACGGCCATCGACAGCGCAGCGATCGCCAGTGTCGCACCGACGAGCCCGACGTAGCCGAAGATCGGCTTGCGGGAGAACACCGGGAAGATCTCCGAGACGATGCCGAAGAACGGCAGCGCGATGATGTACACCTCGGGGTGGCCGAAGAACCAGAACAGGTGCTGGTACAGGATCGGTCCACCGTTGGCCGGATCGAACACGTGCGTGCCGAGCATCCGGTCGGCGGCCAGCGCCAGCAGCGCGGCGGCGAAGACCGGGAAGACCATGATCACCAGGATCGAGGTGATCATCGTGTTCCAGGTGAAGATCGGCATCCGGAACATCGTCATGCCGGGGGCGCGCATCGTGAAGACGGTGGTGATGAAGTTGACGGCGCCCAGAATCGTGCCGAGACCGGACATCCACAGGCCGACGCACCACAGGTCACCGCCGACGCCGGGCGAGTTCAGCGAGTCGCTCAGCGGGGCGTAGGCGAACCAGCCGAAGCTGGCGGCGCCGGACGGCAGCAGGAAGCCTGACAACGCGATGAGCGAACCGAACAGGAAGAACCAGAACGCCACCATGTTCAACCGCGGGAACGCGACGTCGGGCGCGCCGATCTGCAGCGGCATGATCGCGTTGCCGAAACCGATGAACAGCGGCGTCGCGAACATCAGCAGCATGACGGTGCCGTGCATCGTGAACAGCTGGTTGTAGGTCTCGTCGTCGACGATGCTCTGCCCGGGGCGTGCCAGCTCGGCGCGGATCAGCAGCGCCATGATGCCGCCGATGATGAAGAAGCAGAAGGTCGCGACCAGGTACATGTTGCCGATCGTCTTGTGATCGGTCGTGGTCAGCACCCGGACGATCTTCTGACCCAGCGTGCTCTCGCGCGTCCCGAGGCCTTCGCCGGTGTCGAAGGATGCAGTTCCGGCAGCCATCAGTTCCCACCCTCTTCAGCGGTGTCGAGTCCTGCAAGTGTCATTGCGTCCTTCTGCCCTTCGGGCTCGCCGATGTTGCCCTGCTCTCGCAGCTCGACCAGGTGCTGGTCGTACTCGGCGCGGCTCACGACATGGACCTTGAACAACATGCGGGAGTGGTACAGGCCGCACAGCTCGGCGCAGCGGCCCGTGAAGGTGCCCTCGCGGGTCGGGGTCAGGTCGAAGGAGTTGACCTGCGGGCCCTTGCCCGGGATGACGTCCATCTTGAAGTAGAACTCAGGGACCCAGAACGAGTGGATGACGTCGGGCGAGACCAGGTTGAATCGCACCGACTCGTCGACCGGCAGATACAGGTCGGCGAAGTCCTCCGGCGTTCCGACGTCGTAGACGTTCTGCCCGTCGACGGCGGTCTCGTCGTTGTAGGTGAAGGCCCACTGCCACTTGCTGCCGACGACCGTGATCGTGTGATCGGGGTTGTCGACGGTCTCCAGCATCGCGTTCTGCGCCGAGACCGTGTGGTAGAAGAAGATCGCCACGACGATGACCGGCGCGAACGTGTACAGCGCCTCGATCGGCAGGTTGTAGCGGATCTGGGTCGGGACCTCGTCCTCGCTGCGCCGGCGGAACCGGATCGCCGAGTACATGATGAGGCCGAAGACCAGCAGGAAGACCACCAGGACGGCGATCCACGCGCCGAGCCAGACGTTCCACATCTCGTCCGTGCGATCGCTGGCTGCCTTCGGCAGGGCGAGTCGCTTCAGGTCCGAGTCGTCGAGCGGCGAACAACCGCTGACCGTGACGAGCACGACGGCTAGAGCCGCCAGCTTCAACCGTGACACTGGGCGCCTTTCTCGACATCGGCGCATGCGGAACACACGCCAGGATCTTCTCTCGAAGAGTAACGCAACCACCGACGACGCGTAGTAGTTAGGTGTCCCTCACCGTGTCGTCGGGCGGCCACGTCGTTCAGAACGTCAGGGCAGAGGCCACCTCGGCCCCCGCCGACTCACCGTACACGCTGGTCAGACGCGACACGAAGGCATCACGTTCGAGCACGTACTCCTGCGTACCGGTGGTCTCCACGACGCTCGCGGCGATGGTGCAACCGACCTGCGCCGAACGTTCCAGGTCCAGTCCGGCCGCCACGCCGGCGAGGAAGCCTGCGCGGAAGCTGTCGCCGACTCCCGTGGGGTCGACCGCCTCGACGTCGGGGATCGCCGGTACCTCGATGACAGCGGCATCGGGCGGGTAGACGCTCACGCCGTCCTTGCCGCGCGTCACGACGCGGGTGCCGACCCGTTTGTGCACCTCGTCGGCACTCCAACCCGTCTTGGACTGGATCAGCGCGTCCTCGTAGTCGTTGCTGAACAGGTACGCGGCTCCGTCGATCAGGTCGCGGATCATGTCGCCGTCGGCCCAGGCCAGCTGCTGCGACGGATCGGCGGCGAACGGGATGCCCAGCTCGCGCGCCGTCGCCGTGTGGCGCTGCATGCCCTCGGGGTCGTCGGGACCGATCAGCAGGACGTCGATCGGACGCTCACGATGGATCTGTCCGACGTCGATGCGTCGCGCCTCGGCCATCGCCCCGGGGTAGAACGTCACGATCTGGGCGTGTGCCTCGTCGGTGGTGATGGTGCACAACGCGGTGTGCGCGGTCGGCGACACGTGGACGAGCGAGCAGTCGACGCCGTGCTCCTCCAGCCAGGTCTGGTAGCCCTGGTCGACGAAGTCGGTCCCGACGGCCGCGACGAGTGTGGGTCGATGACCCAGGACGCCGAGCGCGAAGGCGATGTTGGCAGCACACCCGCCCCGGCGGATGTCAAGGTCCTCGACCAGGAACGACACCGACAGCTTGTCGAGCTGGTCGGGGACCAGCGAGTCGGAGAACTTGCCCTGGAAGATCTGCAGGTGGTCAGTGGCCACGGAGCCGGCGATCGCAAGATGCACGGCTCGAGGGTAGTCGATGAGCTGATCGATTCCCCAGCGGAGGTCAGTGGAAGCTGTCTCCGCAGGCGCAGGAGCCGGTGGCCATCGGGTTGTCGATCGTGAAGCCCTGCTTCTCGATGGTGTCGACGAAGTCGATGCTGGCGCCGTGCAGGTAGGGCAGGCTCATCCGGTCGACGACGACGTTGACGCCACCGAAGCCGAAGATCTCGTCGCCGTCGAGGGAGCGCTCGTCGAAGAACAGCTGGTAGCGCAGGCCCGAGCAGCCGCCGGGCTGGACGGCGATGCGCAACGACAAGTCGTCACGACCCTCCTGGTCCAACAGGCTCTTGACCTTCGCGGCAGCGCCATCGGTCAGCGTCACACCCTGGGTCGTGGTTGCTTCGGTGGTCTGCTCGGTCATCAGGTCTCCCGTGGTGCAGTGAGGATCAGTTACATAGGGGGCCAACACGGTCGGTGTCGATCTTGTTCCCCATCGTACGCCGCGTGTCCACGCGTGCGGTCAGCGCGACCACGTCCGGGCCACCCGCGCGGCCAGGGCGGCCAACGAGGTGTGAGGTTCGCTCAGCGCGGTCTCCAGTCCCACGACGTCCGCCATCGCATACGCGCTCTCGACCCCCATGGCCCGCATCTCGCGAGCGCCGACCTGAAGCTGGCCGGTCAGCACGATGCACGGCCGGGCCGCCGCTCCGGCCGCTTTCGCCACGCCGAACACCACTTTTCCGGACCGCGAGCTGAAGTCGTAGCGACCCTCGCCCGTCACCACCAGGTCCACCGACGCCGCCAGGTCGCGCAGTCCGACCGCGTCGGCGACCAGGTCGATCCCGGAGGTCACGGTGCCGCCGAGCACCTGCAGCGCGAACCCCAGTCCCCCGGCCGCTCCGGCCGCTGGGGCGTCGGCGACGCGCCGTTCGGCGGGTGTCGAGCCGCAGACGGCGTCGACGAACGTGTCGAGGATCCCGTCGACGCGGATGATCTGCTCCTCGCTCAACCCCTTCTGCGGCCCGAACGTCTTGGTGGCGCCGAACATGCCGAGCAGGGTCGAGGTCACGTCGGAGGCGACGACCAGCTCGACCCCACTCAGCCGGAGTCGCGCCGGCGTCACGTCGACGTCGGTCACCCCGGCCAGGCCCTCCGGACCGGCGTCGAGCGGCACGTCGGCCGTTGCGCCGAGTGCAGCCAGGAAGCCCGCTCCTGCGTCGTTCGTGGCGCTGCCGCCGAGTCCGACGACGACGCGACGGGCGCCGGCGTCGACGGCAGCCTCGACGAGCTGACCGACGCCGAACGTCGTCGCGACGAGCGGCTCGCGACGCTCGCTCAGGTGCAGCCCGCACGCCTGCGCGCTCTCGACGTACGCCGTCGCACCGTCCTTCAGCCAGGTCACCGGCACCGGATCGCCGTAGGGCCCCGACACGGTCTGGACCGCCAGCTCTCCCCCGATCGACTCGTGCAGCACGTCGACGAACCCGGGACCGCCGTCGGCCATGGGCGCGGTGATCAGCTCGTCGTCGGGTGCCTGCCGCTGCCAGCCTGCGACGATCGCACGGGCGGCCTCGGGTGCGGACAGGGTGCCCCCGAACGAGTCGGGTGCGACCAGAACTCTCATCGCCGACCTGCCGACCCGCGCGGGATCAGGCCAGCGCCTTCTCGGCCGCTGCGATCAGCACGCAGGTGGCGAGCACGTCGATCGCCGTGGCCAGCTCCTGCGGCGACGGGTACGACGGCGCGATGCGGATGTTGCGGTCGCGGGGGTCCTTGCCGTACGGGAACGAGGCGCCGGCCGGCGTCATCGCGACACCGGCGGCCTTGACCAGCTCGACGACTCGGGTCGCTGTGCCGTCGACGACGTCGAGGCTGACGAAGTAGCCACCCTTGGGTTCGGTCCAGGTCGCGACCCCGTAGTCGCCCAGCCGCTCGCGCAGCGTCGAGGTGACCTGGTCGAACTTCGGAGCGAGGATCGCGCGGTGGCGGTCCATCAGCGCATGGACCCCCTCGGTCGAGCCCAGCAGACGGGCGTGCCGCAGCTGGTTGACCTTGTCCGGACCGATCGTGCGCTTCGACAGGTGCTGCAGGTACCACTGGACGTTGTCGGTCGACGAGGCGAAGAAGCCCACGCCCGCGCCCGCGAACGTGATCTTCGACGTGGACGCGAACACCACGGGTCGGTTGGGATGACCCGACGCCGAGGACAGGCCGATGATGTCGGCGGTCTTGGTGTGCTCCGCGGTCAGGTGGTGCACGGCGTACGCGTTGTCCCAGAAGATCCGGAAGTCGGGGGCAGCGGTCGACACGGCGGCCAGCTCGGCGGCGACCGCCTCGCTGACGACCGCGCCACTGGGGTTGCCGTACGTGGGCACCAGCCACATGCCCTTGACGGCCGGATCGGCGACCAGCTCGCGCACCTGGCCGACATCGGGGCCGTCGTCGTGCAGGTCGACCGGGATCATCTCGATGCCGTACGACTCGGTCAGTGCGAAGTGTCGGTCGTAGCCGGGCACGGGGCAGATGAACTTGACCGAGGGCTCCTGTGCCCACGGCCTCGGCGAGTCGACGGTGCCGTGCAGCAGCGCGAACACCAGGTTGTCGTGCATCATCGCCAGGCTCGCGTTGTCACCGGCGACGATCTGGTCGACCGGCGCCTGCAGGATCGGGGCGAAGATCTCACGCAGCTGCGACAGCCCGCTCAGCCCGCCGTAGTTGCGGGTGTCGGTGCCGTCGGCGGAGGTGAAGTCCTCACCCGGGAGCGTCAGCAGCTGGTTCGACAGGTCCAGCTGTTCGGGCGCGGGCTTGCCGCGCGTCAGATCGAGCTTCAGCCCGGCTTCGAGCAGTCGCGTGTAGCCGGCCTGCTGCTCGTCGAGCAGAGCCTGGATCTGGTCGCGGGTCAGGTTCTCGAATGCCACGATCCCAACCTATCGGCAGCACCGGGACTTCTACAGGCCGGGAGCGCCCCAGATCGCGAACCAGTTGGCCAGCTCGGGCTCGACTGCGAGGTCCTCGGCGACGAGGCCTCGGATCTGCAGCTCGGTGGCGTTGTCGCGCTTGCTCGGACCGATCGGCACGAACGGATAGAAGGTGCCGCGCTTGTAGGCGTAGACCAGCGCCATCGGACCACCGGTCGGTGTGGTGAAGCCGACCGTCGAGCACAGCAGCGCCTGGTCGAACCCGGCGTCGCGCAACGACGTGTTGACGGCGTGCACGTCGGTCACCAGTCCGGAGACGTCCGGCGTCGGCCGGGTCACCGAGAGCCAACGGAATCCGTACGAGTCGTCGGTCCTGGCGACGGTCGATCCGTCGGTGGCGACCAGCTGCTCGGCCTGCGTCTCCGCGGCCGCGAACGCCGCACCTTCCCCGCTGCGGTAGCAGACCGCACCCTGGCCCGTCGGCGTGAACCCCTGCGTCTGCAACGTGACGGCAGCCTGGGGCACGGCGAACAAGGCGTCGAGGTCGGCCGCGGGTGGTCGGGTGCGCCCCAGGACCCAGTCGAACATGCCCATGGACAGAACCTACTCAGATCGGTTCGGACAGCTCCGCGCCGACCCGGGCCAGCTGGTCCAACCGCTGCTGCAGCGGCGGATGGGTCGAGAACAGGGCGCCGATCGACTCCCTGCTGATGGCCGGTGCGAAGAAGAACGCACTGATGGCCTGCCCCTCTCGCAAGTCGCTGTTGGGGATCCGCGCCATGTCGCCGGAGATCTTGACCAACGCCGATGCGAGCTTCGAGGGGCGTCCGGTCAGGTAGGCACCGCTGCGGTCGGCGCTGAGCTCGCGGTACCGCGACAACGACCGGGTCAGCACGAAGCTGACGAAGTAGACGACCATGCTCACGACGAACACCAGCAGGAAGGCCGCGCCGCTGTTGCGGTCGCGGCGTCCACCGCCGAAGTACATGCCCCAGCGGGTGATGAAGCCGGCCAGCAGGCCCAGGGACGACGCGACCGTCATGACCGTCACGTCACGGTTCGCGACGTGCGCCAGCTCGTGCGACAGCACGCCTTCGAGCTCATCAGCATCGAGCCGCTGCAGGATGCCGGTCGTGACGCAGACCGAGGAGTGGTTGGGCGATCGGCCCGTGGCGAAGGCGTTCGGCATGTCGGTGACCGCGATCGCGACCCGCGGTTTCTTCATGTCGGCCAGGGCGCACAACCGGTCGATCATGGCGTGCAGCTCCGGTGCCTGCTCGGGTGTGACCTCGCGGGCGCCCATCGACTTCAACGCGAGCGTGTCGGAGAAGTACCACTGGCCCCACGACATGGCCAGCACGATGACCAGACCGACGGCGCCCAGGCCCAGTCCCTGGATCAGGAACACGCCGAACGCGACGTAGAGCAGCCCGAGGCCCAGGCTGACTCCGCCCATGCGCAGCGTCAGTCCTCTGTCGCCACGGAACCGGGTGCGTGCCATCGTCAAGCGTCCTTGCCGTGCAGCTGTTCGAGTTGCTGCTCGATCTCGGCCGCCTCGGCCTCCCAGCGACGCAGCTCGACGTCGCGCGGGTCCTCTCCGACGCGGGAGACGACTCCCTCGGCGACCAGCTCGTCGACGGCGTCGGCGGTCGCCTCCAGCTCTCGGGTGCGCCGTTCCGCCGCCGTCATCGCCTGGCCGACCTCGCTGCCCGCCGCTCGAATGCCCTTGGTGGCACTGTTGATCTCGTGGCGTGCGGTCGCTGCCACACGACGAGCGTTGAGGGTGTCCTTGCGGACGCGGAACGCCTCGATGTCGCTCTCGATCTTCATCACCGACGTCCGGAGTCGGTCCTGTTCGGTCTCGAGCGCGGCATGGCGTTCGACCAGCTCGGCCTCGGCCTTCTCCAGTGCGAGCTTCTGTCCCAACGCGCGGCGGGCTGCGTCGTCGTCACCTCGCGCGACGGCTTCGCGCGCTTCGTCGGCCAGCTGCGATTCCTGCAGGCGCAGCTGGTTCAGCTGCAGCTCGACGCGCTTGCGGCTGGTGTCGACGTCGGCGTATCCGCGTCGCACCTGTTGCAGCAGCTGGGTCTGCTGGCGGTAGGTCTCGTCGAGCCGTTCGCTCAGTGCGGCCATGTCGTCCTCGCGAGCGAACAGCGACCGGAGGAATCGCACGATCCGCTGCCAGATGGTCATGGCGCCATGGTACGGGTGCGGGCCGCGCCGACGGCTGTGACTTGTAGGGTGAAGTCGTGACGGACGACAGCGGAAACACCGGCGGCAAGGGCCGCCCCACGCCCAGCCGACGCGAGGCGGAAGCGGCCCGCAAGGCCGAGATGAAGCGACCGCTGACGCGCAAGGAACAGGCTGAGCGGCAGCGCAAGGCGCGCGCCGAGATCCGACGCAAGCAGCAGGAGGCGATCAACGCCGGCGAGGGCAAGTACCTGCCGGCACGCGACCAGGGCCCCGTGCGTCGCTACGTGCGTGACCTGGTCGACACGCGGTGGAACTTCGGCGAGTTCCTGCTCCCGATCCTGGTGGTCATCCTGGCGCTCTCGCTGGTCGGCACCCGCACCGGCACCGGCAGCTGGGCGGCTCAGGCCACCAACGCCTTGTGGATGGCCACGGTCATCGTCGTGATCATCGACTCGTGGCGGCTGACCCGCGGCGTCAAGAAGGCCGTCGCCGCCAAGTTCGGTGACGAGCACACCAAGGGCGTGCGGTTCTACGCGCTGCTGCGCAGCACCCAGCTGCGTCGATTCCGCCTCCCGAAGGCTGCTGTACCCCGTGGCGGGACGCCGCGAAATTAGACGAAATCAGACACCGTGGCGAAACCCCCACGAAATCAGACACCGGTCGACGTCAGACAGACCACTCACGGGTGCAGTGACATCGGCCCGTAGATCTCGGTGTCACCGTCGAACAGGCGCACCTGGTCGATGCCGTCGGCGAGCAGGTCGGTGAACACCTCGCCGACCCACGACTCGGCGTCGCCGCGGTTGTCGAACTCCTCGGAGCGTCCGATGACGCTGCCGTCGGCCTTCTCGTACGTCCATGTCCATGCCATGGCGAATCTCCTCACGCCTCGCGGGTCGACGGTTGGACGAAGGGCGGTTTGGTCACGGTGAACGGTTCGGTGCGTCCGCGCACGTCGACCGTGACGGTGGCGCCGTCGGGGATGCCGGGTTCGAGCAGCGCCAGGGCGATGCCTTGGCGCAAGGTGGGCGAGAACGTGCCCGAGGTGACTTCGCCGATGGCACCGGACTCGTCGGAGACCGTCATGCCCGGACGCGGGATGCCGCGGCCTTGTGCCGTGAGTCCTCGCAGAGTCCGGACCTGCTTCTCGGCCCGCTGCTTCTCCAGTGCCGCCTTGCCCCAGAACTCCGGCTTGTGCCAGCCGACGGCCCAGCCGGTGCGCGCCATGACGGGGCTGATCTCCGGTGACAGCTCGTGGCCGTGCAGCGGGTAGCCCATCTCGGTGCGCAGCGTGTCGCGGGCGCCCAGGCCGGCGGCTCGCAACCCGTACGGCTCGCCCGCCGCGACGACGGCATCCCACACGGCGACCGCGTCGGCTGACGGGACGACGAGCTCGTAGCCGCGCTCCCCGGTGTAACCGGTTCGGCACACGGTGACCGCCTTGCCGCCGATCTCGGCCTCGGCGAACGACATGTAGTCATGGTCGACCGGGAGACCCAGGGCGGTGAGGACTTCGTCGCTGAGCGGCCCCTGCACGGCCAGGACGGCGTAGTCGCGATGTTGGTCGGTGACCTCGACGCCGTCGGGTGCGGCGTCCTGCAGGCGAGCGACGACGGCAGCGGTGTTGGCGGCGTTGGGGATCAGGAAGACCTCGAAGTCGCTGCGCAGGTACTGGATCAGGTCGTCGACGGTGCCGCCGTCGTCGTCGCAGCACAGCGTGTACTGCGCCTTGCCCGGTCCGATCTTGGTCAGGTCGTTGGTGAAGCACCGGTTGACGAATTCCGCCGCCCCGGTGCCACGCACCAAGGCCTTGCCCAGGTGGCTGACGTCGAACAGCCCGACGGCTTCACGGACGGCCTTGTGCTCGGCGAGGACACCGCCGTCTGCGTACTCCAACGGCATCTCCCAGCCACCGAACTCGGAGAACTTGGCGCCGAGCTCGACATGCCGGTCGTGAAGAGGTGAGTGCAGCAGATCCATGGTGGACAACCTATGTGATTAAGTCGGTACATGCCGACCGTGAGTCTGACCACAGCCAAGCCCGCGACCGCCTCCGCCGACGTCCTGGTGCTGGGCATCAGGACCGATGCCGATCATGAAGGCCTGGGCGAGCTGCTCGACCTCGTCGGATTCACCGGCGAGAAGGGCCAGGTCGCGATGCTGCCGTCGAACGGGCTGGTCAAGGCCGCCCGCGTGCTGGCCGTCGCGCTGCCCGAGACTCCGTCGGCCGAGGACCTGCGCCGCGCAGCAGGGCGCGCCGTGCGGGCGCTGAAGGGAGTCGGCAGCGCTGCGTTCGCGCTCCACCCGGCCAGCGTCGAGGAGATCGCGGCGATCGCCGAAGGCGTCCACCTGGGCGCGTACACGTTCACGTCGTTCAAGTCCCAGAAGCCGAAGAAGGACCGTCCGATCGAGCTGTCCAAGGTCGCGATCCTGTCGGCGTTCGCGCGCCAGAAGTCGGCCGCGGCAGCCGTGGACGCCGCCGCGGTGGTCGCCGAGGCCGTCAACGTCGCCCGCGACTGGGTCAACACTCCCCCCGGCGACCTGCGCCCGCCGTCGTTCGCGCAGGCCATCGAGGCGCTGGCATCGACCGACGTGAAGGTCAGCGTGTGGGACGAGAAGCGACTGGCGAAGGAGAAGTGCGGCGGCATCGTGGCGGTCGGCCAGGGCTCGGACGCCCCGCCGCGCCTGGTGAAGCTGACCTACTCCCCCGCGAAGCCGGTCAGCCACCTGGCGCTCGTCGGCAAGGGCATCACCTTCGACTCCGGCGGCTTGTCGATCAAGCCGGGCAGCTCGATGCAGACCATGAAGTGCGACATGGCCGGGGCTGCGGCCGTCGTCGCGGCGACTGTTGCGATCGCCCGTCTCGGCCTGCCGATCGCCGTCACCACCTTCGCCTGCCTGGCCGAGAACATGCCCAGCGGCACGGCGACGCGCCCCGGCGACGTGCTGTCGATGCGCAGCGGGTCGACGGTCGAGGTGCACAACACCGACGCCGAGGGCCGTCTGGTGCTCGCTGACGGCCTGGCGCTGGCCGGTGAGGCCAAGCCGGACCGCATCGTCGACGTCGCGACCCTGACCGGCGCGGCGGTCGTGGCACTGGGCAGCTACACGTCCGGCGTGCTGGGCAACGACGAGGAGCTCACCGGTCAGGTGCTCGAAGCCGCGAAGGACGCCGGCGAGTCGATGTGGCACCTGCCGATCACCGAGGAGATGCAGGGGCTGGTGCGTTCGTCGAGCGTCGCCGACCTGCGCCAGCACAATCCCAAGTCCGCCGGCGGCACGCTGTTCGCCGCGGCCTTCCTGCGCGAGTTCGTCCCCGAGGACGTGCCGTGGGCGCACCTGGACATCGCCGGTCCCGCGTTCAACGACGGCAGCGCGTCGGACTACACCCCGGCCGGCGGCACCGGCGCGGGCGTGCGCACCCTGGTCAAGCTGGCCGCGGCCCTCGCCACCGGCTGACCACCACTCCCCAGCCAGTCCCGTCCAGTCGCCTCGCTCCGCTCACGCCGTCCCCACCCCGCTCGCCAGCCCGACGAGCGCAGCGAACCAGCCACGACACCGCAACCAGTGCCTACGCGAGCCCAACCAGCGTCATCGCCCTCGTCCCCCGGGCCGACGACCGGCCGACCAGCTAGTGCAGGCCGAGTGACCGGGCGGCGTCCTCGACCTTGTCCCAGCGGGAGCGGTCGCCACCGTTGCGGTCCGGGTGGGCCGCCGAGCGGGCCTGCCGCCACAGCCTCTCGAGCAGGTCGTTGCTCGGGTTCGTCGGCAGCGGCTCGGCACCGGCGATCATCTCCAGCGTCATGATCGCCGCCAGCTCCTTGGGCGTCTGGGTCGCGACGGTGGGCTTCGATGCCGTGGGCGCGCCCGACTTGGCCTGGCGCAGGTCGTAGTCGCGCTTGCGCTGCGGGATGCCGACGAGATTGGCGTCGTAGACGGGAACCTGGAGCTTCTTGCGCACGAAGTCGCGCGCCGCCTCCGGTGAGGCGACCCGGCGGCGCAGCGACTCACCGTCCGCCGCGACCAGCAGGAGCGTCGTCTGCGTGACGGTCGTCTGCGGCTCGATGAACGCCTCGACGCCTCGCCTCGACTGCGCGAACTCGCGCAGCGCCTGAAGGTCCGCCTTGCTCGCGGAGCGGTCGGACACCACCGCTCCGGCCGCCGTGCGCATCTTGCGTCCGCGGAACAATTTCATGACGACCAGTGTGCCGGATGGGGCGTGGCAACCCCACCACCAGCACGGACACCGGCGCGGTCCGGTCCACCGACCGGCCCGGTGGCGGCGGTGTGTGCGCGAGTGACAGGATGGGCGCACAAGCTCTTTCTCGAAGGGAACAGATCGTGGCCGACGGAGCCGGTAGCTCGTACGACATCGTCATCCTCGGCGGCGGCAGCGGGGGCTATGCCTGTGCGCTGCGGGCCGTCCAGCTCGGCAAGAGCGTCGCCCTGATCGAGAAGGACAAGCTCGGCGGGACGTGCCTGCACACCGGTTGCATCCCCACCAAGGCGCTGCTGCACGCGGCCGAGGTCGCCGACAACGCCCGCGACGGTGCCGCGTTCGGCGTCAAGTCGACGTTCGACGGGATCGACATGGCCGGCGTGAACCAGTTCAAGGACGGCGTGATCGAGCGCCTCTACAAGGGCCTGCAGGGCCTGATCAAGTCCGGCGGCATCACGGTCGTCGAGGGCGAGGGCAAGCTCGTCGAGACCAACCCGAGCGGCGGTGGCACCGTCGAGGTCAACGGTCAGCGGTACACCGGCACGAACGTCGTGCTGGCCACGGGTTCGGTCTCGCGCACCTTGGGCGTCGAGATCGGCGGCCGCGTCATCACCAGCACCGAAGCGCTGCGGATGAGCGAGGTGCCCGAGAAGGTCGTCATCATCGGCGGCAGCGTCATCGGCGTCGAGTTCGCCAGCGTCTGGAAGTCGTTCGGCGCAGACGTCACGATCATCGAGGGTCTGCCGTCGCTGGTCCCGCTCGAGGACCCGTCGTTGAGCAAGCAGCTCGAGCGCGCCTTCCGCAAGCGCAAGATCAACTTCAAGACCGGCGTGAAGTTCCAGTCGGTCACCCAGGACGAGAACGGCGCGACCGTCACGTTGGAGAACGGCGAGACGCTGCAGACCGATCTGGTGCTCGTAGCCGTCGGGCGCGGACCGAACTCGGCCGGCATGGGTTACGAGGAGGCCGGCGTCACGGTCGATCGTGGCTGGGTGCCCACCGACGAGCGACTGCACACCAACGTGCCCGGCGTCTTTGCGGTCGGCGACCTGGTGCCGGGGCTGCAGCTGGCCCATCGCGGCTTCGCCCACGGCATCTTCGTCGCCGAGGAGATCGCGGGGCTGAAGCCGCAGCCGGTCATCGACTCGGGCATCCCGCGCGTGACGTACTGCGATCCGGAGATCGCATCGGTGGGCATCACCGAGCCGCAGGCCAGGGAGCAGTTCGGTGACGACAACGTCGAGACCGTCGAGTACAACCTGGGCGGCAACGGCAAGAGCCAGATCCTGCAGACGGCCGGCAGCATCAAGCTGGTGCGCCAGAAGGACGGTCCGATCGTCGGCGTCCACATGATCGGTGCTCGCTACGGCGAGCAGGTCGGTGAGGCCTCGCTGATCGTGAACTGGGAGGCCTACCCCGAGGACGTCGCGCAGTTCATCCACGCCCACCCCACCCAGAACGAAGCGCTCGGCGAGGCCGCACTGGCCTTGGCCGGCAAGCCGCTGCACTCACACGCCTGACCGCCAACCACCGAGAGGCCACAGCACACCATGGCAACGCACGTCACCCTTCCCGCACTTGGTGAGAGCGTCACCGAGGGCACCGTCACGCAATGGCTCAAGCAGGTCGGCGACACCGTCGCCGTCGACGAACCGTTGCTGGAGATCTCCACCGACAAGGTCGACACCGAGATCCCGTCGCCGGTGGCCGGTGTGCTGCTGGAGATCAAGGCCGACGAGGACGAGACCGTCGAGGTCGGCGCCCTGCTCGCGATCATCGGCGAGGCCGGCGAGCAGCCCGCCGCTGCCGACGACGCCCCCGCTGAACAGGCCCCGACTGAACAGGCCCCGACCGAACAGGCCCCGACTGAGCAGGCCCCGACTGAGCAGGCAACAGCCGCAGAACCCGAGCCTGCTCCTGCACCCGAACCTGCTGCCGCACCGCAGCCCGCAGCCGACGCGCCCGCGCCGGAGCAGGCCGAGGCGCCGTCCGGGGAGGGCACGTCGGTGACGTTGCCGGCGTTGGGCGAGAGCGTCACCGAGGGCACCGTCACCCAATGGCTCAAGCAGGTCGGCGACACCGTCGCCGTCGACGAACCGTTGCTGGAGATCTCCACCGACAAGGTCGACACCGAGATCCCGTCGCCGGTGGCCGGGACGCTCACGCAGATCCTGGTCCAGGAGGACGAGACGGTCGAGGTCGGCGCCGCCCTTGCCGTCATCTCCTCAGGCGACGCTCCACCTGCTCCCGCCACCTCAGCTCCCGAGCCGGCGGCCGCGCCCGAGCCGGCAGCTGCGCCCGAGCCGGCAGCTGCGCCTGCACCTGAACCTGCGCCCGCACCCGAACCTGCCTCTGCGCCTGCACCGGAGCCCACCCCGGCACCGGCAGCCGAGCCGACCCCCGAACCTACGTCCGCTCCTGCGCCTGCTGCCCCCGCGGCGACCGGCGAGGTCTACGTGACCCCGATCGTGCGCAAGCTCGCCAAGCAGCACGGTGTCGACCTGAGCAAGGTCTCCGGCACCGGCGTGGGCGGACGCATCCGCAAGCAGGACGTGCTGGACGCCGCCGAAGCCGGAACCGCGGTCGACAGCTCGGCCACCACGGCCCCCAGCGCACCGGCTGCAGCGGCACCGGCTGCACCGTCCCCGCTGCGCGGCAAGACCGAGAAGGTCAGCCGCCTGCGGAACACGATTGCCCGACGCATGATGGAGTCGCTCGACACGTCGGCCCAGCTGACGCAGGTGCACGAGGTCGACGTCACCGAGATCGCCCGGCTGCGCGCCAAGCACAAGGACGCGTTCGCCGAGCGTGAAGGCGTCAAGCTGACGTACCTGCCGTTCTTCGCCAAGGCCGCCATCGAGGCGCTCAAGGTCTACCCCGTGCTGAACGCGGCGCTGGACCTGGAGGAGGGCACGATCACGTACCCGTCCGGTGAGCACCTGTCGATCGCCGTCGACACCGAGCGAGGTCTGCTCGCGCCGACGATCCGCGACGCCGGTGACCTGTCGATCGCTGGGCTGGCGCGCAAGATCGCCGACGTCGCCGAGCGTTCACGCACCAACAAGCTGATGCCCGACGAGCTGTCCGGCGGCACGTTCTCGATCACCAACCTGGGCAGCAACGGTGCCCTGTTCGACACGCCGATCATCAACCAGCCGCAGGTCGCGATCCTGGGCGTCGGCGCCGTCGTCAAGCGTCCGGTCGTGATCAGCGACCCCGTCGTGGGCGAGAGCATCGCGGTGCGGTCGATGGCTTATCTCGCCCTGACCTACGACCACCGTCTGGTCGACGGCGCCGACGCCGGTCGTTTCCTGACGGCGGTCAAGGAACGACTGCAGAGCGGTTCCTTCGAGGCCGAGCTCGGGTCCTGAGCCGTGCACGTCGTCGTCGGCGGCGCGTCGGGCTTCCTCGGCTCGGCGCTCGTCGATCGGCTGACGGCCGACGGGCACCAGGTCACCCGCCTGGTCCGTCGGCCGACGCTCAGCAGCACCGAGTCGACGTGGGATCCGGCGACCGGCCGCCTCGACCAGGTGCTGATCGACCAGGTCGACGCCGTGGTCAACTTGTCGGGCTCACCGATCTCGTCCTGGCCCCGCACGTCGGCGCGGCGCCAGGAGATCCTGTCCTCGCGCATCGGGGCGACGCGGACATTGGCCCGAGCGGTCGCCAAGGCGCCGACGCCGCCGGTGTTCCTGTCCGGCTCGGGGATGTCGTGGTACGGCGTCGACCGCGGATCTGACCTGCTGGACGAGTCGGCGACGCCGGGCGACGGTTTCCTGGCCGAGGTGTCCCAGCAGTGGGAGGACGCGGCCCGACCGGCAGTGCACGCGGGTGCTCGGACCGTGTTCTTGCGGACGTCGATGGTGCTGGGCCGCGAAGGTGGCGCGCTCAAGGCGATGCTGCCGGTGTTCAGGCTCGGCGGTGGCGCCCGGTTCGGGTCGGGCGAGCAGCGGATGTCGCTGATCAGTCGCGACGACTGGGTCGGCGCGATCGTCCACCTGCTCGACTCCCAGGTGTCCGGGCCGGTCAACCTGGCGATGCCGCACTCGGTGAGCAACACCGAGTTCACCAAGGCGTTGGGCCAGGCGCTGCACCGCCCTGCGGTCATGGTCGCCCCCCGGTTCGCGGTGAAAGCTGCTCTGGGCGGTATCGCCGATGACCTGCTGGGCTCGCTGGACCTGGTCCCTGCGGCCCTGGAAGGCTCCGGTTTCCGGTTCCAGCACCCCGATATCACCTCGGCGCTGGACGCCGCGCTTCGCTGATCCGCCAGCCGTCGTCGGTCAGCGTCAGCACGACGACGCGTTCGCTCGAGGTGTCGCGCGGCAGCCGCGTCGACGACCCGTCCTCCCATCGCACGCGCGTGGGGCCGAGCCGGTCGACGATGCGCAGCCTCACCTGGTTGTCCGTCGCGTGCTGCACCTCGGCCCTCTCGACCAGCAGCAGTGCACCCTCGAGCCGGCCTCCGCGCTTACGGTAGGCCCGCAGGAACTCCAGATCGTCCTCGGCGGCTGCGTCCGATGCGTAGACGTCGCGCAGCGCGTCGGGGTCGTCGTGGCGGAACGCTGCCGCCCGCTGCAGGTCTAGGCCGGTGAGCACCCGGGCCCACCGGTCGTCCTCCCCCGGCCCCACGTGGGCCAACAGCACGACCACCGGCCACCACCAGTCCATGACGCCACTGTGGCGTGAACCGCGCGAGCCCGCCGGGGTTGTCCACAGCCGACGTCCGAGGCGACGCGAGTACCGTGGGGAGCGTGACTGACCTGGTGATCCGCGACGAGTGGTTCGGCGACGATGCGATCGAGTACACCGAGGCCTGGGATCTGCAGCGCCGTCTGCACGCACGTCGCGCCGACGACGAGATCGGTGACGTCGCCCTGTTCCTGGAGCATCCGCCCGTCTACACCGCGGGTCGCCGCACCGAGCCGCACGAACGCCCGCAGGACGGGACGCCGGTCGTCGAGGTCGACCGCGGCGGCAAGATCACCTTCCACGGACCCGGCCAGCTGGTGGGCTACCCCATCACCAAGCTGCCGTCGCACGTGCTGGTGGTCGACTACGTCCGGCGCGTCGAGGAAGCGCTGATCCGGGCGGTGGGTGACCTCGGTGTACCCGCGGGTCGCGTGCCGGGTCGTTCCGGTGTCTGGCTGGCGGCGTCGCCCGGCCGCCCCGAGCGCAAGATCGCCGCGATCGGCATCCGCGTGTCACGCGGCGTGACGATGCACGGCTTCTCGCTCAACGCCGACGTCGACCTGGCGTGGTATGACCGCTTCGTGCCGTGCGGTATCGCCGACGCAGGGGTGGCGACCCTGACCGAGGAGCTGGGCCGCGACGTCACGGTGCGAGAGGCCGCCGCCGCGGTCGCTCCGCACCTGATCGACCTGCTGCGCTGGCAGCCCTACACGCCGTCGCCGGACATCGTGCACGAGACCGGCCCGGCCGTTCCGGTGCTGGGGCTCAGTCGCTGAGCCTAAGCGCCTCGCGGAAGCTCAGTCGCCGTTCGGTCCGCATCAGCGTGCGCTCGTAGACCCGCGCCGCGATGCGCACGGTCACCACGATCGCGATCACGTTGGCCACCACGGCGACCAACAGGTGCCACCACGGGACCGACCCCTCGGCCATCCGGCTGGGCATCAGCATCGCCGAGGTGATGGGCAGCATCGAGAACACGGTCTTGACGCCCTCCCCCGCGGCCACGGCGATCATGTACGGCGCGAACAACAGCAGGTTGGCCGGCATCGTGGTGCTCTGCAGGTCGGTCTGCCGCGAAGCCAGCGAACCGGCGATCGCCCACAGCCCGGCCATCGCGACGAACCCGAGCACGAAGAACAGCGCGTACCAGCCCATCGTGCTGCCGGCGACCGTGAACAGGTCGTCGAAGCCGGTCAGCCTGAGCGTGACCAGCGCCGCCACGATGACCAGACCGATCTGGCCGAAGGCCAGCAGCGAGTTGCCCAGCACCTTGCCCCACAGCAACGATCGCGTCGGCACGGCGGCGGCGAGGATCTCCACGATCCGGCTCTCCTTCTCCTGCACGACGCTCTGCGCGATCGTGATGCCGAACGTGATCGCCGTGATGTAGAACAGCAGCAGCATCACGAACGACATCAGCTGTCGCGCGCCGGCGTTCTGCGCGTCGGGGTCCAGCAGTCGGTGCTCGACCGTCGCCCCGGCCTGCAGTGCGGTCAGGTCCACGCCCAGTGCCTCGGCATTGGCGCCGACCACCGTCGATTGCACGGCGGTGGCGAGCGCGGCGGACAGCTCGGAGGAGATGTCACGGTCGCCGACGATGACGTAGCCGTCGGCGGACGGCACCAGGGCGGCGTCCACCTCACCCGAGGTGACCAGCTCCTCGGCGCTCTGCTCGGACTCGGCCGTGCGCGCGGTGATCGTCGCGCCCTCGTCGGCCTCGTCCAGCGCCTGCGACGCCTGGTCGACGACCGCCGAGGTCTGCGCGTCGGTGACGGCGACGTCGTAGCTGGACGGCTTGTCGCCGAAGATCGACGACAGCACGATGACGGCGATGACACCCAGCACCATGACGGCGGCGCTGATGCGCACCGACTTCTGCCGCAGCTGGGTGCTGACCTCGTGCTCGGCGACGATGCGCCACGGCGCCATCCGGCCGTTCTCGGGGCGACCGGTCTCGGGTCGATCGCTCATGACGCCACCTCCCGGTAGATGTCGGACAGCGGTTGATGGACCCGCGCGAACTCGGCGATCCGCGACTCGGCGGTGACGGCGGCCAACAGCTCCGCCGGCGAGATGCCGTCGAGGTCGACCACGGCGGTCGATCCCTCGACCTGGTGCACCGTGATGCCTCGCTGCTTCTTGATCGTCGAGGCATCGGCACCGTCGAAGACCACGCGGTAGCGCTGCGGTCCCCGGCTGCGCAGCTCGTCGACCGTCCCGGCCGCGACGACGCGCCCGGCCGAGAGGATCACCAGGTCGTCGCACAACCGCTCGACGAGGTCGAGCTGGTGGCTGGAGAACAGCAGTGGCTTGTCGCCGGCCTCGCGCTGCAGCAGCTCGATCATCTGGTCGACCGCGACCGGATCGAGCCCACTGAACGGCTCGTCGAGCACGAGCGCCTCGGGGCGATGGATCAACGCCGCGGCGATCTGCACCCGCTGCTGGTTGCCCAACGACAGCGAGTCGAGCAGGTCGCCGGTGCGATCCTGCAGTCCGAAGTGGGCGAGCAGCTCCTCACCACGCGCGCGTCCGTCGGCCGGCGTGAGGTCGTACAGCCGGGCGAGGTAGACCAGCTGGTCCAGGATCGGCAGTCGCGGGTACAGCCCGCGTTCCTCGGGCATGTACCCGATGCGTCGGCGCTGCTCGGCGGTGATCGGCCGGCCGTCCCACCACACCTCGCCCGCCGTGGGGGCCAGCACCCCCAGGATCATGCGCATCGTCGTGGTCTTGCCGGCACCGTTGCCACCGACGAACCCGGTCACACGCCCAGGACGCACATCGATGTCGACACCGTCGACGACGATCTTCCCCCCGAACGCCCTGGACAGTCCTCGTGTCTGGAGCATGGCTCCACGCTACGCGACCCGTTCGACCCGACGCATCATCTGGTCAGGCGCCCGGCGGACCAGAGCTTGGCGCCGAGCACGACGATCGCCAACCCCACGAGCACGGCGTCGAACGATGTCGTCGATCCGGTGCGGGGCAGCGCGTCCTCACCAACCGTCGTGGCGGACCGATCGGTCCCTCCCGCCTGCGGGGTCACCTCGATACCGTCACCGCCACCGGGAGCCGGCAAGTCTCCCTGGTCGGGTGCCACGTCGTCTCCTGCTTCAGCGTCGTCTCCTGTCCCGTCGGCGTCATCGTCCACCCCGTCCGAGCCATCGGAGCCGCTGGTCGCGGAGCAACCGGCGGCCGTGACGTAGCACTTCAACGGCGGCTCGGCGGCGGCGAACGGAGCGGCCGTGGGGTTGCCGGGAACCTGCTGGAGCCCCTGGGCGAGCAGCAGCTGGACGAGGTTGGCCAGCTCCAGGTCGACCGTGACGCCCGGCATGACCAGCTGAGTGCACACCGCCGGGTCGATGCGCGCCGGGTCAGCCGGTCCGTCGTGCTCGAGCGCGTCGTGGACCAGTGCGTAGGCGGCCGGGTCGATCGTGCCGACCAGCAGGTGGTTGCCCCACGGCGTGCCCGGACAGATGCTCTGGATCGACACGTTCGCGATGTCGCCGTCGCCCGTCGTCAGGATCGACGACTCGTTCGGCACGCGGTCGTCGGACTCGGAGTAGATGACCGTGTAGTCGATACCTGACATCGTCTCGGAGCGACTGTTCAGAGCCTGCAGGAACGCCGACCCCGGTGACTGCTGCCACAACGCCTCGACGCACGGTTCCTCGGCCGTGCAGCCGTCGCCGAACGTGCCGTGGTTGGACGGAGCCATCCCGATCTGGTCCTCGACCATCGCGCGCGTGTCGGGCCAGAACCGCAGCGCCCAGCGAGGCGACATCCCGCCCTGGCTGTGTCCCAGCACCGCGATGGGTCGTCCCGCCTGTGCGAACGTCTCACGGATTGCGTGCACCACGTACTCCCCCGCGACCTGGATGTCTGCCTGAGTTCGCTGCGGCGGCTGGATCGTGCAGTACGGCCGACCCTCGGCGTCGAAGGCGTTGGCGTAGTTCCACGAGAACGACTCGTCGACGGTCACGCTCGTGCCGGGGACGAACAGCACCGGCAGCAGTGGGGAGGAGAAGTCGCCGTGACACCGGTACGCCGCCGCCAGCTGGTCGACCGGAACGCTCAACGGTGGGCCCTGACGGTCCAGTGGTGCGTAGTCCTCATCGGCTGCCACAGCGAGCGTGGCGGCCGCTGCGAGTGCGGTCACCAGGACGAACAAGAACAAGGTGACGCGGCGGATCACTGGCACACCGGGACAACGACCCAGACCCGTCACACGTCACGTCGAGAGTCCGACGCCGGGGCGCAAGGAGCGTTCTGCACCGGGGCGTAGGGTGGACGTGTGACGATCGCACCGGACGGCCGCAAGTTGCTGCGCCTCGAGGTCCGCAACTCGCAAACCCCCATCGAGAAGAAGCCCTCGTGGATCAAGACCCGCGCGAAGATGGGTCCGGAGTACAACGAGCTGATGAAGCTCGTGAAGGGCGAGGGCCTGCACACGGTCTGTCAGGAAGCGGGCTGTCCCAACATCTTCGAGTGCTGGGAGGACCGCGAGGCCACCTTCTTGATCGGTGGCGAGCAGTGCACCCGACGCTGCGACTTCTGCCAGATCGACACCGGTAAGCCCACCGCGCTGGACCGTGACGAGCCACGTCGCGTGGCCGAGTCGGTGCAGAAGATGGAGTTGAAGTACGCCACCATCACCGGTGTCGCCCGCGATGACCTGCCCGACGGCGGCGCGTGGCTGTACGCCGAGACGGTGCGCAAGATCCACGAGCTCAACCCCGGCACCGGGGTCGAGAACCTGATCCCGGACTTCAATGGCATCCCCGAGCTGCTGACCGAGGTGTTCGAGTCACGCCCCGAGGTGCTCGCCCACAACCTGGAGACCGTGCCGCGCATCTTCAAGCGCATCCGCCCGGCGTTCCGCTACGACCGATCGCTCGACGTGCTGACCCGGGCGCGCGACTTCGGCCTGGTCACCAAGTCGAACCTGATCCTGGGCATGGGTGAGACCCGAGAAGAAGTCTCCGAGGCCCTGCGCGACCTGCACGCGGCCGGCTGCGACCTGATCACGATCACGCAGTACCTGCGCCCGTCCGCACGCCACCATCCGGTCGAGCGCTGGGTCAAGCCCGAGGAGTTCGTCGAGCTCAAGCACGAGGCCGACGAGATCGGCTTCGCCGGCGTCATGTCCGGACCCCTGGTCCGCTCGTCGTACCGCGCCGGAACCTTGTACAAGCAGGCCATCGAGCGGCGCGGGACTCTCGCGCAGCCGCTCGGAGCCACGTCCGTAGACTGAGGATCATGTCGAACGCAGCAGCCGAAGCTCCCAAGGGTCGCATCCGTCAGATGCGTCAGGCGTACCGCCTGACCAAGAAGACCGACCCGAACATCGGCCTGATCCTGCTGCTGACGTTCCTGATCGCCGGCGGCATCGCCGCCGTGCTCGCGATCCTGACGTTCGGCGCCAGCACCTTCGGCGTGGTCATCAGCTCGATCTTCGCGGTTCTGGTCGGCATCCTCGCTGCCCTGATCGTGTTCGGTCGCCGGGCCGAGAAGTCCGCCTACCTGCAGATCGAGGGTCAGCCGGGCGCAGCCGCCGGAGCGTTGCAGATGCTGCGCCGTGGCTGGGAGGTCAAGCCCGCCGTCGCCGTGACGAAGAACCAGGACGTCGTCCATCGCGTCATCGGACGTCCGGGCGTGATCCTGGTCGGCGAGGGCAACCCCACCCGCGTGCAGCAGCTGCTGGGCACGGAGAAGAAGAAGCACGGCCGTGTCGTCGGCGAGGAGATCCCCGTGCTCGACATCGTGGTGGGCCGCGGCGAGGGCCAGGTGCCGTTGGCGAAGCTGACCCGGCACGTGCGCAAGATGAAGAAGAACATCAAGCCCGCACAGATGTCGGAAGTCATCAACAAGATGAAGGCCCTCGACGCGATGCGCCCGCAAGTGCCGATGCCGCGCGGCCCGATGAACCAGAACGCCATGCGCGGCGCCCGCAAGGCACTGCGCGGCTGAGGAGCTACATCGGGATCTGGCGGGTGTTGGCCAGCACGTCGTGCAGGCCTCTGCCTTCCTTGTTCTGCACCAGCGGCGGGATGATCAGGCAGATCAGGAACGTCCGCAGGAGCGCCAGGTGGATCGCCGGCGGTCGCCCGTCGGGCCGTTCGACGCGAATGCCCACGACGCGCTTGCCGATCGAGAACCCCAGCAGACCGACGAGCAGTCCGACCTCGACGACGTACGCCGCGGTGATGATGAGGTTCTCGACGGGGTTCTCCGGCGGGTACGACACGTCGAAGAAAGCCATGACGCTTAGTGCGGCGACGATCCAGTCGATGAACAGCGCGACGATCCGACGCCCCAGCCCGGCCACTTCCACACGTGAACCCTACCCAGCGCACCCATCCGTCCCGGGTCGAGGTGCCCGCGGCACGAGAGCTGCGAAACCAGCCACACCCGAACCTCGACGACTTTGTAACATGTCGGAAACAAACCAGTGATGGTTGGGAAACTGTCGCTCCGTATGGTCATGGGCAATGGTCAGGTGACATGCCACGACCACCCTGGGTCTTCGGGCCCGGGGCCGCACTAGGCGGCTGAGGAGGCCCCGTGTTCAGCAACGCTGACGAATTCTTCAAGTTCGTGTCGGACGAAGGTGTGCAGTACATCGACGTCCGATTCACCGATCTGCCCGGCATCCAGCAGCAGGTCACCCTGCCCGCTTCGGCGTTCGACGCCGACATGGCCCAGAACGGTGTCGCCTTCGACGGCTCGTCGATTCGTGGCTTCCAGAGCATCGACCAGTCCGACATGACGCTGCTGCCGGACTTCGACACGGCGTACGTCGATCCGTTCCGCAACCCCAAGACGATCGCGATGGACTTCTTCGTCCACGACCCGATCACGGGTGAGGCGTACTCGCGCGATCCGCGCAACATCGCGCGCAAGGCCGAGGCGTACCTGAAGACCACCGGCATCGGTGACACGGCGTTCTTCGCCCCCGAGGCCGAGTTCTACATCTTCGACCGCGTCTCCTACGGCACCAGTGCGTACAAGAGCTACTACGAGATCCAGTCGGTCGAGTCGGCCTGGTCGACCGCCGACCCGGTGCACGAGAACCGCGGCTACAAGGTGCGTTTCAAGGGCGGCTACTTCCCCGTCCAGCCCACGGATCGTTTCGCCGATCTGCGCAACGACATGATGGACAACCTGGCCCAGGTCGGCCTGGAGATCGAGCGCGGCCACCACGAGGTCGGCACCGCCGGCCAGGCCGAGATCAACTACAAGTTCGACACCCTGCTCAAGGCCGCCGACGACATCATGAAGTTCAAGTACATCGTCCGCAACACTGCGTGGGCCGCCGACAAGACTGTCACGTTCATGCCGAAGCCGATCTTCGGCGACAACGGTTCAGGCATGCACGTCCACCAGTCGATCTGGAACAACGGCTCGCCGCTGTTCTACGACGAGGCCGGGTACGGCGGACTGTCCGACACCGCCCGTTACTACATCGGCGGCATCCTGCGCCACGCCCCGAGCCTGCTGGCGTTCACCAACCCGTCGGTGAACTCCTACCACCGCTTGGTGCCGGGCTTCGAGGCCCCAATCGCCCTGGTCTACTCCGCTCGCAACCGTTCGGCGTGCGTCCGCATCCCGATCACCGGGTCGAACCCGAAGGCCAAGCGCATCGAGTTCCGTTGCCCCGACCCGTCGAGCAACCCGTACCTGGCGTTCTCGGCGCTGCTGCTGGCCGGCATCGACGGCATCAAGAACAAGATCGAACCGCCTGCGCCGATCGACAAGAACATCTACGAGCTCCCGCCCGAGGAGTACGAGCAGATCGACATGGTCCCGACCTCGTTGAACGCTGTCCTCGACAACCTCGAGCGCGACCACGAGTTCTTGACCGCCGGCGACGTCTTCACGCCCGACCTGATCGAG
>Ga0180217_1000221_pt1 | contig 110698 bp, 57 predicted proteins | sample eDN3rd37CBELigOP_FD_128521 | JGI IMG/M metagenome (GOLD analysis project Ga0180217, IMG submission 128521) | Enriched Organic Plus compost microbial communities from Emeryville, California, USA - eDNA 3rd pass 37_C BE-Lig OP (version 2) (version 2) ... | reverse complement strand
GTAGTAGTAGTAGTAGTAGTAGTAGTAGTAGTAGTAGTAGTAGTAGTAGTAGTAGTAGTAGTAGTAGTAGTAGTAGTAGTAGTAGTAGTAGTAGTAGTAGTAGTAGTAGTAGTAGTAGTAGTACAATTCCTTCGTCGTGCCCCAACAATGGTAGAACATTGCTTTTCGTCGTTCAAATGGCTTCAAACTCTCTGGTCGGACTGTTCGGCCTCATAGGTTTTGCTATCTGCGCTTTAGCCTAACTAGTTATCTCAACTCTTGTTTTAGCTTGAGGTTGTTTCTGCTTTAAACATGCCCTACTTTCGTTTTACGTGTTGTATTAGTGTCATAAACCACTCCATTCAGATTGTAATCCTTGCCGAAGGTCTCTGGTGGGTCGATCGCTACCTGCCACCGTACAGGATCACATGGAGGGACAAGGTTGTTGTTGGCTAGCTGTACCTAACGACAGGTACACGCTATAGCATACTCTTAAAGCACATTCTTCAGACGACGAGGCCGATCAGGGGATCAGTTCAGAACAGGTCATGTGCCCGCTCCTCTCCATTCGTTCTAATCGCGCCCAGCTGCGGGACTACCTACTCACGTCTGCTGTTGAGGTGCTGGTGGAACTTATCAGAGCCGCCGACGTACTCCTTGGGGACGACCGTGCCGTCGCTGGTCTTCTCAAAGATGTAGACCATGGGACATGTCGAGTGATCTTCAGGTTTCATGCCGAGTTGAGCGAGGACTTTGACGCGTTCAACGTGGAACTGCTCGCGGGGATATTCATACAGAATGGCCTGGATGGCACCGTTGGATTCACGCTGAGCCGCCAGTGCCGTCTGCGATGCACGTTTGTAGTATGGGCATGTGGGAAAACCCATCACTGCATAGTTTGTGGGTTTGTACTTTGGCGGATTGGTGGGTGCTGCGGTGGAGAAAAGTCCCCCAGAGAGTAGTGCAAGTCGCATAAAACCTCGCGAGCGCAATTGGGACTGAAACATAACTGACATCCTTATGATTCGTGTGTCAACAAATCAAGTTTCACGAACCCAATCGGGCTTCAGGTTGAAGTGTGACTATGGTCACAAACGGCATCATCAGACGGGCAGAGCCCACTGGAGCAAGCTCGATCGTGTAAACGCTGGGCATCACAGTCACGTGCATGCACAAAGCTGTATTGACTGATAAATGATGAACGTGCGAACGCACTTAGCTTCGCGAAGGTCATTCTTTGTAGTACAAGCGGAGAGGAGTCAACTGAGCGGAGGGTTAATAACAACAGGTGAACCTTGTAATGTACAGGTATTGGTAGTAACTTGTACATAGGTGGGTGATAGGAATCGCGGTGGCGATTGTGATACATAGACTAAATCTCGCATCGATAACTGAGTTAGAAACAACAGAGAGGAGTTAGAATACAAATATACATAACAGTATACATGGTATAACAGCACTGGACGTGGACAGTTGTCCTCAGCGACTTTGAGATCTTAAAACAGTGCCACGTAGGGCGCGGCGGTCGTGGCTTTGACGACATCTGACTCATCCATCCCCCGTGTGGACGACACTGCTGCGCCAAGCGAACTCTCTCCTGCGCTGGGCTTCTCATCTGTACTCGATCCAGCACCAGCTGCACTTGCCTCAGCTACGTTGTCGCTACTGCTGCTACTACTACTACTTGAATCGCCTTGCGCCTGTTGTTCCTGCTGCTGATGCTGCATAGCAGCGTGCGCCTCTACCTGTGGATGTACAATTGTCCGCGCAGTATCCCATGGCGCCACAGTACCTAGGCCAGACACAAACGCACCGGCGTGCGCCTCCTCACCCACAACACCTGCTTCTTCTGGCTTAGCCTGCTGTACTGCGAGATCCTGAACTTGTTGCTGATCCATTCCAAGCATCTGAGCCTGGGCTTGCATCTGCTCGACGTGCCGCAAGTCAGCCTCCGCCTTGACGAGTTGCGCTTGGGACATCTGAGCGCCAGGCTGGGGTGAGGCCTCGGGCAACGGTCGAACCAATGCTCCTGTGGCATTTGCCTGCATGATTGACTGCTGCATCTGCTGCTGCTGTTGAAGCTGCTGTTGATACTGTTGTTGCTGGAGTTGTTGAAGTTGTTGTTGCTGCTGGAAATGCAGCTGCTGTTGGTAGTACCTGATGGTCTCTTCAGTGGCGTGAGGATGCTGCTGGAGGATTCGCTGGCGCTCGATGAAGTCGCTCAGCGATGGTAGCAGGCGCACACGCTTACCAACCTGACTGAGTACATTGACGGCAATCTGCTCCAGCTGCTCAATACTGAGGTGTGGCCGCGGTACTCTCCAGTGTGGCTGGGGAAATGGGTAGGCGCCCTCCGAGTATGCTTCAGCCAAGGAGGAGGTTGACTTGAGGGAACGTGCGGGAGCAGAGTCATGCATGCCGCCGTCCATATACCCCGCGGCATCTGCGTCCTGTGGGTGACCATGTGCTCCGCCAGCATCGTGTCCACCCGCCGCTCCAGCAGCCGCAGCAGCAGCAGCCGCAGCAGCCGACGAATCACCATAGAGAGCAGCTGAGGCAGCAGCGACAGCTTCAGTACGTCTTCGCATCTTCTTCTCGGCCTTCAACTGACTCTTGTGCTCCTGGTATGCGAGTGCTTCAGCAACGTAGGGCATGGCTGGCGTCTTGACAATGACAGTCGGGACGGTATAACCGTACAGGTTGTCGACCTTAGCGGGGAGCTCCTTGCGTGGCGCTCGCTCACCAAGCTCAGCATAATCCGAATCAAACAGTACCGAGAACACGGCTCCCGTTGAGGCGTACTTGGTGGAAGGGTACACCCTCGCCGGATAGTACGCCGTGAGCCAGCCCGCGCCTTCCATGGTGAGTGCGAGAACCTCAGCACCCTCGACATAGCTCGGCTGGTGATTGATAAGATAGATGTGATCCCATGGGAACTTATGTTCCGACTGGTCTTCAATGTCGATCACTGAGCACTCATGCTCATTAAACGACTGGATTTTATAGATGGTGAACTCATCGGGTGCCTAGAGGGGAAGAAAGGCGTAGAACCAGGGTTGATCCGCGCGCGCGACTTGGTTAGACCAGTTCAGGCTACACATATCATCGGGCTCTAACATCTTCCACAAGCATAAAACGCGCGCAGTGCGGGATCCCCCGCCGCGCACTCATAAAACACGCGCGAGAAACGCCTCAAGTCGTGCAACAAGTGGTATGTTGGGTAGAAATCTCGTATAGTACGTACCGTTTCGGCTACGATCAGTACATCTTTGTGAATATATTTCGATCGTTGGGGTGCCTGCATGAGTCACGTCGCGCGTTGGCAACCGCAATGCTTCCAAAAAGCGCTCTAACTGACCCGCTTTTAGCCCGATTTCATCGCTTTCGATTTCACTCCACCGGTCAGGTGTTGTTGGAGGTGGAATTTTCCCAAGTCCCCGCGGGCGCCAAGGATAGCACCCATTTCGGGTGGGGCAGGTGCGATCTGAGCGAGTTTGCACGACTCATCATACTCGTGCCATGCGCTCTGATCACAAACCACCTGTTTCCTGCATGATGATAATGCTGGGTTTATTGTGAATTGGACGGCCAACGTAGAGGGCGGGGCAGGTGGAAGCCAACCTTGAGGTGTGACTGGAGCTGCCGATAGAGACGATTCGACGCGCGTCCGCCGAGAGAAGCGCACAGATGCCATCAGGATTGTATTCTCCAGCTCTTTATGTGTTGCATATACCACTAACTCGGCGGGAAGGCGTGGCGGGCCGACCGCCGCCAGTACTCCACTGGCTAGTGAACGATTTCAAGTCACACACTGAAACGTGTGCACATCAAGTGCTGCTGTCCAACACGTCATACAAAGACTCATAATTGCTCTGCACACGATACTAAAGCGGGTCTGACATTGAAACCTTTCACACCCTGTCACGTACTGCAAGATACGTAGCCATGCGGGTATGACTCAATTCATCACCTAACTCTCGTCCTACCCGAAACGCCCGTCAGCGCAGGTGTTTTGTGTTCGGGTCACATGTATTCATCAAATATCCCTCGCCTCTGATTCCATTTATGATAGGGACGTAGGTCCATTATTTTGTGCGGAAAATACAGATGCCGTATACACTGTGATCTGAGCGCTCCAAAGTTCGACCCAACGAGGAGACTCTCAAGGAGCCTGAGCAAGATGTGGTATTAACATGAAGGACCATACCAACGTTCTTAAGGTGACCGAGTGTGACTTCAATGCAATTGCCTATCAGCGATCTCTCTGCGTTCTTGTATTTAAGCTCACCAACGTTTTACGTTAATAACCCGCGTCCAGAACTCTGCAAGCATGTCCAACACTCGTCACGAAGATACGAAAACCTCTCGACGTGAGCGCTCTCAAGGTAACACCACAGAGCACTCTCAGACCGATGCAACCCATTTGTCCAAGTCTCAGAACCAGGACATGACACACGGTCAGAATCTTGGGACTCAGCACGACATCAATACCAATGGCAACCCTAGCACCAGCACCGGCGCCAACAACAGGAACAACAACGACAACAACCGCAACAATAACAACAACAACAACACCACCACCAACAACAACAACAACAACAACCGGAATACGAATGCAACCACCGACACGCACTCGACTGCTCGCACAAGCAAGCCCACGGACACGAATCCAAACCTGACTGCGAACATTAACGTGAACACCAATACCAACACCAATGCGAACATCACGCCGCACTCTAGGACGGATACGAATCTGACGAACGCGAACAAGTCAGAATCGCACCATACGCGAACGAACATCAATGAGACCGCAAGTGGACACACAACACATGACCAGACGCACGCAACTGCGGTTGGAGATACTCACACCAACATCAATCAAAACGTGAATCAGAACCTGAATCAAAACCTGAATCAAAACCTGAATCAAAACCTGAATCAAAACCTGAATCAAGGTAAGAGCAATCTGAGCCAGAATCAACACAATCTGAGCCAGAACCAAACTCATCAGAGCCATCCACAGCACAACCTCAACAACGAGCATGCCTTGAATCAGGCTCACAGTCAGCACGCCACGGAAAGCCACACGACCGGCTCCACCAGCCAGAAGTCCACTGGGTCGGCGCATATGACGGCCTCGCCGAACATCCGAGTAGCCAACCAAGAAGCGGCAGCAGCGGCACCTCAGGACATTCACAATGAGAACATCGCTCACAGCAACCTTCAGAATGTCTCACAGCATGCTGAGAAGCCCGGTGAAAAGCGACATGCCATCACCTCGCCCACCAAGGAGACGAAGAAGGTTACTCCTGCCAGCCATCATGAAACCAAGACGAATGAGACCACTCACACTACAACCACAGCTCAAGCGAAGTAACTCATATGTGAGGAATTTGCCTGTCTACGAGGAATTCCCATGTCCTGGCACACGCAAACGATGTTCTCACTGCGAGCAACGATGAATCCTAGAAATCTACCCTTTCCGCTCGGAGCATGCGAGTGGTGCTTCAAGAACCTACCCCTCACTCCCTACAACCACGTCGGGTTAATCTTAGTATCCTTTGTGACATAATACAACGCGGACATCGAAATTTGCCCCTGCTGAATGATCGGATGGTAGGCCTTTTTAGCCGGATGCGGTTATAAAGAAAAAAAACAACCATACGTGCATTTATTTACGAAAGCAACTTCAACGCATACTCTAGTTGGCAACAAAGCCTCATGGCGCAGGCCAAGAAGGCCGGCACGCACTACCCCCTTGTACAAACAAAGAGGCGCCGTGGTCACTATACAACATTGCAAGGCTACCATGCAAGGAGCACTCAATCGCAAAGCAATGTAGCATGGGTTGAACGGCGGACACGAGAAATCTGGTCTCCCTCGGAGTATGACACGAGACGACGACGAAAGAGTGATGAAAGGGTCGGAGAACGAAAGAGTGTGGCCGAAGTAGGAATGACTCGACCACCCTCCACCCCTGCATTCATACTTCCCACCCTCATCCCCGTTGCACCACCACAAACGACACATCTGAATGGGTGTCTGGAAGTAATGCGGGAATATGAGAGAATCTGTTGCAATACATAAACACCATCAGAGCGGAGTCATGTAAACACAACGGATTTGTCGGAAAGACTACAAGGGTGACGTACACACAACGAATTTAGCACACTAGGGTAATGATAATGGGTGTTCCTAACCGTGAGGATTAGCATGTAGCCAGAAGCAGCGAACTACTACACAGCACCAATACGGTTGGACAGATGGGAGAGTTTGATCTCATCCGATGACTCAAGTTGAAGTGGAGCATGGCATGATCCAGCAAACCAAAGAAGCCGAGATGCACGGTAACGACTTGGAGTTCGAAAAGAGAGCAACTTCACACAAGAGCTCCACGCGCGTGGAACATGCCAAGGGAAGTTTCTCTACATTCTTGTCCAACTACCCAATGCACAGAACCAAGTCAAATCAAGTCGATGCGGAACTAACTACTCGCAAAACGAATTGTGAACTGTTGTTGATACTCACAAAGGTAAGACCAGTCGATATGGGAATTACAACGAATAATGATATGTAGCGAACGAACGGAACAAGCGTTGGAATATTGCGGGAAGAAACTCGCTGTGCCAAGACGGCGTATCAAGAGTGAGAGCATGAGCGTGCTTACCACTTGTCAGCAGCGACCTCCTCGATGTCCTCCTCATCGAAACCGTCAAGGACGTTCGACTCGCGAGGGCGCGAGAAGTGCTCACGGAGCTCAACAATAGCAGCCTGGGCCTTCTGCATCAAGTCGCCAGCAGGGCCGATGATGTTGACAAACTCGTCATCAGTCTCAGGGAACTTGAAGTCGCACTTGTAGAGATCCTTGAGCTTCTTGATGCGACCACCATTGGCGCCAATGAGCTTGGAGCGGTGTGCTTTGGGGAAGTCAACCTTGAGAGTGATCCAGTCAGGGTGGACGAGCTTGCAGTAGCCATCGGCGATGGTCTGGCGGATCGCCTTCTTGGCGGACTCAACACCATCCTTGTCACCAACAATGATGAGAGTGACCTGAGGCTCGGGCGAGCGAGCCTGACCAGGCGACTGCTCCTGCTTGGTGATGTTGGTCTTGGTCTCACGCTGGATAGCGCTGATGGTTGCACCACCCTTGCCGAAAACCAAGGCAACTTTGTCTTCAGGGATGTTGATGTGAGAGTCACGAAGCTCAGGGTCGAGGGTCTTGGAGAAGCCTCGAGTGGTGAGATCAATCACGATGCGCTTAACAGCCTCGATGTCGTTAGCCTCACCAGTGATCTTGACGGTGTTCTGCTTAGGTGCGTCCTTCTTGGGGATGTCAAGACGAACCTCAGGGAACATCTCACCGATGCGCTTGATGACGGAGGCGTCGGGACCAATGAGCTTGGAACGCTTGGTAGGATCAATAGTGACCTCAATGGTCTTCTTCTCCTTCTTGGGCTCCTTCTTCTCCTCCTCCTTCTTATCACCCTTGGCAGACTCCGCCTTGGCTGCAGCCTCAGCCTGCTCACGAGCCTTGCGCTCACGCTCCTCAGCCTTGCGCTGAGCAGCCTTCTCCTTGCTCTTGTTGGAGACAGTGGTCCAGTGGCCCTCGCTTGCCAGAATGGCCTCGAGTTCCTTCTTCTGAGCCTCCACTACATCGGGAGTCACGACAATCTCTGCGGACTCAGGAGCAGCGGAGGCGTTAGAAGCATTGGCAGCGGCAGTGGCATTCTTCTTAACCTCAACCATCTTGTCGGCAATGGTCTTAACGAGAGCCATATCACCGGCAGCGATGGCAGCAGTCAGCTGCTTCTGGAGGGCAGCGAGCTCGCCATCCTCCTTCTGCTGCTTGTTCTTCTGCTTCTTGTCCTTGGGAGCCTGCTTAACCTCGTCGTCGACATCAGGTTGAGCGACGGGCGCGGGGGCAGGAGTGGACTTGGGGGACTGAGCCTGCTGCTTGGGAGCGGCGGAAGCCTGCTTGGGCTGCTCCTGCTTGGGCTGCTCCTGCTTGGGCTGCTGCTGCTGCTGTTGCTTCTTTGCTTTAGGCTGCTGCTGCTGTTGCTGAGCCTTAGTGTCGTTGGCAGTGGGCGAGTTTTGCTGCTTCTTGTTGCCCTTCTTGTTGTTGCCAAAGTCACCAGTGTTCTCAGGCTTACGGCTGCGAGCGCTCTTGCATGTGCCAGACAACTGGTAAGCAGCCAGGCCAGCACAGCCAATCACACCCGCGACAGCTAAAGCGACGGTCGAATATTCCATAGGATGAACGAGAACTAGAGGTGCGAATAACGGTCAGGACAATTGTGTGGAGATGTTAGATGGTGTCGGAATGCACGATTATCTGCGAGATTAGCTCAAAAACCATGCGAAAGACAGGGAGCACAGGGTGGCAGGCGACATGAAACGCCACGCGGTGATCTGACCCGGGTAGAGTGGGATGCGCGCGGGCCGGAGTTTCTGGCGCAAATCAGCGCGTTATAGATCAGATGTTTGCGACATGATGGCTTTTCATGTGCCCCGATACGACAACGGGGCCAACCAGCGCGGCAGATGGCATGCGAGTCAGCATGAATGACTGGTCAGGCTGGTTTTGTCCTGAAAAGGTCGTATATACCGAGGTAATTCAAAGGATCAATCGGACAACTATGCCAATCACAGCGCTCCGCGCGCGAATAGTATGTTTCCCAGCCCAATCGCTCCACGCATCGCGCCATATCCACATATTAATCGCTGGGGTTTTTTGCGCATCATCGCATATCTCGACACCCCCCAAATCGATTTTCCCACTCAGAGTCTCTGTCAATGGCTGGAGGTTCTTCAGAGTACTGCACAGGTCGCTGCTGAGGAGCGCGATGTACAATATAGATGGACTTGCAATTCAGAACGTGGTAACATCTCCGCGCCCCTGCCTCGCTTCCGGGTTTATTACTCATGGAACCTACGGAAGTGGACTCAGACAGAATGTGCACGATCTATACCCAGCACGTTAATAAACTTGTAGACGGCCTCGTGCTCCTCAAAGCTTTCCAAAACCTGATCTCAGAAACGCTATCCGCTTTGGTGCTCGACCGAAACAAAGCTCAAGTGGACCCGACCACTGCCCACTTGCTCATGGCACATCCAAGAGTCGAAACTACTATAGAAGTTTACTGTATCCAACCACTCATGCGAAGGGCTTGCTCATCATAGCTTGGTTAATATACAATAATGTGTGCTTGAAAGCCGCAATTAATGAAACAATCCGTGTGGTGTACCTCAGTAGTCCTTCCGATATGAGGCGAGTGGCACCAAGACAAGGTAGACCAGGGCCCACTACAGTGACTAACTACAGATAGGACCGACCAAGACTCGATTGACCCTGCTGGCCTGCAGACTGGACTCTCCGTCGAAAGGGCCAGCTGAGAACCGAGTTGCTTTGATTCGTCAAGAATGACGTCGTCGGCCGGCTTGGCGAAGCGTCACGATTAGATTTTGTCTCTTCATTGCTTCCCTCACCCTCCGCACGCTTTTCCACACGCTTGATGGCTTTGAGAGTCGGAGGAATGGTTGGGATCGTTGAGGGATCAACGGGTTCCCGATCCTCGGTATGAAGCCGCAGGCAGTCTTCCAGCTGGCGTGAAACCCACTCATCAATCCAGACATAACTCAGCCGGTGGTACTCAAGAATATTTTTCTCGATGAGAGATGAGATAAGCTCCTCTGCCTTGTTACGAATGCCAAACAGCCTTACGTCGGAGCGTACCAGAACGTACACACACATGAACTTCTTGCCAGGTTTGCAGTACTCTGTCTGCCATGCCCCTTCTTTCAGGGGTCCCCGTCCACCTGACTCGGGCTTGGAGACAAACACGCGAGGATCTTCGTTAGGATTAGGCGCGTGGCTTGAACCGACGGGAGGAGAGATGAGAGGATCTCTTGTGATGTCCAAGTGGTGCACGTGGCGCTGAGCGAGTTCATGCCTGCTGAGGCCGAAAATGTTAGGTATACTCCCAACGTCATTGTCTACGTGTTCAAACACGGCTTCGAGAGAGACGGTTTTTGACAGTGCGGGCACTTCATAGACGCATCGGATGGTGGGAAACTCATCCCATGTCTTACTCTCCATGCGGAGTGTGGACGAGCCTAGATTATAGTTAGCGGAGTATCGAATGGGATAAGTGGTCGATGTGTAATAGAGTGTGGTGTTTTTCGTATTGTCACGCGAGATATTCCTAGTAGCGTACGACCGAGCGTGAGATCTGCCGCTCCTCCCAGACCATCAAAGTGTGGAGTCATCGAGATCTCATCGACTCTGGTCCCGCGATGGACTATACGCATAGCATACATGCAGGAAAGGGAATATACCACCCCCTAAATGCATACCTAAGATAGCATGCGTCCAGTGTGGCAGCAAACTGGGGAAGGTGTGGATATGGTGCGTGTACAGGCCAGTTGCCTTACCGCTCTCAGTGCGGTATCTGTTACTGCGTTGGGAACGCGGCGGTGGGCAGTGATGTGTGAGAGTATGATTAACTTGGAGCGTGTGAATCAACTCATTCAGCGCAATGGGCCCAGCGAACACGCAGCGAATGCGGTGCAGGTACGTACCATTGAATGACTCGAGTAATGGAGGTGGTGGATATCTGGCGAAACTTGTGTCGTGTGTAGTGATGGCCATGGGTAAATTCGTCCAGACCCAGTGGCAAAACGATTCGTAACTCGTCAAGCCGCATCCCGCACTGGCAATATGCCTTTTCACAGTAGAGTGCAATGTGGGAAAGAATCCAATCTTGACCTTTGTTCTTCGCACGAATACTGAGGGTCCCGCACGCTGCGCCAGATTTTACCCATTGATCAAGTCAGATAATTTTGCCTGCATCCGTAGTGCGTGTTTCTATATCGAGCCACACACGTCATGTCTGACAATCCAGACCAACCCGGCATTCAACTCGGAGTAGTCAAGCTCCACTCAGCACCTCCGCAGGACGATCAGATCGAGCAAGCCCAGAATGCTGCTGCAACAACAGAGCAGCCCGCTGCGGGTCGATCACCAGGTCGCCAACCCCAGAGACAATCCACATCTCTCACACGAGAGGGCTCGCGATCAGGGCGCAGAGCAGGCGACCTCTCGATTGGAGGAAAATCGGCTTCGGGTTTTGCAAACACATCAGGGACGGGAAGTTCAGCGTTGTCAGAGGCCTCAGGATCCTCCTCTGGATCTGCTGCTTCGAAGACGAGAAGGATCTCCAAGCGAGAGAGTGGACTACAGAGACACAGTGTAAAAGGGGAGGCCAACGACGACCCCCTCCTGGCTGGATACATCTCGACGCCGTCGCAGAGGGCGATTTCGCTGAGTGCACGCGCCCAGCAGCAGAAGTCACAACACGGAGAATCCACCACTACTCTCACCGACGAACTCCTGACAGAACCCAGCTCAACTCCAAGGTGGGACGAACTCTGGAATTCGCGCCAGCGACTGAGCCAGACGCAACAGGAATCGAAGAACGCTCCCACCAACGTCGACCAGTCAGGCTCCACATCTGGTGCAGCACCAACGCTGTTCGATCTTGCAGAAGCCTCAACCCAAAGCGCAACCATCGGCTCGAGTGGTCACACATCCGGAAGCAGCGGGATTGTGGAGGACGCGTTCCACGACATCACGACAGCGTCAAATACCTTGGCGCATACCGTAGAGACCGCCTCATTTGAGGATCTTCACGCCACAACAAGGAATGCCCGCATCACTCTGTGGCTGCTTGCTTTGTTCCTCCTCGCTGCAAGCCTTGCCGCGATCATCGTCGGGTCGACAAAAGAGAACTATTTTGATGTGCACGCATCCGCTGGGTACTCCATTGCTGCGCTGCTTCTGGGTGGCCCTGCTGCACTGATCGGGCTCTTCATTGCGTGCTGGGCAGCTCAAACACACAGAAAAGGTGTATTGTACTTCCTAGGAGTGATGTTCTACGTTGTGGCGGTCCTTGAGCTCATCGTCATACCATTCACCCTTGTTGCATCTCGGGACCGCTTGCGGACTCGAGGTGCAGATTACTACCGAAACCACCACGAGACGCCGAATGAAGACGATACTGCAGCGTTTGGCGCCGAGTTTGACTCTGCCATGCGCTCCATGGGTGTTGCTGCACTCCTCATGACGTTGGGTTCATTGTTCACAGCAATTACGTTGGGCAGAATCATCCGTAAGATTGACCTGCATGTTCGCTCGCTAGAGCGTGCCACCAATGAGCGCAAGCGACTTGCAGAGCGCGTGATGAAGCGCAAAGAAGAGGCAAGTCGAGCGAAGTACCGTCCTGAGTATGCTCCCGAGAAGACACTTACAGATGTCATGATTATTCGACAGGGGTAGTTGCTACGACAGCATGCAAGAATGTAATCAATTAATCTCTCTTGTATCCTAACATAACGTCAACTCGCGCGTTGCGTTGCGCGTTGCGTCGCGAATGTGGATAATAATAGGTGTAATTAGCGCCCACTGTACAACGTAATCATGCTTAGCTTCAGCTATCGTAGGACTCCAAATTGCTTTACCCCTACTATGCCACCTAGCCCAAATTGTAAAGTTTCAACCATGTAGTCACATCAAAATGATGATGATGACGCCGGCCCGTATATATCTGATGCGTGTTCGGCCAGAGTTGTTCCAACCCAATACACGTTCCAGAAGAACTTTGGCTTGGCTCAGAGACTGAGAACAAAACACCCGTCGTCGCTCATCTGAGTGAACTAAGAGGAGACATCCCACAGCCACCCCGTATATAGCTCAACTACATCAGTTCTCCCTATCCTAGCTTGCGAAAAGCCCTCACTTGCACCTTGCATCTTGAGCCTCGCCTCCACATTCAGTCAATTCGCCAGTTGACTCGACAAACCGACAAAAAATCTGGGCCAGGACGGTTAGCGGAAGGCTTGATTCGTTCAGTTCCCTCGAATGGAAAATGGGATGATGGGGTGATGTACATACTGGTTTAATATGGTTACACTGTGTATTATGTTCGGGTCTTCGTTATAGGTGCATTTTCTCTCACACCTGCGGTGGATGCGCCGGGATAATCGGGAGTTCCTGTCACTTTGAGACTTCCTCCTTCGGATTCTTCCTCACAAGACGCGCGCTTCGATCCCTCGTGCTGCCACGGACTCGCAAGGCTTGTGAGACCTCACCTGTAGAGCCACATACGGGCGTTTTCGAACTTCTGAGATCCCACTTGACCTCCCAAACTCCAAGAGGCTCCGCGAGAAACGTCCCTCCTCCAAGCCTTTGGTGGTATTTGACCTGACAATAGTCCAGATCGAAGCGAACCTGGTGCTGGACGTCCGACTGCGTAAGAACTCATGGGTAGTTCCTCGAGTACAGCACGCAACGTGCCGTGTACTTTCTGTGGCGGACACGTACGTAGCGGGATAAACCTTAATTTGCACGCTCAGATCAGCAGCTGACGTGAAATTGCTTGACTTGTTGGTATTCGTCGTTCATTGTCTCCGCCTGGCAGTCTCGTCAGCTCACGTTGTGCGTGATTGCTCTCTTATTTGATCTTACAGGACTGGCGTACCGATACGCGTGGCAGTGGCAAAGATTTCATCTGCAGCCGCTGTGGAACTCTTGCCCCCCACCAGCATCAAGCTGAGCAAACAGCAGCTTCGGGGGCGCCAGCAGCCGCAGGTGCGGCAGATTCCGGTGGTTATACGAGGGTAGATCATGGACACGAGGATGATGAAGAATATGTGCAGCCACTTGTGCGTTTCTGGGCGCGTCCATTCGTGGTCACACTTGAAGAGGAAAAGAGCTTCCCCACCCCAACCACCCTCAAGAATGAGAACTTGCTGCCATATGTCCAATCCAATCGTGGGATGATTATAACTCCAGGCTACCGCTTCCAGGCGAATGGTGTTGACTTCAAGGTAGACTACTGCCACCCTCAGCGTGGACGGATCACCGAGAGCACACAGGTCTTCTGTGGTACTCCCATCTCATCCACCGATCCTATTGAGAAGGTCCACTTGCTACCCACCCTCGCTTCCTTGAACGGCAAGTCGTACGAGTCGAAAGAACTATTCTCGCAGTTCGTGCTCCCCATGTTCAAGCTTCGAACCGCCCTGGAGGCTGGACTTACCCAGGCGCAGTTCGAATCGGGTGTCCCCCTGCCTCCTGGAACAGCCTCGATCGACTGTCATATTGCACTAGGCGACACACTAATGTATAATGGAGTTCAGTTTAAAGTTGTTGGGTGTAGACCGAAATCTGGACTTGTGAGTCGTGATACCATAGTTTATACAGATGGAGATCCCCTACCAGACTTAAAGACAGTAACGATATTACCATTCTACGAGTCACTTCCCAATCGCGAGAAGAACATAACGCATGAACAGCTTTTCCGCAAGTATTTGGAGCCGGAACTTAGCGGTAAGCACGCATTCCTATCACAATCAGAGAACTTCACCACCGAAGGTGTTGAATTCAGAGTCGTCGCAGCTGACCCCCCACGAGGAATTGTAACCATGCGCACACAGATTATTTGCGATGGCCGCCCGCTGCGCTACGATGAGATCGCTCGTCAGCAAATGGAAGAGGATGAGCGACTAGCACGTGAGCTTCAGATGCAGGAACAGGGAGGTGGTTTCATCCGTCCTCCCTTCGGCATGATGCCTAACATAAGAATGGGCGGTCTCCAGCCTGGCGGTCATCCCAGACTGATTGCAAGTCTTGAGCACTTTGTGCGAAATGCCCCTCCAAACGACCCTCGACGTCAGCAAGCTCAAACTATCCTCATGCTACTCAATTCCGGAGATCCGCGCATGGTCCGAATGCTTGGAGAGCTTGCAATGCTGGAGCGCGCGGTGGGCAGAGCTCCGCCTCCGCGTGCGTCTCGCGACGAATTGGAGAGCTTGCCTACATGGCAATTCAAGATGCCAAGCAACGTTGCGAGTATGTCTACAGAAGAGAAGGCAGAGCGTCTTACTTGTCGCATCTGCTTGATGGACTATGAAGAGGGTGATGAGCTCCGCTCGCTGCAATGCATTCACACATATCACCGAGATTGCATCGATCGTTGGCTGACTGAGGGCCGCAATATTTGTCCCATTTGTAAGACACCCATTAGCGCCCGGCCGCCGATGTAGTGGGATTGATTTTCAACAAAACAAAGCAAACACCAGTTTGTGGCCGTCAGCCAACGGTTTCTTCCTATTTGACGTGTCCTCCCTCATGTCGTTTGTTATGAATGAGCCTGCGGCTATGAGTTGTGAAACAGTATGGTTAAGCAATTTAAATCCGTCTTCCGCCAAACGATCAAGGTGCGCTTTCATAATCCCACTCGGGTATGGTTCCCCTCCTGCTTTCCGCGTTACTAACGTTTCATGCCGCCTATTCATGCACATTTACACGTCCATACACATTGATACGTGAGGTTATCAGTCAACTCTTCCTGTGTCAGGGTTCGATAAGCTAACCAAGGGAAGAATTTATGATTTGTTTGATCCTGATAGAGTTGAGGAGGCTCCTGCCGCTGCTGCTCCGTCAGAACTATTATAGCGAGGCTTTCGGCCAGGTTTTGTGAATGCGTGACCCTGTGTGACGGACAAGGGTGCGTATGGGTACTTGGTAAGCACCGCGCGGACAGACCGTCGTCGGTTACTACCTGGAGGCGGCGGTCTTCGTGCATGAGGTTCTGTGTCTGTTTCGTCATCGGCTTCGGTTGTAGCATTCAAGACCGCCGTGAGTGGTTGTAGCCAAGGGATCTGTGGCGCCAGCGGTGATGGTACAAGGGCTGACAAAGCCGCAATCAGCTCGCTTAGCTCAGCATTACTTGCAACGCTCTTGAATCCGATAGCTATCGCGGTACGAAGACCACAACACCTGCCGAGGGCGGCTGAGCTCGTACTCAGCTGAAGAAGCGGCGTGTTGGATAGGCAGGCAAGTGTCGCCAGATGCCGCGCCAGTATGCTACTCGTTTGGTTCATCACAGCTACCACCACGAAGTCCGCTTGCCTTCGTTCAAGCAGCTTCGTAACAGCATTCAAACCGACATGTACATGGTCCCCGAAGCTATGCAGCTTGCTTTCGGGAAGCTTCTCAACGGCAATCAATGCGGGGCTCTTACTCTCTTCCTCTGTGAGTGGTCGCCCACCAAATGCCTTTCGCAGCAGCTGCAATGCCTGTTCAGTGATTTCAGGAGGTTGCGGTCTAGACCAAGGTTGGGAAGTCGCATAAGATTCAAGCACCGATAAGTCTTCTTACAAGAACAAGGCATGCCGAAATGCACAAGCAAGCGATACAATACACAATCCACTTACCTCAGACCCGAATCATAGGGTAGACGGAAGACCTGTCGGTATGCGGTCTTCTTCGGCCGCCTCTCATTGATGCTCGCCTGTCGCAGGGTCGCCATGGCGAGTTTTGGCTATGCAGACTTGGTGCGTAGAGTCGGAGAACAATTCTCAACGCGACGCTGCTATTTAATACCCTCTGGCACCCGTGCCTCGCGCGATTTAACTTCGAGGAAAATCTGCGTTTATGCTGAAGAAGAGCGCTTTTAGCCTGATGCGGCTAAAATCATGACCCAGAAGAAGTAAACGACAGATCCAAGACGAGGAAGATCGACTGACATGCCCTCCAGATCACACCAACATGCGCACGCGAATAGATATATACAAACAACTTACGTAGAAACATACATAGATAGCATGGTGGACGCGCACGTTGACGCTCAATCATCCAACCAGGCAGTAACTCTTGGAAGACAGTTCGATCATCTTGGTCTTGGCCCTGACTAGGTCGACGCGCAGACACGCAATAAGAACAAACAGAGCGATAACGCTACTAATAATAAGAATAAAGCTTGAGAAACGTAGATGCACTACACATCGGAACGCAGCGCAGAATTAGGATGTCCCTGTTTAAGGAAGTGTAACGGGAAGCTGGAAGGGAAGGCCCTGGCTGGCAACATAGGCAATGGTACCAACAAGCACGGCAGGAACGTAGGCGTACTTCTTAAGATAGAAGGCGACCGCCGCGACGGGGCCGATGTCATTCATCTTGAAGCCAAGGCGCCAGACACCACCGTGGAAAGCACCTGGAGCAAAGAGCAGGGAGAGGTCATCCTTGACGTTTGCCTTGGAGTTGGGATTCTTGGCAGAGAGTGGGTTGAGCACGTCGTGGAGAAGGAGGGCACTCATCACGGCGTTGGAAGTCTCCTGCATCATGACCTCCATTGGCTTGAAGTGATGCATACCACCGTAAGCTGCAGCGAACGAAGCATTGTGAACGACTGAGACGGTTGCAGTCGACGGAGCGATGTTCGTGGAGACGGTGATACCATCGTTGTAGGCAAGCATGGCACGCCAGTGCTGGATGCGCTTGGCGAGGGCATAGTTAGGACCCTGAGGGATGACAAGACCATCGACCAAGTAGCAGTCCTTGGGAACACTGGGTGAGGACTTGCATGCAATGCCGTTGCGCTTGAGGCCCAGAATCTTCTGCCAGAAAGGTGCCTTAACGAAGTTCTCCTTGGCGGCGTCGTAGCAGTTCTTGGGAGTTGCGAAGACGTCAGTGGGTGAGCACAAGAAGGCGAGGCTGACCTTGTCACGGCCGCGGACCTGGATAGCCTTGTTCATGATAGCATCCATAGCCAAGGAGACCTGGACGTGGGCTGCTGAGTCGAGGTAAGCATAACCACCAATAATGAGCTTCTTATCGGGGAGGATGTTAGCGACGTAAGTAGCAATCTCAGGAGTGTCAGTGAAGAGGTTGCAGCCAGCGAACTTGGCAAGCTCGTCGATGTTAGTCGAGTCGACCTTCTGGCGAAGAGGGAAGTACATGGTACCAGGGCTGTCCGCGACGAGATTGAGCAAGCGCTTCCAGATTGCAGGGCGATCGAGATCAATGGCGATGATGTTTGCACCGAGCTCGAGCAGGGTAAGGATAGGACCCATGGCAGCACCAGCACCAAGAAGGACGAAGTAGTGATTGCGGAGGTCGAGGGACTGCTTGTTGTCGACAGCCCAGCTGATGGCATCACGGCAGGAAGGCTCAATAGTACCATAAGCAGCCCACTGCTTGAGCTTCTCCTTGAGAGCGTCACCGCTCAGGACGCTGCCCTTGTAAGGAACGCGGATCTCACCCTGAGTGAAGGGCTTCTTGCCAACGAACTTCCCCTCAACGAAGCCAGGCTTAGTGTACTTCTCCATAGCCTGAGCCAAAGTAAGCGTCTCACCGTTGCGAACGAAGCGGAAGTTGTCATAGCAGAACTTCAAGCCAGCCTCAGCAGCGGCAACAGCCTTCTTGGAGTTGCCAGCGATGCTCTCGACATGAGCGACGACCTGCTTGCCATAGCCGAAGCGCCAGTTCTTGACAGCGAGACAGTCCTGGGCGAGCTTGGGGTCGACGGCACCGAGCGCAGCAGCAAAGGCAGCACGGCCGGTGTTGGTAGTGGAAACCTCGCCAGACTCCTTGTCAATGGGGAAGACGAGACCGGTCTCAACGGGTTTGGGCTTGGCGGCCTCAGCACGCTTCTTGAACTGCGCTGCGCGGGTCTTGATCATGTGGAAGTACATGAAAGGACCACCAGGGATGTAGAGCGAGAGGAGGAAGTAAATTGTGTAGTAGAGGGTCTTGTAGAGCGTGCTGGTGTTCTTCAGCGCAGCGACGTTCAAGAGGATCTGCCAGACCTGCATGATCTCACCCGAGATGCCAGTGGGGTAGAGGAACGAGAAGAGCGAGTAGCGGAGCCAGAAGAGAGGATAGGGCGCAGGAATGTTGGGGAAAACGAGCTGCCAGACGTAGAAGAGATAGCGAGGCACCTCAACAAGCGACCATGATGCCGCGAGGAGGTACAAGGACCAGTGCTTCCAAGCGCCGTTGTTGGTGAAGCCCCAGAGCACAGCCACACGCGATGCAACCTGGACGAACGTAGTGAACCAGGGCGAGGGCACAAGCTTGATCAGCGAGTGAACAACCTCAAGGAGCGCAGCGGTTTGCACAATGTGCAAGAGAGGATTGAGCTTGGCCCAGAGTTGATCCGTAGGTAGAGGCTTGACATCCACCAGGTTGAAGAGCTTGACGGTCTTCGTGCCGGCGAAGAGCGAAGAGAAAGTGGTGTAGACCACCATGGCCCAACCAAACGCCGCGGCAAGGTTGTACGTGATCAGATAGAGGCGACCCAGTGCCGAGGGTCCCTTCTTGTCTCCAGACATGTTCGAAAGACGACTAGATTGGCGCATGGTGGGGTTGTGTGGGGTTGAGTTGAGTTAAGCGTGCTGCATGCGGTGTACTACACGCGGGATAAGTCACATCTGAAAGACATCTCACACGAGACGTGCACTGCCTGCGCTGGTGCGCGGGTCAGATCCGATCCGCTTCGATCCGATCCGTTGTTTGGGCAATGGCAGGTTTTTTGGGGAACTGCGGGAGTTGAGCATAAAATGGCACATAGGGTGGGATTTATACGAGTATATACAAGCGAAATATTACGTGTAGAGTGCGATGACACTGGCAACACCCGCGCTGCAGTCACGCGAACTTTCTCCGACACTGACCCGATTTTGCTGTAACCGCATGCGGCTAAAACGAAAGAGATATTTTCGCACTGGCTTGGCACAGATTGTCAGCGGCCACACCGTGAGCGGGGAACGTCGCTCACACGGCGCACTCAGCGGGCACAGCCGCCAGTACGCTCTGTATCAATACAGCAAGACATCTGTGCACACACCCAATGAGAATACGTTGATGCACACTGACACAGCTTACCAAGCTACTTCGTCATCACGTGGGTCAGACATCGGTTCCGGTAGATGCAGCAGACAGGCTGATATGACTGCATGCGAGGGAAGGTAGGAGATTATGTCATGTATTTGGGCGCGAGTTCAGGAGGATCGAATGCGTGCACCTGCGTGGTCCCCCTCGAAACAGGGCATCGCTGAGTGTGAGCAGCGACGAAGCGGTTCGGAAGAGTTCATGTTTGTATGCATTTCAGGGTGGAGTACCAGTAAACGGAAGAAATGCTTGCTCAAGGTGGTAAAGCATACCCAAGTGCGGGCTAACCCAACCTATGTGTGCCCGATCGTACTCAGTCTAGGAAGCGGCCGACCGTCTAGACTCCGCTTCACAAGGGCGTTTGTCTTGATCTATATGCGTCGCGGCTGCGTGCGCGCTGGAGCAAGCAGAGCTAGCACGCTTCTACCTGCGTGCGCAAGTGCACGCCCAAGGCAGGGCCACGCCCTGGCTTTCCCCCTTCTGTTCCCGGCCCGGCCCTTCTTGCCCTCGTAAGTTTATCCGGATCAGGCTAGGACGAGCACTGCAGTGAGTGCGTCTCACCTCATAACCTCATAGAGAGCTTGAGAAAGGCGACGCAGCCAGACCCACACCCGCACCCACACCCACACCCACGCCCGAATCCACACCACACACGCTTAGTACTGCTTCTTACTATCCTCACATCAGGTCACCGCCGGGTTACGCGGTGATACACATGCAGAGGAAGGCCATCACTGAGATCGCTAGGTCACTTCGACGCGAATCCTCAGCAGCGGTAGTAGTAGCCTCAGCGGCATCAGCAGCATCGGCGCTCTCCTCACTCGGGTCACGACCCGCATCGCGTCCGAGCCCCACCACACTCACCACACTCGCCACACTCGCCACACTCATCACACGCGCTTCGGATACCGCCATGCGACGAGGCAGCAGAATGGGCAGAGTGGTCCCCACGGACCGCCAAGGGGAAGGCAAAGACAATGACCGAGACACAGAGGCAATAGCGCAGGCACAGGCACAGGCACAGGACACCACGGACCAGTCTCAGCCTCAGTCCCAGCGGTGGAACCCACAGTTTAGATCAGACGGCGATGCATACTATCATGGCTCGTTCAGAGGGCGCGGGTATGGAAGTCGAGGCGGCGGTGGCAGTGGTAGCGGCAGTGCCCGCAGAGGCCGCGGCGACCACTTCAACTCCTTCAGTGCAGCCACCCAAACAGCAGATGGCCAAGGACAGAGTCTAACAGAGCCGACCATCCCCACACCGGCATGGCTCTTCCAGCAACCTAACTTGCCTCAGCAGCAGTACCCGAACCACCCGCCCTTCTACCCGCCGCCGTCACATCGAGTCGCGGAAATGCGAATGGGAATGGGCGGGGGTGGAATGGACAACGGCCCGCACTTGGGCAGGAAACGGCTCTTCGGCAGCAGGATCGAGAGCAGTGCACCCCAGGCTGAGGGACAACAAGGTCTGCCACTAACCCCGACAACAGGAACACCTTCCACGGATGAGCCTGGCCAAAGTAGCAGAATGCCAGACTCAGTGCCCCAACAGTTCCGTAGCTACTCATACGAGCCCAGAGGATACTACCGCAGGTTCCCTTCATTCTTCCGCCAGCAGAGTGGTCACTCCGTTACCGGTTATGGATGGAGTCATCTATCATGGCAGCCACGGCTGATAAGACAGCATAGCGGTGGTCCGTTGACTGGCGCCAACAGCCAAGAGACCTCGCATACGTCGAACTCAGTACAGACATCGGAGGAGCTGCAGCCGCAGGTGCCAATGGAGGCAGAGTCATCAGTGGTAGCAGTGCAGGGCACTGAAACAGCGTCTGCTGAGACAGCGGAGGCGAAAGAAGCAGAGGGTCACACGAGCGGCACGACTCGATACCCTCCAGTCCTCACACTACTGTACCCAAAGGTGGACTATCCAGTCGACATACGCGCGCTGCTCCCAAGCGCAGGTGTTCCGACGCTTTACCTTATGCGAGGCGTCTCAGGATCGGGTAAGTCAACTGCGATCAACTTTATTCTTTATCATGTTGCTAAGGCTGACATCTCGGTTGTATGTTCAGCCGACCATTACTATCTGCAACCCGACGGAACCTACATCTTCGATCCAACTGTTCTGGGAGAAGCCCATGCGGCGTGCCAGCAAAAGGCGCGCTATGCCATGTCGCTCGGGATTCGAACTGTCATCATTGACAATACGAACACCACTCGCCAAGAGGCCAAGCCGTATGCACAGTTGTGTGTGAGATTCGGCTATCGCATGGTAGTAGTGGAGCCGGGAACGCCATGGCGATTCGATGTAGATGTGCTTACCCAACGAAATCAACACAACGTGCCAAGAGAAGCGATCCAAAAGATGGTCGATCGCTGGCAAACGTTTGACACGATCGAGCAGTTGTTGGGAGAGCGCGACTATGCTCCAAGTCGGCTTCCGCCTAGAGGGGGACTGCGTGGGGGTCCTCGAGGAGGAGGAAGGGGAGGCGGCCCTCGAGGAGGTGGCGGCTCTCGAGGAGGGTACTATGAATACGAATCGAAGCAGGAACGTCAACGATTCATGACGCAACGGTCATTTGATCAGCCGAATCAGCTGGAGTTGGGCGAGGATGTGACTTCGTATACTGTCCCTCAACAGGAGCATCCGAAGCCGTCCGAACAAGAAGGAGAGCCCCAGGGAGATGAAGCAAGCAACAGTGTACCCAAGTCAAGTCTGTGATGGCTGGCACGCTCGTAAACTCTAATGCCCGCTAAGTTCATGCATGTAAAAAACAATCCTCCCCATTGAGGTTTGTATTGCTGTTGGCATAACATTCGGCGAATCGTCGTTAATAAATGAAGATACTATAAAAGTATGTCTTTGACAATGTCTCCATCTGTTTTTGTACATCAACAAGGCCAGGACTGGTTTTGTCATCAAGAATCACATAGAACTCACGACTCGACGTCGTAGCCCTGCGTCCAATAACCCAGCCATTGGATTTTGTCCGAACACAGATTTCTGCTGGAGGTGCGCTGGCCAAGGAGATCTTCCCCGATTTAGATATGGCAGCTGTGTCCGCTGCATCAGCAGCGGCATTAGGGACCGTTTTGGCCTCTGCCTCTGCCTCAGCCGTCGCACCGCTGGTCTTGGGTTGTTCATTTAAAGCGGATACGGCGGCCGTAATCATTTGGTCATAAGTCAGGTTCTCAGAAGACGGAGCAGCAGGGTCAGTCTGGCCTTGAACCAGAGGATGAAGAGGTGGCTGTGTGGTTTTGGCACTGGCTGCAAACTCAGCACGCATTTGCCGAATTACCCGCACGACAGCTGGTGCAAGAATGTACCCTGCAGTACCAAGTCCAACGGCTGCTGTGGGAGCTGCTTGAGGGCCTGCATGCGAGAGTACGGACGTCCACGACTGTTGGGCAGCCTGTGAGTACGCTGTAGCCGATGGCACCAGGGCTGAAGACATGGGACCCAGAGACACTCCCATTGTGCTCTTAAGTGCAAGGTTCATCTGACAGAAGTACAAGAATCTGAATTGCTCCACGGAGTTCGCACCCCGCACGAGTTGTTCTCGGAATAGCTCGGCTAGAATAGCAAGATTCGCTCGGGAATACGTCTCAAGTTCGGTGAAGAAAGTCTTAGTGAAGCCACCCACTTTGGGAGCAAACGGTGAACCGGGCTTGCCGGTCTTAAAATCGATAGGTGCTGTTAGTCTGCCACTGCCTCGACCAAGCGGAGGGGCGCGTGTGCCTGGAAGTGCAGGACTTCGAACAACGAATCCTTCGGCGTCGACGTATCCCGGGCCAGGAACGTAGCCCTCTTCCAGCAGCTCCTGGATATCAACGCGTGGTGGAAGTGCATTGAAAGGAGGATTGGGCTCGGTACAGAGCAAATAGAGTGTCAAACCCTGGCAGAGGTAGCCAACGAGATAGAGTTGCTCATTGCTAGCGACAGTCGCCTGCGGTGGAAGTGCCGCCCCATCTTGTAGATCGTCATCGACTGATGCCTCAGCATCGGAAAGGAAGGACGCGAGGTGCTCTGGCCTTGGTGTTGGCTTGCCCTCCTCGGGAGTAGTCTTGCGTGCGAGTGCTGCCTCCTCCTCCTCAAGTGCCCGTGCTAAAGCCTTAGCAGCACGGGTAGCTCGAGCTCGAAGTGCGTTTGTTAGTGCACTGCCAGTGAGCTCTTGCTGGTTCAGGTCAAACGCAGCGGTGCTCACAGGGGAAACAGGAAGGGCATTGAAGACCCTGGGCACAAGATTAGAAGGCAGGAACACCTCCTGAGGAGTCATGGCACCGCGTACCTCACCAGATGCCTGAGGCTGTGGTACGTACTTCGATTCAGCGAGTTCCTTTGAGGATGTTGACTGCTCCGGAATTGGTGACATGCGAAGTACACCCGTGATAAACCCGGAGAGAGAAAGCGGAGCCCAAGTCCATGTCTTGCCCGCCATGGTAAGCGCGAGAGGAGAGAACCGCTTGGATGGGTCCGCGACTTCTACTGGCGAAACCGATGCAGGCGAACCTGGCGTAGCGCTCGGCAACGCAGCCGCAACCGCAGCAGCAACAGTGGCATTGGGTGGAAGTGATGGCATAGGAGGCAGAAGAGAGTCCTCACCAATAGCGCCAGAAGGTGTCGTTACTTCCAGTGTAAACGCCGGCTTCGCAGCAGGGAGCGTGGGGAGTGGAGGCAACGGAGGCCCCAGCGCGGCCTCTTTGGCCTTTGTCTTCGCTTCACGTCTTGCGCGCTGTTCCTCTTCGGACAGCGCATAGTCATCGGAGGCATACTTGGCCGCAGTTTCTTCATCAACTTCGTTATCGTCTTGTGACTGCTTCGACTTGTTCTTCGTGGGCATGGGATATTCGCGCACAGGTGGGAAGAATGCAGAGTTGGCCGCGATGTAGGCGTTGAACCACGGATGAAGACGCTCCTGTGAGATGATGTACAGACATTCAGCACACTCCTGGGTGAGTCCCGACCAAACGAGCTTCGAGTCATACAAAACCGCGCCTGCCTTAACGCATGGGTACTGCGCTGATATCGACGCCAGCAGGAACTGTACAGTCAGGAAGGGTGTGCGGTCGACCGAGAGGAATCTGAAGCCCTCTATGTCAAGGTGGTAGTTGATCCTCGCCACATCGATCGTAGGGATATAATAATTGGCAAGTAACTGGAGACGCAGCTTGAGCGAGTTGAGACCTTCCCGATGCGTCACCTGGCGGAAGGTACCGTTAAAGAATCTGAAGATCGAGTAGAAGCGCTTGAGGATCCCCTGAAGCACGTTATCGTCGAGCTGAGGGGTGACATCATTCTCGTGGACGAAGCTGGTGTGACCCAGCTTGTCCGTAATAGTCGGGTTGCTGACGACCATAGCAATGTAGTGGTCCTTCTCGCACGGAAAGATCGCGAACCGGCTCTTCTCCGTGTGAATCGAGTGACACGGTGTGTTCGAGAAATCGAGACTGAAGCCGACGACACCCTCGCAGAGTCCGATGTAGGAGCTCTGCTCGCGGCGCGAGATGTTATCGGGGTAGAACAGCAGTCGCTTCTGCTCCTCGGTCTCCTCCGACCCCAGCGTGGGGTTGAACACGAAGAACGCCTCGATATTCGGAGGATTGATTCGGCTCATGTCGGTATCCGAGGCTAGATCCGAGGGTCGAGGTGCACGTGACAATGATATGAGGTGTTGGTTCGGTTTTCATATGTATACCACACACAAGCAATGACTTATTTCGCCCCTGCATTGGTCACTCAGTGAGTTACATAACACTGGACAATCTTCAAGATTCACTTCGTACCAGCCCAGTTTGGACGGATCCGGCTAAAACGCAGTGAGCCAATGAATTATGTGCCAAGTCATCCAAAAGAATTGTGTACTGAGCTGATGCATCTCAGCTTTGGGCTAGATCGATCAGAGTGGATGTTAGGCAAAGGGTCTCTCTGCTATGTACTCGTCGCCAATGAAGTCCAATGCTTCTATTACGGAGAGCTACAGTCAATGGATGCGATTTATTTGACGGGACAATGTGGCCGCATAGCAGTGAAAGAATGGCTGCAGCCACAGTGGACAGCTTTGAAACTCATTGCATAGCCGGTTAGTCATATTCTAACCTCATCATGATATAATATAGACATACATACAAGAGATTTAATATTACAGGAGTTGAATGGGATTCAGACGACGGCTGTTCAGCCACCAAGTCACTCAAGCGCAACAAGAACTTAATGGCTACGTGCAGGTACGCATGTTGCGATTACAAGAACTTCTCCTTCAGTGCCCTCAGTTGCGTGACGGGGCATAACGCAGCGCGTGTCTCTTCCTCGCGGCGCTGGCGCTCGACTTCTTCTGCCTCCTGATACAACCGATACAAATAGCGTGCCACAAGCTCACGACGCTGCTCGAGTACACGCTCTCGGTATTTGGTCGGATCACGCTCGTCTTGAATCTTGGCGACGCGTGCTGCAATCTGTTTCTTATGTTCTTCGAGCTCAGCGCTGAGCTGTTGAGCACGCGCCACGGTTCCCATATTCGATTGGACCAGCTTAGCGATCTCTGGGCTGTCTGCCCAAGTGGTCGAGGTTGATCCGTTGCCTAAGGCAGATACAGCTGACATGAGCGAGCGAGCCGCTTTCCTGACACTTTCAAAGATATATGTGGAGCTTAATGTGTGGTTGCCATCAGAACTTCCCAAGTCTTCTCCTCCATCGACTCGCTCCCCACTTTCGTACCTGGGGAACAGAGTTGGGTTCAGCTCATGGAGACGGCGACTCAATCCCTCGAGGGATTGACTGGTGAGCAGTGCTTTGGCAACACCGAATTGACCTTCAAGTTCGCGGGTGATTTGGTCCATAGAGTCTCCAACCGAACCAGGGTTGGCTGAGGGCGAGCTGGATAACGCTGGCTTGGAGGCACTGGCTGAAGTACTGCCACGACTGATCGTGCTCGAAACAGCGCGGTCAGATGAAGACGACCTGTCATCTAGACCGACTCCTGTAAGGTCGAGCAAGAGACGCTTGCCTACCGCGACAAGCTGCTTGTCAAAGTCCTCGCTCAATTCTTCCGCACCACCAGCTGTAGGCATGCTTTGAGGGGGGAGAACAAACGCTTCTGATGTCGCACCCTTCGGTGCACCATCGGCACCAAAGTACTTGCAGGCGTCATCAACGGTGGACTTGGACCCGACTGGCGGAATGTCGTTGCATTCGATTTTGCGTAGGGCCTCGTCAAAAGTTAGCTCCGGCTGGTTAAAGTTCGGCTGAGTCATGACTGAGAGGACTGCACGGACAAACTCATTCTCGCGTTGTTGTTGAGTCCGTCGTTGGGGTTGGTGTTGGAGTTGGTGCGCGGTGAGCTCAGGAGAGTGAACGGCGGAAAGGAGAGGTGAGATGTCGTCGATCATCAGTCTGTGTGATCCAGTCAAAGGCGTGGACCCGGCACTCAGCACATTCCTATTGTCCGGTAACTGTGGTTCCTTCATAGCTTCCTGCAGCTCCTCTGGCAATTTAGTGGGAATTTCAGCTAAGGCTGGAGTGTGCGGCTGCTTGACTGGAGACGTAGTTGTCGTGGGGTCTTGTGAGGACACGAGGCTGGGGATGTTATTATCTTCCGGTGGACCCGGGGGCTTGGATGGAATCTGGATGCCATGTGAGAGTAGTAGCAGTTTAAGCGACATAGTCTCCGCTTCGAGCTCTGTGTTTGCCGTCCTGAGTGCTTGTGCTTCCTCTCGGAGGGCCTCCAGCTGTCGCTCCAGTGACCGAATCGAACTTTCGTAAGAGCTAGCTACGCGGCTCCTACCCTGGCGGACCTCGCTTGCGAGATACGTGACTTGGCTGCGCAGTGCATCTAGCTCGTGACGCAGTTGAGTGCAGTGCCCACAGGAACCCGCAAAGGGGCACTGGGAAATGTGAGTTGGATACTTATCGGACATACGGTGTTTTGACCTGAATGGGCACCAGTCGTTGCGTGCTCTAAAGTGTAAAGTGTAGCATTAGGTGTAGAGTAACGCCCATAAGTGAAGTAAATCATCAGCCGATACCAGCACTGGCATGCTGCGGAGTAACATGCTGCAGAAATCCTGTACCTGCCTGGAGGGATCCGTTGGAATCAATTTCTTGGGTGACCGGTGATGCCAGTCAGACGAATTCAAGTGTTCAGTGAGCCATTATACGAAGGGATGAACGAACTCGGGTTGTTTGATTCTACTTGGGCTGGGGTGATGAGCACGTGATACGCTATGTGTTTGAATGCTATGAGTTTGTAGTGACTGTATGGCGAGTATTAAACTAGCGTAGACAAAGTGTGAACGTAGATACGCACACATGTGCGTGAAAGATGCGTGAGTCATCAGTGAAATGGAAATACAATGAACTTGAGGCAGTTCGACGGTGAGGCTGCAGTTCGCTTCAAGTCAGTTGGTAGGTTGTGTGACATGACTGGAGTCACACTGTTTTGAATGCATGGCTTTCATGGGCGACAGATATGAAATGGATTTGACATTTGACAGTGTGAGGCCGTGGCCATCAGATAATCCGCTAGCCTCATTAGCATGCACCGAATGCCAGTAGGACTTGTTGACTACAGATGAGGAAATATCATCTTGGGTGGTCACTATGCCAGACGATCGACTTCCGATCTCTGCAAGTCTGTTCTGAGAGTTAAGAAACCACCTGGTCGGTCATACGTAACAATGTAATCGCGTTCTAGGACCTGTCGACCAACGATATAGAAGGCAAAGACTACACCAACGGCTAGAGGTGGGTACAATGGAACAAATGTCACCGCAAGCGAAGGTTTCCATAAGTTGTCGTGTGGGTGGTCGATTCCCCAGACGTGAAGGACTAGGAACACGAGGAAGAGGCCGAAGGTGGCCATAATGACAATCCACCCAATGTACGCCTCGCTATCGAACTCGTCGTGCTTGGAGAAGAACAGGACAAGTCCCGTAATCGCGAGCAGTAGAAGAGTTGGGGCGAAAGGTGAGAGAATAATCAAAATATTCAGATTAGGTACAGCTCCAGCGGCCCGCAAATTCCACAATATCGCAGTGGCGAGGAACTGAAGCTCAAAAAAGGCGCATGCAACACCGACGCACAGCTCGTCGTCTTGGTGTGCTGAATAAATCGTAGCCAAAATGAGTACTCCCCAGAGAATATAGAACGGGATGAAGAAAGCGGTTGCAGTAATGTGCGCAGCGCCGCTATAGTGCAGCCAGGTCAACAGTGCGTCTACCCCTACGCACGCCAAGAGAAGTGCAAACAACGATTGAACTCCGAACGGATAGTCATGAAGCTCCATACCTCGGCAGAAGATGCTGTCGTTGTTGAAATCTATCGAAACACATTGCTTTAGGCCGGAGAAGTCATCACCTGGTCCTGAGGCATAGCAGTCGGAGCAGCAGGCACGGAACAAAAGGCCGGCTACTCCGGCAAGAATAGCGACAGCGATAGCGCTGAAGGCCCAATAAGCTTTAGGCGTGTGCATATCCATGTGATTATGACCGAATCCGATCATGGTGAAGAGGCCGATGATAAGGAACAACGGAATAAATGAGGTACCGAAAGAGCAAAGGTGGATGAAGCACATGAGCATGTCTGAACGGCAATTCTGCGAATCTTCCAACTCTTCGAGATCATCGAGGATGCGCCTGGATGCACAACGAGGCTCGGGGACACCGTGATCATGAAGATGGTGGACGATTGGACTCTTGGCCAACTCAGTCACTGTGTTAGAGTCCGCAATACCCAGAGCGAACAGCATGTTCAGGATGGAAGCGACTGAGGATTCCGAGACATAGGACGCCATTAATTGGGATTCGAGCTCAAGCGTGTGCTTTGGACGGGCAGCTCCTCCATAATTGTTTACTCTGGTCGCACCCGCCTCTTGGGCCTTTGCCTTCATACCCTGATCTGCGTCGGGAGTGAACGGTAACGCAGTATATTCTGATGCGCGCGGGCATTCTACCTCTGGCGCTGGTGGTGTTTTCCTCACAGTCGCATGACGCAGCGCTGCCATTTGCGAAGAGATGGGGTTATTTCTAGTCACATCAATCGTGAGTGGTGGTGTGATGGAAGCGTTCGTTTGGACATCCAACTCGGGCAAAGCTGACGATCCTTTGATGGTGTAGGACTTGAGGAAGAAAATGAAGTGCATTTCTTCGGGTGTTAAGATGGGCGGACCGTTTGCCAGGTAATTCAGCTCAGCATAGGTCATCAGCGTGAATCTAACATATGGGAGGATCTCCCTTAATTCGTATCGAACACGACTTGGATCAGCATGGTCCTCGCCACGTTCGTAAAGTCGGTGGCGTGCCCAGCGAATCAGTGATTGATAGAGCAAGAACTCATCGACCGCTAGGTTGTCATTCTTCACATACTTGAGGAGCTCGCTTGGGCTCAACGCAAGGAAGGACGGACCATACATAGCCGTTTCAAAGTAGACTTCGGCATACTTCACGGGTCCGGTGTTGGGGTAATAGGTATAGTAGAAAATTGTGTCAGGTGTGTAGAGGCAGTCGATTGCCACCCCGATGATAGCAAAAACCCAGGAAACCCAGGATAAGAACCAGGCAGGCGTAAAGATTCCAGGCTCTGCATACTTAGGCGTTACTACCAGCGGTTTCATACCCTTCAACGCGTTGCGAATCGCACGCTGTCTCTGCACGCGGGGTCCAGCATCTGCTCCGGTACCACGAACTTCGGTTGTTGTGGCTTTGGGTACGTGGCTGCCTTCTACGACCACATCTGAGAGTGGAACGATGGAAGCGGGCGAAAGTGCTGGTCGGTGTGAGCCCTGTTCAATAGGTCCATTGGATTTCTCAGTTTTTCCGCCATGATGCAAGATGGCATAAGGACTCGCGGAGTCGTCATCCACAATCGCACTTGATGTCACAATCTGAGGTGAGGCCGCACCGAGCATGTCAACTGGGCGGGCAACATTGCGCCAATACGCGCCTAGTTTGGGCTCTGTCGTGGCACCCGCAGTAGTGGTAGTAGTAGCAGGCGTTGACGCAGACTCACTCGACTCGCTGATATCAACGTATTGCCCCTTGTTTGCGCGAAGTGCAGCAACAATCGGGGTGTCTTTAGGCTCGGAATTGTCAAGGTTGAAAGCAACGCGACGGCCCTTGGTAAGGTTGTACAACGAGCGACCACCATCACCACCTTGAGAAAGTGGAACGTGGGGAGGCATAACAGTGGATGTTTGCGTCAGATCGAGTGCGCCAACTCGCTCGAGAGACTCTCGCATGTAACCAGCTGGAATAACATTGGGTGGATAGATTGCGCAGTCAGCACAGCGGCAGTTGCCAGAAATATGTGGTGGAAATGGACCACCCAAGTATTCAGATGCAAACGCCAAGCGGTCAGCGCTATCCGCCACGCTACGCAGGTGCTCTGGGTCATTACCAATTCCGAAGTAGTAGTAATTATACTTTGTCCTTAACGACTCGGTATACGCATTAGCGTAGATACTGCTGCCATGTGCGGCTGTAGCGGAAGGATGTGCATTAGACGGAACAGTTGACAGACCACTGCGGTCGAAGGTGTTGGGAACAACAAGCGAACCCGGCAAAGGCACGTCTGCACCGAGGTAGCGATTCCGCTTGTAGTGCTCCTTCAAGGCAACGTCTGGGAACAAGGCATCGTAAACGGCACGGTAATCTCGCATATCAGCAAGGGAACCGGCGCACATGCTCATGACTTCGGTCTGGTGCTGGTCAGCTGCAGCATTGAGTGGGAAATAACCGCCCATGATCGCAGGCAAATACGGCACATATTCTTCATGAGCTACTCGATACCAGCACAGCCCGGTACGCTTGAATTTGTAGACCAAGGAAGAACCCTGTCCCATACCTTTCCGTTCTCGACCTTCCGCGAAGTCTGCCAATTCTTGCTCGACGTCCTCGGTCGACTTCTGATCATTACCTCGTGGGCGAAGTAGGCGACGAAGGCTCGTCACGATGCGAGAGTTGAATACTCGCATAGTAATGGGCCACACCCCCTTCTCTTGCTTTGCTACGCGGCGGTGCCACTTGGGATCCGAGCTCGCGTTGATCGGATCGAGCGTGACCAACTCCGGAGGGGTAAAGTGTTGGGGCGGTCGAAGTCGATTGGGGAAACAGCAGCCCGCCCAGCAAATCAAGTTCCAAAACCAGTTGGGAGTGACTGCTTGAGATCCGTAGAGCGCAATCTTGGCCTTTCGTAGAGTGTTATGACGCTGATACTCAGAATTCGAAATAGGTCCAAAGCGCTCGACAAGCCCTGCATAGCTGTACTGCTGCGTTCGCTCACCGTAAGGGAAGGCAAACGTAGACCTGGGCGTCGCGTTCGTGCTTTCGTACGTTCTACTTGGTTCACCAGGGCGTTCAGCACCCGGGAACGTGGTAAAGACTTGAGCGCGGCCTGATTCATAGAGTCGCCGGAGAGACGCAAGCGAATACCTCAGGGTGCGCCAGTAGCAGCAAAGCAATACACCGTCTTCGTCTGGATCTGACACCGTGGGGTAGACTGCACCCTTAGGGAGCCAAGGACGTTCGGGACCGATGTAGTAGGGGCTTAGCATGCTGGGCCAAACCACACCTGGATGCGCCTCGGTGTAAAGTGCACCCGTATCGGGAGGCAGCGCGGTCCACCATCTGTCCTGAACACTCACCGTCAACGGGTCGAAAGGTGGGGTGCGGAACGGAGGAGTCATGTGAGACTTGGTCATCTCATCTCTCACTGCTGTCACCTCCGATGGCGGCTGAGCTGAGATTCTGATTTCGGTATCTACGCGAGTGACCCTCACACGCCGATGCTGGTCCCATGGATCTGGGCCGCCACCGAGTCGAGTTCGGTCAGCGTGGTCCTCTCCATCACAGTAGACGTTTCGAGAGCGCGCGAGGCTTGGAGGGGCGAGTACTTGGCCCTCTTGTGCGAACTTCTGCCATGCCTCGAGCGTCGGGTATGGTGACTCGACCGAGACTTCGAATTGCATCGCTATATCATCCGAATTCATCAGAAAACTCGTGATGGATTCATCACTGGCCTCCATAGGGGGGGCTGTAGAGAGATCACTCCCACCGCCAGGACTGACATCCGTATCACGCCCGCTTTTGCGTTCGGTGCGAGTATCCAACACCTTGGACTCCTCCTCCGTGGTCCCTGCCCCCTGAGCCTCAGGGAAACTGAACATGTAGCTCATCCTCGTGGACTTCCTCCAAGGTTTGCCTTCGCTACCTTCACTGCTGTGGGGTAACGGCACCTGGTTCGAGCGGACGACGCACGCAACTGGCTGAGGTAACCGAGGGTGATGACGAAGGGCTAGAGAAGTATGAAGTCGTATACGACACAAGTGAGACGAGAGACATTGTGAGCAGGATCACTCGATCGGGCTGATGCGTCAGAGTTATCCTACCCTCAGAGTATGTCGCGTGAGAGCGGCCTTTCACGCCAAAGCGTGCCCGGAATGGCAGCCGGAAGCGAGATTCGCTCGACTTCGGCATCGAGATGCAAATTTCACTCTGGTTCGTAGGCGCTCTGACTCCGGTGGATAGTTGGGCCATTCAAAGAAACACACACCAGCGTGGTGCATCCACTGCAGCAGTCCTCCACTCGCGCACACTCTTGCCCCCATAGAAAATCGACCCCAAGAGCGGTTGTGTTGCCATGTGAAAAATCTACTTCAGTGTCTGGGTTGACTGGAATTTTTGCGTGCCCGTAAGGGTCGCTCGCCGGTCTGTGTGGACAAACAGGGGCCCGGCGTTATCCGTCCTGGCCCGGATTTGGACTGCAGCAGTGATATATACACCCATACTGGATTGCAATACTGAGGTAAGATGTTCATTGCACGCCGAAGCAATGTTGCAGGCGCGTTAGTACGCGCGTTTACCACGCTAAGAAAACCATTTTATAGCGAGATACTCTCTACGAGAGTGCTAAATCACACCCCAAATACTACAACTTGGGTCGCACCACGGCGTTTCATGGGTATTTTCGACTCGTTGCAGAACAAGGTGCAGGAGTCGCTCGCGGAGAATCGTACCCAGGCCATGTTCAAGAGCTGGGACGAATTCCGCAGCATGATGGAGGCCAAGGAGGAGCTCACCTTCGAGCGTTTGTATGAAAACTACAAGGTAGGTTGAGAGCGTTTGGAGTCGGTGTTGAGGCTGAGGGGGTTATGTAGGCTTGTGTGAGTTTTGATTAATCGCAGATGATGGGGATGCCATGTCAGATGTATTTCCGTCACTCGTTTGTGAATGCCTCAACGGATGCGTCACTGGATAAGGTCGACCCTCGTCGGACTAATGACCCACGCGAGTTCACACGGCGAGTCGAGGTATATCCCTACCACAGATTATGTTGCTTGGGTCGGGTGGGCGTTTGCGTTGTTGACTAGTGTCCTCACTGCATATGAAGCAGATCCTCGCTACTCGTTTGCTTTGGGCCGCAAAGCCCTCGAAGTATGCCTTGCCGATGGACTGGCCGTTCCTCGAACCTGAGTGAACATGCCCAAAGGCAGACATGTGGAATGATTCTGCGCCACACGCCTCACTACCATTGTACCTTATTCACTCCCCCATGACTCTTTCCCCCCGTCCAGAAAGCAATCGAGCAAAGCGATTCGTGGCGTGGCAAGATCGCTCAGAAACTCGACAACACCATCGACACGAAGCCCATCCGCGAGCAGTACGAGGTGTTCAAGCACATGACCCCCGAGGAACGCAAGTGCACATTCTCTACACAGCTGGGACCCGGTGTACGCGAACGAATCGCCAAGGAAACCAATATGTCAATCGACCAGATCAATGCCACCTTCAAGCGCTTCGATGAGATGGCCAAGACCCGTCGTTACCTCCAGCGCCGCATGGCCGAGGGCAAGGCCTTCCCCACGTCGATGGACCACCTTCAGATGCTTATCATTACAGAGAAGCCCCGTGAACTCGTCCCCCGGATAAAGCCCGCGCGCGGTCGCCGTTAAGCGTTGGGTTGTACCCACAGTTGCTGCAAGGCGAATCTTGCCCCACCCTTCGGCGCTCAAGCGACGCAGCAGCGAACGACTCCCTTCAAATCAACTTATGACGCCAACACCCGCGATCTATACTAGTATATACCATTTCATCAGGCAGATCCCGACTAACTGGAGGGCGAGCGCCTGAATGTATATTATGTCGAAGTATGAACCATACAGCTTGTTACCGCCACAAGTATATGCAGCTATGCGGCTTGCATTTGCGACGTCATAAGACGATAACGCGAGAGAATAGGCTGGCAGAGTTGAATCCTGCCTGGCCGTGTGAGCAGCCCGCCCTCCGTCTCGTCCCAGCGTCTCAAAGTCAGCTCGTTGCACTTCGCAACTCAAAATTCTCGCGATCGGAAAGGAAAAACCGAGCGGTGGAACACCTAGTCGAGGAGAGCGAATCTCGCTGCAGGCTCGCTGCAATGAGTCTGAATGTCCTCAAGCCGAAGGTAGACAAATCGGCGAAGCTGTCTGTGTCCGCGAAGCCCCCAGGCAGCGACGCCAAACCCACCAAATCCAAGCATACACATACTGCTGCGAAACCAGAAGTCCGTGATTCTCCTCAGTCACCCACGGTCCCCTCCGCCGGGCCAGCTCCGACCAAAGAGGAGACAAAAACAGTATCGGGTGCCGCGAAAGACATGAGCACAGGTGTGGCTACCCCCGCGCAACCGCTTGTACCACATGCTAAGAAGCTGCAGGGCTGGGAATGGTACCGCTCGATCGGTTCGCCCAGATTCGTTCTCTCGCCGATGGTGGGTCAAAGCGAACTGGCGTTCCGCATGTTGTGCCGACGGCACGGCGCTCAACTTGCGTACACTCCCATGTTCATCGCCTCACAGTTCGTCGCCTCCCCGGCCTACCGCAAGGCCGTCTGGCAGACATGTCCCGAAGACCGACCCTTAATTGTCCAGTTCTGTTCGAACGATCCAGACACATTCGTCGAGGCCGCGAAGATGGTCCAGGACGACTGTGACGCAGTCGACTTGAACTTGGGCTGCCCACAGGATGTTGCCAAGCGTGGCGGGTACGGCGCGTTCCTCATGGAGCGACAGAGCCTGATCGAGCGCATGGTTCGCAAGGCTGCTCAGGAACTCAAGGTGCCTGTGACGGTCAAAGTGCGTGTATTCGACGACTTCCCGAGCACGGCCCGCTACTGTCTCATGCTGCAAGAGGCAGGTGCCTCCATGATCACAATCCATGCCCGCATGCGACATCATCGTGAGGAAGTGCTTGCTGACTGGAACCTGGTCACGAGGTTACGAGAGTTGATGCGCATCCCGGTCATTCTCAATGGTGACCTGTGGCACCCTGAGGACATTGCAAGCTGTATGGCGACGACGAAGGTGGATGGATACATGTCTGCGCAAGGCATCTTGCACAATCCTGCGATTTTTGAACCATTTGTACCCAAGACCGAAAGCAAGGAAGACAAGGCGGCCGAGTCGGCAAAGGGCTCTCAAACGTGGATCCCACCCCAGCCGCCTAGCAATGAGAACAACAAGTCGCCTCCATCGAGTGCCTTCCTTATTCCGGAAGACGGTGGAAAGTGCCAGGCGGAAAGAGAACTCGGCATAGACTGCTCACCACCAATCTTTGTTCCTGTCAAACCAGGCCAGCGAATGCGACTTCGAAGGCAAGGTAGCCCTTACATTGCATATAACTTCGATATGACAGAATACGTGCATCCTCTGCTCAAGGCCGAAGCTGCCAAAGCGGAAGCTGCTAAGAAGGCCATTCAGGCCGCAGGGTTGACCCTAACCGATAAGCTCGCTGCAGCGCTTGGGCCGGAGCTGGGCAAGAAGAACAATTCTGTAGCTCCTGGTACCGAGAGCCTTAACCCCTTGCAAGTCGTCAAGGATCCTCAAATGAAGGCGTTTGTAGAGAGATTCACTCAGAAGGGCTATACATTCACGCCTGAAGAGGCTGTACAGCGTTTCGAACTGGCTCGCGAGTACCTAGAGTGCGTCCAGCAGTGGCCTCCTTATCACCCATCCATGGTTCGTCGCCACTTGTTCTTCATTTTATTCGACGCCTTCCAAGCGAACTTGGATCAATTCGATATTCTGTGCAAGGCCTCCACACCCGCAGACTTCAGTCCCATCGTTCAGAAACTCCACTACCGGGCAATTCACTCAATCAACCACCGCGAAGCACCTGACAGCGAGGCGGCACTGAACCGACCGAGAAGGAGAGATGGTACGATTGCACCGCCGCCGTGGCCCGTGGGAGGCGGAGGTATGAATGTGAGCGGTGGTGGTGGCGGTGGTGGTCATGGAGAGAGCGCTAAAGCCGTCACCGTCCTCTCAAGGAAACACGAGAAGCAACTCAAAGAGACCAACCCCAGTATGTTGGTTGGCCTTAAACGCGAGAACCCAGCCGCGTCTGGCAGTCAGCAGGGATCGACTAAGAAGGTACAGAAGCAGCCTGCGGTTAAGGGGAAGGCAGCATTGAAGAACATCGACCTGAGCAGGTTTGACTGAACGTTCATCACAACTGTTGATGCATACAGTAGCGCACTTTGCCTTCCTTAACAGAACAATGAAGCGTGTATTATTGCATTATGGTGACTGTGTTTGTAAAAACTAAGAACTAACTTCTGAGAGCTACTGGGAGCAAAGTAAAGATCCAGATCGAACAGCTCCCTCTCTCTGAACAAGTCTAGTATTCTCTGGCAATAACAAATCTAGAGGACTCATTGGTATAACTGTTAGTACACTGCCTATTGTTTGCTGTCAGTACCAGCGTTGCGGCGCTTGCTCTCCGCGGTAACATACGATACAATATTCTGTTGGGCGGTGACGGTACGCTGCTCGATGGGGACGTAGTCTCGAACGCCGGAACCGAGGTAGACCTGGTAAGGACGAACAATGCGGTTGTCGGGATCATCAAGGAACTCGAGCCAGTGAGCGAGCCAGCCGACAGTGCGGGGGATAGCGAACAACACGGGGAAGTAGTCGGTGGGGAAACCCATGGCCTTGTAGATGAGACCGGAGTAGAAGTCGACGTTGGGGTAGAGCTTGCGGTCAATGAAGTACTTATCGGATAGTGCAACGCGCTCGAGCTCAACAGCGACCTCGATAAGGGGCTCCTTACCAAGGATGGAGAAGACCTCCTCAGCCACTTTGCGAACAATGCGAGCACGAGGATCGTAATTCTTGTAGACACGGTGACCGAAACCCATGAGGCGGCGAGTTCGCTTCTTCACACCCTCAACGAAAGCAGGGATGTTCTCAACGGAGCCGATCTCCTGAAGCATACGAACGACGGCCTCGTTAGCACCACCGTGGCGGGGACCGTAGAGTGCTGCAATCGAACCAGCAAGGCACGAATAGACATCGACACCAGACGATGCAAGGTGACGCATCGCGGCAGTACCGCAGTTCTGTTCGTGCTCAGCGTGGAGGATGAAAAGAATGTCGAGAGCGCGTGCCAAGCGAGGATGAGGCTTGAAGTCCTTGTGAGACAACTTGTCGAGCATGTACAAGAAGTTCTCAGCATAGTCCATGGAGTCAGAGGGGTCGACGAAGGGACGACCGATGCGGTGACGGTATGCATAGGCAGCGATAGTCGAAGCAGTACCGAGGGCACGGTGAATCTGCTTGTTGCGCAACTTCAGATCCTTGTAGACGTCCTGACCAGCGAGGGAAGGATTGGCCTCAGGGTGGAAAGTCGAGAGCGCAGCAGTGGTCGACATGAGCATGCCCATAGGGTGAGCGTCGTAACGGAACGAACGCATCATCTTCTTCAACTCCTCGTGGATGTAGGTGTGGCGCATGACACGCTGGCTGAAGTAGTCAAGCTGGGGCTTGGTGGGAAGCTCGCCATAGAGCACGAGGAATGCGACCTCAAGGAAGGTTGACTTCTCAGCGAGCTGCTCGATGGGGTAGCCGCGGTAGCGGAGGATACCCTTCTCACCGTCGATGAAGCTGATAGCGGACTTGGCCGAGCACGTAGCGCCATAGCCTGGGTCGTACGAGCGCAGGGGCTTGCCCAGAGGCGACTTGATCTTCAGGAGGTCACTGCCCTTGATGACACCATTCTCGATGGGAATGACGTAGGTCTTGCCCGTGCGGTTGTCAGTCACGGTGAGGGTTTCCTTCCTAGATAGTCATAGGATGCGGTCCAGAGGTAGAGAGGAGTCACTCCATGAGCTCGCTGCGTGTGGGATCGCCCGCATTTGAAACGCATCAAACGCATTCCAAAGCCTGATGTGAGAGCGGAACTGGACTTATAGGGAAGGATCCTCCCAACCCGCGCAGTGCATGCGAGCAGCTGCAGGACGGAATGGAAGATCGGCTCCTGTTATGTAAAACTGTGGAGTTGAAGTGGACTTGCGGGGACTTGCTCATGGAGTGCAGCAGCGAAATCCATCAAGCAGTTTCGGATTTTCAGGATGATATCTGAAAAGTGCATCAAAAAAAGAATAAAGTACGTACTTTTCGTCGGTATTGCCGGACTTGGCGTCACCTGCGCAGTTGACCTGCGTAAGGAGTCGGTTTACACGTTGGTTTGCGATGTCAGATTGCATCGTTAGGTAGTAGAACCCAGTCAAATTAAGCGATAAATCCACCGATTTGGCTGCAGTCTTTCAGCTCAGAAAATCAATGACGTCGTTCATCCGGAGGCCGGGTGGTGGTGGATGGAGTTATCCGCGCTGGCGAATTCGCTGCATAGACCAGGCAGCGGGGGATTATTCCGGGGATTAAGCGAGGGCAAAATGCCTGTCTCAGGCACCCCAATATGTCTCCACACGAAATACTTAACTTGGGTGATGCCTTATCACGGAATCTATTTCAATATGAAACATCCTCAATCGAACCCTTCAACTCACTTGTGACTTGAAGCGGAAGCGTTTGCAACGCGAACTGTACACTGGGCAAGCAGATGTGTATTGGATGTTAGTGGTGTGGTAATATCGTTGGTGGCTTGGTTTTTGTGGGAAATACTAACTGGAACATGTAACGCAAAGCTCTTGAGCCCAGATGGGAGGCAGCTTGGACAAAGCGTCACGAATGTGTGCAACGTGCTTTGCTACGGCCTCCTCTTCTTCAGGGGGAACCGGGGTTAGTCCCTGCGTTTTACCACCGGTAATATCGTAGGGATCTTCAAGCACCCGCAGTAAGGCCTTCACAGCCGTGAAATCTCCCTCCTCTGCGCTTGCGATCACCTCTTGTGCAATGAAATTGCGCAGAGTGAACCTGGGATTGCTGCTGGTCTGAATCCTGTGGCGCTGGCTAGAGATCTCGCGAAGCGTAGTCCTCCAAAGCTTACCCAAATCACTATTGATTCGGTCGGGCGAGCTCTCCAGCGCTGACACAATCGCACTGTGAACTTGTTTCATAGCACTCCAAACTGCTTCGCTGGAGTCGAATAGGTGCGATGCATCTGTGATTCCCAGATGCTCGAGGTTAATCCGATGACTAGCAATATCGTCCGGTGAAGAGAGTAGGGGGCTTATAATGGAACCAGAAGAAGCGCGCTCACGCAGCCTCTCTTCTAGGCGGGGGTCAATGGCGTTCTTTTGAAGCAGAAGGAGCCGTGCTTCTTCTGCTTGAAGAACGCATCGATAGGAGCGCAGCCAACGAGACCAAAGCTCGCGATCACGTTGCGACTTATCACTCGGTGTGATGTCACTTCCGCGCTCGTACAAGGCAAACGCGTCGAGCTTTCGAGAAATCCCTTCCAAATCATGTGCAATGGCGAGTTTGAGGTTTGGACGTCTCAGCGCGAGATCCGCCAATGCAGCGCGCATTCTCAACAGCTCACTCATGGGTTCATGTGGTTTGAGTGCCTCTCTTCTCCTGTTATAGTGATCCGCAGTGGAACAGAGACCCAAAATAGCCTCGAGCACTGGGTCGAACGCGTTATCATCGCTGGTGGCATTGCAACTGGGGTCAAATGGTTGGAGTTGAGACGCTGACGTGCATTTAAAGGTAGACGCAGCAGTAGAGTCATAAGCCTCAGTGGGAAAAGCAAGCTTCAAACATTCAACAGCCTGCTGGTACTCCTCAGGAGTTTGTGCATATGCGACTTGAGCCAGTCGCATCTGCAAAGTGGATCTTGTAGCCGACAGGGCTCGTAGAACCAGAGTCATATCACAATATGTCTCATGCATGACATAGAAGAGTTCACCAATAAGGCCCTTAAAGCGATTTTGAGCTATTTCAAGCAGAGTTTGGGAAGAGGTCATCGAAGTACCAGAGGATTTGGTCTCACCTTCAGGCGAAATGAGAACCTCGGCACCTACTGGGGGAAGAGCGAGTGCAGAGTACACACTCACTCCCAGCTTGGCCTCCCAAATCTTGTAGGTTCGATCCGCGAAGGCAGCGTCATACGTCTTAGCAATATCAGCTTTGATTGTGCCCAGGGGCAAAACATGACCCAGGTCGAACTGCGACACAACTTCGGAAGTCCATTTGTCCGAGGTCGAATCCTCAGTGGCATCGGTCATTCGCTCTGGTACTCGCGGAGGGACCAGCAAGTCAGTGGGGAATGGTGGGAACGACAGCGCTTCAGCAAACTTGCCCATATTCCACTTGCAGATTTCTGGCTGGCTCTTGTAGTCGTACCGTCCATCGTGATCACTGCCATTGCATATGAAGTTGTTGTCAAAGTAGTCCATCATACCATATGGGCCGTAGTCGATTGTTACACCGTGAATGGAGATGTTGTCAGTATTCAAGACACCATGACAGAAACCATACGCTTGCCACTCTGCTACGAGCTCGGCTGTTCGCTCTGTAACTTTGAGTACGAAACCTCGGTACACCTCTCGTAGGCCAGAGAGAGTCAATCGGGCCTCTGGGGCCTCGCCCACGAATTTGTCGGGAAAATTGAGCCCTGCAAGCTTGCTCGGATCAAGAAAAACATCGGTATTGGATTCGCTACGGGAGGTGCTCTCTTCCTTGGGCGATTGTCCAGCGTTATCCCACAAGTCTGGATAGAACCTCGAGATGGCATAGTTGAGCATTTGAACGCAAAGCCTCCCGTTCCCTACACTGGGACCTTGCCGCCCAGTGAAGGGGTCCTGCGGCTTGAAGATCTCGAATGATCCCAGCCTAAGGAAGGAAGGTGCTAGACGCGAGACAATGGAGCATCTCTCAGGAATGACCGCACCACTGTAGTTAGGGTCTCGAGGTACATACGAATCGCTGGTAACGATCGAGGCTGCGCGGGTCGTCGGGATTCCTAGATGGAACAGCGCCTCACTGGCCAAGAACTCACGTAGGGAGCTACGTAGCACCTTGCGGCCATCTGCATCTCGTGAGTAAGGGGTGGGACCTGCACCCTTCAGCTGCAGTTCGATTTTGGATGAATCCTTGGGATTCTCGACCTCACCTACGGAGATGGCTGCGCCATCGCCAAGCTGGCCTGCAAAGCTCCCAAATTGGTGGCCGCAATAGCAGTGTGAGGCGTAAATACCGCCGGGGATGCGCTCATTCCCCGAAAGATAGTTTACCGCCAACTTGCCTTCTTCGGTGGATTGGTCGTAGATTTGCCGCGCAGATTCGGGTCCGAGGAGATCGAGTGCGGGCTGGGAGAGCGCCACAAGCGTTGGATTGTCCACAGGTGTAGGCTTCATAATGGAGTAACATGCATTGGCCACAGGTCGACGCACCGAGCTGTTCTCCACTGGATCAATTGGCAGCGACTTATACGGGGTGTTAGTGAATTTGAGCTGGCCCAGGCTCAGAGGTGCGTCCACTGCAGGAGTAGACGCTGGGGCCGGGGAGGATGACATGAGGCGGGTTATCACAGCGTTGTTCCCGCCTAGAAGTTGTGAAATCGGTCGCAGAAGAGGTGCGAGTTTGGTTTGGTAGCGGCGCAAGATGACAGTTTGTGCTTCAGGAGAGAATTCAGTGGGGAAGGCAACTCATTACATGAGTTTAGGGACGGTAGATGGGTGGACAATGCAGGTCTGCGACCGTTTCCCAATAGATCCTAGCAGGTACACGTGTTGATCCCCGTATTTTAGCAGTCTGGGAAATGTTATTTGTCGGCCCAAATTCTGGAACTGAAATCTTTGGTACTGGCCACCGAGCTGGCTTTTTGACCCGTACCTTGTGATAGGAAGGGGAGCTCTCGCAAGCACTTACGGAAAGTCAGCTTTCTAGCATGCTTTGTCTCTGACCCACCCGGTTCGTTAGGCACGCTGCGCTCTTCTCATGAAGGATATCGATGATTCAATCGACTCGCGAAACACAAGGGACAAAATGGATGTATGAACACGGTATGCACGTGTGAATTCGGTAACAGCAGTGGATTCGGAACGTTTCTGGGACAGTATGAAGTAACCTTGAGACTGCCCCACAGACGTTCGTGAGTTCTGTATAAAACAAAGACTTGAAGCTAAACTAAACCTGGTGAAAAGTATCCAAGTCAACCGAACAAGTACAGTCATTAACTAGATGCGAGGCAGATTAAGTGCATGATCGAAAAGCAACACGAGGTTGCCGCATTCTCTCATCGACAAATCATCCTTCAACATCGTTGCCATAAACTTGTGCGGGGTTAAGACATGAAGTGATAATACAGCTGGATTTTACACACTCTACTAAACAATGTACCAATAAGCTAAACAGTAGCGACATTGCGAGCACTATGCGCATGCATCGCCCGTGAATTAAGCAACGGCTTTCATCTGTGATAACACCGTAAAGGTCACTGACGCAATGCAAATTACCATGAAGACCGCCACGAGTGTCAGATTACGTCGAGTTCGGATTTCCTTAAAGTAGAAAATGCTCCACGCATAGGCCACAACAGTTGGACCCACCGAGATAAGAGGCCATGTGATCACTGCAGAGAGACCATCATTCGCGATGAACCACGCGGACTGAGCAATACCCCACATCACTCCGGAAACAAAACCCATAGGTGTTACGGAGATGTTCATAACGGGTAGAGTCTTGCGATAGTAGATTGAGTAGGCAGCGTATGTCATGAAGTAGATAGTAGATGAAAACATAACTCCGGTCAACTGCGAGAAGATGTAATCCAAACCGTTCTGAGAGGCACCCTCCTTGTTCATCTCAAGCTCGACAAAGTTGTAGTTTGTGCCGAAGCAAAAGCCAGCGATAAGTGCCATAATGACGCCTTCAATACGAGCACGCAAGGGATGAGCTGATCGTACAGTAACTGGCGCGGGGAGGACCTCATCACCAGTGACTGCATCGGTCACGACTGGTGGAACTACGCCTTCGGTGCTGAGCTTTCGTGATCCACGCTTCAGGCTGGTGAACTCGTCAGTACTGCCACTGCTGCTGCCACTTGTCGACGCCTCCGAGGCAGAGTCCAAGATGTTGACAGCATCAAACTTGGTATCGTAGCCATTGTTAAAAGTGACTGGCAGGTCAGGGTTAGGCGAGCTGGTGAACTGGACCTGAATCGAGTCAGCCTGCGAAGAGCTGACGGGTGCAACAGAGGTGTCGAGGCTGTCGTAGTCGTCAGCCTTTTCAGGCTTGACGAAGACCAAAACAGTGATCGCAGTGAGGGTAAGACAGAATCCCGTAATATTCAAGGCCCAGTTGTGGATCTTGTCCGTGGAAGGCTTCTGACCCATGAGACCCGTCACAGACGAACACCAGCCGAAGACCATGCCAGCTCCGCTCCAGAGGGAAAGACCGACACCTAGTCCGAGTCGTTGAATGATGGGAACACAGAGCATGTTGCCCGTGCACCAGGCAATACCACCGACCATAGCAACGGGAGACCACATAGCAGGGCGGAAGATACTGATGATGAATCCAACAATGTAGATTCCGGCGCACTGAAGCCACTGGAAGAAGATACCGTTCCCGGTGTCTAGAGGTCGTAGAAGCATGTGACGGAAGTCAAGATGGCACAAGTAAGCATTTGGAAGACAAAACATCAATTACGACGAGTGTTGAGTTTCCCAGTACACCTGCGGTCCAAACGGAACTTCAAAGTATGGCTCGCCCGAAACTCGTTCGAAGACATTTTGTGCACAGTGCGCGTCCGCCCGGGAGGTCAGAGACGAGATTCAACCCAACGATTGCATGACAAGCAACGTACCGAACTTCTTAACGGGCACCATGTTGCTGCCCCAGCAAAGGCACGAAACCAGCACGGCCAAGTAGGATGCGGCAGGATGCATTGCTTCGAATAGCTGCCTGGGGGGCCGCTGCCGCTAGAATTGGAGTGCATAGGAGGGAACCAGTTAACGCATGTGAGCGGAAGAATTAGCTGTCGCGGGCAGAACACTTGCTGCATACCCCCTTTCAGCTACGCAAAAACTCGGATTTCAGGAACTGAAAATCGAAAATGGACTGGGGTTCTCAGTAGATCAGGTGGCGTTTTCCGGGAGCAGGTTGAAGGGGGTGTGCGAATTTGTCAAGAATGTTATGCACGAAGGAGCTGCAGTATGAGACAAACTCGCCTGCATTGCATCCTCGGCGACATATTGTTCCCCTCCACATAAACGCCTCATCTTCATCCGTCGGTCCATCTCATCGCTCTTTGGTCTCACGCATGGTTAATACTGCTATTGGCTTTACTAGATGTAGCACGGATAAAATACGACTATATACAAAGTGTGAGCTGCGCGAATGCACATATTTGGATGTGAAAGCACCAGACCCAGCACCAAATGGCAAATGCCCCAAAGTGAACAGCGTTGATTTTGGAGAGTCCTTCTGTGGTAATGAGGCTCGTGCAGCATTCTCAGACCAACCTCAGTCAATTGGGAATAGGTAAAAGAGATGCCCATACGCCAAGATAGTGCGTGGTGCTCCAAAGTCGGTTCGGCCTATCCCTTGCTCCTAACTCACTGAGGATGGGACTGGACTGATGCCTGATGAAAGATGGTTGGAGGTTGACCGCGTGGGTCCTCATTCGAATTCGACACGCCGCCACCTATCGACGCAGATATCCCTGACGTTGAGGAGTACCCGGCACCCCTGTCCAACAGCCTGGAGATCATGGGGTCAGACCTCTGTGCGGTCAGCAACGAATAGATCTGTGGGTACCGAGACGTCCTCGCCTGAGCTCGGGCGATGTCGTCCTGGGCGGTGACCGCGGCAAGATCTGCAGCATCGCGCATGGGCTGGATCCCGGTAGGATAACCAGTGGGTCTGACCAACACACCCGACGCAGACGATGGACTGCGCGTGGTCAACTCCTGCATCATAGCGAGCGCGTGGTCTTGTGCCTGAATCTCGTTCATCAAGTCGGTGAACTGTCGCTCGAGCTGCTGCATCGCCTCCAACACCTCGGCGTGTCGCTCCGCAGGAGGCTTCGTGGGGTGTGCTAAGGTCTGCACCAGGTTCTATAAGCGGTGCCAATGTGCGGATCGCGCCAGCCGGGGCCAACAAAGCAGAGAGGATGAATTTTGAGATTGCACTACTCTAAGTTGTAATCTAATTAACAGGGTAGTGCTGAGTGGCAAGCGATATCAACACGTGCAACGTACCTGTGCCGCATCGCAGTACTGACTGACATGCGTATTGACCGGTGTAGGGTCCACGAACGCGTTCTGCATTCGGATTAATCTTTCTGCAGTCAACACTTCAATAGCCTTTACCGGGTTGCTGGTAAGGGAGGATCTGGTCACCGCGGCACAGATCTGAATATTCACATTGGTAGCTTTTACCGTCACAGCGAGGTTCCCGCGTGGGCTCGTACGGCCTCTATCGCATCGAGCCGATGAGCGCAGCACCTCAATCTTACTTTGGATACTTTGAGTTCACACTGCCCACGGCAAGTAAGGAAGATAAGGAAGCCGGCCATGCCATGGACGAGAGCCGAGATGGCAAGCACGAGAAAGACCAGCAACGCAGCTCCAGTAGCAAGATCAAACTCCCTGTGCTGACCAAGTTTGAGTCCTTCACTTCCGCGAGGTCAGGAGAGTACGACGCTCGAATCATGGTGAGCGTGCTACGCGAGCAAGCTGTGTGGCGACACTACGGTACAGTGTCTGAGATCCGCAGTACGACGCAGAAGCTACGCAAACTTGTGCTTGATGAGAGTCTAGAAAGCTACGCTGAGAGGATAAAGGAGGCCCTGATTCCCCACCCAGCTTCTGAGGAACAGGCAACTGCAGAGGGCAAGCTGAGCTCGCATCGATCCAAGTTTATGCATGGCATTCATGTTTCGAGTTCGTCCGCAGCAGTGTATCTAATTCTATATCAAAGCCGAGTCTCGGTCAACAACAAGGGAGGCTCAAGTCAGAAGCAGATCTCGTATAGTCCCTTCGCTCTGATCACCCTTACACCGGGACCTAAGATCGGAGACTTCCATGAGTCCTCTAAGCAAGTTTGTTCTGCCAGAGCTTCGGATGATGGCTCTGAATCCTCACGCTTGCAGCAGTTCCTTGCCTTTGTGGAGTCGAAGGGGGTGTCGCATGTGACATGGGGAGGCAATCTTCTCCCGGGCCTCACATCGCAGGTCGTCCAATGCTCGCTTGCTTCGCCATGTCTGCTCAGGGATGAGTTTAGGCGGCGGTTCACCGCCGCGGTTGAGAAGGCTTGTTACCATGTTGAAATCCCCAATGGACTGCGAGACCGTGTCCTTGAACGTAGTCTTGCATCTCAGGAGCTTGCAATAGCAAGTGATTTGGAATATGCCCTGGCGCTGCGCAGGTCAAGCGAATATGCTGCTGCGTGCCAAGTAACGCGAACGAGCATCGCTGACGTGGAGCGTCTTATTGAAGAAAAGTTCGAGCGCTTGTGCTATGCCGATCAGCGCAGTAATCCGATTCGATCAGAGGAGTGTGAACGTGTTGGCTCGGGTCTGGGAGACGTAGATGGAAGCGAACGTGAATGGGCCGCCCTGTTGAAAGTTCGCCACACAGAGGAGGCTGAAAGAAAGGCTGAGGAGGACTATCAAGCGAGGTATCGAGCGTTTAAGGAAGGCGAGCGTCCGAAGGCAACCCCTCAAGAAGATGAAGAGCGAGCTTCAAACACGAATGGGGACTCAAGCAGTTCGAGTACTTCAAGCACGACGGCACCTGATCCGCCCGCAATCCTGCTAGACCGCGTTTCAGAAATAGGTCGGAAACGGCGGAAGGGTTCGAACCGAACAGATGAGGATGTGTTTGCTGTGCCAGACACGATTGGAGCCACTACCAGTAGCCAGGTCGCAAAGCGAGTGGCCCTAGACACCACTGATGATGCTAGTGTGCCATCAACGAGCACGAAGAACCCATATACTGTAACGAGTGCGAGAACCACATCCAACTCGAGTAGAGCAAGTGGACGTATCGCCACGCTTAGGTCAATCAGCGTCGCCGACTCTGCGTTGGAACAGGCACTTTCGTCGCGAAAAACAAAGAGAAGGTGAGAGTGTCAGTCAGACGCTGCTATACCACTCGTTGATCTGCTGGAACCTGTGCCGATTGCTAATGTTGCACCCGATCGGAACCCCAATAGCGTCTGTTGTAGGCGGGGCATAAGGTGTACAAATAAAGCTGTATTTAGGGATTTCGCATATAAATCGGAGTGCAAAGTCTATAAGGGCGCCAAGCGACTCAATCTGGTGCTCTGGCAGCGCCTCTGAATGCCGCATGCCGTGACATGCAGGCCAGTCCCCTGCAGTCTCTTCGCCCAGAAAACTGAGGAAACGAGAAGGGAATTTCATCGAAGATCCCACAATTTCCACTCCTCGATATCTCGACTGGGGCGGCACTGCACACCACAGGAATGTATGAGGAAGAGGAGTATGGTCGCACGGAGTCCGTTGCGGACACCAACGCCCGCATCATCTCCCTGCTGGACTTGCCAAAGCACCTCATGGAAGAAATGACTGAAAATCGAAGAGAACGCAAGAAAATCGAGCTCGTTGAAGTACGTTCGCACACGGGCCCGCTGATGGAGCTAGCTCAGTGTCTATATCTCTGCGCATATGTCGTGAATGCACCGGCCATTTCCTTGTATCTTAGTACTATCGCGCTCACAACGCGTCGCAAACTTCTCACCCTTCGAATCTAGGCACACGCAAAGCGATGTCGAGAGGCAACGGATGGCATGCTGGCCATGCTCAACGACTTTTCAAGCAAGATCAAGTACCTAGAGTCGATCATGATGCCCGTGCACGACGCCACATTTCAGCTCACCACGGCTCAGCAGCGAATTGACACACTGATTAAGGAGGTCGCTCTCATTAAGGAGCACCATGATATTGCAAACGAAACCGAGGCGTCCGTTGCCCGACGACGATTACGGCACACGAGTACAGACTACCAGGAATACCTCGACTGGGTCACGTCACTCCTCGCCGCCATCTCATTTTGGAGTCGGCACTCAGACTACAAAGGTGCAGATAAAATGCTTCGCAAGCTAAAGGACTGGTCGAAGAAGGCGCTGGCTGCATGCGAAGATGAATTTACGACGCACCTAACGGCATACTCAGACGCAATTGACTTCTCACGATTCCCATGGCCCCTACCGGCCTCGTTCGAGACGGTTCCCAAGGAAGTTTCAGATCGAATGGCTCATATCGCCCAGATCATCGACCTTAGTGGTTCACGATCCTTTTTAGATGCCATGGTCACGCATCGAGGCACGGCCCTGCGTAACACCATCAAACGTTTGCTGGCGAGCAAAACCTCTGCTGGATATGATCTCAAAGTTGATTCTAATAAGTTGCTCTCCGGAGGTCTCTCCGAGGCATCAGACCTGGCCGGTGGAAGTCCCAAGGCTGCTACTGATCCCGCGAGAGAAGTGCTAAAATCACACCTCACTGCGGCAGCGACGAATGCCTTGTTAAATTTGGGAAGTGGTGGAACTGCACGCCCAGCTGGAATGACCAGTGCGCTTGGAACCGTTGGTGGTGGGGCTAGCATGCTAGGCCACCCAAATCCAGTAAGCCCAAGCGGTGCTGGAGGAAGTCGGCTTGGTTCACCCATTGTTTCGACCCGAGGTAGCACTGGTGGCAGCACTGGTGGCGCTGCCAATCTTCGAGCCTCGTTTGGTGCAGGATCAAAGGAAGGTAACATTCCTCAGAACGCAGCAGCCGCACCTGCAGCCGCTCATGCTGGAGGCAGTGTACTCAGCGGCCACCCTCTTGCAGCATTTGCTTCTCGACTAGGTCCCGAGATGTCCACGACAATGGCTGGAACAAGCGAGCTAGCCGCTGCCGCTGCAGTCGAGGCGCAGACACAAGCCAACATCGAAGCGCTGCTGAACCGAGGTGGTGCTGCATCGCGCATTGTGGGCGGAGTACGCTTCTCCGGTGATCAGGACAAGGGTCGTCAGCGCTCAGAAGTTGGTGCTCGTGGTCGCTACCTCCTTGAAGTATTCCTACGTCTGTTGGAGGCTGAGTTTACATTCTGGACGCGCGCGGTGCACCTCACGAGCGTTTCTCAATATGACCTCTCGTGTAAGTTTTGTGAGATGGTTACTGAAGCGTTTGACACGTTTATCATGGCACTTCAGGAGGCCGTGGCAGAGCGTTCTCCTAGTCGAGCCTTCTACTTGCTTGACATGCTCGATGATTGCCAGCGCTTCTCGCCACGATATCGTGCTCTGCTCGACGCTGGTGAGTTGGGTCACTTTGGCAAGTACGAGGCCTTCCGATTACAGATCCATAGCCAGCTGAAATCCGCGCTGGCTGACTATCGACAGAGTGTACTGCAAGCGGGCAAGTCAACGAATGTATCTCGCGTGGGATCGACGTGTGCCTTCACCGTTGATACACTATTAGGCCTACGAAGGCTTGCCAAGTATGCTAATGCGGTCAACTCGCTGCCAGAAACGACAATCGTCGACGATCCCAAACTCCTTCAGTCAATCAAGTCGATTCAGGCCACAGCGGGACCCACTCGGTCCACCATCGATGGTGGTGTTGGTGCCTCGGTCGGCGGAGTTCAGCGAGGACTCATTCTTGACCATGTTGATGCATCGGCCGGCGCAGCCGGACTGGTCGACAACGATGACGACGATATTGATGCAGATGATAATGACGATGACGATGAGGACGACGACGACCTTACGAATAAGGGCGCTAGGTCACGACGTAAGGAATCACGACGAAGCGAAGGTAGGGGCGATGACCAGGGTGAAGGCAAGTACGGTCGAGGCGGCGATGGGCACTCATCGTTCCGTGCCACAGGCTCTGGATGGACTGCAGAATCTAAGCGCTCCAACGATGGAATTTGTCTACTGGCGGATTCCATCCTGGTGTGCGTAGAACAGAGCCTAGCGAATCAAGCTAAGAATATGACCAAGTGGCCATCCTTGGCACCACTTTTCCTACTTAACAACCACTTCCACATGTACAAGACTGTCGTTAAGACCCAGCTACCCGCAAGTCCAGGCTGGATCACTCATTGCTCCCACGCCATTGCTCAGTACCGTGATAACTACCGCCACGCCACATGGGACGAAGCAATTCAGTCCCTGGTTCTTCAAGACGAGGCAACCCTTGCGGAAAAGGGCAAGCTGGTTTCCTACGCTCGCAAGCGCTTGGCAAAGTTCGACGAATACTTCACAGAGAATTACTCAGTACAGCGGCGTTTTGTTGTGCCAGACGACGAAATGCGTGCGCAGGTACGTGTAATCGCCAATTGTTGCATTGATGGGTGTGAATCTCCGTTGCTGTCTGTATCCTTTGGACTAGCGATGTATGATTATGCTTAAACCTTGTGCGTACTACTGCAAATGCTCCCACCCTTTCTAGATCCGTGCCATGAATATTGAGACAATTGTACCAATCTACAAGAGCTTCTATGAGGTACGTCCACGCTATCGGTTCACTGGAAGCCCGCTGCTCGTGGCGCCTGTGGTCGTTTGATTGGCTCACTAGACGATTTATCTTTGTATTCTGCTCCTTATGTTTCCCTTCGCACATTACTTTGCGCACATCCACTCCAACCTATAGAGATTCGCCAATGTTGATGGCTTCGAGTTCAAGTTCAGGCCGGAGGTCATCGAAACGATGCTTAATCGATTCTTCGATGAGACGAACTAAGCGCTTCAGATTGCACTCGTGAGGCATAAACTGTGACTCAGCTCAGGTCTTTTGTTTTGTATTGAACAGTGAATGCGAATTATAGCATGGATAAATGGCGTTTCAGGCACAGAACTTAGTTCTTTGTGCTTGCCGGAGTCGGGAGCTTCTCCTCACTCGCCATGTCTTCCGCCGCGAAGTAGCGAACGATACGTTCCTTATCAGCTTCCCTAGAATAGACATCCACGCGTCGATCCTTACCCGTTGCGAGATTGGCTAGGATCGACGCGACTTCAGCTAAGGGTTGGACGGTGGGCAGTTTTCGGCTATCGGGACCGCCGTGCAGAGCCTTAATGCCGAATTCAGTTGCAAAAACACCGGGATGATAGCAGACCACGCGTACTGGGAGCTGCTCCTGTGCTACATCGATGCGGAGATTGGCAGTGAGTGTGTTGACAGCCGCCTTGGCCGCGGCGTAAGCTGATCGGAAGCTGGCGATAGGGAATCGTCCCAAGGTACCTGAAACGTTGATTATAGCGAGGTCTGGTATAGAAGAAACCTTCTTCTTGGTAGCTGGGTCCTCTGTGAGCGTTGTGCGCACATAGCGCATGAACGCCTGCATGCCATACAGAACAGACTTACAGTTGATGCTCATCATACTATCGAAGTCCTCATCGGTGAGGTCCTCAACTTTACGAGTGATGCCTTGGCCAGCGTTGTTGATCCACACGTTGATTTGACCAAAGGTGCTAAGTGCATATCGTGCCAATTGGTCGACTTGTTCGCGGTGCTGCACATCTGCAACGAAGGATCCAATCCGAGCAGCATCGATACCCTCAGAGACCAGGGACTGCACAGCCTGGGACACCTTCTCGCTGGATCTGCCCGAGATGACAACCCTGTGGCCGCTCTTCAACAAGATGCGGGCCGTCTCGAAGCCGAGACCCGACGTGGAGCCTGTGATCACCACCACGAGCTGTTTCTCCGATTTGGCCTCTAAGGCAGAGATGTCTGAGCTCGGGTTCGTACCGTTGGACTGGGAAACGGACATGTTGGTGCAATACTACGTAGTGCTTCTGTGAAGTATGCTTCGGATCTTGCCCCGTATGACGGTGCGCGCACGCAGTAGACTTCGCCAAAATTCCAGCCGCGAAAGCGAAATTTTCGATTGGATCACAACGGCTGGGTGGGTGAAAAGCGGTATTGCAAATAGTAGTTTCGATTAGAAATTGCTGAAACTAGTCTGAAATGATGCAACGTACACTCGCTGATACTTTTCTTGCCGACTTTGCCGATGACGATGACACAGCATTCACTCCTGCCGCGACAATTGGTAACCAAGCTGCCGCACCCACTTCGGCCGCAGTTTCCGCGGGATCCCAGCCTCCACAACAGACGCAAAGCGATGCCGCGGTCAAGTCCGAGTACGTCGTGAAACAGGAGGGAGAGATTCTGCCCAATGGCCCCACCTACCAGCTGGTGGCGCGCTTGTACCAGAGTGGGATGCTGGGACAGTTCCTCAAGAGCATTGAGAACGAGGTAGAGTTCACGAAGCAGGAGACGGAGGATGGTGAGCACAAAGATGGAACGGCGACGGACACGGACTCCGACTCCAGCTCGGGCTCCGACTCAGATTCAAGTGATTCAGATTCAGATTCGGACTCCGACTCGGATTCGGATTCCGACTCGGACAGTGAGGCGGAGGACGAGCCGCCGACGGGCCTTCCCCCTGAGTTCGACGGTGAAGAGGACAACGAAGCCGAGTACGAGTTGATCCACCGCGCAAACGTCCTACTCCAGGAGTCCGAGGAAGAGATCAAGCAAGTTCACAAGCAAATTATGGAGGTGTATGAGATACGTTTCCCCAAGCTTAATACGTTCTTGGCAACGCCACTGGAGTATGCACGATGCGCACTTGCGATCGGACCCTCAGCAGATATCTCAGGGAAAGAATTGGAGACGCGATTGAGTGATATTTTGCCTGCCACAAGCATCTTTGCCATCACTCTGACGGCCAGTACCAACGCACGACGAGGATTGACGGAACAAGAGTTTGCCTTCGTAAAACAGGGATGCGAGGCAATCATCGAGCTCGAGAGTCAACGTGCTAAGATTCGTGACTTCCTGGCGTCTCGCGTGAAGCGCATCGCACCAAACCTCACAAAGTTATGTGGAGCTCCTTGCGCTGCCATCCTCCTTGGTCTCACAGGTGGACTTCGCGCGCTCTTGCGCGTCCCGGCTTGTAACTTGAGTGTATTGGGTGTCATGCGGCGCAAAAACACCGGCATGGCAGTGACAATGCAGGAACGACATGGTGGTGCATTGGCTCGAACCGAACTGGTCATGAATGCCCCTCCAAAGTTCCAGCGCAAACTCTTGCGACAACTGGCGAACAAATGTGCTTTGGCTGCACGCCTGGATCTCTTCAATGAGGACAAGACAGGTCGACGAGGCGCTAAAATGCTAGAGGAGCTACAAGCCAGGCTTGAAAAGTGGCAAGCTCCCTCGTTTGTCAAGCCCCCGAGGGCACTTCCTGCACCGATCGACAAGAAGAAGAGTAGGCGAGGTGGTAAGCTGGCACGCCTTCGAAAGGAACGTATGGGTCTCACTGACCTTGCTAAGCAGAAGAACCGTATGATGTTTGGCGTCGAAGAAGTCGAGGACGGTCTCACTGGAGAGGGCCTCGGGTTGATCGGTCAGGCAGGAACAGGTGTCTTGCGGGTTCAAAAATCGGAAAAGAAGGGGCAGAAGCACAAAGTCTCTCGTGAGATGGCTGCGCGCTGGGGACGCGCGCAGGCCAAAGCCATGATGGCAGCTGCAGAGCAAATGCCAGGTACGGCGACCAATCAGATTGGTGGTGGAGCTGCCTCCTTGGGTGGTGCTGCAACGGGCCAGGCTGGTTTAGGCACTCGCACAGGTATGCCGTCAGGTGTTCAAGGAGGGATGTCATCTGGTGCTGCGGCAGCAGGAGCAAACACAGCCGGCCGCGATTACTTCAGTGGAGGATTCTTGGGGGTGAAGCATGGCTTGAGCAGTTCCTCAACTTCGTCGAACCAGGATCCTAAACGTGTTCAGATGTAGTGTCATGTGTTGTAAATGAATTGTCTCCCGCATGTATATCGTTCTCAGGCTCAACCTCTTTCAATAGTTGCGCTGCAAAGCAGAACTGAGTATGACGCGGTTCGCACAGATGCAAGTTGGGTTGCCAGAGGTGGATAGGATAACAAATCTTGGTCATACAACAACAATTCTCCAGGTTGTGTATCTCCCGTAGGAGCGCGTGGACACGTTAGACAACAACGTAAATCGGTCGTTTGTGGGTAGTGGATGTGTCTGATGACCCGATAGTTTCGGGAAGATACCTACAACACCCATGGAGACTGCTTTTGACAGGCTGCAGCGAGATGTGCAGCCTATCAAGATCCTTCGGGATATCAATACGGACACATACATCAAGAAGATGTACAACTTCATGGTCCAGGGTGATAGTTGCTACTGCGACGATAATCTGAAGGTACGTAGCTCGCGGTTTTACTCTCTAGATGCATGTAAAGTTCGCTTGATTTCTACTGGAGAAAGACCCTCGAGATTCTCACCAGGACCTTTTCATACTCTTTGTTGGACCGGTTTAGGAGGCTTTCTTTCTCTATCGCGGCACCATCGATCTTTACCTTGCCCTCAAGCAGTATGCGGAACAGAAGGCGCCCAGTGCGCTCAGACACCTGAAAACCTTCAAGGAGAAATGTACGTCGAGACGTTCGCTCTGGTCCAATCTCAATGGTTCCATGGAAATGGCCACTCGACCTGGCATCAAACCTCTTAACTCAATGCGCTTACCCTATCCCCCGTTTACCACACTAATATAGATGCTCATGAAATCCTGGGCAAACTTGAAACAATCGCAAGGAAACTCAAGACAGTGCAGATCCCAATTGGGTGCTCCGACTCTGAGGTCGACCAGGCGATTCAGGCAGCGTTTCCGATTCAAGGCATGCTTTCCAAGCAACCGAGTCCAGAACACCGAGCGAGCAATGCCTCTACCACGGAGGCGATAGCCGACCCAGCTCCATCAGAAGCGAAAAGTGCGTCAAACTCAGAGCTGAGGATAACAGGCACATCTCCGACCGGACAACCAGCGATTACAATGGATACGACACGATCGGCGCCCAGCCTGCCTGCGAAGGCGCTCTCTTCAGATAAAGCGCAGCCCGAGGGTGTAGGCAGGCCTGACGCTTCCTCCAGCGCTGCCGAGTCAGTTTCATGGAACGCATTACTACCACAACCCACGACTGCCACCTGTGCAAGTTCGAAAAGCAGCATCTCGATGTATCCCAGTCTCAGCCACATTAGTTTAAAGTCGTCAGCAGCGCCTGTTAACAAGCCTGCTCAGTCCGCTCCTGTGTCACAGTCTTCGTCTTACAGTGCTTTGTACACCAGTCCTCCTCCATTCGCATCACGACCAGTAGCAGATTTGCCTGCTGCGACACCCAATCATTCTAGCTCAAGCGGTGCAGTCAAACCCTCTGGATCGCTTTACCCTCAGGTTGCGAAGGTAAATGGAGCTCAGGGTCAAGGGATGTCCCAACTAGGTAAACCAGCGATCGCACCCTCTGTGGCATCTTCATACGGGGCCTATGGAAATGAACCCTTGCAGCCCCCACCTGCCGTCCTAGCGGCAGAGACACAAGCATCTGGAGAAGTTACTGGTCCAGGCCGAGGGATGCCCAACGAGATACAGCCACTACCACCGCCGGTCCCAACGCCAGGGCTCGCCCGCGTGCACTTCCCGGTAGTTCTGATAAAGCAGTTCTTGGAACGTGCGAAGGAGAACACCCTGGCAAACATCGAAACCGCGGCTGTGCTCGCAGGAGAACGCTGCGGTGGTGAATACTTCATTACCCACATGGTATTCCCTAAGCAAAAGGGGTCATCAGACAATGTTGAAACCGAAGGAGAAGAGGAACTAATCGAATGGCAAGCACAGAACCGTGTCATCATCATGGGCTGGATTCATACCCATCCCACACAAAGTTGCTTCCTCTCATCAATCGATTTGCATTGTCAATTTGGCTACCAGGTCATGGTGCCTGAAGCGCTTGCAATTGTATGTGCGCCGAGCTATGGTAGGACAGGAATCTTCTCGCTCACTCAGTTGGGCATGAAAGTCGTCGGAAACTGTAAATTGACTCGTTTCCATCCGCACAACCCGGACACTGGACTGTACCTTGACACAACCCATGTAACGATGCACTATCCGCAGTCGCATCCGAGCCATAATCCCGACCTTTCGAGAGCGCTGATGCAGGACCCGGCCAAGTGCAAGCTTCTCCGTTTTGATGGTGTGGAGGTGACAGATCTTAGGGCGACCAAATGATGGACATCCAGGTTTGTATTGGCTCTTCTAAGTTTATTGTTTCAAATAAATCACACTGTTGTATATACTTCTCTGCTAAAAGTCTAATCTCATTACTGTAATCGTGACCCATTCGAGTCGCATCCTAACAGTCACAGCGCTCGACTGGATTCTTCTCGAGGTTTCTCATCAAGTTAGACCCACTTTTCCTACATTCGTGTAACTCACGATCCACACGGTGCACTCTAACTCCAACTATTTCTAGATGTCAGGACAAGGCCAGCGAGATGATATGGGATTTTGGGAGGAGAGATGGGACAAGGTACGTATGCAGATCCTCGCAGACTTCACCCAGCCTTAGATTTGAAGTCCGACCAAGGTCGTAATTACACTAGTTAATCACTCACACACCACGTACCCCCTGCATCTGGCAATCAAGGGTGAGATAGGATGGCATCACAAGACTGTGAACCCATTCCTTGAGCAGTACTACAACAACTGGCTTGGAGAAGCCGAGGTCAAATCAGAGACTACACTCAAGTCGAGAGGACTACGAACGTTTGTGCCGCTCTGTGGCAAATCACTTGATTTGTTGTACCTTGTGAAGCGGGGTCACTGTGTTGAGGGCCTCGAGGGTGCTGAGAAGGCCCTCGCAGAGTTTACTCAGGAGCATGGGATGACTCGCAAGGAGGTTCCAATTGAGCTCTCGCTGCCTGATGACCTCAAGAGTGAATTCTCTCTCTTCGAGTTTACCGGCGAGGTAGCAGAGCCTCCGAGCAAGGTGACCGAGGTCCCAGAGGGCAGCAAGATTGATATCACACCAGGCTCACTGCGCATCTGGAAGGGCAATCTGTTCCGCTTAAAGGACGTTCCAGACTTCCCTAGATACAACTTCTGGTTTGATCGAGGTTCCTTCATTGCCATCGATCCCGCCACTCGCGGTGAGTACGTAGCGCTGGTTCACAAGCTTCTTGCACCGGGTGCAAAGATGCTTCTCTTATCCTTCCAATACAAGAAGGAAGAGATGCAGGGACCACCTAACACTCTGAGCTACGAGGAAGTTGTTGAATTCTTTACCCCAGGCAGCGCAACTTCACCTCTCCCTGCATCAGCCAAGTACCGCGTCACACTCATTGATCTTGTCGAGTACAAGCCTGGCGTCCGTGAACATCGCTTCACCAAGCTGTCGTGGGCAGCAGACCCTGTCATTCTCATCGAGAAACTGGAGGACTAAAGTGTAATCCAATCTTTCTTTATTAATAGCGCCTCACAGTAATATAATCATACCCAAATGGGCTATTCAACTCTTCATATTATACTTAGGATCGTACTCTAGTCAGTGCTTTCGTCCTGTGTTTCGTAGCCACCTCGCTCATACATGGCATCGCGGAGGAGCTTCTCTTGGGGGTCCAAGTCCGCATCCTCCTCTGCCCATTCAGCGAAGAAATCCTCGTCCTCATCAATAGCGAAGAAGCCGTCCTCTTCAGCATCCTCTTCGCCATCTTGCGTGTCCTCTGCCATCTGAGTGTCTGAATTCTCTAGACAGTGGACTTCACTTCGGATCTCCCATCGACTGCCGGGAGCACCAGCGTTCACATATCGAACGAAGGTAAGTGTGTAGGGGCGCTTGTGGACGATGGAGAGAGCATTCGCTCGAGCAGACAAGGACACAAGCTCACCCTGGCCCTCGACGTACTCTTCAGCCTGATCACCCTCAGTGGTGCGATCGACCGGAACATGCGCGTTGAAACCACCATGGTCGTCCGAGCGCCATAGTCGCTTCTTACTTCGCTTTTGACTAAGAAGCGCTGCACGACGAGCGATCCGGTTTTCAGCCAACCAGACCTTGGTCTTACCAGCGTTCATCTCAGGATCATCCTCCTCATCAACATCAGGGTCCTCGTCGTCTTCCTCGCTGTCGTCTTCCTTGTTCTGCTCGTTGTCATCGATCAGCGACCATTCTGCATTCGCGTCTTCGTAGGGCTCCCAGGCTGAGGCCACGGGCTCGCCGTCTTCGGTCTTGCCATTGTACTTGCTGCTCTTCCACAGGAAGGGTGAAAAGTCCAATTGACCTTCGTCTACTATAGTATAGCTAACATCAAGGACGGTACCTTCCGCATTGGGGTCGACGACGCGATCGTAGCTACCGACAGTGTAGTCGAGACCAGGACGGAAGCGCTTAACCGCACTTGCTTGCGTCAGAGGGGTGCGGCATGTCAACCACTGAATGAGGCGAGCGAATGCTGTGGACTGGAAGAGAGCGCGGTTCAATGCATCTAGGGCTAATCCAGCACGCTGAGAAGCAGTCGCATTTCGGAAGATCATTGCCGCATCAACTTCATCAGGATTCTTGCCCTTTGTAGCGTACTTGCGCAGGAAATCAGCTACCAACTGAGCATCCGGTGATTGGAACACAGCAAGGCGCTTCTTGAAGGGTGGGCCAGCGAGCCTCCAAGTACCTGATGGAACTTTATCATCCGTGGTAGTACCACCGAAGTGATCAGCAGTGAAGGAGTTGATGCCAGTTAGGTAATCCGGAGGGTACTTGGGCTTAGGGAGATAACGCGATACTGACGAGGAGGACCCTTTCGTCTCGTTTTCGCCCTCCTCTCCGTCATCTTCATCCTCGACCTTAAAGTCTTCGTGGTCCGGGTTGGGTGCCAATGCCAGGCCTTCGTCCAAATCGGCCTTAATAATGAACTGTAGCAGTCGGTAGAACAACTTGGGTCGGAGGAACGAAGTGAGGTGCAGCAGTCCGGTGCGTCGGAAGCGTCGCTGGATGCTTTGGAGGACGGGCACGGAAGTATACGAGCGGTTGATGAACTTGCGCAGGAAGGCCAAGTCTTTGCGGATGACTTCAGGGTCATTCCAAACGTCCGTCTCTTCGTCTTCGTTGGTCTCACCATCGGCCATCTTGGATTCAGCAGCATCGTCTTCGCCATTAGTGCTATCACTGGAGCCACCCTCAGCTTCGCGGGCGGACTTCAAAGTCCAGCTGAGGAACATCTTAATCGTGCGTGAGAGTTCGTCCTCGTCGTCCTCATCGTCTTCCTCGAGTTTTCTCCTCTTGGTGGCCTCATCTTCCTCCAGGAAATTCAAGACGACTTGACTGTAGTCGACGTAGACCTTGCTTTCGGGCTCGTCTTCCATATCTTGAAGGAGCTTGAGGCGGACGGAATCCGGAAGATCGGCTGCCGGTGACTTGTGAATGGAGCCCGGGTACACCACCACAGCCTGAGGAGTCTCGGGAGCAGCAGCGGCAGCAGCAGCAGCCTCTTTTTCTTCCTCGATCTCCTTGACAGCTGCAACGTCTAGAGGAATCATGGGCGCTTGAAGAAGTCGGAGTGTTGCACCATGATCGTAGTGCTTGGGTCGGGGACCAGCGAAGTGGAACCAACCCTGGATGCTGATACGCTTGGCATTGTAGGTCATGACCTCCTGAACAGCGTGGAAACTGGCGCCGGCCTTGACTTCAAACACAACCATGGAGTTAAACTCAGGCTGAAGGACTGCCCCAGGGACAGTCAGAGGGACACGCACGATACCCTTAGTGAATGCCTCAGAGTTAAGCGACACACTGGTATCCTGCTGATCTGAGGAACTCGTCATGTCACATGAGGATACACTGCCACATGCGCGTGCAAGCATCTGGCTGTCGTTACTAGCGCAGTGTGCACTAGCTTCGGTGTTGGGTGGAAGCGCGCGTGCCGGAACAGAATCAAAGAGCTCAAGAGCACCACCATATTCAGGCTTCCATGGGCCCTCTGCTTCACCCTCCTTGGCTGTTGCACCCTCTGACTCAGGTGCAAGCGACAGATAGATGATATAGCTGAGCTTGCGAGTGGTGATGACATCATCGTGACAGAGCAAATGAGATCCAGAGGTGTACAGGTTCGCAGCGCAATCAACTCGATCTGAGAGCTTGCCACATCCAGTCACATTCTCAAGGAAGTTGCGGAACGATTCACTGTACATATGAGTACGGAGCGCCATGAGGTAGGGCGTTTTCTGAGCGGCCTCGTCGTTCAGTGCCACGTTGTTCAGGTCCATCGTCTGGGACACTTTGAACAAGTCGGTCTCACGGTAGGTCGTGGTCATATGATTCAGAATCTCGTGTCGGACCTTGCGCATGGCCTCGGGATCGCCCAGATTGCGAATGTGGATGTGTCGATAGGGCTGAGAATCCTCGTAGCGCTTCGCCAGAGCCGCCACAGTGCGGGGCTCGAAGAGCTCGGATTGAAACGGAGATTGGGGTAGCCACTCCGGAAGGTTTTCGCCCGTAGCTTGGCCGAGCTCGCGGGGCTGGAAGTTAGCAGCTAGCATTTTCGACATCGTGGGAAGGTGCGCAGATTGACTGAAACTTGGCGGGACTCAGGGCTCTTGGGAAGGTCGCGAATCAGCGCCGGGGCAGAAAACGGGTCACTCACGTGGAGTGCGAGGTATTGCCAAGTCGATGCGCTAGAGTGCATGTACGTAGAAGACGCAAGTTTAGTAATTGAGCACACACAAGGAGTTGATGCATATCATTTCTAGACAGTGGCACACCATGTAATGCCCACTTTTCACAATCTTATCAACGAGTTCTCTGAAATCTCGACACATTAGTGAATATCCACAACCTTGCCTTGCTACGGCCCTAAAAACTGCATCCACTGCACGATATCTAATTGTGAAAACCACTGCCCTGATTAGAATCTGCACCTATCCTAAGCAAACCACGAGAATCAGCGCATGGCGAGTTCGTCAAAACAATCTATCCCACCCTCGACCCTCCCTACGGTGGATCTGCAGCACCTGCGCGTGGCTGTGGTGCGCTCAACCACATATGAGGATTATGCCACGTATGATATCCAAGTGACGTGCCAGGACATGACCTGGACGGTCTCCAAACGTTTCTCAGAATTTCAGGAGGTCCACGATGCTTTGGCACAGTACTGTACAAGCCTGCCTTTGCTGCCCGAGAAGACGTTTTTGCGTTCACTGGAGCCTGATTTTATTGAAAACCGTCGCGTGCGATTGAATGTCTACATGCAGGCGCTCGTCGCTCTACCCTATGCTCGCAACTCGAGGGTACTCCTCAACTTCCTCGATGTCTACAAACATTTGCGACCCGATACGTCAATGCTGCCGCGAGTATACCAAACGATCTCAGACCGCAACTACGGTACGAACGATGTCTACTATTCCGCTGAAGATGGCTTCCTTCTCGCGGCTTGCGAAGACGTCGCGGTGCTAGCCAAGATTGAGTCGAAGCTCGGCTACCTCGGTTCTTTCTTCTCCTCGCTTGCGCAGAGCGCCTCGGGCTCTACTTCCTCAGCGCAAGACCAAGTCCATCCGGTTACTCTCGAACTTCCTGGCGTTACCTCTGTTGTGGATCCCACCGATCCAAATGTCCCTATATCAGGTCTGATCATGGCTTGGACCTCGAATCCCGCTCGAGATACCTGGATGCATGTCTGCACTGTATGTTTCTCGTCTCCTGCAGTCCATGTTGTGTGGGATCGGAAGCGGCGCCACGCGTATGTTGGACTGGAAAACGGTCATATCGTTGTGCTGGCAGCGAATGAGAACCTGAAATCGCTAGTACCACTTAGAGAGATTGTGCTGCACAGTGATCGCTTCGCGGGATTGATCTACATGGCAGATCGGGACATGTTGCTTGCGGCATCCCGCGACAAACGAGTGTCGGTTTACAGTCTCGCGGAAAACAAGCTTATTGGGCGTTCCCTCATTAATGAACCTAAGTTTGCCTCGCTCGCGTTGGATCCTGTTTCAGGACTGGTGTATGTTGGTGCCTTCGACTCTGCACTCTACGTATATGAGCTCCACCTGGATGGTCCGAGCTCTTCTGCTACGTCTACAAGCTCCACGACAACTGTGCGGTCTCTGGATGATCTATCAACACTGCCTGTGGCATCCATCCGCAAGTACAGCAACTTACACAGGGGTTGCATTCGAGCGCTTGCAATCGATGTAGACAACTCCTCTGCAGCGGGACCAAAGGCTTTACTCATGACAGGAAGTTTTGACTACTCGTCTCTATTAATTGAGCTACCAACGAACCAATCTCAACTTTCTCGACAGCCACCGATTCGTATGACATTCCAAGGTGGCGTACCCTCAAGCATCAAAGCAGTTGCACTGTGTCTTCCGGCCAATGTTGTTGTGACCGGTCACGACGATGGAAGTGTTATGACGTGGGACCTTACGACTGGTCGACCGCTATTCCACTCGTTAGCTCACTCCAACTCGGTAGTTTATCTCAAGTACTTACCAGAATCCAACAGCATAATCAGCGCAGGTCGCGACGGTAAGATACATTTCTGGCTGCTTTCAGCACGCGTACCACAGCGACGATCTGTTACGAGCCAAGTCCCTGTCGTCGGGATCACGTCAGGCATTTCCGCGTCATTGCTTGGTAATGAATCCAAGACTCCGTCACCCTCCTGGTCTCTGCAAAGTGAATCGAAACAGAGTCCCGAATCTACAGCAACGAGAGTCACTGGATCTTCGAATCCAAGCGCGACAGCTAAGGTCCGAGGCGTTACTGGTGCAACAACGACATCGGCAACGACGACGGCACCTTCAGACGACGGCCTTGTCGACTTAAGGCTGAATGATGATGAATTCGCAGATTTAGGAATGAAGTTGGTCGATGAGTAGATGGCCATGTTTTGCTCACCGATCAATTGAAAGCTACCGCATTGTTACAAGAAATAAACATGTTTATTCTAGCTAACGACAATGGCGATTCACTCCGGACTCACCGCAACGATTCACACTCAATGTATCGAGAAACGACTTGCTTTTTATATACACACGCGCACACTCCATGGACTGCGCTCAAACTCGCAAAATCACCACCATGCGAGACCAAAGCTACTATGCGTAATCCCGCGGTCCAGGTCTTGCTTCACCGTGTCCTCTGAGACAGGAGGTGCTACGAGTACGGTTTGAGTGGTTTTGGCGAACTCTCCGTTCTCTTCGATCTCGCATCCTCGAATGCTAAGGAACTCGCGCAACTCATTCACGGACCCAAAGCCAAATAGATCCGCTAGATGTGAATCCAGTGCTAACGGTCGTGGACGTGTTGCAACAAGCAGTGTCTGCAAGCCAGTTTGCCGCACATAACCCTCAAGGGCGCGAGTCATGAACCGAATTAAATAGAAAGCTTGGCGAGAGGAGTATACTTCGTTTGATACATTATCATCCCATGTTGCAGCCTCTTCCTCCTGTTTCCTCAGTCTGAAAAATTTCACGTAGTTTTGGGTTGTGATCGCTTCGCGAATGGCGAGGCAGTGCTTCATTTCCTTCTCTTCCCAGAGTGTCTTCTGCATCATCAGAGTACGAAGAAGTGATGCCGTTGCCTGTGAGTTCGCAGCGATAACTGAATACAATACTCGATAACAGGCGAACTCCAGCTCGTGCGCAACAACAGAGCCTTCATCATCCTCAGTGAGCGTGCGAAGATCCTTTTTCTCAGTATCGCTGTCAGGAGAGCTTTCGTAAGTGCCTCGCAGAGGATTGAATGTATACGTTTGCTTTACGCCAGAATAGAGGAAGGGTCTGAAATAGACACCTCGATGATAGGCAGCGTAAACATGAGCCAGCTGTGTCTGGCACTGATTAAACTCAGATAGATCTCCGACAATGAGTGCGACTCTGGCGTGGTATTCGTATACACGTACAGCGAAGATCGACCGAATGCGCTGTAAGGTGAGATCCTGGCGAATGGACTTTAACTGCCCGCAAAGGTACTTATAGGAAAGCTTTCCTTCTCTTTTCCATCGTTCCTGAAGCATTTTAAAGGCTGCCTTGAGGACCGAGGGAGGTCGAACAGTATCGGGGGTTGGTGGTGTGGTAATACGCAGATATTGCTTCTCGAGGGACTGGGACGTACCCTTAATTGCAATTTTGGACGAGCCATCTTCCCAACCGTCCTTATCTCGGCCAAACGCGCCATCGTCCTCTCCATCACCTGTGGCGTCGTCAAGGGCGATAGGCTCAGGAACGCTCTGCGAACTCGAACTCCTTGAAAGTGTTGGAAGAGAGTGGGGTTCGTCGAAAGAAAATCGCGTGGCACGGGATCGGAGTAGGGATTCATAACGATCCGCCCTAGCGCCCTCGTCGCCATTGGATAAACTATTCGCTCGCTTCTTCCCGATGAAATCACCCGAGTCCTCTTTCGATGACCTCTGAGGCTCCTCTGATGAAGGGATCCATCTGGCTCTCCTTGGGGCACCGGGACCCGAAGTACTATTGCTTTGCACATCCACAGCTCCGTGACGGTACATCGCCATAGGCTCAGATCCACCGCTGCTAACGGCGGAGTCCGAGCGTGCCGCATTTGAAACAGTTTGTTGCTGCCCAACATTCGTTGCAGGACCGTCTTGCTGCTGACTCACTCCTGCTTGAGATATCGTTCCATTCAACATGACAAAGGGCTTCTCAATAAACTCTTGCTCCAGCTTTGCTTTCAATGCAGCGAGTTCTTCAGTAGACATGTGTGGAGAGGCTCTTCGCCGAAGTTCGTCTTCAATCGTTCGGTGAGTGAACACAGGCTCGCTCTGCCATGCGATGTCGTTGAGAATCCCCCTCTTCAGTGCCCCCTGAACCCTTCTCATCAGAATGGTTTGTGTGTAATTCACCCTGGTCTGCTCTGTGTCGCCACCTACAGGAATTTGTAAGGGAGAAGCTGATGGGGCTGATGCTCCTGCTGCCATTGCGCTCTTAAAGCATCGCATGATGTACTGTTGTAGACTCGCAGGCCACTCACTCGGAGTCGCGCCTGGCTTTTGAGACGACGAAGCGACGTCAGAGCCACTAGGCGCACCTGTTGTGCCTGCTGTGCCTGCATTTGTAATTGGCGCACCATGTGTTGGTGGGTACGGACTTGGCTGCCAGGGTGGTTGCCCGGGAGGAAAACTAGGTTGTGGAGGATACCCCGAGTAACCGGGATACCCTGAATACGCTGGGTATGGTTGAGTAGGCGCAACTCCAGGCGCAGGAGGTGCCACAGGTGCAGCCGCCCCTGGTGCTGGCTGCTGGTTGATGCCTGTCCCTGGAACAGACGACGCAGCAGGTGGAGGTTGAAATGCCGGTTGCTGGGGGCAATTTGGGTATTGTGGCTGCGACGCATAGGAGTTATACTGCCCATAGTACTGCTGATAGTACTGCTGATACTGCTGCTGATACTGCTGATACTGCTGGTAGTACTGCGCATACTGAGCCGCGTGTTGAGCATATTGTGCGCCCGGAGCTCCGGTTTCGTTCGCACCTCTAGCTGTGTTTCCTGCGTATCCTGTCATCCCCTGGGGTCCGGTGGGCGCGGGATAGCTCATACCAGGTGCGCCATAGGGCGGATAGCCGCCTGTGTGGTGGGGCTGCGGCCCAGCGCCCGCAGCGGGCGCATGTGAAGGGGGCCCTGAGAGAGCAGCCTGAGGATTGGAATTTGCAGGAGTCGTAGTCGGGTAGTATGGATTGTATGCCATAGTTTACTGTGCCAGACTGGATTCCTCAACGAGGATCTACCGTCTTCTGCATAAATCCAAGCTCACGCACTTCGCTGTGCCGTAATTTCAGATATTGCAACACTGTGAGATCTCGGTTTTCAAAACCAGTCCTGGGTGCCTTGGTGGTCCGCTTTGAGCGGGGATGAAGGCTCACACGAAGGAATCCTCGGTGCGAATCGCGAACCCGGAGCAGTACATCAAAGGAGTATGAACAGTAGATACGCTCTTGTTGAGGTAGGTCTGTATGAGCCGAGTCGGTGCTGATGAGATCTAAAATGAAAGCACAACACAAAAACACTGAGACAGGGCTGCCGAGATGAGTGGATATGTATATCGGGGGGAATTGGAGGTTAAGACTGCCTAAATACATGAGTATGCTTACAATTGAAACATGAAGCTCTAACGTAGTTGCATGGTTGTGTCGGGGCCAGCACTAACTGAGGGACACGTTTCTCACTCATCTTTCACCTGCCAGTTCGGCAAGAGTGCGGCTCCAAAGCCTTTGATAATTAATTGCTGCCGAATTCGTCGAATGGCCAGTGCGCATGCAAGGATCACTTTGACGATTTGAGGAACGGAATTCGACATAGAATGAGCACCATCACGGCCCTCACTGGAGGCGAGTGGGAGCGCAATTGAGGGTGCCTCTACAGCGCACGCTTTCGTGCGGAAATATCGAGTAACAACGAGGTCAAGAGGTTGAACGTGATTCCCAGTCTCCCGAGGAATCACAAATTGAACAATATTGTGTTGTTTGAGTAGATCTGAAACGCAGGACGAATAGTGAGCACAGTGATGATCTACCATCAAGTACGTCGTAACGCCCTCCTCGCAGGTAGGAATTATAACCCGACGAAGATACTCCTTGAAATGCCTCTGGGACGTCAAGCCGGGCGACTTCGTTGCGTACATCATAGACTTGCACTCCACAGAGAGAGGCACAACCTCGAAGGGCTTCAGATTCTGATTAAGCTTGGCTTCATAGCTCAGCTGAGCTTGTTTGATTTGCTCCTGGCTCACTCGTCGGAAGGCGAGGCGTTGCTTGATCTCATCAAGCTTAGCCTGCACCATACGCTTCATGTTGGCACCGCACCGCAGGATTTGACCGACAATGGAGTGGTTGACGTATCCAGACTGGACTCGTGCCGTTGCCTTTTGGACCTGGTGTTCATTGTCACTCAGCTTAGCCTCAAGCTCAGCAACTTGTTGTGCAAGATCCGACAGGGCCTCGTCAATGGGCTTACCATTCAGGAATGCAACACCGCGGCTACGCTCGCGTTCGGCGTCAAAGTGCTGTTTGCGTGCGGTTTGAAGCTCAACCTGGAGTGTTTCGCTCTGCTGTAGGTAGCCCTCAAGCTCTGTCTGAGCAGTTCGGTCCGACTTGACCTGGTCCATCTGCATGAGGGCCTCAACAATTTCAGCGGCGGGTCCCTCGAGCAACTTCTCCTCAATCGGGTTGGAACCGAAAACTTCCTGCTGCCGTAGATGATAGACAAGATGACCTTTAACGAGGGCGAGCAAATCCGGAGGAAGGGAGCCACGTCGCTGTTGCGCCGAGTTGTCCTCAGCGTGTTGGAGAGCGAGGCTGGACATTGCAGTCAATGCTGGCAACGTTCCCATGCTCGAGTCCGGTGCGAGCTCGCTTTTGACATGTCCAAGAGGTGCTAAGACGGAAGTACGTGAGCGCACACTTGCCGAGGAAGCAGCCGCAGCCGCAGCCGCAGCCGCAGCCTGAGCCCCGCTGAGAGCCTCGTTAGCAGCCGCAGCAGCAGCTGCCGCGGCCGCAGCGGCATCGACATCTGAAATCTTGACTCGCACTCGAGAAGGTTGGTTACTCGCTGGTAGTCCAAGTGGGACTTTCTGTCCAAGCATGCTGGGATCGTACTTTCGCTCGAGTACATCGCTCGCGGACGTGTCCGCAAATGACGCATCGTATTGACTGATCAGCTTATCCACATCTTGTTGCTGAATCTTGCTTTCCATTTCGTGATCCGCAATGTAGGGTGGAAGCATTGTACCATCGTCACAAGCCGTCAGAACAACAGGAAAGAAGCGAGTCCCCATCGTCTTAGAGTCGTCTGAAGCATCGCCCTCATCATTTGATCCCCTACGACTCTCTCCACTCTCGTCCTCACTCGTGCTGTGATGGTCCCCTCCATCATTCATACTCGAGCTCGAGTCTGAGCTTGAGCCGGAGTTATTGCGACTATTGCCACTGCTGCCGGTACTGCCAACGCCGTTGTTGCGGCCGCCGCTGCTTCCATCACTATTACTGCCACTGCTAGCGCTGCCTGAGGAGTCGTGGCGTGGAATGATGTTGGGAGGAACAAAGGTTGGGCACTCGAGTGGCTTGAACTCGATCATATTGCCGTTCAGGGTCGCATTGAGCTGCTGGACAACGAGGAGGCGGTAACGTGGCGTATGTTGAATCGCTGAAAGTACATGGTAACGAAAGGCTTCAATCGAGTCCGAGCTCGACCCCTGGATTACTGTCGATTCCGCCTTCACGATCTCTGGCTGCGTTCGGATCTCGTGCTCATTCAGCATGTTCTTCACCGTGGCCATGGTGACCAGGTCATTGATAGCCGAGGTCTGGCTCTCGTCCTTGAGCACTTCGATCGCCTTCTGAATCACGACCGTGTGCTCGGCGTTTTGGAGCATTTCGAATTGGTGCATGACAAACATAATCGCCCTCGCAAAGCGGGTCTCGATAAAGCCATGGTCTTCGGCATACTTGGTGATGTAGGGCTTGGCCAACTTAAACAGACTGCGTGCCTTGGTATTGTACTCGCGTCGCTGCGGCGTAGTTCGACGGTACTCACCCTCTTCAAAGACAATCTCTTCGTTTTTCACACGTTTGGCATACTGGGACACAGTGGACTTTGAGAGATTGAACTTGCGAATATACCCAGAGCGTTCTTCCTTCGTAAGGCGTGGACGCTCGTAAATATACGCGTAGATCACCGTATCCGATGGCTTATCCATCACGGGTGCGGTATCCAGAATCTGTCTGTTCCGACTCGTCTCGTTTGAGCGTGTGACTGGCATGGTGTCTGAGCTGCGAGCAGTGAAAACTCACCGGTTTCTCAATAAACTGGAGCCGATCCTTTGCAATCTGATGGAGATCTGCCTTGTGGCGTACCAGAACCCGTGCTTTTCCACCTCGCGATACCCCCAAAATCACCTCCAATATTTTCGCTCGAGGTAAGTGACAAAGGGCGGGCTGGCTGGCCGGGGAGGAGGGTGGCTGAGCGGGTTGCCAAACCTACTGTCAAAAAATTTTTACAGTAACTTTAACTCAATACCACGTGAACCACAATTTGGAACGCAAACTCAGAGCAAGATTCCAAACTTGCTACGGAGCGATTTAGCACGACATACAAGTGCATTCCTTGAGAAGACGGTCTGCCCCGTCTCTCCACATACCTCCGGCCCTAATAATCCGGTTTTCTCCCCAGCTGCTAACCGCACACCTCGACTTGACCACCGAAATCGCAGATGCTCTCAAATTCTGCTCCCGAACGCGTGGTGCGAGACGAGCTTGAGAGCTTCTACAGGAACGAGGGCGGCAGCAACGCCCTCCCCTTCGAGGTAAGTATATGCTGATGCTGGATTTGAGGTCTGTACCGAGCCAACTGGTGTGATTATGAGGAAACCTCACCCGAGAGGATGACTCAGAAGTAACGCATGGCTGCCAGCTTTGGTACCAACTCCATTGAGTGTGATCCACCCGTGCGTGGAAGCTTAGGCGCGTGCTCGACGACTCGCATTATGTCATGTATGTGTTTTATGAATGAGTTCTCTCTGATGCTCCTCTGTGCTGCTGCTCGTGCTCGCTATAGTGGGTTCTCCAATACCCGCACAACACCGTCATCCGACGCGACTGCAGGTACTTCTATGATAAACTGTTCGGACAAAGAGACGTTCAAAAGGGTGGCGAACTCGAGGCTGGTCTGTACTCGTACCAGCTATATGCTGAGCCTGTCGTTAAACGGGTCATTCAAGATCGAGTCTCGGCGTCGGTAATCGAGATTCCACGTAAGAACCTGGCCCCAGAGAACGAAGCATTGGGTATCTGCCCATTCGCCATGGGATTCGAGAGTTGCTTCAGTCGTACCCTAAATGCGTTGTTTTATGATGCACAGGCTGAGGCCGCCCGTCGAGGGGAGTCCGTGCACTTCGCAATTTCGATGACGGCACTGGCAGCTCCAACCAAGTTCGAGTGGATTGATGTCGTGCGCTATCGCGCTGGATGGAACAATCGGTACAGGCTGCGAGAGTGGCGTGATCCAAAAACAAGGGATGAAGATCGATATGACCATATGTTTACGGTTGCTACTGAATTCGACGATGAGCTTCGCTGGCTACTGCATCGCCCGGTGGTTGAGTTTAACCAGAGCACTACACAACCTCAATCAAAACCTGCACCCTGGGTCGATATGGCACTTCTCAGTGGGGACCAGGACGGATGCTTGCAAACCCTAGCGTCAATCATTGAACCACCCTTGGATGGAGCATCCAGCGCAGGATCTCCTGCAGACAGATACATGAACTTCACCTATCAGGCACTCCAGTCGCTTAAACTGCAACAATGGAATGTTGGCAAGTTGATCAATCTACCAGACTCGACGAAACCATGCGTTGATGATCCTGAAGCAGCCTTGCCAGCCTTTCCACCGGATTATCGTACCACGGACTTGCAAGGATTAAGGCAACGCTGGTATGCAGATGGGGGCAGTGACGTTGCACCCTCAAAGGCAATGGCTCTGGTTGAAGATTCGATTGTCAATCCACTCCCTCAACCACGGCGTCTGTCAGCCCGAACGGCGACCGCTGAGACAGCCTGTTTTCGTGAAGCAAAGGCCGAATCTAAGGCAGAACCTGACACATTAGGCGTCCCTGCAGAGACGGAGCACAAAATGCGCGTGGCGCCTGTCAGGACCACTCTTCGCCGTGAAGGATCCGTCAAACCGCCTACGGTGCGTGATAAAGCGGTCGAAACAGCGTCAAAGTCTCTTGCTCGTCAGCAGTTAGACGCGTGTACGGACTTTTTCAACGCCTGCAAGAAGGAGCTTTACAAGTCCAGCCGTTCTAACGAAACTAGTACTCCGAACACATCGCGCCAAGCAACGCTACAGCAGCCCTGTGCAGATCATGTCGCCGATGCATCACTCATGCTCTTGGCGCAGCGGGCGATTGTTCGCGCAGCGGAGGCACTGGAGCCTGACTTGGCAGGGGGAGGGGGGTACTCCGAAAATGGCATCTACCATTTACCCATTTTGGGTTTCTACACAGTGGAGGGTGCCGAGGCCGGAAAGCGTGTGGAATATCCTCCTCCCTGTGCGAATCAGGAAGAAAGCGAAGCCAGGGTATACCTGGAGCAAGCTGCAGCCTTTCAGGCTCAACTGGATGAATTTGTGGACCCATCCTGGGTACCGACCTCTCGCGTCCCAGAGATTCCGTCAGCAGAAAAGCTCGGGCTCGCAAAGTCGATTGTCAGCTCTGGACTGAACGATCCAGAAAATCGTCACAGGACACTCGTCGCACTTCACGCGGCATTAACAGAGGCCATCTGGATCACAAAGAACGGTGTTCCATACTGTCGGTACGCACAGGACGACTTCATCCCACTCTCCTGGCTGCCCATCCCCAACACCCCATCTTCCAAGTTCCCATCCACAAGTCCCAAGTTGAGCCAAGCCACATTAGGCAACCCATTGTTTGCGGCTTACTCGCGACTGTATCATTACATTGTTGGGCGCCAAGATCCCCATGATCGACTTCCTTTCCGGTTTTCCGTTGAGCTCACGTGGCAAACGGCGGGAGCTAGCCGAGCAACATCAGGATCATATCATTCAGCGATTGTTCATTTCATTTCTATGCCAACTGAGTTTGGAACATCTTCCTTTGGTCGCCTCGGTTACTCCGGATTGACTCGTTTCATCCACCCCGACTTATCGCTCATTAAAGCCGATCGTGAGCTGAGGCTATTCAGGCAATTTGCAAGCAAACTGCAGAAGCCATTGCCACTAAAAGCCGATAGGCCTAGATCGTACGCCAATGAAATCCTAGACCGTCCTCGACATCGATTGATCGACCAACCTGCGGTTCACATCTCAGACTCAGGATCTGAGACTTCAAGCGATCATTCGATGCGATCCCCCGGTTATGGCCTCCCCTCAGCACATGCGAGAACTGAAGCACTTAAGCTGCTAGCTTATCAGAATCACGTGCTTCGCGGGCTAGGAAGTTTATACACTCGAGCATTCGACGTTTTCGCATGGAAGTTATATACTCAGCTCCGACCTCAACCGACGGTGCGTCGCGGTGAGTCATGGAGTGACGAGGAATGTGCAGCATTTAAGGATCGATTATTTGCCTCGATTTCCTTGGAATCTACTCTATCTCGCCCACCTCTCATCCAGCTTACACCCGAAGTCGCCCAGATCCTCTCGCCGTTTCCAATACTCTCCCACCGTCCTCACGTACGTCCATCATTCAGAGTGAATTACCATGAGCGGTCCCCCAGTGGCAAGATCAGATCTTCAGCACGTCGAGACTTCGTCGATTTATTGTTTGAGCCAACTGCCCTGCGTGGATTCAAGTATACTCGAGCAGGCCTGGCACCCGATGATGCAACGGTCAGTTCCGCATCACAGAGCTCGTACCCACCCTACTTCGCCCCGCCTTATTTTCTCCGCCGCCGAGCGTTTTATGCACTAGCGGTGTCAGACTCTCCATGGCAAATATGTGATCAGCGTACCTTCCTCGATCTTGTAGACCCGATGAGTGTCATATTTGAACCGTTGCTGCGGTACCCCGATCGCCATACGGGCTGCTTAATCGTGCAAAGTAGTAACACACCCGCTGCTTGCTCTCCGGACCCTCCTGGAGAAACAGCTACCATTCTTTCCAGAATACGCGGGGCGCGATATAAGCTTATGAGCGACCTTGGTTATGGATTTGCAACCCTAAGCCAACCCTCGGTGGGCATGCTGCTCCGTCAGATGAACATCGCCTACGTGACGTTCCATACCGAGCTGCTGCGTGTTGTCTATTCGATCAGACTACCTCTTAGTGGACATACCGCAATCCCCGCGCATCTTGCCAGAGAAAGTACAGAATCCGGAGTGGGCCTCTCATCGTCGTCCACGAAGACTTCCATGGCTCAGGGCCTACTCCAATTAATGGAGAGCGCATCCTCTCAGAAAGCACAAGTAGACGTGGCTATGAGTACCCTTGGAAAACTCCTTCGTCTTGCCGATCAAACGATTCTCTTTATGGAAAGCCTAGCATTTTGGAAGGATTTATACGTACCCGGGGCCTGGTCGAATGCGTCAGATGCTGCCATGCTTGCTCACTCGTCTGTTTGGAAGAGCCACCAGGCTCGCGGTCGCTACGACCGCTTACGAGTCCCCTCGGGCAATGTCGGAACAGATATGGTAGTGCTCGGGTTTCCTATCACCTCCTCCGGGTTAAATCACGACCCAAAATATGATCTGTACACAGCTGATACCGTGCCTGATGGCTTTGATCTCAATGATGAGCTGCCAGAAGGACTGTCAGGAGATTTGGAGGAGCTTGCAGGAGCAGAGCGTCTCCCAACAGATCGGGATCTTGGTGCCCAGATGCGGTTTGTGCTCCCTGATACTGTCCGTTCTACTCCTGATACGTGGTTCTGGTGTCTGTTTGATAAGAATATGCAACGAATGTATGATCAAACTATTCAAGAAGCCGCGGAAAATGTGCCGACTTTCAGTGGACCCCCAGAACTATCCGACTTCAACGTTCCTTGTTTCCGCCCTGTGTTCATCGAAGGTCAGGCGGCTCCAGAAATGTACGCTGCTTATCCCGCTGCGACTAAAGTTCCTGAACCTAGCATCAAATCCCAAGTCGCACAGGCCATTCGCATCCGTTTGTGCTTAACTCGCACGTTCAACGAAATGGATCGTCTTGCGACGCTCGGATTTCCGATGGGGTATCGCCATCGACCCGTGTATCCATCACCTATCGCAGTGGCGGCTCCTCTGATCAGTACGCTGAGGCATATCCCAATATTGAATGCCCCGAAGTACCTGCCACGGCTGGCCGAGGCCTGGATGTTGCAGCGTGAGGCTTCGTTCCATCCACCATCACTCGCGTTAATTATCAAGGACGACTTGCCAGAATCCCTCATAGAGGGTCTCTGGCAGCTAATACGAACGCCTAAGAGTGGAAAAGTCAAGAAGGCTGTCTTCGGAAGGCAAGTCGTGGATGATCTTTTCCTCTTGCAAGACTATCAACTGCTCTTAAGGCGTATAAGGGACGAATGGGATGACCCCACGGTGACGCATCAACGCAAAGTGATATTGGACAACTATGGTGTGGAACCCGGGGGAAGGAACATGATCGAAATAGTGCAGCCTATGCTCTACTTGAGGCTGTTGACTCTGTATATCCTTACCAACTTAGAATATCCCCACTATGATCCTGCGCTGCTGGTCCGGCAAGTCGCCGATGTTGGCTTTGTCCGGATTCCACATCTGTGCTTGGTGACCACAGTCTTCAGCTTCGCGAAGGCGTATGCAGATCAAGCCAGAGCAATGGGCAGCCGTAGAATACCAACAATCGCTAGTATTGAAAGCCCTGAAAAAATCTTTACAATTTTGATAAGCCTTGCGAGGGAGCCATGTTCAGCCTCATGGGCTCGATTTATCAACGATATCCGCAAATTTGTCTCTCCAAAGACTCCCACTGTCGCGAAGACACATTGGTTGAAATCGCTCACAACAACTTCAGAGGATATCGCAGCGGCAAGTATGAGATCAAAGTATATGCATGAATTTCTCCCCACCGGCGATTGCGTTGCGATAGTCGGGCTCCCCCTTCGGAGGAAAGTGGCTCAATCACAACGGAAACGGGCTGTTTCTAGAGGGTCTTTCGAATTTGCTCCTCCGTCCATCCAACTGAGTGAAGCTCATGAGTTTGGAATGGCCGAAACAGAAGTGGAAGAAGAGTTGAAGATTTCGACCTCAACGCCCTCTTCTAGCCAAGGAAGTCAAGTCAGCGATGACAAATGGATCGACCGAATCTTTCAAATATGGGACAGCTTCGCCCATGCTACTTCGACCAAGCGCTGCACTCTCATGACATCCACGGTACCCGAAGGTAACCCTGCACTGCAGACTCAGAATTCTGGTTTCACTACGGTCTATGACATCATGGAACCTAAAGACTCTCTAGCATCCGCAGAGGTAGTCACCAACCCTGAAAAGTCGCCCGCCGAATTACTGGGCTCAGACGAAATTGAGAACATGCTGTGCCGAGCAAGTCTAGGTTCGAGCTATAGCACTGGCCGGAAGACCCAGTTGACTCGCTCCGATTTCTTACCATCAGCAACGACCATGGCCACTCCCGATCGAATCTTGGAAGGATTGGATGATCTTCAATATCAGTTGCTTACATCGGATGTGGACACCATGGATATGGGATTTGTACGAGTCGACTCCGGACCCGTGGGACGGAGCCGCGGTGGATCAGACGGCGAGAAGACCCACAGAGATCCTGTTGCAAAGCAAATGGCGTCAAGCGTGGCACAATTACATGATGATAATTGGCAACTAAAGCCTTGTGACAACTCTATGGACCCTACCCTCGTTTCTCATACCATGCGCAACGTCCAGCAATCTGATTGGGCCAATCTTGTGGCTGTCAAACTAGCGGCCATCGAAAACCAGATGTATCTTTAGGCGCCCTTGTGCGGAACTCAGATCATGTGTAATGCCCTATCAATCCATGTTACAACTAAATCCTGAATGTTACAATATAGCCACGTCTCCAAACCATACTGTTATATTCCACTGTTCTATAGTCTAATGGCAAAGGAAGCATACACTAACATTCTAGCCTTGTCTTCGATGAAGCACCCATGCCAATGCGGCTGCTGCAACGAGAACGACAGCGGCCGAGGCTACTCCTAGGTACATCTCACGTCTGGGAGATGGGGGTGGAGGAGGTGGAGGCTGCTCCGTGGGTTTGGATGCTCGAAACAACGCTAACCACCCTGCATCCCAAAGTGGTGGCACAACCTGACCCTCATCGGTGGAATTAGTTGAGTTTGGCTGTGATTTCGAGCGCCGAGACGTACCTTCATTCCTGATCGCAGCTCGGGATACTAATTGCGATTGGCCTGTTGCAGCGTCTGAGCTGCCTCCTAGGGAGTTCGCATCAGTGGATGGCTCTTCACCGCTTGATTTCGCTTCTTCATCGACCTCAGGATCATATACAAGGCCCGAATGGGCTTGGCGACGCAAGGTACTCCAATCTACATTTCCGGTAGTACTCCAGGATATGTCAGGCCGTCCAGTGGGACCCCACACAGCCTTGGCAAGCCTATGGTCATATGAAAGGCGCGTGATTGGTAACGGGTAATGCTTTACCAGAACGTTGACTCCATGACTCTCGTCATCAGGGGGAAAAGGGTCGTCATCTTCTAAGTCCTCTCGGAGCACAATGAAGAGATCATCAGGCGCGTGGCCAGTTGGAACTACAGGAACACTAAACCCAAAGCGCGAGGTCGGCAATGTGCTCGTTTTGGGTGGTTCTCTCTCTAAAAGTTGAATCGTATCATGGATCTCACTCCATAGCTCAGCGGGAGACCTAGCACCACTCCTACTATCGCTCGTTGATGGCTCGCTTTCAGCATTGGTTTGACTGGTTCTTCTCAATAGTCTTAACATCATGATAGTATTCTTGATTTGATGTAGCCATCTGTTGGGAGGGCTTGGCTGTCGTTGTTGCTCGTCAGTCGGGTGTGGATTGGATGTTGTGGTTGCCACTGTAGTAGTGAGCGCCGGTGAATGGCTCACGAGCTTATTCAAATCGAGTGCCGAGCCATAACGCAGTTCGGCAGGGTGGCTGCGATGCAATGCACTCTCTGGATCAGGGATCTGGTTACATGACAAAAATAACTTCGAGGGCGGATATGCATTCCAAAGCGCACGTGAAAAGAGAATAATTGGCCGCGCGTCAAGTCGGCTGGGGAGTTTCTGGAAGAAATGATATACCGCGACAGGATCTTCAGCGTTCAGCTGCATCACGTAGGGTTTCAGCTGGACAATGACACCCACACAAAAGTATATGCCCATGGCTGGGTGGGCTGCCAAGAGGAAATCAAAGATCCGGGAGATTGAGCTCATTGCGGAAATGTTATGTGAAAACCAAGTCAGGAGCCACGAAAGCGTGAAAACCGAACCAAGATGACATGACTGAAGCATCTCGTACAAGGCTGCATCCGCCTTATTCAAGAGTGGAAACACTAATTCCATGACCTTCATGATTCGTTCGAGAGTCGGACTAAGCGTGTCGCGAAGATGCTCGTGGGCGAGTTTGCGCAGAATACCGAATGCAAGCGCATCTTGATGTGATCCCAGAATCTTGAGTCGACCTTCATCCCGCTTATCGTCCTTGCTCATGTCGAATAGATTCTCAGTCGTGCCCTGCTGCTGTGCAGTATTATCTGGAGTCGCTGAAGCCGAGGAAATGGAAGTACCCGTTGAGAGCTCTGCGGATGGGTCAGATGCGTGCCCGGAGTCAAGCTTGGGTTCGGGACTGGTTTCGGGACTTGTTGCTGTCTCGGAACTCGCTGAGGTCGAAGTCGCACTCTCTGGTTGGTTTGATTCGGAAGGTGAAGACGCACCTTCGATTTCATCGGGTGTACTGTAGCCCTTCTCTAGGTCTTCCTTGGCCGCAGCCTCACAGGCCTCATCAAGATCTGGGTCGCATACAAGCAGCACAATGGACGCAACATCATGGAAGCCTTGCACGTAGTGCAGTTTGTGAGCGTCGATCGAGAAAAGGGCATGAATTAGTCTCGCGAGCTCAACACGAAGTCGGAGCCTATGCCGCTTAGACAGACGCTTGATGACGTCGATCTGAAACAGCGAGCGAACGATATCCTTGTTAACCTGGTCGTAGTGTGGGTGATCCAATGAGATGTTCTCTACACCGAAGGAAGAAGTGACGAACGGACTTCGGATTGAGCATGCTGACATATCAAGGAGGGGACGGTTGACTTAGAGATTGGGTGCCAGTCATGGAAGAGACATCTATCAATCACAAACACGTGGTAAAATCAACGGACCTGCAAAATAGGGATTGATCTCGTCTTCGCGAATGCCCAGCAGGGCTGGCCAAATCTAGACGCGTGGAGGTAAACCAGCTCAATCATCGTGAGTGATGGTAGACTTAGCATGAGAGCTCAAACCACAACGCAAAGCATCAGGCCCCATTGCGCAACGTGCATACATACCCGCCGACGGTAGTGGTTGTTGATGAAACCGAGGTGAGCCACAGCACGGAGAAGGTTGACGTCCACAGGATTCGAATTGAGTGCTCGATCCAGTATCTCCTTGAGCTCGTGGTCTTTTAGATCGTCGTATTTGTGGTGGTCCATGGTGGCTCTATGCGGCTATCCGGTCGTCTCGCCTATGGAAGCACCAGAATACCCTATTCCAGAACGCGTGTTATTGTTGCAAGCTTACCGGAGTTTTGGCCTGATCCGGCCAAAAAAACTGACACTAAACAATGATGCAGTTGTATAGCGCAGACGCGCAAGCAAATACCCAGGCCGTGACATCCGTCTGGTCAGGACGATACTGGAACCACTGTGCCTACTGTTACGCAGGCGTTGACAACACGGTTTCGTACAAAATCTCACGGTTTATGTACAACCAGCCTGAATGCAACCAGGCTGTAGGTCTTGTTGCTATATACATGCAATCACTCTATTATCCAACACTGCAACCGGTAGCGAGTGCTTGGGCTGGGTAACATCGATTTAAGCGCCAGATGAGCTGGAATCAACGAGCTGCTGCGCGTAGTCTTCGATGAGTTGCTCCACCAGCGAAAGATCCTCGGGACGCGGTGGAGCCGCCAGACGTTGCAAAGCATCCATTTGCTCACGGGTGACACCGCGTGCGTCTGGATACAGCATGAGGACAGTCATAATGGAGCCGGCAGGACTGTCGCGGTAAATCAGAACTGGGACCATCTTGCCGGCTGGAATCGAGGCCAGCGCACCGAGGAAGCTTTCTTGGTTTGTCACTTCCAGACCTGCAGCCTGGATTATCAAGTCGTTCACCATGAATCCAGCGCGCTGAGCCGCTGAGTCTGCGCGTACTTCCGTGACAAGTAAACCCTACAGAGGACGAAGAGGAGAGCAATGCGTTGGAGTGAGACATGAGATGTGAAAGCTGTAGAGATAGGCCGCAGCATGACCAAAAACGAGAGGGAAGGAAATCCCAACTTTCCCAATCAAACGTACCGCTAATCCGTGGGATGATGACTCAGCGTCGCAGGTTATAAAGCGCAAGCCCACAGCAGGTGCAAGAGATGAGAGGCTACAGGTGGTGACAAGCGTGATGAGGCGACGTGCGATTCCAACCATAAGAAAGGTTAGATCAAGCGAATGAAATACATGGCGGAGCAAGCAGAACCAAACATTGGGCTAAACGTACCATTTACTCGCGGCCCGAGAAATAAATGATGATTCCTCAACACAGCTTAATAAACTCATAGTAAACTTTGCTGTCTGCTGCTGAACAGTCTGAAGTGCGGTTGAGCCTGCGCCTGCACCGCCGGTTGCTAAATCTTGTTGTTGTGCTGATGCATGAATGTTTGCCGTCACAAGCAACTTCTTTAAATGCACGATTTCTCGCTCCAACTCCGCAATCTTCGTTTCGCGCTCCATGATGCTTGAGGCCATAGTTTCTTGAACTTGTGACAGTTCTATCTCGAGATTGGAGATTTTGAACTGAAGCGCTTGTTTGGTTTCGTCCAACTCTCTCGCCGGTACTGCTTCGTCGTCCGAGTGGTCAGCCTCATGAGACTTCTGCGTTGATTGTTTGTGAAGGAGCTCATCGTAATCCGATCTTAGCTTTGCCAGTTGCCTTTCCAAATTGTCGGCATGCGCCTCCGACTTCGCCAGCTCAATTCGCATCGACTCCACCTCGCTCAACTTGGCCTTGGCTTCAACCAAATGTTGTTTGAGTGTGGAGACAAGATGGGTGATGGAAAGTGTGGGGATTGTGTGACTGTCGAACAGGGATGGCTTTGATGGCAAAATTGACGACGCGTCCACTGCACTCGGGTCGCTCGTTTGTTGCGCGTTGGCCATAATCTTGTCCAAAATGGCCTGGACGCTCGCAGCCTCGTTTTGTCTTGCCTCCAAATCTTTGCTCAATTGATCTCGCTCTTTTTCCAAATCCGTCACAGTTTGTTGCAGGCGATCACGAGCGAGCCGAAGCTTGCTCTCGGCGCCCTTCCAGTGCTCTAGATCCAGCTGTAGCTCACGAATCATCGACTTGGCATCAAACAACTCCTTGTTGACAAGTTGCCACTCTTTGTGAATTTTCGTCCACAAGGCCGTGTCCACCTTGACCGTCCCCTCAGCCTGTTTCTCATCATCAAGATCTTCCTTTGACTCCAGCTCAGGGTCCACAACCTCGTGGTTTGCCTCACTAGAAGATGCCACGGATGCGGTATCTGAGGTGGGAACAGGCACTTGTTCGGCAGCCGGTTGACTGACGCTTGGACGAGCAGGCTTCTGAGGCCTTGGAACGGAGACCGTAGATTTACCAGTGACACTAGCTCGCTGTGATTTCAGGCGGGTTGGAATGGTACTTCTCTGTCGTTGAGCCTTCGTCTTGTCCTGCGTGTCCGTTGTGTCCACGGAAGCCTCGCTCTCCAAAGACGCAGAATGTGATCGTGAGACGATTTCAGGAGTAGCAGCGGCGCTTCGCAAGAGTTCGGACAGACGGAGCTGTTGCTCTTGAAGCAGCCGCTGGCGAAGTTCATCAGCCTCATCCTGTGCTGCTCTCAGTCGTCGCTCAGCCTCCGCTAATTGCAGCTGCAGTGTGTCCACTTCCTTTTGAGCAAGTAAGAAACGGGAATGTGCTGCCTCTCGGTCAAGCCTTGTCGCAGAATCAGCTGCTACCGCAGCCTTCAAACTTCGAACTTGTGAGTCTAGGTGTGAAATTGTGATATCGCAATTTCTGTGCTGAGACTCAGCCTTTGCGAGCTTCTCCGAGAGCATAGCGTTCTCGTCCTTCAACATATTGATTTGACTGTTGAGGTTATTGATCGTATCTTGCAGCTGGCCGTGCTTGGAGTGTGCGGCCTTCATGGCAATCGCAACATCAGACTGCTGGAGGAGGATATCCGCAGCGGGATCGTGTGCGCTAGCCAATTTCTCACGGTTCTTCGTCGTGCTGCTCTCAAGAGACTGTGGACTGGCTTGTACAGGTGGCATGTCGCCATCACCCGGTACTGTCCCATCTACCTTTGAACCAGAGATCTCATCCTGTTGCTCTCCGAGCGCCTCCATGTCCTCGTCCTCTTGCAGAGGGATTGCTTCACCACCTCCCTGGGTGTCGGTAAGCAGTTTAGCGAGTCGTCTGCGAGTGGCTTTGAGTTGGTTTTGCACATCCATTAGCTTCATGTTCTTTTCATCCAGCAACTTCTGGATACCGGCGCGCTGTTCTTCGGCGATTCGCTTGGCGGAAGCGAATTCATCTAGTTGAATTCTCAGCTCGCGGGCTCGCTTCGCTGCAGTCAGCGCGTTCTCAAGTTGCTGTTGCTCGAATGCCAAGCGTTCTTCCAAATCCTTCACCTTTGTTTCGAGCTCATCTGCACGAGCACGCAATGAGTCGCTCTGAGCTTGAGCTGCCTCCAAAGCTTCGACTCGCTCCTGCTCCTGCTCGAGCAGGCGGTTGATCCGCGCTTCAGCTTCTGCTCCAGCGGCACGCAGAACCTCTCGCTCGTTCTCAAGATTGGATACGATTGCCTTCAAGGCGTCGATTTCTTGGTCCTTCTCTCGCAGGCCTTCCTCCAGCTTCCGCTCTGCAGCCTCGGCCTTGGCAACAGCCTTCTTAGCGATCGTCAGACTTTGCATTTGACGCTCTTGCACGATATTGAGCTGTTCGCGTGTCGTTTCTAACTCTGAATTAAGGCGCGAAATGGTTTGTTCGTTCTTCGCATCCTTCTCAACGAACACTTCGAGTTGAGCCACGCGTTGAGTGAGCAGGTCCTTGACATCATTCAATTCGTTTTCGAGCTGGCTTAGCCTGTCATTCAGAGCATGCTTCTCTGTGAGTGCCACATCGAGTTCATTTTCTGTGTGATGCAGGTCGTGAGTTAATTCATTGATGGATCGGCGGGCGACGTCAAGCTCTTCCTCCTTCCTACGCATCGAAGTTGCACATTGCTCGTGTTCCTCCTTAAGGGCACTAAGTTCTTCGTTTACAGCGGCTAACACGCGCTCTGCTTGAGCACGCTCCTTCTGCATGTTGTCTTCGAGGACCTTCTTCTCGGCTTCTAGGAATCGCATCATTTTCTCGTTTTGCTGCGACTCCTTCGTAAGTTCGTCGTGTTTCTTTTGCAGGGCATTTCGCTCGCGAATGTACAATTGCAGTTGAGCATTCAGCTTCTTGATAATATCTGCGGTCTGCTCTTCGAGCGTGGTCTTTTCTTGCTTAGTGATATCGACCAACGCCTTGAACTGACGTGCCTCGTTGGAGGCTGCCTCCAGATCTGATTTAGCTTGAGCGAGCTGCGCTGCTGCTTGTTTCAACTCATGCTGCACGCGCTCCAGTTCAGCTCTTTGGGATGCTTCGATTTGAGTCAGCCGTGTGAGTTTCTCACGTTCGGCTCGAAGTTGCGACTCAAACTGGGCCTTGTCCTCTGAGGCCGTCGTGAGCCGAATCTGCTCAGCAGACAGCTGCTTCTTCAAGTCGTCTGCGTGCTTACTCGCCGTTTCGGCTGTCACCGCTGCCTGTCGAGAGCGTTCTTCAACCTGTGTCAAGAGCTGTCGCAGCCTATGGACTTCCTGCATTTCTGCGTTTCGTTCAGCAGTAAGTCTTGCATTCTGATTTTGGAGTGCTTTAAGTCGCGCTTCTTGGCTCTGTGCCACCGCGCTTAATGCATTCAGCTCAGCAGTCCTGGCATCCAGGAGCGCACGCGCTTCACTAAGGGCAAACTTGGACGAAGCCAAATCGGTGCGTAGCGCGTCTTGAATGGCCTGTGCTTCGGCTTGGCGCATTTTGCTGGCCTCAACCTCCGCAGTCGCACCCTGCAGTTCATCACGGAGGGCATAAAATTCTTCGTCGCTATGCAATCGTCCAGCTCTCCTCAGCACGTCCAATTCAAGTTGTAATTGGGCATTGTGCTCTTCCACCATTCGCAGCTGAAATACTGTTTTCCTCAGAAGTTCATTCTCTTTCAGCAAGCGTAGCATTCCGCTCTGAGAACATCCCCTAGCGCTGGCCCCCGAGACTGTGACGACGCTCGGATCAGCTGGAGGTGCGAGAACTCCTGATGCTTCGAGCTCAACAATGCCAGCCACATTCGCTTGAGGTGGTGGTGGGAAGACCCCGGACCGGACCTGGTGCTGTTGCACAATAGCAGTTGCGATCGTGCCGACTGGTGCAGGGCGAACTCGCGGACTGGAAGAGCCATCTGATGGTTCCGTAGCAATTGTCGGACTCGGAGTTGGGCTTGGAGCTGACAGAAGAGCTGATTGACTGGATACACGTTCCAAACGCTTGACACCTTCCAGAAGTCTCGAGTTTGCATTCTTCCAACGCTCAGCTGCCAGCATCACTTCGGCGTCACGGTCACCTTTAGGTAGAGGCCCGCCGAAGGGTTCCAACAGAAGAGCAGTCGCCAGATCCGCAGGGAGCATCTTGAGCTTGGCGGCAATGGCCTCACAGTCGACAATTCGTCGTGCGCGTCGCGCTGCTCCAGCCGTAACTCCAGCTAAATTTAGTAGCTCGTGAGTTTTCATCAAGGAGGCTTCCTCACCAACGTCTGGGACAAAGTTCTCACTTCGCTCGATCAGCGGTGCTTTCACAGGCAAATGGGCCCGCAAAGGATCGGACTGCTCAAGCCCGTGCTTAGTCTTGATTGCAGCGTGCCTTCGCTCGGCTGCTTCATTCGTTCGTACAAGCTTGTAATTCGGTCGCTGAGTCTGCGCTGATGTGTTGATCAGGGAGGATGCGATCAGCGCTTGATTGGTAGTTGAGCTGGGGTGTGCCTCAATGGTCGAGGGATCTTCGCTTCTAGCCTCCATCAGCGCTCGTTCTTGATCAGTTACGACTGACTCGCTGCCCTTGGGATCAACCTCATCAGCCTGCGTCTGACCGTCATCGCGAATGACAAGCAACGGTCCTTCGCCGTCGACTGGTGAGAGCTGACCACCGTCTGAGGGATCCTGAGATGTGGCTGGAGATAATCCATCACTATGTACACCACCCACTTGACCCCGTCGCCGCTGCACTGATTCGAAAGAGTGGTGGATCGCTGACTCGGTTTTGCTAACGTGCTGTGCCATGGCATTCACAACACTCTGTACAGTTGTTGGCGGTGGGGCCGGAGCACTGCACTGGATTGGCACAGGATTATCTGTGCCAGCGGTAGCAGATGGCTGATGATGACTATCATTCCCCTGACTCGTCGTGTTCACAGCCAGAGATCGCCCTATTGCTAGTTGATGAAAGTTCGGAGTCGACGAGGAGGATGACATCGTTCGGTGCCCCGATATGCTGGGGTCAGGCTGAGGTGAGGCATTCGCCGCGGCCGAATGTGTCCCACGCGCGCTCAGGCTAAGGCTTGATGTCGAGCTGGACTGGACACTCGTCTTTGTCACAGCAACTGCCACAGGAACTCGCACACCGGTATTTCCGCTCGCACTTAGCTTCGACAGCCTTCCTGTAAGGTCAAACGTCGACATGGAGATCGGCAGCCGGCCCGTCTTCAGTCCTGAGGCTGCTGGGCCGCTGCCAGGGCTCATGCCTGCACCTGCGCCTACCCGGCTCTCATTGCCACCCAACCCTGCTGGTGTTGTCGACCCTACCAGCCTGCTGGTTGACTGGGTTGCGCCGAGTTTCGTCGCACCAGGTATCCGTGGCAGAGTCAGGAGCTCGGGCTCGCTGTGCTGAGTCGGGAGCGAGGGGATTTGGGCGGGTGGCTCGGTGGGGGCGCCGTGTAGGTCGTCCTCAAAGCCGGCGCCTGTTGAGGCCATGAATGTGTAAGGTAAATCTCACTCAGTAGTGAGTTTCCGGGTCTAATTCTCACTCAATAGTCTAGTCCAACTGGGGTCTATCGAATGAAACTATCAGTTTACAAGCGCACTCACGTGCGCCCAAGATCACGAGTACCTACTATTGAAGTCTTGTCGGTTTCTGAACGCTATCCGTCCTGGCCCAGATCCCGGTCTCCACCCACCACCAGAGGACAGTGTTTTAGCCTGATCCGGCTAAAATTGCGCAATTTGCTGCTCCAAAACCATTGTTTTGATTGCTGAATACTCGCGTCATGGCTGACATGCTGGTGTGATACCCCTCTGAACCCGTGTAGAATGTCGGTTACAATCGGAAACGACGACGTCGCCCGCGGCATCCTCGCCGCCACCACCGTAAAGGGCGGTTTCTCAATCGAGCAGGGTAATGAAACGCTATATAATGGCAAGTCTGTGACTGGTTTCGCAGATGTGTTTGAAAATGAGTACAATGCTGCAGGAGAGGCTCAAAGTGTGCTTTCCGGCGCCGTGAACCTCTCTGCTATCGAGAACCTCCTCAAAACCCGCAATTTGATCACCCCCAAGACGATGAAGGTTGGCGCTGCGGATGCATACCTCGCGGGTGCGATGTACACACATCTCGTCTCAGCTGGCCCCAAAGCCTGTGTTGAGTACCCCAGCTGCGTCCGTCTGTACAACTACGTCATGAACAGTCCCGTCTCGAGCACTGACAACACACCTATTCGTGAGGTGATCAATCGCAAGAACTTGGCTCCGGCCTTCAATGTGATCGAGCTCCCACCCGCTAAGCTGTTTAGCATCAAGTTCGATGCCATCATTGCTGCAGAGAAGAAGCCTGTCGCTTCCCCTGGTGGTGCTGCACCCGCGGCCGCTGGCAACGAGAAGAAGCAGGCTGAGCAGCCTCAGGCTGAGAAGAAGCAGCAGGCCGAGAAGCCAAAGGCCGAGAAACCCGCTGCTGCCGCTGCTGCCGCTGCTGCAGGCGGTGATGACGAGGACGGTGCTGTTGGCAATGACATTGGCCGCATGAAGACCGTCGTTGCCAAGGTTGTCGAAGTCGCCAACCATCCAACTGAAGCCAAGCTGCTGGTTCTCCAGCTCGACATCGGTGCTGAGAAGCCCATTCAGATTGTTGCAGGTATTGCTGAGTTCGTTCCCAAGGAGTCGCTCCAAAACGCAACCATTGCTGTCATCACCAACCTCAAGCCTGGTGAAGTCAAGGGTGTCAACTCCGTTGGTCGCTGCATCGTTGCCACCTCCGCTGACGGTTCTGTCAAGGAGTTGATCCGACCTGCTGATTCTTGCCCAGCAGGTGAGGTCATTGCTTACCGTGGTGTCACTCAGCAGTTCGATGCACAGGTCGCTCCCAAGCGCTTCCACAAGATTCTCAAGAGCTTCTGCACCAACGAAAACGGTGAGGTTCAGTGCCAGGGTGCTGTCTTCGAGACTTCTGCAGGTGTTCTCAAGTCCTCTGTAAAGAATGGTACTGTTGCTTAAGAATCTGAGGTTGAATTCTCTGATTGTAGCAGTCGTCTCATACCAGAATCAATAAAAGTGGCTATACTCAAGTGTCTTAGAGCTAGCGTCGTATTGCACGGCTGTTGTCACCCCCCACGAGACGGGGAATCGTAAGATTCAATGCAGAGCGAAGGCCTGAAATCATAGAAAGAATTGTATTCACACCGAATGGTGCTTAGAATGAAAAGCATGGAGTGGATGCGGACAAGACCAACTGGAGGGCGTGGCCATTGTCTACACTAATGACTGAATTACTTTCAGACTCGAGACAACGCCCCACTCTTGGCAACGCATGTTGTCTGGGCATCCCGGTTCGTTGTACATTCATACGATCACAGCCCTGGTTAGTTGGACTGTTCCTGCTTGGCCTGAATGCGCTTCAGGGATGCTTCTGCGTAGTACTTTACATCTCGGTCTGCATCTGTCGCAAGCAGGGTGAGAGATGGTACGGCCAACCTCTTGACGGAATCAGCGTCCAAGAGGTCTGCAAGTCGATCAAGGGCACGTGCGACATTCAGACGAACGTTAGGCACGGTATCGTGGATCAAGGTCAGCACGATAGGCATCAAGCGGTTGAGCGCAACTTCAGGTCCCAGAAGTGGAGCCAGATCCATGATTGCAAGCAGACAAATTAAGCGATATACGTATGTGCGACGAGTGGAGATATGCAACAATCGGGGCACCAAATGAGTCTCGGCCCACGCAGCGCCAAAGGTCTGCGCTAGGCGGGCGAAGTTGAGTGTTGCCTCTTCACGAACCTCAGCGACTGGATCGTTGACCCAGGACATACACAGCTCACTCAATCTACCCTCATAGAAGTTAGCACCGAGCTGTTGGGCCAGTCGAGGAACTAGCCGGACGACCGCACGACGAATGCGCCATTGCTTGTCACGCGACAAGTCCACAATCGCTGGGATAAGGGATTGGGATAGGACCTCAAGGTCCACAACGGAGCGCACAGACTCAAGATGAGCCAAGAGATTGAGACGAACATCGGGGTTTGCATCACGCAATAGACGAAGAATCTGTGGTAGAATGCGTTCCTGCGCGTCTTGGCGTGGCAGGACTGTTGTCAGCTCCATGATCGTGTTTGCAGTGGCAACACGAACAAAGTCGTTCGCGTCGTCCACGAGTCGAGGCAACAGGGGCACGAGTCTTGCACTAACAAGCTCTCGTCCCGCCAGTCGCGCCACATCACCCAGGCGCCCTGCGGCGGCGGCTCTTACCTCGGGCTCAGCATCCTGCAGCAGTTGCGCATACATGGCAACAAAGCTGGTGTCTGTGTTCGAAGTTGCAACGTCGGTGGGGAGAGCTGCCATCAATTGTCCAAAACGCGAGGCGACGACGTATCGAACTCGCCAGCCTCCATCTGAAGCCAGCGACATCGCTGCGGGGATGACGTGAACGAGCTGCTCTGGTCCATTGCAGGCTCGAAGAAGCGAGCAGATTGCGGGAACCGCAAGCAATCGTACAGAATCCTGCTCATCGACTGCCAATTGTCGGACAGGTGGAAGTAAGTCACGGAAGGCAATCGCCGCTCCGGCCTCGTTCACCCGCAATTCTGATGCGCGTGCCTTGAGAATGTCGAAGTCAGTCTTGTTTGCTAAGCTGCCCTGCAACGCATCTAGGCTGTTAACAGAATCTGATTTGAAGTCGATGGAGACATCTCCAGGCGCCTGGGTGACCCATGAGGGCAGATCAAGCAGCTTCTCGATGAGGGAATCAAGCGCGCCAGCCACAGCTCGTCGAACCATAGGCGTGTCGTCGCTTGCAAGCTGGGTTAAAATAGCTCGAATCTCCGATGCATTGGCGTTGTTAACTCGCTGGTGGATGGTAGGAGCCAGTGCTGCGGCGCAGATACGTGAAGTGTACCATTCGGAGCAAGCAAGCTGTTTCAACAGCGTCATGGCTGCTCGTTCTGCCCGAGCGCGCTCACGAAGAGCGGCATCCGTAGGTGCAGGATGCGCTGCGGATGCAGTGCCTGAAGCAGCAGCAGGCTCCTCTGGGTGCGACGTTGTGCTTTGTACAGATCGACTACCATCCGGATTGGGGTGTGGCAGTGGTAGCATCAGGGAAAGGATCTTGTTTGCTGAGGCAATTGCTTCTTTGCGTACAGTGGCCTCTTCCGAAGCCATAATATTTTCCAAGGGGTCAAGGAGGACGTGCAGGTACTTGCGTCCCCCGACACAAGGCGCAAGGTTACCAATCTCCCGTGCAATAACTTCCATTACATCATCGTCGTCATCTGCAAACTCAGAGACGTAAGGGATCAATTCGTTCCTTGTGCGTTGGGGTCCGAGTGCAACTGCAATCAATTGTAAGTTCCTAAAGCTTGCGATGCGAGCGTGTGGATCCACGCTGCGCATATCATCAATCAGAATCGCAATGGCCTGGACATCTGGATTAAGGTTCTCCAGCGCCGCCATTTGGCGCTCCAGTTCCATAGCCTGCTGCATGGTATCGATCTAGTTTATCTACCAATGTATCTGCGTGGCCTAGTTCCACAAACCAGTAGCGGGGGGTGGGAGGGTGTGCTTTCGATTCGTACTCGCAGCCCGCGCCTCTCTTGTCCCCTGCTGGTGTATAAGTTTGAATCGTGTTCTGCCACGCGGTGATCTCGTCCGATGTCGTCCGATCTCGCCTAGTCAGATCGGTCAGACTCGGGAGGGTGGAGTGCTTGCTGACTCAGCGCAGTGCCGTGCAGTGATGTGCAGTTCGGTGCGTGCGGCAGAGATACACTCGCAAGCTCTGTGAGTGGAAATGCAAATGAGGGATTGAAATTGAGGGCATGCGGATGAGACTGGGGATATCAGACGCGATATAACACGAGAGGAGCGCTTAATGCAGTCAAACAGGCCAGATCCTCGCACATGTACTCCCCGACCCTGCATCCAGCACCGCAACATAAGTCCACCGCGACATGACTTCTAACGGCAGGGAGATTGTCTCGCTTCCCGACACATGCGGGGGGGTATATCAAGATGGAACACAGCAAATAGAGAGAAAACAAGTGGCTCAATGCGATCATCCCCCATTTGGGGCACCGCAGCCACGTGCCGCCCCGCGATCGAGTGCAAAAGCGCCCGGAGTGTCAAGGATTCGAACGAGGCAGAGGTGTTCTCGGTGGTTTTTCGGCTGGGACAGAGGGGCTGTGCGGGACCTATGAGGCGCGTTGGGTGTAAAACAACACACATCATTTATCCATACCCACGATGGTGGCCAAAATCTGCATATACACCGCCATCTGGCGCTTTTTCCACTCTAATTTTCAAGTCCAATTTGAGTATTCCGCCACCCCAAGTTCTGGAAACCGACAGCATGTGCCCGGGGAAGTGGTCACAAAATCGTCTGGGACTGGCTTTCCGGGTGTGTATCGGCAGGAGTGCAAGTGCATTTACCCATTTAGAATTGCTGCCATATATGCCAGTCCATCAGAGAAGTGAGGACAAATTTTCCGCCCCAAATACCATAGTTTGGCCTTCGTTGTACATGCCTCTTTTACGAGCTCCTCGGAACTTGGTTTGACCCAAACACTGTGGTCGATTTTCATTTGAACAGCCGATAGGCGAGGACATCAAATGTTGAATGCCTCGCGAATGTGCGAGCAACGCAATCCGTTATTTGTCACCCGCGGTTCAGCACAGGAAGCAGGATTTGACCAACCGCACAGCTTCAACGAGGAGGAAATCCGATACGTTGGTTTCGGCTGTAGCTCGTGACTTCACTCTTCGACTAGGGAGATGCAGGGCAGGATACGCGGACCTACGCTTGAGATGAGTTACAGAGCTTTGTTTGATGCGACAGCCCCGCTCGCCAATGCACCCTAGCTCAACCACGGCCACAGCATTGACGCCCCTGAAGTGTGCATCAGACCACCGCCTTCCATAGTCCTGACCTCGAATCTGTCACTGACAACAGATCAGAACGTCATTTCGACACTCAGGCTTGACTTTGTACTGGTATTCGCCTACGACTGTGCGAATCTTAGCGTCTGCAGAATGAAGCTGATGTCGACAATGAATACTTTTCATGGCCAGTGTCATGATCCTGGTCGAGCCTTCTCCCGCTGGTCCAGCCGCAGTTGTTGTCCTTCCTGTACAATCATCCGCGCTTGCCGTCTTTCTAGAAACCCCCTGCATCGCATGCAAGCGCGCTGGAACCCAGCCTGGGTCGGTGATTGGTGACATGGCGAAATTCGAAAATAATCGTGATACCATCCACCCACTCCGGGAAGGCGAGACCAGGCACGACCAGCTCGACCAGGGGGTGCTGGAATACAAAATGTAACAAGTTGGAATCTCAGTGAGGCAAGAGGATGTGAATATTGAGTAAAAAGCATACATAGAGTGAATATATCCGAATATTTCGAGTGGAATGAACTTGACCAGAACTTGTAGATTTCTATTTAAACACACATTTTATACCACACTCATGTATCATATTGATCAACATACCCATCTCTTGAAGATTCGACAAGTTTCATCCCAAGTATAAGCACCATGTCTACCGATACTAGCGCCCTGAATGCCTATGGTTACGCCACCTTTGGCCCCACGGAGAAGTTCCAACCCTACGAGTTCAAGCGCCGCGCACCCGGCCCCAACGATGTCTTGATCGAGATCAAGTACGCCGGTATCTGCCATTCGGACATTCACACTGCACGTAATGAGTGGCGCGGCACCACCTACCCTTGCATTCCCGGTCATGAGATCGCAGGTGTGGTCAAGGCCGTGGGCTCTAACGTTACCAAGTTCCAGGTCGGTCAGCACGTGGGTGTTGGCTGCCTTGTTAACTCCTGTCGCGATTGCTCTGAGTGCAAGGACAACCTTGAACAGTTCTGCTTGAATGGTTCTGAGGGTACTTACAACTCTGTAGACTCCGCACACCTCAAGGCTACGGGTGAGAAGCGTATGACGTATGGTGGCTACTCCAACATCATTGTCGTCGACCAGGATTTCGTCCTTCGCATCCCCGACAGCATTCCTCTCCCAGAGGCTGCACCCTTGCTCTGTGCTGGTATCACGCTCTACTCCCCTCTTGCTCACTGGAAGTGCGGACCTGGCAAGCGTGTTGCCATCGTGGGTTGCGGCGGCCTCGGCCACATGGGTATCCAGATTGCTGCCAAGATGGGTGCTCACGTCGTTGCGCTCTCTCAGACTCTGAACAAGATCGATGACATGAAGCGCTTTGGTGCAGCTGAGGCTTTTGCTTCTTCGGACCCTACCACCTTCGAGAAGCTCAAGGGCACCTTCGACTTGATTGTCAATACCGTCTCCGCTAACATTGGCTATGATCAGTACATCAACCTGTTGAAGCGTGATGGCACCATGGTGCTCGTCGGTGCTCCCGAGAACCCCACTCCTATCGCTTCTTTCACTTTGATTGGTGGCCGTCGCTCTCTGGCCGGTTCCCTCATCGGTGGCATCAAGGAGACCCAGGAGATGCTTGACTTCTGCGCTCAACACGGTATCGCTGCTCAGATCGAGCTTATCAATGCAGACCAGATCAACGAGGCATACGAGCGAGTCCTTCGCTCGGATGTCAAGTACCGTTTCGTCATCGATGCTTCGACCTTTGTTCCCAAGGAGCAGTCCCAGGAGTAGGTCTGTCTGCTAGAAATCTGTGCAGATAGCACAATACACCTGTTGTACAACTGGTCTTTAAGTTACTTTTGCCCATGGATGGCACGCCAGACTACCTCCCGCCTGCTTCAACCCGGTTAAGCACTCTCATTGAGGTGTTGCTGTATTTATCATAATCCTCTCAAATGAATACAATACCGACTGTAGTGTAATGAAGATCACAATGTCTCTTCGTACTGTTCAAGTTAACCTATAGTTAGTTCAAGACGACTTCCTTCGCTCTCGCTTCTTCCTCTTCTGCTACTGCGACTGGCGATGCAGGCGCCGAGTTCGAAGTGACTTCCACCGACTCAGGACGGGTAGAAGGCACGTCAGGAAGCTGCTGGACTTGCGCCGCAAGGTCCTCCTCTCCGACCACAGGCTTAGGCTGCTGTTTAATCTCGTCCGCCACTGCAGGCAGCTTGGCTTTGGACTGTTGTTTTTGTTCTTCCTCTTTCTTCTTCATCTCAGCAAGCATTCGATCGACCTCTTCTTCCACAGAGGTGCTCTCCTCAGGAGTAAGGGACGCACCAAGGGTGTCGCTTAGTCGCTGCTGCATCGCGACACTCTCGGCTGTCTCCTGCATCAGTTCCTCAACGTCCTCGATGGACATTTCCTTTTGTAGCTGAGCGAGCGTGGCCTGACCGACTTTCATCGCTTGGAAGATCTGTTGGTTTAGTGCGGCAGTTTCAATCTGCGTGAGCATCGTTTCGATGTTGTACAGCTGGCCCTGGGCTTTCTCAGCGAGGGATTCCTGGAGTTTCTTCTTCTTCAGCACAAGCACGGCCTTCTTGCGCTGACCATTGTCAATAAGTTCGCGGGCGTACTGGGTTTCCCTCTGAATGATGTTTGTGAGGCCTTCTCGGTACTTGCGCAGCCTGTCCCGCATGCGCTTCAGCTCGAGCACGGCCTTGTCTTTCTCTGTGATCGCCTGCTCATTTGATTCCTTCTTGGACTTCCTGCCAGAGGAGAAGAGACCGCCCATGTTTGGATGCTGTGACGATGTCACGCGGGGCTAGACGGGCGATTGCGCTATGGCGTATGCTCTGGGGATCACCTGCGCGGTAAATCAACTTGACCTGCCCTGGTAAGGCGGCACAGCGCGTCGCACAGGGGGAACGCTGACACGCGTCACAAGTTGTTTTTCTCGGGTGCCAGTAGAGGGGGTGCCTCAGTGTCGTTGCGTCTAGCACTTTGTAGTTCAACTCCTCGTAGCGGGACAAACTGTTCGTGCTGATTGGTTTCGCCGCCTTCGCACTCACAGCCGCGGATCGAGTGACTAGACGAGGTTGATAGGGTGACAAGGGTTTCGGGGTCAAGAAGGGGCTCTATCCACCGAACTGGAGCAGACTGACCGCTGAGATTTTCTGTGCAGCACTTGCAGACGACATTGCATAAAGGGAGTGTATTTATTCAGGATCGGCGTGTATCCGCGTCTCATATCCTCGGTCAGGAGAAGTACACTAGTGAGAAAGTGGCTCGTGTTGGCATGGTGATTCGGCACGCGATGGGGTGAGTCGTGTTGGGTGGGCCTGTCTGGTGACCGCTGGCCAGTCTGTGCACAGTGCAGGGGTCGCCGTGGCTGAGGGTGTGTGTCGTGGTCGTGGGGTGAGGGGGGCGGGTCCCCGTGAGAGAGTGCCCAGTGAGTAGCAGTGATTCTATCCACCGGCGGATGGAATCACTCCAAAAGGTAGTTTCGCTCGAAAGTGTAACGCCGGGGGCGGGCGGCCGAGTGAAATTGTGCCAGCTGGCACAAAAGCGGCGGGGCTGTCACAGCGGTTTAACCGCCCAACCCAGGTTTAACCGGTTTAACCGTGGCCGAGCGGAAATTGGAAAAATGAAAGTGGAAATGAAGGAAAATATCTCGTAATTAGATGTGTTAAAAAGTGATGTATATGCAGATGGATGTGGTAAATAATATATGAAAATGATGTAAAACACAATGTTACATCGGTTTATATATTATTTATTCACAAACTATACCGTATATATCAACCTTTTATACACTTTATAACCTGGGAAAGATAGTTTCGAGTGAGCCCGAACCAGGCGCGTGCGCTCGGTTTCTCACGCGTTTCGCACCCGACCCGCCCCCAACCACGGGTGGTACCCCGCCAGGGACGCAGGTAAACTCGTCCGCCATGCCACTGTGAGTCTTTTTCAAGACCATGCCTCAGCGTGTGGAGCGAAACAAAGCAAATATATACGCTTGTTTCCACATATCGCGCTCTCGTGGGCTGGGCTGAAAAATCTCACTTGTGGGGGAATCCGGGCCAGGACGCTTGGACTTTTTTATTTCTCCCCCGACACCCACTCACTCTTGACTGATTGATTGATATATGTCTTATTGATTATTTCATACTATAGAACGATCTATAGCAATGTCTGACGAACCCCCAACCCTTGTTATCGACAACGGTTCCGGTATGTGCAAGGCCGGTATCTCCGGTGAGGACGCACCCAAGGCTGTCTTCCCCTCCATCGTTGGTCGCCCCAAGCCCGGCCAGCAGCAGGTCATGAACGGTATGGGCCAGAAGGAGTGCTACGTCGGTGCTGAGGCTCAGGCCAAGCGTGGTATCCTCACCCTCCGCTACCCCATTGAGCACGGTATCGTCACCAACTGGGATGATATGGAGAAGATCTGGCACCACACCTTCTACAACGCTCTCCGCATCTCCCCTCGCGAGTCGCGTGTTCTCCTCACTGAGGCTCCCCTCAACCCCAAGGCCAACCGTGAGAAGATGATCTCCATTATGTTCGAGGTCTTCCAGGTCCCTGCTACCTACGTTGCTATTCAGGCCGTTCTTTCCCTCTACGCTTCCGGCCGTACCACCGGTATCGTCTTCGACTCTGGTGATGGTGTCTCCCACACTGTCCCCATCTATGAGGGTTACGCTCTTCCTCACGCTATTCAGCGTCTCGATCTTGCTGGTCGTGATATCACTGACTACCTCTGCAAGATCCTTACTGAGGAGGGTTACTCTTTCACCTCCACTGCTGAGCGTGAAATCGTCCGTGACATCAAGGAGAAGCTCTGCTACGTCGCTGAGAACTTCGATCACGAGTTGAACATCTTCAACTCTGGTGTTGCTGACAACCGCAACAGGGAGTTGATGGACAAGCAGATCCGCCCTGAGCCCAAGGAGGAGCCCTTCCAGCTTCCCGATGGTTCCGTCATCAAGATCGGTTCTTCCCGCTTCCGTGCTCCTGAGATTCTCTTCAACCCCTCGGTCATCGGCAAGGACTTCGATGGTATCCACCAGGCTACCTACAACTCGATCACCAAGTGTGATATTGATATCCGCAAGGATCTGTACGAGAACGTTGTTCTCTCTGGTGGTACCACCATGTACCCCGGTCTCACTGACCGTATGCACCTCGAGCTCACTCGCCTTGCTCCTGCTGATGCTAAGATCAAGATGGTTGCTCCTGCTGAGCGCAAGTACTCCGTCTGGATCGGTGGTTCCATTCTCTCTTCCCTCCAGACCTTCGAGTCCATGTGGATCACCAAGCAGGAGTACGACGAGGCTGGTCCTTCCATTGTTCACCGCAAGTGCTTCTAAAGTGCTTGATCCTCGGTTGAAGACTGCGAGCAAGCAGCAGCAAGCAGCGGCGGCATTAGTACGAGATCATGCAAGAAGAGTAACAATATCATGTTGTTGATCAAACACTACCACGAAAGCCCAAAAAGCAAACATCTTAGAAGGCCCTAGTTAGTGTTGCGCATCGCCATCTCGTCGTCGTCGTTGGTAGTAGATTGATGAGTCGAAGAAGATATGTATCAAGTGCAATAAACACAACGCATGTTCAATTTTTGAGATGACACGAAAGACAATAATTTTTGACTGGTCTGGTGGCTGCTCTGGTGGCTGCTCCGCCTGGTTTGTATTTGGGCGGTTCGGTTGAATGCTCAGCGTGGTTCGTCACAGAATAGTGTCAAACCTGACCTGACCTGACCTTCGTGGCTATTGCTCAGCATAAATGGGTTCACAGTCCATAGTTTTTATGTTGGGATCGTTTGGCTTTGATCCCTAGTGTTTGAGTGATTGCTTTTGTAATGGGAAAGTGATTGATGCCATGGCGAAACAAGCATGGATTGGGTGAAAATTTGCAGTTCCAGAGCTAGGGCCGGTGTGGGCTTGAACGAATGGTCACCCGTGTTAAAGCACCCAAGTGCCACGAGATCAGAAGTCAAGGGCATACAATCAAGGCGGATGAAGGAGGTGTGGACGAAGAACATGAACGTTGACTGAGTTTTGAGAATGTAATGGAAGGGGAATAAACGAACAAACGTATTGGGTTAAAAACGCCATTCCAAGTGAGCTGAATGAAGGTGACTAGGTGTTGATTAACAAACACAGTCATTCAACCGAACATAGAAGCGGCAGAGTAATATTTCTCCGCTCCCTGCCTTCCAGAGACCAACAGGGGAAATCGCACACAGCTCCATTCAGTCACCAATTAACTCACGTCTAACAACTGGAGTTGATATGATCCATCCGTTGCTTCGGTTAAGGTGAAAAAGACCCAGGGAGCCGTATCGTTGCTGTTTGGTCCGGTCAAGTGCAAGGTGGGTGAGTGCAAGCGAAAATAGCGTCACATGATGAAAAGGAGTAAGCCTTAGGGGCTATGTCTCTTCCTCTACTAATTGTCGAAAAACAACCGAAACGAACTATTCTTGAGTGACAATTAAAGCTAGAGGAAGCTCGGCATGAAACACCATTGAGATATCGATCTATCTATCAAGTAGCCTAACGAATAGGAGTGCTAACTACGTTTAAGCATCGATCTGGACAACGCGAAGCATGTTGATAGCATCAACCTCAGCAGCGTTGGGGTAGATGTCAGACATCTTGATGTCAAGAGGGATGAGGTCCTCCTTGCCGTCAGCCTCAGCGCTCTTCCAGCCAGAAGCGCAGTCGGGGTTATCTGAACCAAACTCGTAGCCGACGTAGGTGAGGTGGTCAGAGACGGAGACAGGGATGAGAGCGCTGGGGCACTTCGAGTCCTCACCATCGGTGGCAGAGCAGGTGGTGTACTGGCCGTTGCGGTGGAAGACTTCCATAGCGATGTGACGGTAGTCAACGGTGCCGAAGGAGACGATGTTGGACCACGAAGGAGGAACGTGAGGAACGAGGTCAGCATTGTTTACGAGACGGTAGATAGTGATGGGAAGGCCAGTGATGTAGCTGGCGAACTTGGTGTTACCCGTGCGAGGAGCACCGAAAGTGTAGTGCTCCTTGGCGAGCGTAAGACCAGAGGTGGTGTAGATATCAGCGATAGCAAACAAGCACTGAGCACCACCAAGGGAGTGACCGGTGCAGACAATGGGTGCCTTGTACTTGTTGCTGAGGTTCTTGACGGCGTTCATCATGACGTTCTTGACCCCATTGTAACCATCCCAGAAACCCTTGTGCACCTTGCAGCCACTGCACTTGGAGTAATCCGCGTTCCTAGCATCCAAATTAGCTGCCCAGGTTGCAATCGACTTGCCGGGAGTACCCGAGAAAGCGACGATGATGCGGTTGCCGGACTTCTCGTAACCGACGAAACCACGTGCAGTGGAACCAGCGAAGACAGTCACATCAGTCAAGGTGGGAGTGTTGCGGCAGGTCTGGCAGTTCCACTTGGTGAGGGCGTTGGCGTTAGCACGAGCACAGTAGGCAGCACCAGAGTAGCGGACCATAGTGGTGGCAGCGCTCACGGAGAAGCCCATCAGGTTCGACTTGATGGTGTTTGTCTTGATGGCGTTGTCAACAGCGTCCTCATAGAACTGCTTGGGCAAGAGCTGTGCATGAACGACAACACTCAAGAGGAGGAGCGTCGCCACCACGATGAAGAGGAGGGAGGTCTTGAGAGACATTTCGAGTCTAGACGTGATCAGGTGCGAGTTTCGACGCAATATAAGGAATCAACTCAGTTGAATAGGTGACATACAGTCAATCCACACGACGTGCTCGGGTGCACTGCGCCGAAATGTGTGATGTGTTGAGCTGAGAGGTAGATTAAGATTCATTTTGTTGTTATTTGTGCAAATAAAGTGTATATTCTCGCAGTGTGTTGGGAGTATATCTAAGTAAATTCCATACACCGCGAGTGTGGGCATGCAACGAAACTAGAAACAACTCGGTTGCACTCGTGCCATGCCCCCATTTCACGTCTCAAACTTCACCTCTTCTCTCAATCTCTCGCCTCTCTGGGTCCTGGGCTTGTGGGGTATTCCCGCACCCCCTCCCCCGGCGAGCCTACCTTTTCCCTCCCGGACGCCAGTTTTTCAAACCTATTCACTGCACTGCTAGGCACCCTGAAGCGCGCACGTGGGGCTTGGCACGCTCGATTCAACCTGGCTCGCAGCTTCAGCTCAGCTGTGGCTACTGAGTGATCATACTATAACCCCACGTCAGCCCTCGATTGGCCCTAAAATCACCTCGAAATCAACCCCCTTCCAGTAACCGACCTTGATTTGGACTGGAAATATATCGCGTGCAGCGCAGTGGCACCGGCCCACACGCTCGTTTCAAGTTGGATAGCTGCGCATTGGCACGGTATAACTGCAACTCACTGCACTTGTCTGGATCGCGACGCCTTCACCGCCTTACGACACTACCATTTCAGACTCACTGTTCGCTCCGCTGGTAGCGCCTCCTGGCTACTAGCGCCCACGAAGCAGAGCCGGGCCCACAACTGGCTTTGGTTCAGTTGGTTAGGCAACACGCCCGTGGTGTTAAAAACCACACGGGATCTCTCCAAGCCGCGCTGCGACCGACGCAACAGCAAAACAACAATCTCCAGCGCACAAGAACATCCACACAAGCAGGATGTCTGGGCCAGGAGTAGGATCAGGACTGGGACAAGGACAGGGTCCATACCCGACTCCGATCCCACCCCAGCTCCCAAGCTCGCTCCCGAGTCTACGGTCCACATCGTCGCTAGCATCTATTCCGACTTCAGGGAAGTCGACCCCTACGCCAACCTCAAGCGGTGGAAATCGAAGTAGCATCGTCGGAGTACCTGCGTTGAGTGCCCGTGGTTCACTTTCCAAAGACGGACTGGGGGGACACCACCACCAACCACATCAACATCAGCACCCCCAGCACCCCCAGCACCAGGGTGGTTACACACCGTACGAAGGACAGGACGTCAAATCGTTCGTAATCCCACCCAAGCTGGTTCCAACGATATCCGACTGGATCACCGAGGTAGATGATTTCTTTCACTTTGTAACCACCGGAGAGCGCATCTCCGCCGCGGCCACGAAACCTGGAGGCTATACTAGTCAAGGGAAGCTATCAACATCTCCCGAAAGCCAAGAGGCTCGCACGGGCATGCAGGACGTACTTGAGTTGGTTGTGATCCAGAGGCTGGCACAACTCGTGCCCAACACGTGCCATGTTGATGCAATCGTGCGTTCGAGGAGTATTACATTAATTGCTCAGTTTGCTCAGATATTCGATCCCGAGTACGTGACACCCGAGGTGATTTTCCATCTGTCTGTTCGGTCACAGAGACAACCGGCGTCCAACAGTCTGGCTCCGCCTCAAAAGCAGGATGACCTTCTGACGAATTTGGGGCGAGTGGCTCAGACAACCAAGCAGGCCGCGCTCTCCCTGAAAAAAGTGGGTGCCAAGCCAGGCACGAATGCAACAACCAGCGGTGCAAGTACAACTGGTCTGGCTACGAATCAGCCCATTGTAAAGTTGGCTCGCACGGCTCGCAACGCAGTAGATCTAGGGAGCGTGCTCCGTGACAGGCCCCAGATGATGCTCGGTGTTGGTTCCGACTCGACCGCGAGTCCACCGGGATCAGCATCCGGATCATCCTCGACAGGATCATCGTCGGCAACGTCTGCAACTTCGACTCAGAGCTCTAACACGCTAATGTCGACACTCACCGATGTTCAGGGCGCTTACCTTTTTGATACCATTTGCAGCGCATTCGAATATCTTGCACCCGGCCTTGCACCCGTCGCAATCCCTCTTGTTGCATCACTTGAGGAGTTATACATGCACCCACATCCCAGGGTGCGTAATTCGGCAATCCTTGTCGTTGCTACTCTTGTGAGCGAGTTACCACATGTCTTCCTTGATACGGGTACACTCGCGTGCGCTTGGAATTTGTTTTTCCTCCTAGACACCCTTGCGGGAGGAATCGCAGCACCAGCACCCTTGGTGCTACCTGACAATGCCACCCCAGAGCAGGTGGCCGCTTTGGCTTCAGCACCTCCGCCCTCAAACGCGTCGACTTTGTCAGCTGCACTGTCTGCCAGGACAAGCCGTGCCGTCGTATGCGCTGCACTACAAAAGCTGTCCCCTGTCTTCACTCACGCCTTGCTTGTTCCATCAGCCCGCGCATCGGCGCAGGCACTTGAGTCACAAATCATTACGCGGCTCCTGGCGCTGCGTGACAAGGGACGTTCGGAGTTGTCGTCAGTGCAGGATTGTTTGATTAGTGTGTTCAGCGAGATGTCATCTGTAGCATCCAATTCACGTGCGGCCGCAGCATCGGCCTCCCTAGGTGATGAAGCCTCAGCCAAGACTGCTGCGATCAACGCTTCCTTTTCTTACTCTGCACGACCACGCGGACCCAAGTTCCGTGCGCCTCCCTCAGTCGTCGCAACTGCCGCTGAGGCCACGGCCATGATGCTTTCGCCTCCCCCACAGATCTCGTTTTCCGAGCGCTTGCGAGCCGTAACCGATGCGAGAAATAGGCAAAGTAGTTTATATCCCACATTCCTCGCCATGCTATCGGCGCACAACGAAGACCAGTTAGATCTGTTGGGGTGGGCCGTGGCACAGTACACATGTCATATGTACCGTCTTCCCCCTCCTGAGGTCTGTGAGCTTATTCCTAGCTTCGCCCCACCTCATCAGACCTTCAATCCGAAGGGTTCCAAACAAGGCGACTCCTCAAGTGGTTCCAGCGAAGCCGATCGCGTCTCAAATTCGATGCTCGAACAAGCGTGCAACACGCCACGTGCGTATCTCGTACCGCTCACTCCTTCGATTCTCTACTCGGCCAGCTCGCCTCATTACGCGGCCCAAGGAATTACTTTCACTTGGCACCCCACCAAGCCGGACTACGTGGTCGTGAGGGTGCCTTCGGCTTCTCTCCGAGAACTTGTCCGATTCCGAACCCAACCACCACTCGAGGTTCAGGACTTCATTCATGCGCTCTTGGCCCATATTCGGGCTTCAGGTTCTATTGTGAACACAGGTTCCACGGTACAAGGCCCCACAGCCACAGTCACACTTGCATCCACCGCAGCAACAACTGAGGGCATACAGGCTTCCCCTAGAGCGGCACCAATGGTTGAGACGAGTGGAGGAGGAGAAGCAACTAGCCCTACTGCTGCGTTGGCAAAGCTCGGCCCCACACTGTGCTTGCAGGCGCTCCTTCCTTTAGCGCCTTCACTGCTAAACACTGAGCCCCTGATTTATGTGCATCTCTTATCTGGTCTGGTCAATGATTCCAGTCTCTCTCTGAGACTCGTATGCCTATCAATTCTGCGTGCTGCACTCCAGCAAGATGGCTCGATACCATTTCTTGACGAATCCGGTCAAGAGGTCATTTCCGCATCTGCGACGTACATGTGGTCTCCACAAAAGGGCTCTGTGTTCCCACGAAATCCTAGTCTCCTGCGTGCGTTGGTGGAGCGCTACTATGATGTTCTCTCTGGTGAGAATCATGACGCACACCACCAAATGAGCTCAGGCTTGGCCATGAAATGCGGTCCTAGCACATACGAATTCAATGCCTCCAATGCATGGCAGGGCGGTTTCGATGATCCAAACCGACCTGTTTCTCAGCCGTCGACCGTAATGGATCCCAATGCGATGCCCCTTCCTTGTGCAGGCCTTGGAACCAACTACTCTGCCCAGACCCTGGGTGCGGCATCTCAAGCGGTCTTTGAATCTGCGGTTCAAGTCATCAAGTCTCACTTTGCACTTCAGATGAACCCTACCTCAGGCCAACTTGAGTGGCGGCCGTGCTCAGCACTTGGCAGAGCCTTAGCGACAATGACAGCGACAGGGCTACCGGCCACATCCAACTTGGCATCGTCTCCATCGAACTCCGGTACGATGTTACGAACTGCGCAAACGCCCTCCTTGCCGGCAGGCGGGAACAGACAGTCTCAGGACTCAACAACTGAAGGGTCTACCTTATTCCAACTGTTGCGAGTTTGCGTTCCACCCTTTGCAGATTCATCGCGCTTTGAAGTCGGTATTGGTTTTGCGTTCAGAGACGCGTACATTCCTGCGAACAAGTCCGATCCTTTGGCGCAAGCGACCTCTAGTGTTCGAGCTCTGGTGTCATCCACGGGATCCGATCCTCTTCTCTACGCGATTGTAGCAGAAGCAGCGCGTGTAGGACCCTGCCCTGGGCCTAGTCACCTACTGAACTTGTTCCGTGCCCTTGGTGCTGACTCCTCTGTCTTTGGTTCGACGAGTGCAGGAGGCGAGGTGACCCATGCGAGTCGTTCTCTCTGGCTCGTCGCGTTGTTGGCAACCCGTCTGACCCAGCCATTGCCTTCGCTCATTCAGAAGACCCTGCCATTTCTCATGGCGCCGGTCCTACCTCCAAGCCTAAGAGCAGTTGCTACGAGCATTATCCTCGCCATCTCTCCGACTATCGGATTGCATTCTACCGCATCATTGAACTCACTTCTCACTGCGATCCTGACAATGCTAACCCCGCGACGCGCCACGCCAACTCTGTCTGTTCTCTCCGTTCAAAACGATAACATAGCGCGGGTACTTCAAGAAGACACCGAGCTATATGGTCCGAATAGCACTTCATTCTATACTGCAAGCGCGTTGGTAGCAGTCGCCCCCGTTACGAATACCGCACTTGGTGTCCAAATCGAATCCGACATCGACGAAACGGCGCTGCTCTCAGCGCTTACAGCACTGATGTCCTTCCCTTTCGGACGACTGGGACCGAGACGACTGCGTTCAGTGCTGGAAGCTGTGTGCTCACGACTCAACCATTCATCCTCAGCAGTTCGCTTGCTAGTCATCCAGGTACTGCACAATGCCACGCCTTACCTGGCTTGTATTGTCCCCCTAGCCGTTCGCTTGTGCAGTGTGTTGCTTCTTGCGCTGGGCGACCAAGACTCTGCATGCAGGCTGGCTGCCCTCGCAGGATTGCGTGGACTAGTTTACATTTTAACTTTCCATGCACTCTTGCCTGTGGACCTGGCGAGTAACGAGGTATTTATCCTCGAGGCGTCATCCGGTAGTCGCAGTACCAATCAGCGATTTGCGAAGTATTTGAACCGGCCCATACGGAATGAGACTTGGCTTCCACTATGGCGGACACTAATATCTCCAGAGCAGACCCTAGCCTCACCGCTACTTCTGCCAAGATTGCATTGGCTTGATAAGGTTATCAACATCTTCGCCGCAGCGCTGGGCGGGGACATCGCGTCGTCTTCAAGCTTGGCGTCGGAAACGACGGGAATCGCATCCTTCGCTCATTCGCCACCCCACACATTTACCCGTGAAGCCCAGCAAACGGTGGACAATGACTACATGAACGGTCTCCTGGTCCAGACGACCTCAGCCACCCATCATTCTGAGCGAGATTCATTTTCGGCCAGTAGCCACCACAACGACCTCGCGAGGGCGAGCGTCTCGAGTTTATCGAGTGTCTCTTCGATCTCTGACAACGAGCACGATGATCAAGAAGCCTCGGCGGCTCGCCGAGCGCCAGATGTAGATGATGGTGACATGGGTCAGGTTGCGGACCAGTATCGCGATCAATTTGGTGCGGGGACCTACGAAACTAATCCACACGTAGAGGCGGGACTCATTCAGGAACTGCAGGACCTCTTCAGTGTGACGCTTTCTCAGTTTGCGAGCGGTATCCGACTAAGCCTTCTTAACTCCTCGGCCTTGCGCAGTGTTTGCATCACGCAGTACAATTACCTCAAGATGCTAAGCGAATCGAATGGGCAATCTACATTGTTATCCTCGGTCCGTGAAGGCACGGGAGCAGACGATTCTTCGCCGACTTCCGAGGAAGATTCGATGTCCGCACAGCTTCGTGCGTTGCAGCAGCAAATTACGCTTCGTCAGGCTCCTGCGCAAGATCCCATTTGGTGGACGTTGGTGTTGACCAAGTTGGGCTTGCATATCAGCGGCTTTTCGCCACTGATGATGCTCGAACCTCTGCTGTTACGCGGCCCCTTGAATGATGGTTCAAGTTCGAGCGCTCTGCAAGGAGTGTCAAAGGACCTTGTGGAGCGCCATGCGGCCCTTCACGCAATTAAGCGTGGTTTTGTAAGCGGTCGTAAGTTGAACCTACGACACGCTGACAATACTATCAAGCTCGTAGGATCGTTGATCGCTCGCCACGAAGCAACGTTGAATCGAGGCGGTGGTAGCACGCCAGGCACACCCAAGCCAATGCCTTCTCCGTCAGCTTCATCGAATCCTGGCTCGACTCAAGTGGATTCCCCCACTGGATATCTGGCGACGACGACCTCAGCTGCGGTCGCAGCGCTGGCATTGGATTCCGCATATTATCTCCTCAGTCTGGTGGTCCCCTTGAATCTAAAGTCGTTCAACTCTACGATTCTCGATAAGCACTGGACCCAGACAGTCCAGTTCTTTACGTCAGTTACAACCCCAGCCGGTGCCCGCGCATCCATTGCTCGCTTTATCGAGACTTGCTTCCTTGTGCGACCCAAGTCAGTGTTGGCTTCGGGAGAGGTTATTTTCAAGCGTGTACGAGAGCTGCTCGCGTACACACCTACGTCGCACGCCGGTGCCTCCTGGGAATCGTTGGCCATGCTGAATTCCGAGACTTTACCTCAGATCACACAGGGCTTGACAAGTGATGACAGTCCGTCCGATTCACCCGTATCATCGGGTTCAGGCACACCTTCCTTGGCAAAGATCACGAGTGCGCGTGGTGCTCAACAGTCAAACGCAGGAGCGAGTAACAAGGCCGCGGTGAGTCTGAGCGGAAAGGCAATGTCAAAGAAGCGTACAATGACTCTTACTGCTACAGAGAATGAGAGTCCTCACGAAGTGTTTGCTCGTTTGTATGTTTTGGTGGTGTATGTTTCAACCACACCTTCCCACTATGCGAATCCCACGGAAGCCCGACGAAAGGCAATTTCCTGGTTCCAGACGCTGCTGGTTGACATGCCGATCACCAACTCAGTGCAAGTATCAACCATGAATCCAGCAGCCGTGAATGCAGATCAAACGCTGTTCGCTCGATTAGATCCGGCGCGTGCATTAAGCATTCGCATCGCAGCTGTGCACGCACTAGGGGCCCTTAGACATATGGAGGCTGCAGTGCTGGCACTTGGTGAGCTGCCGGCGATTTTACACCGAACCGAAGCCTCCCTACGACGAGCTGCAATCACTGCAATGGCTTCAGCTTCTTCGGTCCTCTATCACGAGCTTGGCAAGGATCCTACGAGGTCTAGACCAGGCAATGGTTCTCAAACTCCAGTTGAGTCATATTACGAAGATGCGAGCCAGGGATTGACCGGTAGCAATGCAGCAACAGCCCGCTGGTTAGCTCTGCCATTATTGGCAGATCCTGATCCTCATGTCCGTCAGGCCGCGCATGAACTCGTCTTTTTGGGTATTTTACAGCAGCATTCTCGGTCAGGTACTGCCGCGGCAACCGCAGCGCCTCATGAGATGGAGTTCACTACGAGCTACGACATGATGGTAAACTGTGTTGTGGTTGACGCCGAAGACGGTGACTTGGGCTACATTCCTGTAGCCAATGCGCAGACAAATGCACGAGGGAGGGGTCCACAGAGTTCACCCACCGAATCTGCACCTTCGAATGATACGGGTAAGGCTCAGTATCTTGCCGCTGCAACGGGAACATCGGTATTCGCAGTACTCAAGTCTCCGCCGCTCATTCCCGACGCATCTGCGGGTATCCTGGCATTACCCGACCGCTTACTGCCGTTCTACACACAATTCCCGAGCTACATGCTTCCGAAGATCCCGATGCCAAGTGTGGTCCCTTTGATTCTTCACAGTCCGAAGCATCCGATTACTACAGTTATATCTCACCTGAGTCACTATGCCATGGCTCGCCAACGGGTCCAGCCTTCTTCATCCACGCAGAACACATCGGACCAGTTTGACGCTGACCTTCCATCCCTGCTCCATCGACCGAGCCTAGCAGGCCGCGTTGTCCGAAGACTTACAGTTTACATTCTGAGTGCCGCTGTCTGTAAACTTCGAGCTCGAATCGACGACCTAACGCTTGTTGCGATCCGAGGAATGGTCTCAAGGTACGTCCGGATCCTCCCCCTGGAGAGATTCCAGGAAATTATCTACCACCTGCAGTTGAGATTCAAGAATATTACCTCAACATCCAGTGGATCGTCTGTTACGGATGCTCTGAAGAGCGTGATCCGGGCAGGCGCGGCCGTTCAGGCAGGCTGGGCAGCGTTGGTTCTAAGCGAAGTCGGACGACTCGGTGGGATCCTGCTCAACAACCAGCAGAGCGGGAATGCGCGAGAAGGCGACACTAGCATCGCTAGCGAAGTTATTACCGTTGTCCAGACGCTGTTATACCACATGAGTGACCACTCGATAACATCGCGGACCCAATTTGCGGCTTCGACACCTGCACGGTCGTTCTTGGTCGCGTGTGTGCATGGCGTACAGTCTCTGATCGCTGCACACTCTTTCCTACTCCGCCCTGTACTAGAACACTTTGCTCGGCTACCCTCATTAGGTTATGGTGATCTCTTGGGATTGGCGACTTCTCTTAAAGCCGCAGTAGTTTCACTCGACATGGCTCAGAACAAAGCAGCAGCTGGGGGCTCCGCAGTGGGCGGTCAACAAAATCTCACGCACGACGAGTTATTGAGGCAGCAATTGCCCGATCACTTGGTTGAGTCGCTGTCTCAGGTCGTGCTTGATCGCTTGCGCTCTCAGAATTCACCTCTGAGTGAAAAGGAGCTCTCACTAAGCATCGTGACTTCACTTTCGAGACTACTACCAGCAGACCTGGTTGCAGTTGCTGTGGACCATGTATTCGCGCTCTTGAACAGTGTCTCAGATCCAGGGTTCCACGCTGCGTGCGCGAAGCATCTGAGCGGGTTATTTGCTGGACTGCCCTCCCAACACGCTCTACTTCGCAACTTTTTGGCAGCGCTTGCGGTCGACGTTCGTTCTGAGCGCCGTGCCTCGCGATTGCGTGCTCTAACTTCCATGGCACTGCTGGGTGATCGCGTGGGCATTCGTGCTCAGCGCAGTCATGCACTTCGGTTGCTTTGCGACCCAGATCCTCTCGTTCGCCCAGTAGTGATTAGAGCTTTATTGCAAGGTACCTTTGGCCGAGGATTGACTCAGTCCATCATCCCTGCTGTGCGAGGCGCTACGCGAGAAGGCGATGCACTGGAATCGATGACCAATGAGCGACTCACTGAGTGCTTAGCGGAAGTTATTACAGGACGTAGTATGACTGGTCAACAAGGCGAGCAGTCAGGGGCTACCACAAGTCAGGGACCGTCGTCAGGAGCAGCCTCCGGTTCAACGTCGTCGCTGGCCGTTCCAAGCAGTGGTTCCAAGTCTGATTCATGGTCGTCTCGAGGGTTGTCCAGTATCCTCATCACGGATAGCAATGAGAATCCCTCAAGCCTCAGCAAACCAGGCGAGACAGATGTGCGTGCCACCATCTATTCGGCGATGGAACAGAACCACACATATCCCATGCTCAACACGGATCCCCTGAATATCATGTACTTGACTTCATATCGGTTCTCTCAGATCTTGCGTTTGTACGGACTTCCTCCCACCAAGCTCTCTGCAAATGAGCGTATGGCCACGGCACTCGCTGCAGTCGCATCCTCATCAGAAGGTAACACGGGTACTGCTGAGTCGAACAACTTGGCTCCTCTGGATGTTGCACGTTTCTTGACATTCGTCGCACCTGAGGATGAATTCTGGGCAAGGCAACACGAGCTTCGCGAGCGGAAGGAGCTCGTCCAGCAGCAGCGTGACAAGCAGCGAAGACGAGCAAGGAATGACCAGCAAGAGCAAGAGGATGAAGCAGACAAGGAAGCACTTGAAGGTGGAGAAGAAGACTACATTCCATTTGTCCCCATCACATCGGCTGGAGCTCCGGTGACATATGTACAGGGCGCCCAGTCGGGCTCCTTGGTTATGGACCCAGCGACGCGTGCCGCGGCCATTGCAGAGATCCGTACCCGAAGATTGCTTGCCATGGGAGATAGCGCCCTTGCCGGCCTCGTCCAAGTGATTGCAGGATTGGATCCAAACCAAGCTGATTTGCTGTTCGAAGACCTAAGCCGCAGCCTAAAGGATCTGACTGCATCGAAATTCAGGCTTGCGACCAAGCTCCACAATCTCATGGTTGCAACGTCGCTCTTGGCTTCCACGACTTCGCTTGATTCCAAGTCGACCTTCCTCACCACCTTGCAAGGCATCGGCACGACTTTAGTGACCCAAGCTGAAGCAGTCCGTTCTGGCGCCACTCAGGCCTTGTCAGAGTTGAGAATTGCAGATCTAGCCATGTCGCCACTTCGACCTGTTCCATTTGCCTCCGCAGCAGAATTCGCGGCGTACACACTGATTCAGCATCGCTTCAGTTCTTCGTCCGGCACATCCACACGGTCTGCAAAGGAGTCGCCAGCAGCTGCACTACTGTTTAAGCATGCAGCGCTCCACGCGTCGACGCAGAGCACAATCGATGGCTTGGCTTGCTTGACAACGCTGCTATTGGCAGTAGAGGCACGTATCGCATGGATTGCTGAGACACGAGCGTCGTCTATCGACTCCAGCACGCTGCTATCATGCCTCGAGTGGTTCACGGGCTTGCTTGAGGACCCTCATCGAAGTATTGGAGCCGCAGCGGCCGAGGCCATTTCTAGCATTGTCCGGGCGCGATGTTCAGACACGCCCATTCCGGTTCGCGAGATGGCAGCCACAGCGATTGCTGCGGATCCGTCTCTCCAGTATATTCAGACAACTGCTTCGAATCTGCTTACAGCGATCACTACGCCCAAGCACAGCTCCCGACTCCGCCGCCGACGCGCACTGTACGTACGTCTGCTCTCCGACTTGCTCCCATTCTGCGCCTCATCTACGCTACGCTCGAGCATCATTGAGGGAATCATCGCGTGTGCCGCAGATTTCGACTCTTATGTGGCCTCACACTCACTGCAGACGCTCAAGCGTCTTCTCGAGAGTGACATACCCGAGATCAAGCAGTACACCAACATGAATGGTACCTCACCTTCAAAGCTAATGGCGTTAGCCATTCGTTTGATGCGAGACCCCGTTTATCCTTGCAAGGATGAGATTCGAGGGATTCTTCCCATGCTTTCCTTGGCCTGATGGTGCCGTATCATACCTGGCTAGTCGCGTTCGTGTTTATTGTCTTGCTTCAAATACAGAAGAGATGGTCTTTTGAACTATGCTACCGCCAGCTGTCAATCGTCCTTCGATCCAGCAACAAACCTTGTCTAGGATGCAGTAAGGGGCTAGTCTGAGACATCTGGGTTTAAGCCAGAGGAGAGATTTAGGAATGGTTCTAACTCACGGAAGCGACACCGATTAAACCAATAAACCACGCACTGATGATAGCATTCAAACGAAGACCTACCTGGTGTTCCCAAGTCCTGCAATTATTTGAGCTGCAACGCCATACCTACGAATGAGGCTGAGTGTGGGCTTATTCAAACTGGGCTATTCCGACTTGTTTTCTTTTATGTAAGATCATTTCGTCATGCCAGCGAAGCTGGGAACTCTTGACCCGGGTGAGTATAGCACTAAGCGTGATTGCTCTTCGTCGAGAAGGGAGGCCAAAAACAAACCTAGCACAGACTGGACATGGTCGCATATGCACAATGCATCAAATGGCCCATCGGTCGTATGCTGTGAGCCCTAGCAGTCGTGGTGCTCAGCTCATCTGTCCACTGGCTCTTCTCCTCTGCCCGACACCCAGCCTGACACTCAGTAACACTCAGTGAGAGTCAGTCCGGAAAAGGTAGAGCGCGCCAAATTTTTTC
>Ga0180217_1000220_pt1 | contig 110778 bp, 101 predicted proteins | sample eDN3rd37CBELigOP_FD_128521 | JGI IMG/M metagenome (GOLD analysis project Ga0180217, IMG submission 128521) | Enriched Organic Plus compost microbial communities from Emeryville, California, USA - eDNA 3rd pass 37_C BE-Lig OP (version 2) (version 2) ... | reverse complement strand
TCCACAGGCCGTGTTGCACCGCGACCATGTCCCAGATGGTGAACACGATCGCGACGATCAGGATCACCTGCAATAGGCGCACGGGCCGACGGTACACCCTGGCTCGGAACAGCCATTCCAGGGGCAGGGTGACGAGCAGGCACCCCGCCATGAGCAGAAGATACTGCCACTGATCGAGCCCCGGGGACATACCTCGAGTCTGACAGAGCCCGCCCGCTTCGCCTACGCTTTCTCGAAACTTGCCGGTGCAGCACAGGATGAAGGGCCGTCGCAGATCTCCGTGCTACTCGGTCGCCGCTCGCTCGAGCACGAGTTCCCGAACACGTGCCGCATCCGCCTGTCCGCGCATGGCCTTCATGACCGCACCGATCACGGCACCGGCTGCCTGCACCTTGCCGTCGCGAATCTTGTCGAGCACGTCGGGCTGCTGCGCAAGCGCCGCATCGATGGCTTCGATGAGCGCGCCGTCGTCCGAGACGATCGCCAGTCCACGGGCTGCGACGATCTCCGCCGCGGTGCCCTCCCCGTCGATCATGCCCTGAATGACCTGGCGCGCCAGTTTGTCGTTGAGCGTGCCCGCATCAACCAGCTCGACCACCGAGGCGATCTGAGCGGGCGTGATGAGATCAGCTGGTGCGGTCGATCGCTCGTTGGCGATGCGGGCAATCTCACCGGTCCACCACTTGCGGGCGGTCTGCGGTGGCACCCCGGACGCGACGGTAGCTTCGATGGCGTCGGTCAGGCCCGCGTTGATCACGTCCTGGAACTCGAGGTCGCTAAAACCCCACTCGCCCTTGAGGCGACGACGTCGGAGCGTCGGGTGCTCCGGGAGCGCCGCACGCAGTTCCTCAACGAGTTCGCGAGACGGTGTCAACGGTGCGAGATCCGGCTCTGGGAAGTAGCGGTAGTCGTCGGCATCGCTCTTGGGGCGTCCGGGCGAAGTCTCGCCTGTATCTTCGTGCCAGTGCCGTGTTTCCTGGGTGATGGAGCCGCCGTCGGCGAGGATCGCGGCCTGGCGTTGGATCTCGTAGCGCACCGCGCGTTCGATCGAGCGCAGCGAGTTGACGTTCTTCGTTTCGGTGCGGGTCCCTAGCACGGACATTCCGGCGTGTTCGTTCCCCCGCGGTCGCAGCGAGACGTTCGCGTCGCAACGAAGGTTCCCTCGCTCCATGCGCGCGTCGGATATGCCGAGACCAATGACCATCTCGCGAATCGTTGCGACATACGCGGCCGCGATCTCCGGCGTGTCGGCCTCGCCGCCGAATATCGGCCTGGTGACGATCTCCACCAGCGGCACCCCGGCCCGGTTGTAGTCGACGAGCGAGTACTCGGCTCCTTGAATGCGCCCGGTCGAACCGCCGACGTGATTCAGCTTGCCGGCGTCCTCCTCCATGTGAGCCCGTTCGATCGGAACGTGCACGACACGGCCCGAGGCGAGCTCGATCTCCACCGATCCGTCGAACGCGATCGGGTCGTCGTACTGCGAGATCTGGTAGTTCTTCGCCATGTCGGGGTAGAAGTAGTTCTTGCGTGCGAACCCTGACACTTCGGCGATCTCACAGCCAAGCGCCAGCCCCAGGCTGATGGAGTAGCGAACGGCCTGTTCGTTCACCACCGGCAGTGACCCGGGCAGCCCGAGGCACACCGGGGTGAGGTTGGTGTTTGGATCGCTTCCGAACTCGTTGGGTGCCGAACTGAACATCTTCGTTTTCGTGCTCAACTCGACGTGCACCTCGAGTCCGATCACGGGCTCGAACATCTCGAGCGCCTGCTCGAACGGCATCAGCTTCGTCTTGCCCATCAGTTCGTTCCTCCAGCGATCAACGGGTTCTGCTGCCAGAATGGTGCGCCGTCCCGCTCAGTGATCAGAGCTTCGATTGCTGCGGCGGCTCGATAGAGTCTGGCGTCCTCGAACGCCGGAGCGAGCAGCTGCAGCCCGACCGGGAGCCCGTCCTCGGGCGCGGTGCCGACGGGAAGACTGATCCCCGGGATCCCGGCGAGATTCGCAGGAATCGTGGTTGCGTCGTTCAAATAGTCGAGCATGGGGTCCCCGGCGTGCGAACCCAGCTTCCACGCGGTCGTCGGGGCCGTTGGCGACGCGATCACGTCCACCTGCGCGAATGCCTCGGAGAAGTCTCGCTGAATGAGGGTGCGCACCTTCTGCGCGCTGCCGTAGTACGCGTCGTAATACCCCGCCGAGAGCGCGTAGGTGCCCAGGATGATGCGCCGCTTCACCTCGGTGCCGAAACCTGCCTCGCGGGTGGCGCTCATGACGTTCTCAACCGTGCCAGCACCGTCACCTGCAACCCGCAGCCCGAACCGCACGGAATCGTACCTCGCGAGGTTGCTCGAGGCCTCCGCCGGCAGGATCAAGTAGTACGCGGCCACCGCATACTCGAAGTGCGGTGCGTCGATCTCGACGACCTCGGCACCGTGCGCACTGAGCAGCTCGAGTGCCTCCTCGAAGCGCGACTTCACCCCGGGTTGCACACCGTCGAGCATGAGCTGTTTCACCACGCCGACTCGAAGCCCGCGCAATGTTTCGACCCGCACCCCCTCCCGTGCCGCCGCGGACATCGAAGGCCACTCGTGCCGCAAGGAGGTTGAGTCGTGGCTGTCGTGACCCGCGATGACGTCGTGCAGCAGCGCGGTGTCGAGCACGGTGCGCGCAACCGGGCCGATCTGGTCCAGGGATGACGCGAGTGCGATGGCACCGTAGCGGCTCACCCCGCCGTAGGTGGGCTTCGCCCCGACCGTGCCCGTGAGTGCCGCGGGTTGGCGGATGGAGCCGCCCGTATCGCTGCCGAGCGCGAGCGGCGCCTCGAGGGCACCCACCGCGGTGGCCGAACCACCTCCGGAACCGCCCGGCACCCGATCGTGCGCCCACGGGTTCAGGGTCGGGCCGTACGCGGAGTTCTCCGTCGATGATCCCATCGCGAACTCGTCCATGTTGGTCTTGCCGATATTCACGAGTCCGGCCGCACGGGATTTCGCCACCGCCGTCGCATCGTACGGCGATCGGTATCCTTCGAGGATCCTGGATCCCGACGTCGACGGCATGTCTGTGGTGACGAGCACGTCCTTAATCGCGAGCGGCACCCCGGCAAGCTCACCGAGGCGCTCGCCGCCGGCTCGTCGCTCGTCGATGCTTCTCGCAGCGGCAAGTGAAGCGTCGGGATCGGTCGCGAGAAACGCGTGAAGCTCGCCGTCGACCTCGGCGATGCGATCGAGATGCGCCTGGGTCGCTTCGACCGCGGAGACCTCGCCCGCTGCGAGCGCCTGCGCGAGTTCGGCGGCGGTCAGCGAGATGAGTTCGTTCTCGTTCGCCACTACTGCTCCTCCCCCAGGATCGAAGAGACACGGAACATGCCGTCGGCGGATTCCGGCGCATTCGCCAGCACCTGTTCGAGCGAGAGCACGTCGGCGACCTCATCGGGGCGCATCACATTGTTGATTGGAATCGGGTGGCTGGTTGCTGGCACGTCAGGTGTCGCCACCTCGCTCACCTTCGCGACATTGTGCAGGATCGAGTCGAGATCGCGGCTGAGCGTCGTAACCTCTTCATCGGTGAGTGCGATTCGAGCCAGATCGGCAAGATGCTGCACGGTCTGCACCGTGATCTCGCCGTTCGCTCCACTGGTTTCAGACATGCTGCTCCATACGAGAGTGGTCGGATGAACCCCACCATCCTATCGGCGCGACGCGCCTACCGTGGGGCTGGCCGAGATGTGCGGGTGCCATCGAGATTCCACAGCCCTGAGCAGCCTCGACGGTGACTGGTCACCAGGTGCAGGTCGACTACCCCGATCGCGCTCATCAGCGCAAACACGGTGGTCGGCCCGACGAACTTGAAGCCGAGCGCCTTGAGCAGTCTCGAAAGGGCTACCGATTCCTCCGAGGTGCTGGGGACGTCTTCGTCCCGCTCCGGCGCTGGCGACACCTCAGGCATGTGGGCCCACACGATCTGCGCGAGATCGGTTCCGGTGTCACGCAGCGCAATCGTTGCTCGGGCGTTCGAGATTGTTGCCTCGATCTTGGCCCGGTTTCGAATGATCCCCGAGTCGCCCATCAATCGCTCGACGTCGGCTTGGTTGAATCTTGCCACCCGCTCCGGGTCGAAGCCTGAGAAGGCCGCCCGGAACGCCGGTCGCTTCTTCAGGACGGTGAGCCATGACAGGCCCGCTTGGAAGCCCTCGAGGCTCAGCCGTTCGAACACGCCCGTCTCATCGGTCACGGGCATGCCCCACTCGTTGTCGTAGTAGTCGAGCAGTATCGGATCACTGGTCGCCCATGCTGCCCGCCTCGGTTCTGCAGCGGTTCCCTGCCGCTCGGGTGCGGCCCGATGCGGTGCGCGAGTTGAGGTTGAGAGGTGAAGTGACGTGTCGATTGCCAAGTTGTGCTCCTTTCGCCAAGTCGGTTGTGTTCACCGAGACCTGTCCGCCCCTCCCTACCCAGAGGCTAGAACACTTCGCCCGACCGCGGAGACGGAAACGGCAATCTGTGGATAACTCGCGCTCTCGCGAGATTATTCGAGTGCTTCTGGCCCTTTGGTGACGAGCACCGCGAATTGCTGCGCGTCGAGCACCGGTATGCCGAGCTCCTCCGCCTTTGCGAGCTTCGAGCCGGCACCCGGACCGGCCGCCACGTAATCGGTCTTCTTCGACACGCTCGACGCAGCCTTCCCACCGGCCTGGATGATCGCTTCCTTCGCCCCCTCACGGGTGTAGCCCTCAAGCGTGCCCGTCGCCACGATGGTGAGCCCCTCGAGCACTCCGCCGGAACGGGTCGCGGCACCCGGCCCCGGGTGACCCGGAATCGCCCACTGCACACCCGCGCTGGCCCAACGCTCCACGATCTCCCGGTGCCAGTCGACTTCGAACCAGTCCAGCAACGAGCGTGCGATCGTCTCCCCCACACCTTCGACTTCAGCCAGCTCGCCGACGGTTGCCGCGCGTATCGCCTGCAAGGATCCGAACCAATCGGCGAGCGCCCTCGCCGCAACCGGTCCGACATGACGAATATTGAGTGCCACGAGCAAGCGCCACAGAGGCTGCGTCTTCGCTCGTTCGAGTTCCTTGAGCAAAGTCTCCGCGTCCTTCGAGGCACCCCCGTCCTGTTTACGAAAGTGCGGGTGCCGGAGCAGCTGCTCCCGCGTCAACGAGAACAGTCCGGCCTCGGTGTCCAGGATTCCGGGCTCGCCGTCGATCCGGGCAGTGAGGGCACCAGCTGTGACCTCTCCGAGCGCCTCGATGTCGAGGCCGCCACGAGACCCGATGTGCTCGACTCGCCCCTGCACCTGCGCCGGGCACGACCTGGAGTTCGGGCACCTCAGGTCGATGTCTCCCGCTTTCATGGCCCGGAGCTCGGTTCCGCACTCCGGGCAGTTCTCCGGCATCTGCCATTCGACCTCGGTACCGTCTCGCAGTTCAGCCACCGCGCCGAGCACCTCGGGGATCACGTCGCCCGCCTTGCGGATGACGACCGTGTCGCCAATCAGCACTCCCTTGGCTTTCACGACCTGCTGGTTGTGCAGGGTGGCCTGGCTGACGGTTGAACCCGCCACACGTACGGGCATCATGACCGCGTATGGAGTGGCCCGACCGGTTCTTCCGATGCCGACCCGGATGTCGAGGAGTTTCGTATGCACCTCCTCGGGAGGGTACTTGTACGCGATGGCCCACCTGGGTGCCCGGCTCGTCTCGCCAAGTTCCGCGTGCAACTGGAGCTCGTCGACCTTGACGACGATGCCATCGATCTCGTGCTCGAAGTCGTGCCTGCGCTCGCCGCAGTGCTCGACGAACGCGAGCACCTCGTCGACCGAATCGAACACGCGCGTTGTCGGTGCGACGGGTAGGCCCCACTGCTCGAGCAGTCGGTAGGCTTCGCTTTGGCTGTCGAAAGCAGGCCTGGGCCACGCACCGATCCCGTGCACGTAGAGAGAAAGCCGCCCGAGGCGATCCGCCATCAGCCCGAGCTCCCGTTCGTTCTTCTTCTCAGCGCGCTGCCTGAGGCTGCCGGCCGCGGTGTTGCGCGCGTTCGCAAACTCCGCGTAGCGCACGGCAATCCGCTCTTCTGGAACCCCCTTCGAGCGCTGCTCGGCCTCATAGTCTGCCTGCAGCTCGTGCTGACGCCGGTTAAGCGCCTCGAAGTTCTCGGTGCTGAGAAACACCTCGCCTCGGGCCTCAAAGAACTCGGGGATCCCGGCTCCCTCGAGCCTCGTCGGTACCGCGGGAATGAACTTCAGGTTCTCAGTGATGTCTTCCCCGATTCGGCCGTCTCCACGAGTGGTGGCGGTCTCGAGTCTGCCGTTCCGATACGCGAGGCTGATTGCCAGCCCGTCGATCTTGAGTTCGCAGAGCCAGCGCACCGGGCGGCCCGCCGCCGCGGTGGTCTTGTGCATCCAGTCCTCCAGCTCGCCGAGGCTGAACACGTTGTCGAGGCTGAGCATGCGTTCCGCGTGCTCGTGTTCGGGGAACCCCGCGGAAACCAGAGCCGCACCAACCTGCTGTGTGGGACTGTCCTGGCCGGCGAGTTCCGGAAAGGCGCGCTCGATCGCTTCGAGGCGATGGAACAGCTCGTCGTACTCCGCATCCGAGACGAGGCCCACACCCTCGCTGTAGTAGGACCGGCGCAGGCGCTCGATCTCGGCGGCCAGCCGTTCGCTCTCCTCGCGCGCTGCCTCGAACTCGACGGGGATGCTCTCGTTGCTGTTCACAGCATCAGTCTACGGCGGACCTCAAGGGGCGCCACGGCTGATCCCGCGTAGACTGTCGGGATGAAGATTCTGGCAGCGATGAGCGGCGGCGTCGATAGCGCGGTGGCAGCGGCGCGAGCTGTTGATGCGGGGCACGACGTCGTCGGTGTGCATCTCGCGCTGAGCCGCATGCCCGGGACGCTGCGCACGGGATCGCGCGGGTGTTGCACGATCGAGGATTCCATGGACGCCCGCCGCGTGGCGGGTTTGCTCGACATCCCCTTCTACGTGTGGGACTTCAGCGAACGCTTCAAAGAAGACGTCGTCGACGACTTCATCGCCGAGTATGCCGCCGGCAGGACTCCGAACCCGTGCTTGCGATGCAACGAGAAAATCAAGTTCGCGGCGCTGCTCGACAAGGCGATCGCGCTCGGATTCGACGCGGTTGCGACCGGGCATTACGCCACGCTCGTTGACGGACCCTATGGTCGGGAGTTGCACCGGGCGAGCGCCTGGGCAAAGGATCAGTCGTACGTGCTCGGCGTGCTCACCAGCGAGCAGCTCGCGCACTGCTATTTTCCGCTCGGTGACACCCCCTCGAAGGAGCTGATTCGTGCGGAGGCGGCCGACCGCGGCATCCAGGTCGCGCAGAAACCCGACAGCCATGACATCTGTTTCATCCCCGACGGCGATACTCGTGGTTGGCTCGACGAGCGCATCGATCGGGTGCCCGGAGAGATCGTTGACGAATCGGGATCGGTGCTCGGCGAGCACGACGGGGCCCTCGGCTACACGGTTGGGCAGCGGCGCGGACTGGCGATCGGCCGGCCGGCCCCCGATGGAAAGCCTCGCTACGTGCTTTCGATCCGTCCCGTATCGAATCAGGTGGTTGTCGGCCCGAAGGAGCAACTGGCCACCGCTACGATAGCGGGCGGCCGGTACAGCCTCACGGGCGACCCGGGTTTTCCGCTCACCGAATCGTTCGAGTGCGAGGTGCAGATTCGCGCCCACGCTGATCCGGTGCCGGCTCGCGCGATCCTGGTCGCAATTCGTGACGAGGATCGCACCGAGCAGCACCGATCGGACGCCACGCATGAGTTCGTCGTCGACATCGATCTTGATCGCGCGGAGCCATTGACCGGTGTCGCCCCCGGGCAGAGCGCGGTGCTCTACGCGGGGACACGGGTCCTCGGGCAGTTCACGATCGATCGGGCGTTGCCCGTCGCTGAACGTGCGCTCACGACCTCGATGAGCTGAGTCCCGCGGCGCGCGCACGTTCGACGGCTTGCGGGAGCGCATCGAGCAGGGCATCGACCGCGGCGTCGCTGGTCTCGAACCCGAGGGTGAAGCGAAGCGAGCCGATTGCCTCGTGCTCGTCGAGACCCATCGCCAGAAGCACGTGCGAGACTTCGGCCACACCGGCCTGGCAGGCCGAGCCGACCGACGCCGAGATGCCCGCTTCGTCGAGCAGATACACCAGTGAGTCTCCTTGGCATCCCTCGAAGGTGAAGTGGGCGTTGCCGGGCAGACGCTCCGGCCATGCACCGCGCAGCACCGCACCCGTGACTCGTGCACGGACTCCCTCAACGATGCGGTCCCGAAGGCGACGCACTCGGTCGATTCGCTCCTCGAAACCATCGTCGTAGGCGACCTCAAGTGCAGCCGCGAACGCGACCGCTCCCGCGACGTCCTGCGTGCCCGACCTGGCACGCTGCTGGCTGCCGCCGTGGATCAGCGGCTCGATCCTCGCATTCCGCGCGAGCAGGAGTGCCCCGACACCGACGGGACCGCCGATCTTATGCGCGGACACCGACAGAGCATCCGCCCCCAGCCGGTCGAAGTCAATCGGGAGCTGACCGAGCGCTGCCACCGCGTCGACGTGCACGGGAACCCCGCGTGCGTGCGCGACCGCAGTGAGTTCCGCCACCGGCTGTATGCTGCCGACCTCGTTGTTCGCCCAGAGGAACGAGACCACAGCAATGCGCTCGGGACCGACTCGGTCAATCGCCTCGCCCAGGGTCTCCGCGGTGAGCACTCCGCGGGCGTCGATCGGGAGCCAGTGCACCTTAGCCCCCTGTGTGTCGCGCAGCCACTCGGCCGCCTCGATCGTCGCGTGGTGTTCACCCGCGGCCACGAGCAGGGTGTTCCGCTCCGGCGAGGTTTGCTTGGCGGACCAGTACATCCCTTTGAGCGCGAGGTTGATGGACTCGGTGCCACCGCCCGTAAGCGTCACCAGAGCGCGCTGCGTGCCCAGGTGCCTTGCGATCCGGTCTCGTGCCGATTCGAGGCGCTCACTGGCCGCCTGCCCGTGTGTATGCGTCGAGGCCGGGTTGCCCAGCTCCGCGAGTGCACCCGTATACGCCCGGAGCACGGGTTCGGGCATGGGCGAGGTCGCTGCGTGGTCGAAGTATGCGCGAACCCGGGCGTGTTGCATGCTTGGTGAGGTTCCAGGACCGGTCAGTACAGTAGGTTCGCCAGGCGAGCGCGCGCAGCGGCGACGCGAGGATCGGACTGCCCGACCACCTCGAACAGCTCGAGCAGTCGCTCGCGAATGCGCGTGCGCACGGCCTCGTCCTGTTGCGCGGCGAAGAGGTCGAGCACGCGCAAGAAGGCGTCCTCGACGTGTCCGCCGGAGAGATCCAGGTCGGCGACGCGCAACTGCGCTTCAACATCGTTCGGGCTTGACGCTGCGGCTTCTCGAATCTGTTCGGCGCTCGCTCCCTGAAGCCGAAGCAGCAGGCGGGCCTGCACGAGCGCGGAGCGAGCTTCGTGGTCGGCTGGCGCCTTCGTCAACACCTGCTCGTACTCGCGTACCGCAGCCTCGTAGTCGCCCCGCTCGAGCGCCTCGAGCGCCGGAACGTGCGCGGGATTGACGGGCGGTTCAGCCGGGGTCGAGTCCGCTTCACCGTCAGTGCCAGACGCGTTCGCGCGCCCGCGGACACCCTGTTGCGCAGCGAGCTGCAGCAGCTGGTCGAAGAGGTCACGGAGCTGCTGCTCGGTGGCTGAGCCCTGGAACAATGGCACCGGTCGACCACCGATCAACGCGACCACCGTGGGCACCACCTGCACCTGGAATGCCCGCGCCAGTCCCTGGTTTGCAGAGATCTCGACCCGTCCGAGCACCAGGCGGCCTTGGCTCTGCTTCACCAGGTCAGCGAGCGTTTGCGAGACATTGCTCCCCGGCTCGCGCCCTTCCGCCCAAAGCTCGAGGATCACCGGTACGGCCGCGGATATCTGAGCGACCTGATCGAACATGCGATCAGTTACCTCGAAGACCAGCGACGGCACCTCGACAACCTGCTCGGATGCGTCCTGGGCCGCTGAGCCGGCCTCGGGCTGCTGGGAGCGCGCCGCCAGATGACTGAGGTCGACCGCGCCACCGCTGAAACGTTCGGGAATCTGCTGCGACATATCCTTCTACCTCCGGTCAATGAGCAGATGTACCAGCGGAATGCTCTTACTCATTCCCGCCTCCTACAAGATCGCTCGTGTATCCCAGCAGCTGTATCTTGCCACCATCGCTTGCGCTGGGCACATAGAAGAGCAGCTGATGCGAGACCACGCTGACAAGCTTGTCCTGCTGACCCTCGATCCCGGTCAGCGCGGCGAGCCCTTTTGGTGCCGTGAGTCGCAGTCGACTGTCCTCGGCCGGGGTCTCGGCCCGATCCTCGAGTACCGTCGCCGCCACCAGCGCCCCGCCGACCCCGGTCGAGAGGCTGATCACGTCAGAATCCGACTGCTCGGCGGTGACGGAGTAGTCGATGTCGCGCCCGTCCTCTGCCGCCTTCGCCGCGGCCTGTGCCGCCCAGGCGGCACCACCGCGCTCAATGAGGCTGTCGCCCTCGAGGTCGAAGTCTTCCGCCTCCGGAACGTCGGCACCGCCCGCCAGTGCCGCCGCGTAGGCGGTGCCCACCTCCGCCGGCGGCATGACGAGCGACTGCAGATCATCGGCGAGCAGTGCTGTGCCTTCCTCGGCCGGTGCCGCCTCCGGCATGGTGATGCCTCCGCGGAGGGCGAAGGTTCGGGAGACCAAGAAGTTCTCGTGCGGGTTCTCCTGGGTCATGATGAGCGCGAGCGAGGGTGCTTCGTCTGCCTGCTCATCCGAGCCTTCCTCGCCTTCGCTCTGGGTCTCCTCAGCTTCGGAAGCAACCACGACGAAGATCGTTCGGGGCCATCCCTCGGTGCTTTGCACGAGCTGATAGCCCAGTTGCGTCGCGGTGATGCGAGGCACAACGATCTCGTAATCGCTCGCGGCGTTGCGAATGGTGTAGTTCGCGGTGCGCTCGGTGAGGGCATCGCCGGTGAATCTCGCGTCGAGACCCTCGGGATCGAGCGAATCGTCCGCGGCTCCCGCAACGTCGGCGATGTCTGCGATGATGCGGTCGATCTGCGGTTGCGTCACCGGCACCGGCGCGGTGCCGGGTGCCTCCTCGACCTCCTGCTCGGTGACCTCCGGGGTCGCCTCGGGCTCTGCCTGCGGCCAATAGTTCGGAGAACACCCGCTCAGCGCGAGCATGCCGGTGAGGGCCAAAGCTGCCGGGGTGATCACGCGCCTCGTCGCTCGGCTGCCCGACGCTGCCTGCCGACGCGCCGCTGATCCGTTCCCCGCTTCACCCGTACCAGGGGATCGCCCGGGGTTCGGCGTAGCTGTGCGACGCCGGGGCCTGAACATGTTGCGGATACCGAGCAACGGTCCTTTGCGTCCTCGCTGAGGCCCGAGTCCCCGTCGATCATGGTCGACGGCGATCAGATACAGCAGCGCCCCGACGAGAGCAAGCACGCCCCCGCCGACCAGGAGCGGCCCGGCCCAGGGGGTGCGACGATCCTGCACCCACACGATCGAGACCTCCGCTGGGGAGCTCTCCTCCTGCGCCGCCACGAGTACCGCTTGATCCGGTGCCAGCGAGACCGGCAATCTGACGCTCTGCGTCACCGTCTCGGCCTGATCCTCGGCCTGTTGATCTGCCGCATCATCGACCTCGTTCGGGTCCACGCCTCGCTGTTCGAGCCAAAGATCACTTCCAAACGGCGAGGGCACGACCAGCTCGTCATCCTCACCCAGATCGTTCGCTTCGCTGTACATCTGCAGCGCTTCCGAATTGGCGCGAACTTCTGAGAACTCGAGCGTGTTGCTCGAGGCATCGACGCCGATCTCACCGTGCTCGAACGGTGCTACCCAAGCTTCAATGTCTCGGGTTTGACCGACGGCGATGAAGGCACCCTCACCCTCCACGACCACGTTCTCTTGGCCGCGCTCGGCCTCGAACGCCTCGGCTCCGATCACCGCGAGACCGTTGGGGGCCTCCATCTGGGAACTGAGCGAAACCTCGTGGGGGCCAGCCAGAAAGGTGACCTGACCGATGCCGAGCACCAGCATGATGCCCGAAAGCACGAGCGCCGAAATTGCAAGCGCGAACCGCACAGCTGCGACCTCCTGCTCTCATTCCACGACGACCTCGCACGTCGCGGGCCGCATACGTCAGTGACAACGGTACCGGAGCCTGCCGCACTTCACCTGAAAACGCCGCATGTGGCGGCTCAGACCCGGTGAACTCCCCGAGCCTTTCACGTGCGAATCAACTATCATTGGCACGTCCGGAGTAATGAGAGTGACAGTTCGAAGTTGAGCGCAGCAACGCGCGGGGAGTTCCAGGAGTATCGGTGTCAGAATCAGGGTCCCAGTTCACGCAGGCGCTTCGAGGATACAACCGCGCAGAAGTTGACGCACGGGTTGCCGCGCTCACCGATCACATCGCCTCGCTTCAGGCCCACATTCAGTCGTTGCAGACCGCGCACGAAACCGCGATCAATGATGCACAATCGCAGCGTGCACTGATCGATGACCTCCAGGCGCAGATTGCAGAGCTCGGTGCGAGCGGGTATACCGGTCTTGGGCTTCGCGTCGAGAAGAGCCTGCACATGGCCGAGCAGACCGCGCAGACGCTCATGGCCCAGGCCGACCTTGACGCCGAGAAGCTGCGCAAACAGACCGAGGCCGAGTCCGAGCGCCTATTGCGGCAGGCGCAGTCGCGTGCCGACGGCTTGGTGACAGCGGCGACCGAACAGGCAGAGACGCTTGTCGCCGAAGCGCGCACAGAGGCTGAGAACCTCGAACGCCACTCGAAGGAATCGGCGGAGCGAGCAATACGAGAAGCTGAGGAACGGGCTGCCGCCATCACTGCTGCTGCGGACCTCGACACGTCTACGGAACGAGAGACGGCCGCTGCGCAGGCGCGGGCGCTTCTCGCGGATGCCGAGGCGGAAGCTCAGCGGATCACGAGCGAAGCTACCGCACGAGCAAATGAGCTGCGGGAGCAAACAGAACGTGCGTCGATCGAGTTCGAACGCCTACGAGAGAGCCACGAACGTGAGGCGGAGCTTGAGCGCTCTCGGCTGACGACCGAGGCGGAACGCGCCCGAGCTGAGCTCGCGGAGAAGCAACAGCGCGAGGAAGCCGAACTCGAGGCGAAGTTCGCAGAGCGCGAGCGCGCCCTCACTGAAGAGATGAACGCGTTGCGGCTCACCCTGAGCGACGAGATCGAGACACTTCGCGCGAAGGTCGCACAGGAGCAGGCCGAGCACGAAGCGAAACTCGAGGCCGAGCGCAATGAGCACCGCGCTCGCCTGGAGCTGGAGTCGAAGACCCACGCAGAACGTCTCGCAGCGGCGAAGGCTGAGCACGAGGCTGAACTTGAGCGGTCCGCGACCGCGCACGCGGAGCGACTCGCCGCGCTGGAGCAGAAAGCCGACCGGGAGCGGGCGCGCTTGCTCGCGGCCGCAGAGGAGAAGATCGCAGCCGAGGCTGAGGCGCACGCGCAACAGCTGACGAACGAGCTCGCCGAGCATGACCAGACGCTGCGTGACGAGATCCTCGAGCATGAGACGACGCTCGCACGCGAACGAGCCGCGCATGATGAGCGGATCACGGCCGAGCGGGAGGCCCACGAGGAGTCCATCGCGTCCGAGCGTGCAGCGCACGAGAACGCCATCGCATCCGAGCGTGCGGCGCACGAGAAGGCCATCGCGTCGGAGCGGACACAGCTCGATCGCGAGATGCAGACGGCCAGGGACGCGCTTGCGCGAGAGCAGAAGGAACACGAAGCTCGGATCTCGAACGAGCGTGCAGCGCACGAGCAGCGAATCGCACAGGAGCGTACAGCTCACGAACAGGCGCTCGCAGCCGAGGCGAATGCGCACGCCGAACGGATCGCCGAGGAGCTGGCCGAGCACGAGCAGCGTTTGCGCTCGGAGCAGCACGAGCACGAGGAACGGTTGGCGGCAACCGCTAGCGCCGCCGCTGAGGAGCTCCGCATCGAACGCGAGGCGGCCGCGACGAAGCTCGGCATTGACCGAGAACAGTTTGAGTTGCAGGCCGAGCGCGACCGTCTGAGCCTTGCCAACGACATCGCGCGTGAGCGAGAAGACCATGAGCGTCGGTTGCGCGCAGAGGCGGAGGCGCACGAGGAGGCTTTGCGTATCGAACGCGAGGCATCGCTCGAGCAGATCGCTCGCGAGATCGCAACGCAGCGTGCGACGGTCACTGCCGAGCTCGATACCTTGCGCGCGAATACCGTGCAAGAGCTCGCGGAGTATCGGGCAAGTCAGGAGCAAGAGCTCGCCACCCTCCGGGCGGAAACCGAGGACCACGTGGCGCGAAAACGCGAACGAATTGCGGAGGAGACCGCGACGTTTGAGCGAGAGTTCGCCGAACGGAAACAGCAGCTGGAAAGCGAAATTTCCGCACGGCAGAGCGAAGCCGCTGCGACGGCGCAGCAACAGCTCGAGACGACCCGATCCTCGCTCGAAGAATTGCAGGCGCAGCTCGAAACGGCGCGCGCGGAATACGATCGCTTGCTCAGCGGAGCATCAGCCGATGCCCGCAAGGTGCGGCTCGCCGCAGAGGAGCAGGCCGCGCAGATCGTGCAAGAGGCTGAGCAGCGAGCGCATCACACCTTCACCGAGGCCGAGAATCGGGCGCAGAAGGTGCTCGCGGCGGCCGAGGATCGCATGACGCAGTTGAAAGTGGAGCGTGTCGCGGTAGCGCGGTATTTCGAGAGCCTCGGCGAAGTGGTGTCGAACGCCCAGAAGCTGGAGCAGAGCGTGAAGCCCGCAACTGAGACGCCCGTGATCGAGCAGGCCGAAGTGACCCAGGCCTCCGCTGCAGACTCCGGCGAGGGTCGGGCGTGACGATCATCGCTGCCGCCGACGGTTCCGCACTCGGGAATCCCGGCCCGGCTGGTTGGGCGTGGTTCATCGATGAGCAGCAGTGGCGCGCCGGCGGCTGGCCAAACGCGACGAATAATCAGGGCGAACTCATGGCCGTGTTCGATCTGCTCCGCGCCACCGCCCATCGCGCCGATGAAGAGCTGCTCGTGCTCTGCGATAGTCAGTACGTGATCAACTCGGTGACCAAGTGGATGCCCGGATGGAAGCGTCGGGGCTGGCGTAAGGCCGACGGCAAGCCGGTGCTGAACCGCGACCTCCTGGAACGGCTCGACGCTGAGTTGCAGGGTCGAGCCGTCCGGTTTGAGTGGGTCAAAGGGCATGCGGGACACGCGCTGAATGAGGCCGCCGATGCCCGTGCTCGCGCTGCGGCGGCCGCCTTCCAACGAGGACTCGCGCCAGAGACCGGCCCGGGTATCGCTGGCGCGGCAGCCTCAGATGACCGGCTCGGCCCCGGCGTGCAGCAGCACACGCTCTTCTAGCGCTCGTGGATCATCGGGCCGGGCCGCCCGCGGGTCCACCGGGTTCAGCGCGACGGCTCAGCCGAGCCGCCAGCAGTGAGAATGATAGTGACGGCGCTCCCGTAAAGCAGCCTCGTCCCCGAACAGGTGCTCCGCGCTCCAGGCCACCACATGTGCCTGTCCGATCGGGATGTCGATCAGGCAGTCGGGGCATAGGTAGCGTTTCTCCGCCCGTCCCGAAGGAACCTCGCGCACGAACCACTCGCTCCCGTGCCGCATCTGGCGCTTGGCACCGCCGTGTGCAAGGCGAGAGACATCACGCACGGGACGCATCGCGGCTCGCTGGTACTTACTGGGCCCTCGCCTTGCCATGCGGTACGGCCCTCACCACCAGTTGTTCGCGATCCAGAAGTCGTATGCGCCGGCCCAGCTGCCGTAGCGGTCGACGGCGTATCCCGTGGCCCAACGCAGGTTATCAATCGGGTCATAACCGTTGCCCGGCACCTTGCTGCACGGCAGTGCTTGCACGAGACCGCAGGCACCGCTCGAGGCGTTCGTCGCGTTCGGATTCCAGCCGCTCTCACGGCTGACCACATAGTCGACGTACCCCCAGTCGCTTTCGGGAATGCCCGCTGCGGCCATCCATTCCGCAGGCGACCCTCCCCCGGTGTACATCGGCGGGGCGCTGGCCACAGCTGCCTCCGGCTCAGGAGCCGGCGGCTCGGGAGGCAGCTCTTCAGATGCAGCAACCGTCAAATCGATCTCGAGTGGTCCCACATCCTCTGGGACGAACTCCTGGTGGATGCGCTCATAGAACTCTTCGTCGGCGAGCGCGGGCCCCGAGCTCGCAAGAGGCGCAATGACAGCGGTGCCGGCGATGCCGATGACGGCGAGCGCCGCCACGTACCCTCGCACCCGCGGTCCCAGTCCCCGACCTGAAGTGATTATCGAATTCGTCACAATATAACGATTGTATCTCAGAGTGTCTGGCAGGGCCAGTGAGCGTGCTGAGTTAGCGGGTCGCGAGCAGCAGCTCGATCACGGCGTCGAGCAGCGCGTCGACCTGATCCTCGTCATAGCCTCGCCACTGAGAATGGAACACGACTCCGCGCACGTCAGCGGTGCTGAGTTGATCCTTACCGGCGAACAGCGCCGAGACGCGATCGAGGAACGCGTCGACCTGGCTGCGACGATACCCGCTCGCGAAGATTCCCCGTCGCTGAAAGCGCTTTCCTTTCGGCAGATCGAGCCGCCCGCGAACCTCGCGCAGCAGCTGGCCGACCTCGCCCCACCAGGCCTCTTCGCCGATCTGTGCGATTCGTTCGCGGCGCTCACGCTCGTAGAATACTTCCTCCAGGCGGTCCATTGCGGCATCGACGAAGCGAGCAGAGTACCCTTTGCGCTTCACGTCGAACGCGAGCCCGCGAATCTCCGCTGCGGTGACCGGCGCGGTGACGTTCTGATCCAGGTCGTAGGTGGCACGAGCCCGGGCGAGGAACTCGTCGACCTGCTCGGGCCGATATCCGAGTTCGCCGCGGCCAGCGAGCGGAAACGCACCGTTCTTCTCTGCAGTGGGCTGCCTCGAACTGCGACTCATGCAAATACTCCCAAACTCAGTGCCACTGCGTAGACGCCGACCGCCGAGGGCAGAAGCGAGTCCATCCGGTCCAAGAAACCGCCGTGTCCCGGCATCCATGAACTCATGTCCTTGACCCCCAGGTTGCGCTTGATCAGCGACTCGGTCAGATCGCCTCCGGTTGCGGTCAGCAATACGACAATACCGAGAACGACGCCGACCCACCAAGGCTGCTGCAGAGCGAACAGGGACAAGCACACACCGATGGCGACGGCGAGCAGCGCTGCACCGCCGAATCCCTCCCAGGTCTTATTCGGGCTCACGCGAGGGGTCATCTTGTGCTTACCTAGCGTGACTCCCGCCGCGTATGCTCCGACATCGACCGAGACTACCACGACGACGAGCGCGAAGACCCACCATTGCCCGCGATCTGCCTGAATCAGGAGCACCGCCATCGAACCTAGGAACGGCACATAGACGAGTGCGAAAAGTCCGGAGAACACGTCGCGTATGAGGGTCTTGGGCGGTGTCTCCCACGCCGGGAACAGCCCCTCGACCAGACGCCAGACGACGAGCAGTACGGAGGCTGCGAACAGCCCGAGCAGCGCGCCCTCAGCCTGCATCAGCGCCGCTCCGGCGACAATGATGAGACCTCCGAGCGCGGCACCCACGCGCGGCACGCGACGGCCGGCCGCACGAAACGCGGAGGCCAGCTCAACAATCGCGATCGTGACCAGCACCGCAACAAGGGCGATGAACGCCCAGGCCACGGTGAACAGGCTCACCAGAAACGCGGCCGCGAAGATCAACCCGCTGAGTATTGCGAGAAACAGGTTCCGCCCGGCGCGCTTCTCGATTCTCGCATTCGTCGCCTCGAACTGGGCTTTCGCCCCATCGAGATGAGTTCGCAGCTCACCTCGCCCCCCGTCGTGACGGTCACGGCGCCGCACGGGTTACACCTCGAGCAGTTCGGCTTCTTTGTGCTTCAACGACTCATCGATCTGATCGATGAACTGCTTGGTCACAGCCTCGAGTTCTTTCTCAGCCCGCGCGATCTCATCCTCGCCGATCTCGCTCTTGAGCGCTTCCAGCGAGTCCTTGCCGTGACGGCGCACATTGCGGATGGCAACACGAGCATCCTCGGCACGGCTCTTCACGATCTTCACGAACTCCTTGCGACGTTCCTCGGTAAGTTCCGGCAGGATCACGCGGATCACATTTCCGTCGTTCGAAGGGTTTGCCCCGAGGTTCGGCATATCGCGGATCGCCTGCTCGATGTCCTTCATCGCACTCTTGTCGTACGGGGTCACCAGCAGGCTGCGTGCGTCCTGGTTCGTGACGGATGCGAGTTGCGGGAGCGGCGTCGGCGTGCCGTAGTAGTCGACCTGGACTCCCTGCAGAAGTGAGGGATTCGCGCGGCCCGTTCGAACGCTCGCGAAGCCGTCACGTGCCGCCTCAAGGGCTTTCGTCATGCGCTCCTTGACGTCTGCAAAAACCTCGTCGATCACGGTAGCTCCTTCGGTGGAATCAAATATGGAAAGTCTATCGATGACGGCGCAGTTCGCCCGCCACCTCAGTTCAGCTGTGCACCAGGGTACCGAGCCCATCGCCACGCAGGGCCGCGGTGACATTGCCCTCGGGCTCCATGCCGAACACCCGCATCGGCATGCCGTTGTCCATGCAGAGGCTGAACGCCGTGGAGTCGACGACCTTCAGACCCTGGACGAGCGCGTCGGCGTAGCTGATCTTCTCAATCAGCGTGGCTTCGGGATCTTTGTGTGGGTCGGCCGTGTATACGCCGTCGACACCGTTCTTCGCCACGAGCACTTCGACGGCCTGTATCTCGAGGGCACGCTGAGCCGCGACCGTGTCGGTCGAGAAATACGGCAAACCGGCACCCGCACCGAAGATCACGACGCGCCCTTTCTCGAGATGACGGATGGCGCGCAGCGGGATGTAGGTTTCAGCCACTTGCGTCATCGTGATCGCGGACTGCACCCGAGTCTCGACACCGGCCTGCTCGAGAAAATCCTGCAACGCGAGCGAGTTCATGACCGTGCCGAGCATCCCCATGTAATCGGCGCGTGCGCGATCCATACCGCGCTGCGAGAGCTCCGCCCCACGGAAGAAGTTACCGCCGCCCACGACGACCGCGATCTCCGCAGAATCCACGGCGGCAGCGATCTCCCGCGCGATCTGACCCACCACATCCGGGTTCACTCCGAGCGTGCCACCACCGAACGCCTCCCCCGAGAGCTTCAGCAGTATGCGGCGCTTGCGGGGTGTTGTCATCTCAGGGCTCCTTGCGTGTTCGTTCCGATTTCCAGCCTAGTGCGTCGTGGCCGGCGACGAGGCGCGAAACTCATGAGTCGAACCGCGCCGCCGGTGTCCGGACACAGCAAGGCCCGGGTCGACTGTGCGACCCGGGCCCCGCGTGTCGACTAGGCTCCGACCTTGCTGCGAGCGAAGCTCAGCACCTTAATGCCGGCCGCTTCCGCGACCTGGGCGACGTTGCGCTTATCGGCATCGAGCGCGTGCACCTGCTCGACCAGCACGACCTGCTTAAAGAACGCGCCCAGGCGCCCCTCGACGATCTTCGGAAGCGCCGCCTCGGGCTTGCCCTCGTTGCGGGAAATCTCCGTGACGATCTCGCGCTCCTTCTCGACGTCAGCCTCTGGGACCTCGTCACGGCTCACGTAGAGCGGATCGGCGAAGGAAATGTGCTGCGCAATGCTGAGCGCCGCCTTCTCGTCGGCACCCTCGTAACCGAGAACCACACCGATCTGCGGCGGAAGGTCCTTCGAGGTACGGTGCAGGTACACGGCGGTCGCTGGTGCCTCAATGCGGGACACCTTGCGCAGCTCGATGCGCTCGCCGATGATCGCTGACTCGTCGGTGATCACATCACCCACGGTCTTGCCGTCGAGCGGAGCCGCGAGGCCTTCTTCGACAGTCGCGGCACCCGCTGCAGCGAGCGCGTCGAGCACCTTCTCGCTCAAGGCACCGAACTTCTCGTTCTTCGCAACGAAGTCGGTCTCGCACACGAGCTCGATCATCGTCGCGGCACCCTCGTTCTGTCGAACGCCGACGAGACCCTCGCTTGCCTCGCGTCCCTCTCGCTTGGCAACGCCCTTGAGGCCCTTGAGGCGCAGAATCTCAATCGCCTTCTCGATGTCGCCATCGGCCTCCACGAGCGCGTTCTTGCTATCGAGCATGCCAGCGCCCAGACGCTCGCGCAGCTCCTTCACAGCGGCCATACTGACTGCAGCCATGTGTGACTCCTTCTCATCACAGCGTCGTCGCGCTGGATCCTAAAACTTGAAATGAATGACTTACTCGGCAGCCGGTGCTGACTCTTCGGCCGTGGCGGCCTTCTCGGCGGCCGGAGCCTCCGCAGTCTTCTCGGCGGCGGAAGCCTCGGTGGACTCCTCGGCGGCGGGGGCGTCTGCCGCAGGTGCCTCCGCGTTGAGCAGTTCGACCTCCCACTCGGCGAGCGGCTCAGCGGCCGCGTCGCCCTCGGCGGGCTTCTGGTGACGCTCCATGAGTCCCTCGGCGGCGGCGTCGGCGATCACTCGCGTGAGCAGGGCAACCGAGCGGATCGCGTCATCGTTGCCCGGAATCGGGTAGGTGACCTCGTCGGGATCGCAGTTTGTGTCGAGGATGGCGATCACCGGGATGCCGAGCTTCTTCGCCTCGTCGATCGCGAGGTGCTCCTTCTTGGTGTCGACGACCCAGAGCGCCGATGGGGTCTTGGTCATGTGGCGGATGCCGCCAAGCGACTTCTGCAACTTCTCGAGCTCGCGCTTCTTCAGCAGCAGCTCCTTCTTGGTGAATCCGCTCGTGCCGCCCTCGAAGTCGAGCTGCTCGAGCTCCTTCATGCGCTCGAGTCGGCTCGTCACCGTCTGGAAGTTGGTGAGCAGGCCACCGAGCCAGCGCTGGTTCACGTAGGGCTGGTTCACCCGCGCCGCCTGCTCTGCGATGGCTTCCTGCGCCTGCTTCTTCGTGCCGACGAAGAGGATGTTGCCGCCGCGGGCGACGGTGCTCTTCACGAACTCGTAGGCCTCATCGATGTAGTGCAGCGACTGCTGCAGATCGATGATGTAGATGCCTGAGCGCTCAGTGAAAATGAAGCGCTTCATCTTCGGGTTCCAACGACGGGTCTGGTGCCCGAAGTGCACACCACTGTCGAGTAGCTGACGAATGGTTACGACGGCCATGGCCGTTCTCCTGTTCTGCGCGCTCGATTGAGCTGCGCGCTTGCGGTTGTTCTTCGTCGGCGGGTTGCCGCGAATCCTGGTGCCCTGAGATTCACCGCTCCTGTTTCGGAGACCGTTGGCTTCAGCACAGTTGTGGGCACGCGTAGTCACCTCGTGCGAGGTGCACTACGAGTTTATCATCACTTTTGGGGCCGGACCGTTCGTGCACAGGACCATATTTCGCACATGATCACCGAGATCTTGTGGATCCCACGAAGTGCGTCGCGGGGCATGCGAGTCTGGTTTCATGTCTCGGCTCTCATCGACGCTTCGAGTGCTCCCCCTGATTCTGGCGGTGCTGGTCTTTCCGTCGGCACAGCCGGGCACGCCCGCTGAGACCCGTACAGACGCGCGATGGCTGCCGCCGGTGGGCACCTCGGTCAACCCGACGGCCCGCTTCGACCTGTCAAACGGCCCCTACGGGGCGGGTCACCGCGGGATCGATTTCCCGGCCGCATCGGGCGACCGGGTTCGCGCTCCTACCGGTGGAACCGTCACGTTCTCTGGCGTGGTCGTCGACCGCGAGGTGATCACCGTTCGGGTCGATTCGCGAACGCTCGTCTCCATGGAGCCAATGCGAAGCGAAGTCAACGTCGGTGAAAGCGTGAGCGCTGGGATGGTGATCGGCGAGGTCTCACAGGGAGGACACTGCGGGCGGGAATGCCTGCACCTCGGTGTTCGTGTCAACGGGCAGTACGTGAACCCTTTGCGCTACTTCCGGTCGAAACCGGTGCTGCTTCCCTGGTAAGGCGGCATTCGTCTGCCCCACAAGGATGGCTGGAAGCGTGCCGCCTGCCCAGCTACGAGCGCTGAGCGAACGCAGTCGTGTAGAGACAGACGCTCGCGGCAGTCGCAAGGTTCAACGACTCTGCAGCCCCGTAGATCGGTAGCCGCAACGAGCGGCTGGCGAGGTCCCGATCGTTCTGCGAAAGGCCGTGCGCCTCATTGCCGAAGACCCACATGACCCGGCCAGCAAGAATCGGATCGCCGGGCTGCAGCTCATCGCCTCGAATGTCGGCAGCGAGCACCTCGAGTCCCGCGCGACGCGCCGAATCGAGTACCGGTTCAAGCTCCGCGGCAGTCGCCACGGGGAGGTGGAAGATCGACCCGGTTGTGGCGCGCACCACCTTCGGGTGCCACGGGTCGATGCTCTCGCCGGAGAAGATCACCGCATCGGCACCGGCTGCGTCAGCCGCGCGCAGCACGGCACCCGCGTTCCCCGGATCGCGCACCTCGTGCAGCACCGCGACGAGTCGAGCCTCGGCGAGAGTGATCTCGAGCGCGGGCTCCGGAATTCTCGCGACGGCGAGCACACCCTGGGGCTGCACCGTCTCCGCCATCGTTGCGAGCACGGCATCGGTCACACGTTCCATCTCGAGCTGCGCAGCATCCGCGAGCCGATCAATCTCGAACTGCCAGGGTTCATTGCCCATGGTGGCAAAGACCGCGACCACCTGCTCGGGGCGGTGACGAATCAGTTCGCGCACAGCCTGCGGGCCCTCGACGATGAACTGGCCGGCAGCTAGACGATCTTTCTTGCGAGCCAGTGCCGCGATCCGCCGCACGCGGGGTGATTTGGGATTCTCGATCACGTCATGAGCCTATCGCCAGACCGAATGCAGAACCCCCTCGCCGTGACGAGGGGGTTTGTGCGAAACGATACGAGGATCACGCTGCCTTGGGTGCGTTGACGTCCTCAGGCAGTGCCCCCTTAGCAACCTCGATGAGCGTGGCGAACGCGGCCGGCTCATTCGTCGCGAGCTCGCTCAGCATGCGGCGATCCACCTCAACGCCGGCGAGGTTCAGGCCCTGGATGAAACGGTTGTAGGTGAGGCCGTGGGCCCGGGCACCAGCGTTAATGCGCTGAATCCACAGGCGACGGAAATCGCCCTTGCGCTTGCGTCGATCGTTGTATGCGTAGACGAGCGAGTGGGTGACCTGCTCCTTCGCCTTACGGTAGAGACGCGAACGCTGTCCGCGGTATCCCTCAGCGCGCTCGAGAATTACGCGACGCTTCTTCTGGGCGTTGACGGCCCGCTTTACTCTTGCCATTTCGGTTCTTCCTTACGAATTCTTCAATCGGACCGTGCTTAGCGAACAAGCAGCTTCTTGGCCTGCTTCACGTCGCCTGCCGAGAGCACCTGGTCTGCGTTCAAGCGGCGCTTGCGCTTCGAGGCCTTGACCTCGAGGTTGTGACGCATGCCGGCTTGCTGCTTCATCAGCTTGCCGCTGCCGGTCACCTTGAACCGCTTCTTCGCACCCGAATGGGTCTTCTGCTTAGGCATCTCTATCTCCTTGTTGTGGTGCGCGTCGCCTGGGCGACCACGTCTCTTACGGCTCCGGGCCGTTGGTCTATCGGTTACTCCGCTACCGGAGCTTCGCCCGCTGTCGGCTTCTCGGCACGCCGACTCGCCTTCTCCTCAGCGCGACGCGCGTTCTGCTCCGCCTTGGCCTCGCTCTTATTCCGCAGCGGCGAGATCACCATCACCATGTTGCGTCCGTCAATGCGCGGCGAGCTCTCAACCGTGCCATACTCTGCGATGTCCTCGGCGAACTGCTGGAGCAGGCGAACCCCCATCTCTGGACGCGACTGTTCGCGACCGCGGAAGAGGATCATGGCCTTCACCTTGTCGCCCTGGTTCAAGAACCCGATCGCACGTTTGGTCTTCGTCTCATAGTCGTGCGTGTCGATCTTGAGCCGAAAGCGCACTTCCTTCAACACCGTGTTCGCCTGGTTGCGACGAGCCTCTTTCGCCTTCTGGGCTGCCTCGTACTTGAACTTGCCGAAGTCCATGATCTTCGCCACGGGAGGCTTCGAGTTCGGGGCAACCTCGACCAGGTCGAGATCGGCATCCGCAGCCAAGCGCAGCGCGGTTTCGATCGGCACAACGCCGACCTGTTCGCCACTCGGACCTACCAGGCGCACCTCGGGCACGCGGATTCGTTCATTCGTACGGGGATCGCTGATCGCCGGCTCCTTTGGATCGTTGCTGCACGCCGCAGTGGCGTTTGCAAGCCGAGATCGCGAGCAGCGCACGCGCTGCCCCACACCCTTTGTAGCTGCTGTACCGATAATCGATAGACTCGATCCGCCGGTACAACGGGGCGTGAACTACCCGAGAGCCCTGTAATTCGTGCTACGGGTGGGATGATCTCCACTTACAAGTTCCCGGCAGAAGGCCGTGAACCTTTAGAATCTTAGCATCAGACATTGCATCTCGGCAATGCGAACTTCAATCGAGTCGCGCTCAGCGAAGAAACGGAAACCGATGACCGAGCAGCAGCCCGCCGAAACCGACGCTCAACAGGCGGCCCGAGACATCGCCGAAGTGCCTGCTGTCGAGATCATCACTGCGGCGGCAGTGAATCTCCTCAGTGCGGCCGCCGTCAAGTGCGGGCTCTCCGACGACCCTGAGCATGAGACCGACCTCGATGAGGCACGGAAGCTCATCAACGCGCTCGCCGGGCTCATCACCGCGGGTGCTCCGGAGATCAGTGACTCGCACGCTCGCCCGCTGCGCGACGGCCTGCGCTCGGTGCAGTTGGCCTTCCGTGAGGCATCGGTCATCCCTGACGAACCGGGGAAGGGCCCAGGCGAGAAGTACACCGGTCCGGTCATCTGAGCCTGTCGGCGACGTGGGAGTCACCGTCAGGTAAGTGCCACTGCGCAACCGCGACCATGCACTTCTTCGCAGCGCCCTGCATCACACAGGATTTCTCGGCGCTCAGCCCGAGCCCGGATTACGGCATGATGAGGGGGTGCCAATAATCGATCCGCCTCCGCAGCCCGACGCGTCGAATAATGACGACGCCGACACGAGTCGCGGGCGACAGGTGCGGCAGGGTGCCCTCGACTCGCTCGGGGTCGGCCTCGGCATCTTCCCGCTCGGACTCGCCCTCGGCATGCTGGTGGTGCAGGCCGGCCTGCCAGGTTGGCTCGCGCCCGCGCTCTCGATCGGGGTGTTTGCCGGCTCGGTCGAGCTGCTGCTCGTCAGCATGATCGCGACCGCCACGCCACTGATCACCATCGCCATAACGGTCTTCGCCGTAAATTTTCGCCACGTCTTCTACCCGCTGACGTTTCCCGTTCAGGTGGTCAAGCCGGGCATCGGCAGGGCCTACTCGATCTATGCGATGATCGACGAAGCCTACGCCACGTACGTGTTGATGCCGCCTGAGAAGCTATCCTCCGCGCGGATGCTCACCGGGCAACTGCTCATGCAGGCGTACTGGGTCGCCGGCTCGCTCGCGGGGGTGCTGATCGGTTCCCTCCTTCCCGAACCGATCGAGGGTTTCGAGTTCGCCCTCGTAGCGTTGTTCATCGTCATGGCGCTCGATGCCGTGCGAAGTCGTCGCGAGATCCCGTCGGTCGCACTGGCCGGAGCCGCGGTCGCCGTCGCGCTGGTGGTCTTCCCGGGTTCGGAGATCCTCGCAGCCCTGTGCATCTTCACCGTGCTGTTGGTGGCACGGTACCTTTGGACGCGACGAGGTCGCAAGGTCGAGGGCGAGGATCCGCATGCCTAGCACCATCTACATCATCGCGGCAGTTGCGATCGCCGGAATCATCACCCTCCTCCTCCGTGCCCTGCCGTTCGCGCTGCTGAAGCCGTTGCGCGGGTCCAAGTTCGTCAAGAAGCTGGGAGAGTGGATGCCTGCGGGGCTGCTCGTGATCCTCGCGCTCGTCATGCTCGCCGACCAGGTCGCCCAGCACCTCGATCGGGTGTGGATCGTAGGAGTAGCCGCAGCTATCACCGTGCTTGTCCACCTGCTGTGCGGCAGGAGGGCATTGCTGAGCATCTTTGTCGGGACCGCGGCGTACGTGGCCCTGCTCTACGCGTTCTGACGTCGCAACGCCGCAGCTTCGGTCAGCGCAAGGCGATGCGCAGGGAATCGACCTCGTGCGCGATGATACTGCTCGCGGCAAACTGGGCTTGCAGGTGGGCGACCACGTCTTCCAGTTGGGTGCGATCCAACCCGGGAGTCAGTCGCAGCAGCACGTCGACCTCAGGTGCCAGCAGGCGGGCGTGCGGGTCCCCCGGGGCAAGCCGCAACTGCTCGATCCGAGGCTCGGCTGCCGCGATGCGCTCGAACTCGCGCTCGACGTCGCCGTTTGCCCAGGCGGGACGCCGTGGCCTGCCGTGCGCCACGGACTCAAGTTCGGTTCGGCGGATCCCGAGCTCCTGGTCGGGCGAGCCAGCATCGATGATGATCAGGTCCGTCTGCTCGCTCGCGGCCGCGACGGCCGCTTGAGGCATCGGCACCGGGATCGGCCTGGCCTCGGGATTCCAGGCGCGCATGCTGGCCGTCGAACTGAAGACCGGCATGACCCGGCGTCCATCCGGCGCGGACACGGTCACAATCGACAGCTCCTGCGTCTTCTCGACCTTTCGCCCCTCAGGCGTGACCCCGACAGCGCCTGCCTCAGCCAGCAGCGGCACGAGCACCCGGACGGTCCCGAGCACCTCGATCACAGCCGCGTGCGCGTCTGCGAGCCCAGCCAAAGAGTTCGCGGAAGCAGCCTGACGCAGCCGGTCAACCGCGTCTCGCAGCGAATCGGGAGTTTCGCCATCGTCGGAGGCGAAGGCTGTCTCGTGATGGTCGAACGTACGGCCCGCCCACGGATAGCCCGCCGAGTCGGCCGCCCCACCCGGCACCAGACTCTCCGGCACCCCGGTCGTGCGGGGCGCGTCACCCGTCGAGGGAAGTCGCTTGATCGCCATGTGCCCACCCTGCGGGCTCAGTGCCCCGCAACGTCAAGCGCCGCGGGGAGCGTGAACGCCCCAGCATAGAGCGCCTTGCCGACGATGGCTCCTTCGACGCCGAATGGGACGAGCGTGCGCAGCGTGGCGATGTCGTCGAGGCTTGACACGCCTCCCGAGGCAACCACCGGGCGATCGGTGCGAGCACACACCTGCTTCAGTAGCTCCACGTTCGGCCCCCGGAGCGTGCCGTCTTTGGTCACGTCGGTCACAACATAGCGCGGGCACCCGGCCCGTTCCAGGCGTTCGAGCACTTCCCAGAGATTGCCGCCTTCTTGTGTCCACCCTCGTGCGGCGAGTGTTTCGCCGCGAACATCGAGCCCCACGGCGATCTGCTCTCCGTAGCGAGCGATCACGGCCTGGGTCCACTCTGGGTTCTCGAGCGCAGCGGTCCCAAGATTGACTCGCGCCGCTCCAAGTTCTAGGGCTGCTTCGAGGCTCGCGTCGTCGCGGATACCGCCCGAGAGCTCAATCTTGACTGTCTTTGACTGTTTAATCACCTTGCGCAGCAGCGAAGCGTTGCTTCCCCGCCCGAAGGCCGCGTCGAGATCTACCAGGTGAATCCATTCGGCACCCTGCACGATCCAATCGAGTGCGGCGTCGACCGGGCTCCCATAGCTCGTCTCCGTGCCGGCTTCGCCTTGCGTGAGCCGCACCGCTTTGCCGTTGGCCACATCGACCGCCGGGAGCAGCTCGAGTTCCGGCTCTCGATTGAGTTCGATCATTGAGCTTCGTTTCCTTCTTGCTTGCACTGTCTCTGGTTCTTGGCCCGGTCGCGCCTAGAGCGTGGCGATCCAGTTTCTCAGCAGCTGGATCCCTGCGTCGCCGGACTTCTCGGGGTGGAATTGTGTCGCAGCAAGCGGCCCGTTCTCGACCGCCGCGATGAAGCGTTCCCCATGGTTCGCCCAGGTGACCACCGGCCGGGTACGCTCGCTTCGTCCGTCGATCGTCCACTCAGTTGCCGCGTAGCTGTGCACGAAGTAGAAGCGCTCGTGCTCGAGCCCCTTGAAGAGCGCCGTTCCCTCCCCAGGCTCAACGGTATCCCATCCCATGTGCGGCAGCCGTGCCGCATCGAGGCGTCGGACCGTGCCCGGCCACTGGCCGAGCCCAGCGCTCTCGATGCCGTGTTCGAGACCGCGCTCGAACATCACCTGCTCTCCAACGCAGATGCCTAGCACAGGGCGGCCACCGGCGAGCCGTCGGTCGATCAGCTCGGCCCCACGAACTGCGTGAAGCTGCCGCATGACCGCGTCGAAGGCACCGACACCGGGGACCAGCAGCCCGTCAGCTTCCGCGGCTTTCCGATGGTCACTGGTGAGCGTGACGGCGGCCCCAGCTTTCTCGAGCGCTTTCACCACGGAATGCACGTTGCCCGACCCGTAATCGAGCACGACCACGCTCTTGTCGAGTGCGGTCACAGGGTTCCCTTCGTGCTGGGCACGCCAACGACGAGCGGATCGATGGCTTTGGCGACGCGGAGCGCTCGGGCGAATGCCTTGAACTCTGCCTCTGCGATGTGGTGCGGGTCACGGCCCTCGATGAGTCGTAGGTGCACGGTGAACCTGGCATTGAGCGTCAAGGCCTCAAAGAAGTGGCGCACCATGCTGCCGGTGAAGTGCCCCCCGATGAGGTGAAACTCGAACCCGGTCGGCTCGCCGGAATGCACGAGATACGGTCGGCCCGAGATATCGACCACTGCTTGCGCGAGCGACTCGTCCAGTGGGACGAGCGCGTCTCCGTATCGACCGATGCCTCGCTTATCGCCAAGCGCTTCAAGGAACGCCTGCCCGAGCAGGATCCCGGTGTCCTCGACCGTGTGGTGCACATCGATCTCAAGATCGCCTGTCGCGCGAACGGTCAGATCAGTAAGCGAGTGACGCGCAAGCGCGGTGAGCATGTGGTCGAAGAACGGAACGCCAGTGTCGACGTCGGCCTCCCCGATTCCATCTAGGTTCAGGCTCACGCGAATGTGCGATTCCGTAGTCTCGCGCTCCAGGCTGGCGGTGCGGGGCTCGTTTCCCATAACTGACATCCTACCTGCGCGAAGTCGCGCCTCCTGGCCCGAGCTCGCGAAGCGCGGCAATAAGCGCACTTGTCTCCGCCTCGGTTCCGGCCGTGAGCCGCAGGTGACCGTCGATTCCGAGATTGCGGATCAGAATGCCGCGATCGAACAGGGCCTCGAATGTCGCACTGGGGTCGGTGAATCCGCCGACGAGCAGGAAGTTGGAGCCCGACGGGTGCACCTGGTAGCCCAGATCGACAAGCGCGGCGGCGAGCCGCTCGCGCTGAGCTCGTATTTCTGCGACAGTTGCGAGCATCTTGTCGGCATGCCGTAACGCAGCCGTCGCCGCCGCTTGCGTGAGCGCGGACAGGTGGTATGGGAGCCGAACCAGCCGCAGCGCGTCGACGACAGCCGCGTCCGCCGCGAGGTATCCCAGCCGCACGCCCGCGAACGCAAAGGCCTTGCTCATCGTACGCGAGACCATGAGGCGCGGGCGCGAAGCGAGGAGCTCGATGGCACTGGGGTGCTCATCGTCGAACTCGATGTAGGCCTCGTCGACGATGAGCATGCCATCAAACGCGTCGTGTGCTGCCCGAACGGTCTCGAGATCGAGGCTCGTGCCGGTCGGGTTGTTCGGTCCGCAGAGAATCGCTAAGGCGGGCTGATGCTCTCGCAGCACGCGGGCCACGAACTCGGGTGTCAGCGCATAGTCGCTCGGGCGTGGGACCGGCACCCAACGCGTATCCGTTGCGTCGGCCAGGAGCGGGTACATCGAATATGTCGGGGTGAAGCTCAGCAGCGATCGCCCGGGCCCGCCGAAGGCCTGCAGCACCTGTTGCAACACCTCGTTCGACCCGTTCGCGGCCCACACCTCACGCGCCGATAGCCCGCCTCCGAGATAGTCCGCCAAGGCCTCGCGCAACGCAATGAACTCTCGGTCCGGGTAACGATTCGCGCTGCGCACTGCTTCCGCTAGCGAAGCAACGATGTCGTCGACTACCTCGCTGGGCAGGGGGTGAGTGTTCTCGTTGACGTTGAGGCTCACCGGCACGGAGTCTTGCGGGGCTCCGTAAGGAGTCTTACCGACGAGATTACTGCGAAGAGGAAGGTCACTCAGGCTGGTCACCAACCCAGTTTAGACGGCGTGCGCGTTACCGCCTCGATCACGCCCCCCAGCCCGAGCTCGCTCGCGCTCACCGCAATCGGTGCGTCAGCGTAGCGAAGCGGCAGCGCAATCGGCTGGCCAGCCTGCACGCCAGAACCATCGAGTTGATTCAGCCGAACGATCTCCGCGACCAGGTCACGAGGGTCCATGCTCGGGTCGATCTCGTGTGCGATCTCCCAGAGCGATGAGCCCGACTGAACCACGACGTAACTGAACTCCGCGCTCCCAGGCTCTGGCGATGCGACGGCCTGGGAACTGCCAATGGCCGCGACGATGCCGAGCACCGCCACGACAAGCAACGTTGCGAGGACACCGACGACCACGCGACCGCGGCGGGTCAGACGCAGGCGCACCGCCGCAGCGCGCGATGCAGACTCACCACGGTGCGATGTGGCGGGAACGGCTTCCATCGAGGCGCTCATGATCTGGATCTCCTTGTGTTTCGGACGCAACCCCGCAGCAGCGGAGTAGAACATCTGTTTCGAATCTATCTTCGATTAGATCGAAACTCAAGCCCAAAGTTCGAAGCTTTGCGCGAGTTTTTTCTCGCGACACTCGAACATACTTTTGTCTGCGCTCGAAAATTCGGGCTATTGTTTCGTCAGGAACACTGAATCAGGCACCACTGACATTTACGTCCCGAGCGAAGGATTAGGCGATGGCAGCAAGCGCACACGAGCATCGGGGTAAACCGCTCACCGAGAAACAGCAGGCCATCCTCGAATTCATTGCCCGCTCGGTCGAGTCTCGGGGTTACCCACCTAGCATGCGAGAGATCGGCGACGCCGTAGGCCTCGCATCGCTCTCGAGCGTCACCCACCAGCTCGGTAGGCTCGAGCTCGCAGGCCACATTCGCCGGGACCCGAACCGTCCCCGCGCACTTGAGGTGCTTACAGAGCTTGCCAGCACCTCTCAGGCCATTGCCGAGGCACCCGAGGTGCAGGCCGAGGAGACCGCGTACGTCCCCCTTGTCGGCCGCATCGCAGCGGGTGTGCCGATCACGGCCGAGCAGCAGGTAGAAGAGTTGGTCCCGCTCCCCCGGCAGCTGGTGGGAGACGGTCAGCTCTTTATGCTCAAGGTCTACGGCGATTCGATGATCGACGCAGCGATCTGCGACGGAGACTTCGTCGTCATTCGCCAGCAGCGTGACGCCGAGAACGGCGATATCGTGGCTGCGATGCTCGACGGCGAGGCCACGGTGAAGGTGTTCCGTCGACGCGATGGACACACCTGGCTGCTCCCCCGCAACAGTGCCTTCGAACCCATTCTTGGGGATCATGCCGAGGTCCTCGGCAAGGTCGTCGCGGTGTTCCGTTCAATCTAGCGCGAGGGCTTGCACCTCGACTCGGGCTCGCCTTTCAACATGCGACTCAGGCCCCACCAGGGACCACCCGACCGCTCAGAGGCCCTAAGGCACGAGGAAGGGCTCCAGCTTCGCAAGGGTCTCACCCGCGACATAGGCGTGGACCCGAGTGCCCGCCTCGACGTACTCGGTATCGAGCACGCGATTGCGCTCGTGGAGCTCTGCGATGAGCTCGCCCCGGTCGTACGGAACCACGGCAGTCACCTCACGATCCGGCACGGGGAGCGCGGATGCGATCCTCGCCCGCAATGCCTCGATCCCCTCTCCCGTGCGGGCCGAGACGAATACCGCGTCTGGAGCGAGACCGTGCAGCACCAACCGCTGGGTTTCGTCGATCAGATCAGACTTGTTGAACACGACGAGCTCGGGCACCGACTGCGCACCAACCTCGGTGATCACCTCGCGGACCGTGCGCAACTGCGCTGCCGGGTCCGGATGGGATGCATCCACAACGTGCAGGATGACGTCTGAGTCGCCGACCTCTTCAAAGGTGCTGCGGAACGCCTCGACGAGATGGTGCGGCAGGTTGCGCACGAACCCGACCGTGTCTGCATAGGTGAACCTGCGACCGTCGTCGGTCTCTGCGTGACGCACGGTGGTGTCGAGCGTGGCGAACAGCTGGTTCTGCACGAGCGCGGCAGAGCCGGTGAGGCGGTTCAGGAGGCTCGACTTGCCGGCGTTCGTATATCCGGCGATCGCCACCGAAGGCACATCGCCGCGCTTCCGGTTTGCTCGCTTCGCCTCGCGAGCAGGCGCGAAGCCCTTGATCTGCCGACGTAGTTTCGCCATGCGCGTGTTAATGCGGCGACGATCAAGTTCGATCTTCGTCTCACCAGGCCCTCGCGAGCCCATGCCGGCACCGCCAGCGCCGACCTGGCCGCCCGCCTGGCGCGACATCGACTCGCCCCAGCCGCGCAATCGCGGAAGCAGGTACTCGAGCTGCGCGAGCTCAACCTGTGCCTTGCCCTCACGGCTCTTGGCGTGCTGGCTGAAAATATCGAGGATCACGGCCGTGCGGTCGATCACCTTCACCTTGACGACATCCTCGAGCGCGCGACGCTGCGAGGGCGCGAGCTCGGTGTCCGCCACGACCGTGTCGGCACCGAGCGAGGCGACCAGGTCCGCCAGTTCCTGCGCCTTGCCCTTGCCCAGGTAGGTCGCGGGGTCCGGGTTGGCACGACGCTGCAGCAGACCCTCGAGCACCTCGGCACCTGCCGTCTCCGCGAGAGCGGCCAGCTCGCGCAGCGAGTTCTCCGCGTCCTCCTGGCCCTGGTGCGAGCCCGCCGAGTACACCCCGATCAGCACCACCTTCTCGAGGCGGAGCTGGCGATACTCGACCTCGGTGACGTCCTCGAGTTCCGTAGACAGCCCCTGCACGCGCCGAAGCGATGCACGTTCCTCGCGTTCCAAACGGATCTCGTCGAAATCATCGGCCGCAAACTCGTGCGCCTCGTCGCCGAGCGCCTGCGCACCGCTGAGGTCCCGAATCACGGTCGCGCTTTCGCTTCGCGAGGCACGGCGGATCACTCGATCCAGCGGATCGATTGGCTGCGGATCATGTGGCGCGTCTCTGACTTCAGTCTCGGACTCTTCTTCGAGTGGTTCGACCTGGTTCGGGCTACGCGTGCGGTGCTTTGTCATCTGTACCTCGATTGTACCCGCCGATGCGCGAAGCGGAGCGAGTGTTCACCCACAGCGCAGCCCATTCGGCCCCAACCGAGCTGGGATACTGATTGGGTGAACGAGCACTATTTCAGCGAGACACCGAGCGGCGACTTCTCGCCCCGGGAGATCGAAGTGGTCTTGGCGGGGGTGCCCCGCACGGTGATGACCGCTGGCGGAGTCTTCAGCCCCGACCATCTCGACCGGGGTACAGCGGTGCTGCTGCGCGCGCTTGAGAAGCTCGTCGACGTCGGGAGGGCCGAATCAGCTGCTTCGGTCGAGGATCGTGGCCCGATCCTCGACCTCGGTTGCGGCTGGGGGCCGATCGCGCTCACGGCAGCACTTACCGAGCCGACCCGCGAGGTGTGGGCGGTCGACATCAATGAACGCTCACGCAACCTCACCGCGAAGAACGCGCAGATGCTCGGCCTCGTCAATGTGCGGGTGGCCGCACCCGACGACGTACCGGAGCAACTGCGATTCGGAGCGATACTCTCAAACCCACCCATTCGCGTCGGCAAGGCCGCGCTGCACGGCTTGCTTCGACGCTGGTTGCCGAGGCTCGCGCCAGCGGGAGCAGCGTATCTCGTTGTTGCAAAGCACCTCGGCGCGGACTCATTGCAGAAGTGGATCGCCTCCGAGTTCACCGACCTCGAGGTAACGCGAGTCGCCCGGGATAAAGGTTTCCACGTGATCTGCGCGGCCCGGCCCACCGATCAGGGAAGCTCGATGCTTCCCGAGTAGACGAGTTCGGCGGGACCGCTCAGCGATACATGCTCTCCCTCTTCGGTCGGGAACATGCGCACCGCCAGGCGTCCACCGGGAACCTCAACGCTCCAACTGTTCGGCATCTGTTCACCGCCCCAGTGACGAAACGCGAGCGCCGCCGCCGCCGTACCGGTGCCGCAGGAGAGCGTTTCACCCGATCCTCGCTCGTGCACCCGCATGCGAATGCGGGCGACACCGTCCTTCAGCAGGGGTTCGTCCGGCACCACGAACTCGACGTTCGCGCCGTTGTCGGGCAATGGGGCCAGCTCGGGAGCCCGGTCGAGCTCGAGCGCGTCGAGCTTCCCGTCTTCGGAAAGCACCGTCACAACGTGCGGATTGCCTAAATCGATCCCGAGCCCCGGACGCGAGATATGCAAGCCCTTCGCGTTGACCAGGTACTCATCGCCGAGTCGCCAGCGGCCGAGGTCGACGGTATAACCCGACACCCCCGCGAGTACGTCCTTCACCCCGGCTCGCGTACCGATCGGGAGGGTGTCGCGCCGTTCGGGCGTGACGAGTCCCTCGGTGATCAAGTAGTGCGCATACACTCGGATTCCATTGCCGCACATCTCTGCCGGCGTCCCGTCAGCGTTCCAATAGTCCATGAACCATTCTGCGTCGGGCTCCTCCGCGAGGATCGGTTGCCCTTCCGGGAGCGCGCTGGAGCGCACGGCGCGAATGATGCCATCGGCACCGACGCCGAAATGGCGGTCGCAGATGAAGCGGATCTGCTCCGGCGTCAGCTGGATGTCGCCGTCGGGATCGGTGAAGAGCACGAAGTCGTTACCGGTGCCGTGCCCCTTGGTGAAGCTGAGTGTCGTCACTCCCCCAGTCTAGGGCTGCCTTCGCCGGACCTACCTCCACTTCGAACCCGGGAACTCGCATCTTGCGTGCCGTACTACGCTTGACGTACTATGTTGAACATCACAGCAGTTCGAAGTCAGAAGGAGACGAGATGATCAGCGCCGACGCGATCCGCGGCTACATCGATCTCATGGTGCTGTCGCTGCTGCGTCGCGCTCCCTCGTACGCATACGATCTCGCGCAACAGATCAGCTCGGTCACCGGTAACGACTACACAATCAAACAGACCACGCTCTACTCGGCGGTCAAACGACTCGAGAACGCCGGGTTCGTGGACTCCTATCCCGGCACATCGGACTCCGGAAAATCCCGCACCTACTACCGCCTCACACCGGCAGGCAGCGACCATCTGGCGCTGAAGGCCGAGGAATGGCACCGCACCAAAGCCGTCATCGACCGCTTCACCGAAGGAATCACCTCATGAACGTCCTGCATAGCTACCTCGAGACCATGTTCTCGCCCTACCCCGAGACCCCTCGTCTGCTCGACGCCAAGGCGGAATTGCGAACGATGATGGACGACGCGTATGCGGGGTTCCTCGCCGAAGGCATGTCCGAGAATGAGGCCGTCGGCCGCGTCATCACAGACTTCGGCAATCTCGATGAGGTCGCGCCGGTGCTCGGGATCAGCGCAGAGATCGCGCCAGGCGCGCCGCATCGCGGCGCCGCGGATGCCGCCGACGACCGGGCACATCGGCACCCGAGCATCACGCTCGAAGAGGCGAAGGCGTTCGCTGAGACCGCTCGGCGCACACGGTATCGCACCGCCGTCGGCGTCGCGCTGTGCGTGATCTCGCCGGCGCTCATCATCACACTCCCTCCCATCGCGAGCGAGAGTGGGGTCCGCGGACTCGATCAGAACATCGCAACTGCGATTGGGCTGCTCTCGTTATTCGTCTTCATCGCCATAGCGGTATTGATGTTCATCGGAATGAGCCGGGAGATGAAACCGTTCACGCGCATCAATGAGGGACGGTTCACTCGCAATCCAGCGGTGACAAGCTGGATCGAGAACCTCGCCCAGAAGCACGAGCGCGGTCGCACGTTCTGTCTGCAGCTCGCTGTGCTGTGCTGGGTGCTTTCGGCCGCACCAGTGCTGCTGTTCTCGCTCCTCACCCAAGGATCGCCGCATCAGAATGTCCTCAGCGCGGTCGGCGTCGCGATGACACTCGTCCTGGTCGCCGTGGGCCTCTTGATCTTCTTGCCCGCCAACTGGGCGCATGCAGCCGCGCAGAAGCTGACTCATGGTTCTCCCCAGAGTCCCGACGAGCAAGAGACCAGCATTGTCGGCGTCATCGCCGCGATCTACTGGCCGCTGCTCACCGCGATCTTTCTCGCGTGGAGCTTTATCGGCAACGCCTGGGATCGATCGTGGATCGTCTGGCCGATCGGCGCGGTGCTGTTCGGCGCGATTGCTGCCGGACTCGGAGCGATCGAGAGTTACCGCAAGGCAGGTCCGCGGCGCTGAGCCTGCGGCGCTGGTTCTGCGGCACATGCGCGTGTGACCACGCAGGGTGCGCATGACCACAGTGGGAACGGCTCCCTGCGTGGTCATGCGCACCCCGAGTGTCCTTTCGCGGCTCCTTACGGCACGATCGATGGAATCTCGCTCGCCCGGGGAGCCGACTCCGTGCTATCAAGCCACTGCACCCCTTCATAGCGCTTGAACCAGCTGACCTGCCGCCTCGCATACCGACGAGTCAGCGCCTGTGCCTCACCGATGGCTTGCCGCTCACGCATTTCACCGCGCAGTTGTGAGAGCGCCTGCGCATAACCGATCGCTCGACTGGCGGTTCTGCCGCGTTCGAGCCCGGCGGAGCGCAGCCCGCGCACCTCGTCGAGCATGCCGTCGGCCCACATCTGTTCAACGCGGCGGTCGAGTCGCTCGACGAGCGTGGCACGATCTGCGCAGGTGCCGATCAGGCGAGTATTCGCCCGCCAGAGCTTCGGAGCCGCGGGAAGCGTAACCTGGGCATCGCCGCCAAGCAGCGCAACTTCGAGCGCCCGGACCACGCGGCGCGGATTGTTCGCGTCAACCGCAGCTGCGACGTTCGGCGCTATGTCGCGCAGTCGTTCAATGAGCGGCTCGACGCCATGCGCATCGCACTCGCGCTCAAGGTCGGCGCGCAGCGCGTCATCGCGGGGCGGAAACTGAAAATCATAGATGACGCTCGAGACGTACAGGCCGGACCCGCCGACGAGGATCGCGTCATGGTCGCGGGCGTGGATCGCCCCGATGACGGCTCGCGCCGTCGGCTGGTAACGGGCCACTGCGGCCTCATCCGTCACGTCCAGCACGTCGAAGAGGTGATGCGCGATGCCGCGCCGCGCCGCCTCGGGAAGCTTTGCCGTGCCGATGTTCATCCCGCGGTACAGCTGCATCGCATCAGCGTTGACCACCTCGGCCTCACGGCCGGCCGCGGCGAGCCGCTCGGCCAGATCGAGAGACAGCTCGGTCTTGCCCGTGCCGGTCGCCCCGACGATGGCCCAGAGGCGAGGAGACGTCACAGCGAACGAATCGTCGGCATCCCGAGCCCGACCTGCCTCGCACCGGTCTGTGCACCGGCAGCGACCGGGGTGGGCACCGCGCAACTATCCGCCTGACGCCGATCCCAGGCGTCACCAGCGCGAGTGCGACGAACGGCGTAGGTTGGGCTCTCGTCTGCGATCAGGAAGTGCGGTGCTGCCGCTGTGACCTGCACCGTCACCACGTCGCCGGGCCGCGGCGTCGCAGCACCGTCGGGAACGCTGAAGTGGACCAGACGGTTGTCCTCTGCCCTGCCGGAAAGCCGTTGTGTCGCAGCGTCCTTCTTGCCTTCACCAACCGAAACGAGCACCTCGACGGTTCGACCGATCTGAGCTTCGTTCTCCTCGAGCGAGATCCGCTCCTGCACCTCGAGCAGCCGCTCGTACCTGCGCTGCACCACGTCCTTGGGCAACTGATTCGGCATCTCCGCAGCGGGCGTCCCCGGCCGGATCGAGTATTGAAAAGTGAAGGCACTCTGGAAACGGGACTGCTCGACCACGCGCAGCGTGTCTTCAAAGTCCTGTTCGGTCTCGCCGGGGAACCCGACGATGATGTCCGTCGTGATCGCGGCGTGCGGAATGCGTTCACGCACCGCGTCGAGGATCGCAAGATAGCGCTTGCTGCGGTACGAGCGACGCATTGCCTTGAGAATGGAGTCCGATCCAGACTGCAAGGGCATATGCAGGGTCGGCATCACGTTCGGAGTCTCCGCCATCGCCGCGATCACATCGTCGGTGAACGCTGCCGGGTGCGGACTGGTGAAGCGCACACGCTCGAGCCCCTCGATCTCACCCATGGCCCTCAGCAACTTACTGAACGCCTGCCGGTCGCCGAACTCAACCCCGTAGGTGTTCACGTTCTGGCCGAGCAACGTCACCTCGATCGCGCCGTCATCGACGAGCGCCTGCACCTCAGCGAGAATATCACCGGGGCGGCGGTCCTTCTCCTTGCCTCGAAGCGAGGGGACAATGCAAAAGGTACAGGTGTTGTTGCAACCCACCGAGATCGAGACCCAACCGCTCGATGCGGAGTCTCGCTTGGTCGGCAGCGTGGAGGGGAATACCTCAAGGGCCTCGAGGATCTCCACCTGGGCCTCAGCGTTGTGTCGCGCCCGTTCGAGGAGAGCCGGCAACGAGCCCATGTTGTGTGTGCCGAAGACGACGTCGACCCAGGGTGCCTTCTCGACAATGGCACCCTGGTCCTTCTGCGCGAGGCAACCACCAACTGCGATCTGCATGCCTTCGCGTTCACGCTTGACATTCGCGAGTTGACCGAGATTGCCGTAGAGCTTGTTCGCGGCATTTTCGCGCACCGCGCACGTGTTGATCACCACGACATCGGCGGACGCGGGATCGTCAGCCGCGACGTACCCGGCAGCCTCCAGGGAACCTGCCAAGCGCTCCGAGTCGTGGACATTCATCTGGCAGCCGAGCGTGCGCACCGTGTAGCTGCGGGGTGAACCGTCGGCGTGAAGCGCGGCCGGAGAACGATCGATCGTGGTTCGCGCGGAGCCGATCTCAACGGGCGTCTCGAGTGTAGGCATGGGCACCATTCTATCGATCGCATGCTGAGCTGCCCGCGCCCTGCGATCCGGCATGATCATCGCCGGCGGCTTCGCCGTGTCGCCTCAGGCACCACGTCTGAACGCACGTGCGCGGTGCCCTGCGGCCTTAGCGAAAGCGCACGGTACCCCGTGCAGCCGTGCTGTCGAGGGCTTCGCGAGCGACTCTGACAGCGCGCTCGCCCGACCATCCTCTACGTGCAAGAAAGCCGAGCAGACGCCGCTCAGCGGTTTGCCGATCGAGCCCACTCATCTTACGGGCCCGATCATTCGCAGCCGCGCGGAGGAGCTCGTGCTCCTCCTCATCGTCGAGTTCACCGAGCGCCTCTTCGATCACGCCGACGGGCAGTAGACGCTCCCTCAGCTTCGATCGAATCTGACTGCGGCTGGCTCGCTTTCGCTGGCGCAAGCTCTCTGCCAGCACCCTGGCTAGGCCGAGGTCATCAAGATACAAGCTGCTCTCGCAATCAAGGATCACGGTCTCCACTTCGCTCGGGTCGTGCCCGAGAGCCAGAAGTTCGCGCCGCAACTCTCCGCTCGACCGCGCTCTGCGAGCGAGAAGTCGCACCGCGTCATCTGCAGCCGCACTCGACTCAGCCGTCGTCGAGGTCTCAGCACTCATCGAGGCCTCGACGCCTGCCGAGGTCTCGCCGCTCATCGGTGCCCCGATGCTCACTGAGGTCGCGCCGTCGGTTGGTAACTCGCTACCCGGACCCCGCACTGGCTCCTGCGGCGCTACTTGCCGCGGAAGCCGCGTTCGCAGCTCGATGACTTCGGCGAGGTCCGCGCGGTCCGGACCGAGATCTGACGCATCGTTCGCCTGAGTTCGAGTTGGAAGAAATCGCACTACCAATGCGCACCGCCCTAGGCACCAATGCGAGCTGATGCATCTTCGACGGGAGCGACGGGAGCAGATTCCTCGCTCGGCTTGACACCGAGTTTCACCAGAATCTTCTCCTCGATCTCCGCTGCGATGTCCGGATGCTCGATCAAGAAGCGACGCGAGTTCTCCATGCCCTGGCCGAGCTGATCCCCGTCGTACGTGTACCAGGCACCGCTCTTCTTAATGAGCCCGTGCTCAACGCCGAAGTCGATGAGCGAGCCCTCCCGCGAGATCCCGACCCCATAGAGGATGTCAAACTCGGCCTGTTTGAAGGGAGGAGCCATCTTATTCTTGACCACCTTGACACGCGTGCGGTTGCCGACCGCGTCGGCCCCGTCCTTGAGCGTCTGGATTCGCCGAATATCGAGGCGCACCGAGGCATAGAACTTCAGCGCTTTACCGCCAGAAGTGGTTTCGGGGCTACCGAAGAACACACCGACCTTCTCGCGCAACTGGTTAATGAAAATCGCAGTGGTGCCAGTCTGGTTCAGGCCACCCGTGATCTTCCGCAGCGCCTGTGACATGAGGCGGGCCTGGAGGCCGACATGGCTATCACCCATCTCGCCTTCGATCTCGGCCTTCGGAACGAGCGCCGCCACCGAGTCGATGACCACGAGATCGACGGATCCCGAACGAATCAGCATGTCCGCGATCTCGAGCGCCTGCTCACCGGTGTCTGGCTGAGAAACGAGCAATGCATCGATGTCTACGCCCAGCTTCTGAGCGTACTCGGGGTCGAGGGCATGTTCCGCGTCAATGAATGCCGCAATGCCCCCGGCACGTTGCGCATTGGCGATGGCGTGCAGCGTGAGCGTCGTCTTACCGGAGGACTCCGGGCCATAGATCTCGATGATGCGCCCCCGGGGCAGACCGCCGATACCCAGTGCGACATCGAGCGCGATCGAGCCGGTCGGGATTACCTCTACCGGCGGGCGCTCACTGCTGCCAAGACGCATGATCGCGCCCTTGCCGAACTGCTTATCGATATTCGCGAGCGCGGCTTCGAGCGCCTTCTCGCGATCCTTGCTAGCTGCCATGATGTGCTCCTTCGATCGGGCGACGTGCGCCGGGTTGCTGCCTACCTTCTGTCGTTCCGGAATCCCGTCGACAAGGCTAGGTGGCTGGTACTCACGACACTAGAACCCACCACCGACATTCTCGGGTGAGGATGCCTGGTTGCTCTCGGATCGATACAGAACTCCACCTGTGGACGAGACTACGCCGACTCGAACACACTTTCGAACAACACGCCGAGGGTTTTCAACTTCGTCCCTAAAACTGCGCCGCTTGCCCCTCATCTCGTGAGCTCAGTATGCGCGGCCCGTGGTGGCGAAGGCGGCGGCTGAGGTCCACTAGGAATCTTCGGGATCCCGCAGCCCCCGGCCATGCCGACGCTCAAGCGGCACCTGGAGTTCATCGCAGAGCGCGAGCCATACTGCACGCGCGGGCACGCCGCGCTCGAGCGCTTCCGCGGCGGTGCCGCCAAGTGCTGTGAGCCAGTGATCCCGAACGAGCACCCCGGAGTAGGCCTCACCAAACTCCTCGCGCATGGCTCGCTGGAACTCACTTAACCGCATAGCGTCCCCTCACCATCAAACTCGGTCCCACATGAAAAGGCACCCGGCTTCACGAGCCAGGTGCCCTCAATACATTGATCACGATCAACGGCGTGCGAGCAACTCTGAGCGATAGCCCGAGACGAGCTCGGCCGGAACCGTATCCGGAACTCGGGTGTCGACCATGGGGACGCTGAGCCCCTCGACGATTGCGAGCCGATCGCTCACTTCTCCCATGATGACGGAGAGCGGCGTGTCGAGCGCTTCGGCAACTGCGGCGAGAATCTCGCTCGAAGCTTCCTTCTGTCCGCGCTCTACCTCGCTCAAGTATCCGAGCGCCACGCTTGCCTCTCCGGCCACCTGGCGCAGGGTGCGACCCTTCTGCAGCCGGAAGTCACGCAGCACGTCGCCGATCTCCTGACGAACCAGCACCATCGCATCCTCCTTCTCTTGCACCACCAAGGTGGCACCTATCATTCGCCGCCTATGTACACCAGCCTAATACGGGACTGGTCTGCAATGGCTTCACTGAGAGTAACCGTTACTCTAGTCCGATTATTCCTGAAGGTTCGCTGAATGTGAGCCGCATTGACTCAAGTTTGGGAATGTGCCAGGAAACGCTCAGGAGACGCATGGCATCCGCCGCGCTCAGTCCCGATCTTGCAAGCGTTCCAACTCCTCGCGCAGCTCTGAGAGCGCCGCCTCGACGGCACCACTCCGCACGGCCTCTCGATCACCTGGCAGATCGAAACGCCTCGACCGCTCGCCGAGACTGGAGCTCACGCCAACCCAGACCGTTCCCGCGGGCTGGCCCGTCTGCGGATCTGGGGCGGGCCCCGCTACTCCCGTGGTGGCGATCCCGAGATCCGCGGGCAACGATGTCTCGCCCGGAGCATGGGGAACCGCACAGATTCGTCTCACCCCACGTGCCATCTGCTCCGCGACCGCCGGATCCACGGGCCCCCGTTCGGCCAGCAGATTGGCATCCACATCCAGTAACGAATGCTTCAGGTGTGTGTCGTAAGCAACGACGGCGCCCGAGAACACTCGTGATGCGCCCGGAACGGTGACGATGGCGTCGGCAAGCAATCCGCCGGTGAGCGACTCTGCTACGGCGAGTCGGAATCCGCCTCGAAGTAGGCGCTGCAGGTCCGCTGCATCGAAGCCCGGCGGCGAGACGCTAGCGCGGCGTGTCATCCTGGCCACCCGGATGTTTCATCATGCGCACGAAGTTGATAATGTAGTCGATCCCGCTCACGACCGTCAGTGCCACCGCGATCGTCATGGAGACACCATTGACCCAGTACACCCAGTCCCCGAATAATGTCGCAAACGGGAACAATGCAAGCGCGATGGCGACTGATTGCGCGACGGTCTTCAGCTTGCCCATCCACGCGGCGGCCACTACAACGGTGCGCGCCTCGAAGAGCCGGTGGATCGTGATGCCGATTTCTCTGACGAGCACGAGTGCGGTCACCCACCACGGCAGGTCGCCCAGGATCGACAAGCCAACGAGCGCACCACCTGTCAGGAACTTGTCGGCGATTGGATCAAGCAGCTTGCCGAGGTTGGTGACAAGTCCTCGAGATCGCGCGAGGTACCCATCCCACGCGTCCGTCGCGATCGCAATCACGAAGAAGGCACCCGCCACCCAGCGAAGCGCGCCCATGTGGCCGGCATCAGCGAGCAATATCCAGATGAAGAACGGGGTCGCGATAATCCGCGCCATCGTGATGATGTTTGGTGCGTTCCAGTTGCGCGGCCTCTGACTGGGACTCGTCAATTGCTACTCCCGTCCCGTCAGTTGCCAGGCATCCTCGTCGCCTTCGTTCTCGTCGTCCGACTCGTCGAAATGGTACTGCTGCGTTCCGACCCGATCGCCGTCGCGGGACTCAAGGCTGCCCCGCACCTGGTCCTCGGCCGATGCGGGGGCGGTAGCGCCTGCGGGCCCACCCCCGCTTACGCGAGCGAGTACCTCGGCGAGTTGCTCGGGAGCAACGAGCACGTCGCGCGCCTTTGACCCCTCGGACCGGCCGACGATGTCGCGTGACTCCATCAGATCCATCAGACGTCCGGCCTTTGCGAAGCCAACGCGGAGCTTGCGCTGCAGCATGGACGTTGACCCGAACTGCGAGGTCACCACCAGCTCGATCGCTTGCAATAACACGTCGAGGTCGTCGCCGATATCGGCGTCGATCTCCTTCTTTTCGATCGCCTGTGCCACGTCGGCACGATACTCGGGTTGGGCCTGCTGCTTCACGTGCGCGACAACGCGGGAGATCTCCCCCTCGCCAACCCACGCACCCTGCACGCGGCGGGGCGAGGAATCGCCGTTCACGAGCAGCAGCCCGTCGCCCTGACCGATCAATCGCTCCGCCCCGACCTCGTCGAGAATCACCCTCGAGTCTGTGCCGGAGGCTACCGCGAACGCGTAGCGGCTCGGCACGTTCGACTTGATCACACCGGTCACGACGTTCACCGACGGGCGCTGGGTCGCCAGCACCAGGTGGATGCCCGCGGCGCGCGCCAACTGGGTGATGCGCTGGATGGAGTCCTCGACGTCGCGGGGAGCCACCAGCATGAGGTCGGCGAGCTCGTCGACAACGACGAGCAGATACGGGTAGGGCTTGAGCTGACGCTCACTCCCCTCTGGCAGCACCAGCGTCCCCTGACGCACCGCCTCGTTGAAGTCGTCGATGTGACGGAAGCCGAAACTCGCGAGATCGTCATATCTCATGTCCATCTCTTTGACGACCCACTGCAAGGCTTCGGCGGCCTTCTTCGGGCTCGTAATGATGGGGGTGATCAGATGCGGCACGCCCTGGTACACCGTGAGCTCGACACGTTTCGGATCGACGAGCACCATGCGCACATCCGCCGGCGTCGCACGCATCAGAATGCTCGTAATCATCGAGTTAATGAAGCTGGACTTGCCCGAACCGGTGGCCCCCGCCACGAGCAGGTGCGGCATCTTCGCAAGGTTCGCGACGACGTAGTCGCCCTTCACGTCCTTGCCGATTCCGATTGTCATCGGGTGCTTGCTGCGTTGCGCCTTCGCGGAGCGCAGCACGTCGCCGAGGGCGACGTTCTCGCGGTCCTTGTTCGGAATCTCGATGCCGATGGCGCTCTTACCGGGAATCGGGGAGAGAATGCGCACCTCGTTCGAAGCGACCGCGTACGAGAGGTTCTTCTGCAGCGCGGTGACCTTCTCGACTCGGACCCCGGGTCCGAGCTCGACCTCGTACTGGGTGACCGTGGGGCCGCGTGAGAATCCCGTCACCTTCGCGTCGACGCCGAACTGCTTCAGCACACTGTCGATCGCCGCCATCGTGTCGTCGTTCGCCTGAGTGCGCGCCTTCGGTGGATCACCCGCCGCCAACGCGGACTGATCCGGAAGCACGTACGGCTGCGCCCGCTCGTCGTGCGCCGGAGCCACCTGGAACGGTGCAGCCTGTGCACTGCCCTCGACCTCATCCAGAGCGAAATCATCGAGCACTTCGGTGACGGAATCATCGCCCAGCCCCGTCGCGCGCGGCGTACCGGCAGCGGCAACGGCCGCCTCGGCGCGATCGAGGTCTGCGAGCAGGTCGTTCGGTCCGGTCGCGATCACGTCGGTCGGGTGGTCCCCCTCGAGCGCGCTGTCGAAGCCGCGATCACGTTGCGCATCGCCGTCCAGCAGCTCGGTCATGGCGGCGGCGTGGTCCACGAACTCCGGATCCTGTTCGCGCCCCGTCGCGTTGCGACGCCACCACGGCAGCTCTGATCGGGTGGATTGCTCAACAAGGTCGGCAGCCCCAGCCTCGTTGTCCGAGTCGTGCTCGGTCGCTGGCACCGTCTCACCGAAGAGGTAACGATACCCCTCCCGCATCCGAGCGAAGATTCGACTGGGGGGCGTCTTTGTGATGATGAGGAGAGAGAACGCGAGCAGCACCACGAGGATCGGCACGGCAACCCACACGGTCAGGAACAACAGAGGCGTCGCGACAAGCCACCCGAAAAGTCCGCCAGCGCCGGCGAGCAGCCCTGAGTCGGGAGTGGGCCGACCGCCGAAGACGTGCGCGATACCTGCCGCGCTCACGAGCGCGATCCCCAAGCCGATCGCAATGCGGCGGTTGTCGTGCAGATTGGACGGATGATTGAACAGCCAGAACGCGAACCAGACCATCACGATCGGCAGGCCGAACGCGATACGCCCAAACAGCCCCCCGAATGTCCAGGCGTCGAGCTGGGCCGCAACTTCATTGCCGATCAGGAACCATTCGAACACCGCGCCAATGACCGCCAGCAGCACGAGCGCGAACGGGATTCCATCCCGTCGGTCCTCGGGGGCGAGCGGCTCTGGGCGAAACGCACGCGCGAGGCTCCCTACCCCGTGCGCAAGTGCGAGCCAGGCCCGAACCAGCATGTTCTCGCTGGGCACGGGTTCGAGCACCTTGGTCTTCGCACCGGTGCCACCGCGCGACGCGCGTGTTGCGCCGCCGGTTTTCGAGCGTGCTGAGGTCTTGCTGGCCATGTCCCGAGCCTACGAAAGGCCACCGACATTCCGGCTTTGGTGCAGCGGCGCGCCCCGAAAAATCAGGCTCTGCGACGAAGTCTGCCGTATAGGGCGGCCAGTTCCGGTGAACGTAGCAGCGCGAGCACACCGAAGTAGATGACCGCGACCACCGCGCTAATGAGCACCGAGAATGCGATCGCTTGAAGCACGCTCGGCGGACCCACGAACGCGCGCAGCGCGAGGAGCAGGCCGACCCCCGCGATGAGGGCGGGGACCGCAGCAGCGAACGCTCGAGCGAAGGAGGCAAGGATCCTGCGTCCATCGATGGAACCGATCCGACGACGCAGCAGCAGGGCCGCAAGGAGCATGCCGCAGATCTGTGAGAGCGACCAGACCAGCGCGAAGGCGACACCGATGTACTGCGGCGGCACGCCGAACACCGGCGTCAGCATGAGGCCGAGCACCACCGTGAGCCCCTGCGACACCACGACGACGAAGAACGGTGTGCGCGTGTCGGACAGCGCGTAGAAGGCGCGCTGGGTCACGAACAGACAGCTGAAGGCGACGAGGCTCAGTAGGTAGGCCTGAAGCGGCGGCCAGAACATCTCGACCTGTTCGTGCGTTGCGCCGAGATTGAGCACACGAGCAACGTAGGGGGCGGTCGCGAACAGCATTACCGCGGCGAGCATCATCACGGTGAGTATGTTGCGCATTGAGGCCGAGTAGTCGGCGCGGAACTCGGGCATGCGACCGGACTGCCCGGCGTGCGAGAGCCGCGTGAAGTACGCGGTCGCCAATGAGACGGCGATCACCGAGTGCGGCACCATGAAGATCATCGATGCGTTCTGCAGGGCATTCACCGAGGGGCCGGCCCCGGATCCTTGCCCGATGACATTATTATTGAACAGCGTCGCGATCTGCGCGACCACGAGGGCGGCGAACGTCCACCCCGCGATGCGAACCGTGCGGCCGAGTCCCATGCCGCGCCACTTGAAGTCCGGGCGGTAGCGGAGGCCCGCGCGCCGCCAGGGGATATAGAGGATGAACGCCTGGATCGCAACACCCACCGTCGCGCTTCCAGCGAGCAGGGCGATGGCCGCCGGCGTCCAATCGAGTCGGTCGCGGAGGCCGTGCGGGTCGGCCCCGAACATGAAGATGAACACCCCGATGCCGACGATGCCGACGATATTGTTCACCACGGGTGCCCAGGTCGATGGGCCGAAGACACTTCGAGCGTTCAGCACCTCGCCCAGCACGACGTACAGCCCGTAGAAGAGGATCTGCGGCATGCACCAGTAGGCGAACGCCGTGGCCAGCGCCAGCTGTTCGGCCGGCCACCGAATCTGGTTCAGATAGACAATCGCCGGGGCGGCGATCATCGCTACGACCGTGATGACGATTAACGCCATCGAGATGAGTGTGAGCAGCTTGTTGATGTACCCTGAACCGCCGTCAGCGTCCTTCGCCGCGCGTACGATCTGAGGCACGAGCACCGCGTTGAGCATGCCGCCCAGCAGGAGGAAGTACACCCAGTTGGCCAGCTCCATGCCCGTGGAGAACGCATCGGCCGAGATCGAACCGACGGAACCGATCGCGTAGGCGAGGAGCATCACTTTCAGCAGCCCGAGCACTCGCGAGACGACCGTGCCCGAGGCCATCAGCGCGCTGGCGCGCAGAAGACCGGAAGCCATGGTTGCCTTACACCACGATCACGACGGGAACGATCATCGCCTTGCGTCGAAGTTTCGTGCCGACCCAACGCCCGATTGTGCGACGCACGACCTGCTGCAACTGGTGCTGGTCGGTGACCCCGTCGCTCATCGCCTGCTCGAGGGCGTCAGCGATCTGCGGCTTGATCTTGTCGAAGACGTGATCGGCCTCCGCGACGCCCTTCGCGTGGATCTCGGGGCCCGACACGATCTGGCCGAGGCTGGTTTCGACCACGGTGATCACCGAGATGAAGCCTTCCTCCGCCAGCACGCGGCGGTCCCGGAGGTCGTCGTCGGTGACCTTGCCGACCGAAGAGCCGTCAACGTAGATGAAGTTGATCTCGAGCTGGCCGACCTTGCGGGCAACGCCATCCCTGAGGTCGACCACGGTGCCGTTCTCGCCAATGATGGTGCGGTTCTGCGGCACCCCGGTCTCGATCGCCAGGCCCGCGTTCGCTACCAGGTGCCGGTATTCGCCGTGGATCGGCATCACATTCTTCGGCCGGACGATGTTGTAGCAGTAGAGCAGCTCGCCGGCCGCAGCGTGACCCGAGACGTGCACCTTCGCGTTGCCTTTGTGCACCACGTTCGCACCGAGCTTCATGAGCCCGTTGATCACGCGATACACAGAGTTCTCGTTTCCGGGAATCAGACTCGACGCCAGGATCACGGTGTCCCCGTGCCCGATCTCCACCTGGTGCTCACGGTTGGCCATTCGGCTGAGCACCGCCATCGGCTCGCCCTGCGACCCGGTGGACATGTAGACGATGCGATGATCCGGGATGTCGCCGCTCTTCTTCAAGTCGACAAGCACACCCTCAGGCACCTCGAGGTAGCCGAGATCGGCCGCGATCTTCATGTTGCGCACCATCGAGCGACCGAGCAGCACCACGCGTCGGCCGTTGGCCTGCGCGGCATCGAGTACCTGCTGCACACGATGCACGTGGCTCGAGAAGCTCGCTACCACCACTTTGCCGGTCGATGATGCGATGACGCGTTCGAGGACCGGCCCGATATCTTTCTCGAGCGGCGTGAATCCCGGAACATCCGCATTGGTCGAATCGGTCATGAAGAGGTCAACGCCCTCTTCACCGAGGCGTGCGAACGCACGCAGATCGGTGATGCGGCCGTCGAGCGGCAGCTGATCCATCTTGAAGTCGCCGGTGCCGATGACCATGCCGGCATCTGTGCGGATCGCAACGGCAAGCGCGTCGGGAATCGAGTGGTTCACTGCGACGAACTCGAGATCGAAGGGGCCTCGCACCAATCGATCGCCCTCGGCAACCTCGTGCGTGACCGGTTTGATCCGGTGCTCCCTCAACTTAGCCGTGACAAACGCGAGGGTGAGCTTCGACCCGATCAACGGAATGCCTTCACGCCGCTTCAGCAGGTAGGGCACCCCGCCGATGTGATCCTCGTGACCGTGCGTCAACACGATCGCAACGATGTCGCTGAGACGATCATCAATCTTCGATATGTCGGGCAGGATCAGGTCCACCCCAGGCTGCGTCTCCTCCGGGAAGAGCACACCGCAGTCGACCACCAGCAGCTTGCCGTCGATCTCGTACACGGTCATGTTGCGCCCGACTTCTCCGAGCCCTCCGAGCGGAGTGATTCGGAGCGTGCCGGACTCGAGCTCCGGCGGTGCGTAATGCTGAGTGGTCAAGGCGCGAGCCTCCTATGGTTAGCGAGTCGTGCCGGCGATCTTCGGCAGCGCGCCACCGGCGGCGGCATTGCGGTCGGGGCGGAAGTTCGAGAAGTCAGCACCCGGCACGTCCTTTACGAGGGCGATCTCGTCCTCGATGAGCGCGGCCTCCCATTCCTCGGGACCGACGAGAGGCAGCCGAACCCGTGGGCTGTTAATTCTGCCCAGGCCATGCAGCACGTACTTCGCCGCCACCGTGCCCGGCACGTGGGTCATGACGGCCCGAACGAGCGGCTCGAGGCGCATATGCTCCGCGCGAGCGGTCTTGAGATCGCCCCGATTCACTGCGTCGATGATCGTGCGGTAGGGGGCGGCGGTGACGTTTGCGGTTACACCGATCAGTCCGGTGGCACCGATCGCGAGGTGCGGGAGCACGTTCGCGTCATCTCCGGAGAAATACATGAGATCGGTCTGGTTCAGCACCCGGCTCACCTCGCTGAAGTCGCCCTTCGCGTCCTTGATCGCGAGGATGTTCGGGTGCTTGGCAAGCCGAAGGATCGTCTCATACTTGATCGGGACTCCGGTTCGGCCAGGGATGTCGTACAGGATGACCGGCAGATCGGTCGCGTCGGCCACCATGCGAAAGTGCGTGAGCAATCCGGCCTGGGTCGGCTTGTTGTAGTAGGGCGTGACAATCATGACCCCGTCAGCGCCAGCCCGCTCACTTGCCTGATAGAGCTCGATGGCATGAGCGGTTTCGTTCGATCCGCCGCCCGTGATGACCTTGGCACGCCCTGATGACACCGACTTCGCGACTTCCACGAGCTTCAGCTTCTCGGGGTCGGTCAACGTCGAGGTCTCCCCGGTCGTACCGGTGACCACGATGCCGTCAGCGCCGCTCTGAATGCAGTTCTCGATGTGCTGCTCGGTCGCAGCCCAATCAACCTCACCGTCCGCCTGGAACGGGGTGATGAGCGCAACCAGCACCTGGCCGAAGGGGTTCTCCTGTGTCGTCACCCATCTAGGGTATCGGACGCAGCCGCTCCCAGCGCTCAAAGCGATACCCGAGGCCAGTGGCAGAAACGAGCGGCGTGCCAGGATCGGCGAGCTCCCACTCGGGTCCGACCTCCGGGGCGAAGGTGTCGGCGTCGGGCACATCGAGGTCGATACGGGTAATGAGGAGTTCGTCGGCAAGCGGCATCGCTGCGCGATAGAGTTGACCGCCCCCGATCACCCAGGCCGTCTCGGCTCCGCGATCCTCGACCACCGAAAGTGCTGCCTCCAGCGATCGCGCGACCTGCGCACCCTGCGCGACATACCCCGGTGACCGCGAAACAACCAGGTTCTCGCGACCGGGCAGGGGTCGGAATCGCACGGGTAACGACTCCCAGGTGTGTCGCCCCATGATGACCGGTGCCCCGAGGGTCACCGCCTTGAAGTGCGCCAGATCCTCGGGAAGATGCCAGGGCATGTCGCCGTCGCGCCCGATCGCCCGGTCACGCGCCTGCGCCCAGACCAGCCCGATTCGCATGGTCACTCCGCCCAACCGACGCCACCGCTGAACACTGCGCCGGGGTTCATCAGGTTATCGGGGTCGAGCGCCCGCTTGATGCGCAGATTGAGCTCATAGACGTCATTGCCGAGGTACGGCTTCAGCCAAGGCCGCTTGAGCCTGCCGACGCCGTGCTCCCCCGTGATGGTGCCGCCCAGGGAGATAGCGAGATCCATGATCGCTCCATAGGCACGCTCGCCGCGAGCGACCTGGTCCGCGTCCGTCGGGTCGACGACGATCAGCGGGTGGGTGTTGCCGTCGCCGGCATGCGCGATGAGGGCGATCGTGAGTCCGTGCTCCGCGGCGATGCGTTCGATACCGCCTGCCAGCTCTCCCAACCTCGGTACGGGCACCCCGACGTCTTCGAGCAACAGGTGCCCCAGTTTCTCGACGGCCGGGATCACCTCACGGCGCGCGACGACGAAGGCCTCGCCCTCTTCTGCATCGACGGTCGCGTAGCACTCGGTCGCCCCGAGCCCGGTGCAGATGCGCTCTACCTCCGTGAGCGATTCACCCTGCCCGTCATCGAGCTGCACGACGAGCATCGCCGCAGCCTCCAGGTCGAGGCCCATACGCAGTTCTCGTTCGACGGCGTGGATCGACGCCCGGTCCATGAACTCCAGCATCGACGGCCTCGTCATCCGGCTGATCTCGAGCACGGCGTCGGTCGCCTGCGAGAGCTCGCTGAACACCGCGACCACGGTGGTCGGAGGGGCCTGAGCAGGGATCAGGCGAAGCGTCGCCTCGGTCACAATGCCGAGCGTGCCCTCGCTACCGACGAAGAGCTTCGTGAGAGAGAGGCCTGCCACGTCCTTGAGCCTTGGCCCACCGAGCCGGACGACGGTTCCATCGGCGAGAACCACGGTGAGCCCGAGCACATAATCGCTGGTCACACCGTACTTGACGCAGCACAGCCCGCCCGCGTTCGTCGCGATGTTGCCACCGATCGAGCAGAACTCGAATGACGATGGGTCCGGTGGATACCAGAGGCCGTGCTGCGCGGCCGCCTGCTTCACCTCGGCGTTGAGGGCTCCCGGTTGCACCGTCGCCATGCGCGTCACCGGGTCGACCGAGATGTCACGCATTCGTTCGAGTGAGATGACAAGAGCCGGGTCGCTCGACGCGGAGCCACCGGATAGACCTGAGCCGGCACCTCGCGGCACGATTGGCACCCTGAGCTCTGCCGCGATTCGCACCGCAGCCTGGACATGTTCGGTGGTCTCCGCGCGCACGACCGCGAGCGGGGGCACCGCCTTGGGATCCGCGGCGCGATCAATGCGGTATGCGTCGAGCGAGGCAGGGTCGGTCACCAGCGACTCGTTCGGGAGCACCGCTCGCAAACGTTCGATCAGGGCCGCGGCGGTAGCACTCACACGGCCACCGGAGCTTTGATCCCGGGGTGATGCTGGTAGCCGATGAGCTCGAAGTCTTCGAAGTCGTAGTCGAAGATGCTCTCTCGCTTGCTGATCTTCATGGTCGGGTACGGGTAGGGTGCCCTGCCCAGCTGCTCTGCCACCTGCTCCACGTGATTGTCGTAAATGTGGCAGTCGCCCCCGGTCCAGATGAACTCCCCGGGCTCGAGCCCAGTCTGCTGCGCGACCATGAGGGTCAGCAGCGCATAGCTGGCGATATTGAACGGTACGCCGAGGAACATGTCGGCCGAACGCTGGTACAGTTGGCAGCTGAGTTTGCCGTCGGCGACGTAGAACTGAAAGAACGCGTGGCACGGCATGAGCGCCATGTCATCGAGCTCGGCAACGTTCCAGGCGGACACGAGGTGGCGCCTCGAATCGGGGTTCTGCTTCAGCTGCTCGATCACGTTCGAGATTTGATCGATGTGACCGCCGTCAGGGGTGGGCCAGGATCGCCACTGCACCCCGTACACCGGGCCGAGATCGCCGTGCTCATCGGCCCACTCGTTCCAGATCGTCACGCCATGATCCGTGAGGTATCTCGTGTTCCCCTCGCCCCGCAGGAACCAGAGAAGCTCGTAGGCAACGGACTTGAAGTGCACGCGCTTCGTCGTGATCAAAGGGAATGATTCGGCGAGATCGAAACGCATCTGCTTGCCGAAGAGGCTTCGCGTGCCCGTGCCGGTGCGATCGCTCTTGGGTGTGCCGTGCTCGAACACTTCCCGCAGCAGATCCTCGTAGGGGGTGGGAATCAACGCTGCACTCATGCCCCCAATCCTAGTGTGAGAGGCGTGCCGAATTGCGAGGGCCGAACGTCGATCACTCGAGTACCGGATCGTGTCGATCACCGGATCACGTCGATGACCCGATCACTCGATCACCCGATCACTCGCAGCCTCACTTCGAGCGAGTGATCGCCTCCCGCATTGCTGCCCGCGCGCGTTTGCGATCCCCGCATGCGTCGTACACGATGCCGAGTCGCGCCCAGCTTCGCCAGTTGTCAGGATCCGCTTCCGCCTGCGCCCGGTACTGCTCGAACACCGCATCGGCGATCTCGCGACGTGCCTTGCCAGTCGCGGTCGCCTCACCGAGGTCGTCAGGCAGCAGGTTCTCGGCCTCGAGCCGATCGACGAGAGAGGTCGCCCGCAGGCCGAACATCAGTTCCCGCGCGAGCGCCCACACACCGATGAGCGGAAGCACGATGAGCGCAACGCCCATCGCAATCGCGACCGGGGTGCCCGTCGCGAGCAGCGCGAATGCGCGAACCCCGGCGAAGACAAAGTAGAGCACGAGCAGCACGCTCATGATCACGACCCCGATGAGCGCCCTGGATCTCGCGCTCACGAGTCGAGACCCAGCACGTTCTCGAGTCCGACGACGAGGCCGTCGATGCGCCCGATCGCGTCGAGGGCCGCTCGGATCCCCGCCCCGTACGAGGTGGATGAGTGTGTGACGTGCGTGATCGTGAGTTCTTCGCCCTCTCCCCCGAAATGCACCTCCTGGCGGGCAACCACGCCTCGCTGACGCAGGCTGTGCACGGGGATTCCCGCTACCTGCTGGCCCCGTGCCGGCTGGTGGGTGAAGGGAGCTTCGACGTGCCGTCCATTGCGCGCCGCTGTCATGAGTTCGGCCGTGCGCACGGCGGTCCCGCTCGGCGAGTCCGCCTTACCGGCGTGATGCGCCTCGATGATCTCGATGCTGTCGAAGTGAGGGGCCGCGATCCTCGCCAGCATGGTGCCAATCACCGACCCGAGCGAAAAGTTCGGCACCACGATGACCGCCGCGCCGTCAGTATCATCGACGAGCTGCCGCAGCCAGGCGAGACGATCAGCCGACCAGCCGCTCGTGCCGACGATGACTCGCTGACCCGCTCGCACCGCCCGCTCCACGATCCCTGGAGACACCTCTGGATGCGTCACATCGACAAGCACTTGCGCGTCTGCGCCCTCCTCGGGGCCCGACGAGCTCGTGAGCCGTGCTGTGAGATCGAACCCGGGGTACTCGTCGATAACCTCGCAGACGAACGTACCGAGCCTGCCGGTAGCACCGGCAACCGCGACAGAAACACTCATAGCTTCAGCGTAGCGCTCTGGCCTTGAGCCCCGAGCGCGACACGTTGCCGACGGCGACCACGGTTTGGGGTCGATCCGCCACCATCGAGGCGACCGAACGAATGTCTTCCGAGGTCACCGCGTGGAACCGTTCGAGCGTGGCGTCGAAGGTGAACAGCTCACCGGTACCGAGCTCTGACCGGGCGAGTCGCCCCATGCGCGTGTCGCTGTCCTCGAGCGCGAGGGCCGAGGACCCGGCGATCTGACCGAGCGCCCGCTCGTGCTCTTCCTCGGTGATCCCCTGTTCGGCGATCTTGCGAAGCTCGAGCTCCGCCAGATCGATCACCTCGGTGGCTTTCTCGGGGGCGGTTCCCGCATACATGCCGAAGACTCCGCGATCGCTATAGCTCGCGCCAAAGGAATACGCCGTATAGGCGAGACCCCGCTTCTCGCGGATCTCCTGGAAGAGCCGGCTCGACATTCCACCGCCGAGCACTGAGTTCATGATGCCGAACGCGAAACGGCGCGGATCACCCGCTTGCAGCCCTGTCGCACCAATCATGAGGTGGACCTGCTCGCTTTCGCGCTCGGTCAGTTGCACCCGGGACGGGTCGTCGGTGCCAACCGCCCCTGTCGGCTCGGCCCCGCCTTGGGATGCGCTGTCGCGCCGCTTCGGCGCGCGATCCTCGTCGATCGACCATCTCTCACCCGCAGCGCGCAACGCCGCGACAACCTGTTCGACGAGGCGATCATGATCGACCGCGCCGGCAGCCGACACCACAAGCGTCGACGGGTCGTACTCCGCCAGGTAGTGCTCCATCACATCATCGCGTCGAGCCGCCCGGATCGTAGCCGGATTGCCGCCGATGGGGCGTCCGAGCGGGTGGTCGCCAAGCACGGCTTCGAAGAAGCGCTCGTTCGCCACATCAGAGAGGTCGTCGGCCGCCATTGCGAGTTCTTCGAGGATCACTCCGCGCTCGGTCTCAAACTCGCCCGGGTCAATCACCGAGTTCATCACCATGTCGGCGAGAGCATCGACGGCCTCCTCGAGATCGGCGTCACGCACCTTCGCGTAGTAACAGGTGTACTCCTTCGCCGTGAGCGCGTTATTCTCCGCGCCGATCCGGTCGAACCCAGTTGCGATCTGCATCGCGTCGCGCGACGGGGTGCCCTTGAACAGCAGGTGCTCGAGGAAGTGGGTGCTGCCGAGGCTGCCCGGCGCGTCGCCCCGCTCCGCCTGCTCGTCGCGGGAACCAATGCCGACCCAGAATCCGACGGTGGCACTGCGCGAACCGGGCATGCGCTCGGTCAGGACCCGCAGTCCGCTGGGGTGCACCGTGCGGCGCATGAGACCACCGCCGAGGTCAGCTTCGAGTTCGGGCAGGTCGAGGGGCAGCTGAATTGGTTCGGACACGCCAACCACCCTATCGACTCCCCGACGTGGCGTCGCACCGCTGCTGGCCCATTGCGGTGCCCCTGCCGCGCCGCTGCCGCGCCGCCCCTGCCGCACCGCTGCGGTGCGCCCGCCGCGCCGTCTACCGCGCCATTGCCGAGCCGTTGCCGTGAAATGCGCCGGAAAATCGTACCCTGGCCGGTGAACTTTCCGATTTTCTGGCGCATACTTATCAGCGACAATTCTCCACAGAGCGAGGATCGGGCCCGGCCCGCAGAAGTTCTTGTGGATGGCCGTCTTCGGTGAGCACGACGAGCGATCCTCGATCTATGACTTCACATTCAAACCACTCGCTCATCACACGCGAACCCAGAACAGTCGCGCAGCTCCTCGCCGCGGGGCTTCCCCGCTGGCGAGTTTACGGCCGCGCTCGAGAGCACCCCATCCACGGAGTCGTCATGCGGGCAAGCGACGGATCCATCTTCTGGAAGCGCGTCGCGGCGCTGAGCCTCAAACTCCGCACAGGTCAGTTCTTCAGTCGCAGAACGGCGGCCAAGCTCCATGGTCTGCCGGTCACGCGGTTCCGTGACGAGGCGCGCATCGAGGTCGGCGCGATTCGGCCGATCCGTCCGCCGCGCCGTCCGCAAGTCGAGGGGCATCAGCTGAAGCCCGGCGCGCTGCTGTCGATGCCGCGACAGCCGAACTGGCTGCCCTCGGTCGAGGAGTCCTGGTGCTTGCTCGCGCAGGTCTCGTCAAAGGTCGAGCTCCTGGCGGCCGGCGACTTCATCGTTTCGGGCGCGGACAGGTTTGCTGAACCCTTTTCGAGCCTCACCGCGCTTCGAGAGGCGGCGCAGCGGTTCCGGGGGTGCACTGGATCCGTGTTGCTGCATGAGACGCTCCCACTCATTCGCACCGGGGTGGAGTCACCGATGGAGAGCGAGCTGCGGCTCATCATTGTCGAGGCCGGGCTTCCCGAACCGCGCACGTGTTGCCCGGTGCAGTGCCGGGATCGCCTCAGATACGCCGACTTGGGCTACCCGAAACTTCGGATCGCTATTGAGTACGACGGTGCCTACCATTTCGGTGGGCATGCGGTCGAGCAGTCGCGGAGGGACATCGCCCGCGCGCGAGCCATGGAGTCCGCCGGGTGGCGGGTACTCAGAGTCACCGTGCACGACCTGCGGGCACCCCGAGCCTTTCTCTCAGAACTTGGGCACGCGATCCTCGAGCGAAGTCGCTAGACGCTCGGTGCCCCGGCGGCCGGCCCGGCGAAATGCGACAGAAAATCGCAATTCCAGCGAGCCAAAGGCCGACTTTGTGGCGCATTTACCGCGAGGAGGCGAGGCAGCGGAGGGCAGGCGGCGCGGGGACGGCTGAAGCGGCACCGGGCAGGCGGCGCGGGGACGGCTGAGGCCCCGCCTCACACGCACATCGCTACGAAGTAGATATGCGGCGAGAGCGGGGCCTCAGCGCGAACGGGGCTCGCGAGCAGTACGCTCACTCAGCTCCGGCGGTGCCAGTCGGCGACAGCTCCAAGGGCCTCAGTCGGCGACAGCACCAACGGCCTCAGTCGGCGACCGCCTCGGCGGCCTCGGCTGCCGGTGCCTCTTCGAGCACGGGCTCGAGCGAGAGCTTGCCGCGGTCGTCGACCTTCGTGATCTTCACGAGGATCTTCTGACCGATCGAAAGCACGTCATCGACCGAGTCGATGCGCTTGCCGCCGGCGAGCTTGCGCACCTCGCTGATGTGCAGCAGGCCGTCCTTGCCCGGGAGCAGCGAGACGAAGGCACCGAACGCGGCGTTCTTCACCACGGTGCCGAGGTACTGCTCGCCGACCTCGGGGTTCTGAGGGTTCGCGATCGCGTTCACCTGAGCCCGCGCGGCCTCGGCCGCGGGTCCGTCGGTCGCGCCGATGTACACGGTGCCGTCGTCGTCGATCGAGATCTCGGCACCGGTCTCGTCCTGGATGCCGTTGATCGTCTTGCCCTTCGGACCGATCAGCTCGCCGATCTTGTCGACCGGAATGTTGACGGTGATCACGCGAGGCGCGGTCGGTGCCATCTCGTCGGGCACGTCGATGGCCTGCGCCATGACACCGAGGATCGTGGTGCGGGCTTCCTTCGCCTGCGACAGCGCGCCGGCGAGCACGTCCGAGGGGATGCCGTCGAGCTTGGTGTCGAGCTGCAGCGCGGTGACGAACTCCGAGGTGCCTGCGACCTTGAAGTCCATGTCGCCGAGAGCGTCCTCAGCACCGAGAATGTCGGTGAGGGTCGCGTAGCGGGTCTCGCCGTCGACCTCGTCGCTGACGAGGCCCATCGCGATGCCGGCAACGGCAGCACGCAGCGGCACACCGGCGTTCAGCAGCGACAGGGTCGAGGCGCACACCGAGCCCATCGAGGTCGAACCGTTCGAACCGAGCGCCTCGCTGACCTGGCGGATCGCGTAGGGGAACTCTTCACGGCTCGGCAGCACTGGCACGAGTGCGCGCTCGGCGAGGAAGCCGTGGCCGATCTCGCGCCGTTTCGGGCTGCCGACACGGCCGGTCTCACCGGTCGAGTAGGGCGGGAAGTTGTAGTGGTGCATGTAGCGCTTGCTCGTCGTGGGCGACAGCGAGTCGATCTGCTGCTCCATCTTCAGCATGTTCAGGGTTGAGACGCCCATGATCTGGGTCTCACCGCGCTGGAAGATGGCCGAGCCGTGCACGCGGGGAATGACCTGCACCTCGGCGTCAAGCGCGCGAATGTCGCGCAGGCCGCGGCCGTCGATGCGGGCACCCTCCGTGAGAATGCGGCCGCGCACGATCTTCTTGGTGACGGACTTGTAGGCGGCGGACACCTGTCCTTCAGCCTCGGCCGGCAGGTCACCGGCCTCGACCTTGGCGGCGATACTTTCCTTGACTCGCGCCTTCAGCGCGTCGTCGGCATCCTGGCGCTCCTGCTTGTCCGCGATCTGGTAGATCGACGCGAGTTCAGTCTCGGCGAGCGCCTCGACCGCTGCGTATACCTCGTCGGTGTACGACGGGAAGACCGGGTACTCCTGGATCTCCTTCGCGGACTGCGCGGCGAGCTGCTCCTGCGCCTTAACCAGCTGGGAGATGAACGGCTTCGCGGCCTCGAGACCTTGCGCGACGACGGCCTCGTCGGGCTTGGTCGCGCCGCCCTTGATCAGGTTCCACGAGTTCTCGGTCGCCTCGGCCTCGACCATCATGATCGCGACGTCCTCGGTGCCATCGGCCTTCTTGACGACCCGGCCAGCAACCATGAGGTCGAACACGGCCTCCTCAAGCTGGGTCTCGTTCGGGAACGCGACCCACTGGTCTGCGTCCCCACCGGAGCCGGAGATGAGCGCGAGCCGCACACCGGCAATCGGGCCCGAGAACGGCAGGCCGGAAATCTGGGTCGATGCAGATGCCGCGTTGATCGCGAGCGCATCGTAGAACTCGCCCGGTGCGATCGAGAGCACGGTGACAACGATCTGCACCTCGTTGCGCAGCCCCTCGACGAAGGATGGGCGCAGGGGGCGGTCGATCAGTCGGCACACGAGGATCGCCTCGGTCGACGGGCGGCCCTCACGGCGGAAGAACGATCCGGGGATCTTGCCGGCCGCGTACGACCGCTCTTCGACGTCGACGGTAAGCGGGAAGAAGTCGAAGTGTTCCTTCGGCTGCTTCGACGCGCTCGTGGCCGAAAGCAACATGGTCTCTTCGTCCAGGTAGGCCGCAACTGCGCCCTGTGCCTGCTGCGCGAGTCGGCCGGTTTCGAAACGAATGGTGCGCTTGCCGAACTTGCCGTTGTCGAGTACGGCCTCGGCGTATTTAATTTCAGGACCCTCCACGGGTGCTCCTCACATACGTGAGCACGCGGCGGGCAGCCCCAAGGCGCTCGCGCGGGGCGCGTGACCGTGGGTGCTGATGTTCAGTAGAAGACCGCCCTTTTCGGACCCTGCGGCTTCACAGGGCTACGGCAAGAGAAATCCACCACCGAAGACCAGCCCGCCGGCCGGCGTGCTCGGTTCATCATTGATGCAGTCCGCCCCGCAAGCGGCGCAGAACTACCCCTCAAGAATACCACCTGCGCCCAGGATCAACCGGTTACTGTGGGGAAGTCCTCAGGCAGCGCGACTTGGCACCCAAGCCCGAACTTCATCCCGCGGGCCGTTGATCGCGGGTCTACGCGAGCTTAGGCCCGCGTGCGCGTCAGTCGATGACGAGGTCGATCGCGTGCAAGTTCGCCGCGCCGATTGCGGCACCGAGCTCGGCAACCACGTCAGCTGGAACCGGCGAGTCCACCGAGAGTACCGAAAGCGCAGTGCCTTTCTTCGTGTCTCGCGCGATCTGCAGGCTGGCGATGTTGATACCAGCGTCGCCGAGCAGGCTGCCGTAGGCGGCCACGATTCCGGGGCGGTCCTCGTAGCTGAAGACGACCATGTGCTCGCTGATCGGCAGCTCGAGCTCGTATCCGTTCACGCCGACGATCTTCTCAACCTGTTTGGGGCCGGTGAGGGTGCCCGAGACCGATATCTGCGCACCCTCGGCGGTGGTGCCGCGGAGCGTGATCACGTTGCGGTAGCTTTCGGAAACCGCGTCGACGCTAAAGCGCACCTCGACTCCGCGCTGCTCGGCGAACAGCGGAGCGTTCACGTACGATACCGGGTCACTCACGACCTGGGTGAACAGTCCCTTAAGGGCGGCGAGCCGCAGCACCTCAACATTGTGCTCGCTCAGCTCGCCGTGCACCTCGATGTCCAGGGAGGCCACCGGTCCCGCTGCGAGCCCCGCAAAGATCTGACCGAGCTTCTCGGTGAGCGGAAGCCCTGGCTTCACGTACTCGTTGATCGTGCCGCCCGCGACGTTCACCGCGTCAGGCACGAGTTCACCTGCGAGAGCGAGGCGCACCGACTTCGCTACCGAAACACCGGCCTTCTCCTGAGCCTCAGCCGTCGAGGCACCGAGGTGCGGGGTGACGTTGACCTTCGGGTGGCTCGTGAGCGCGTTGTCTTGCGGGGGCTCTTGGACGAACACGTCGAGCGCTGCTCCAGCGATCTCCCCCGCGTCGAGGGCGGCCACCAGCGCGGCCTCGTCAATGAGACCGCCACGCGCGACATTCACTACATATGCCGTTGGCTTCATCGCCTTGAGCTGTGCCTCGCCGATCATGCCGAGTGTCTCCGGGGTCCGCGGCATGTGAATCGTCAAGAAGTCGGCACGGGACACGAGCTCGTCCAGTTCCACGAGCTCGGCACCGAGCTGTGCCGCGCGTGCTGCAGGAATATAGGGGTCGTAGGCGATCAGTTCCACGCCGAAGCCGCGAAGCCGCTCGGCAACGAGCGCGCCGATGCGGCCGAGGCCGACGATGCCGATCGTCTTCTCGTAGAGCTCGGTTCCGGTGAAGGAGGAGCGCTTCCACTCCCCCGAGCCGAGTGACGCATGCGCTCGCTGTAGGTGCCGGGCGAGCCCGAGAATGTGTGCCACCGTGAGTTCGGCGGCGCTGATGATGTTTGAGGTGGGCGCGTTGACGACCATCACGCCGGCCTGGGTCGCGGCCTTGATGTCGACGTTGTCGAGGCCGACTCCCGCACGTGCGATCACGCGAAGTTTCGGTGCCCAGCTCAGGGCCTCCGCGTCGACCTGCGTGGCCGAGCGGACCAGGATCGCATCGGCGTTTGCGAGTGCGCCTTGGAGCGCAGCCCGATCGGTACCGTCGACATGCACGACCTCGAAGTCCGGGCCGAGCGCGGCGATCGTGGCGGGTGAGAGTTCTTCAGCGATCAGCACGACCGGCGCAGGCATCAGCGGGTTTCCTCCGAGGGTGGGTCGACGAGGGCTCAGGTTCGAGCGCCACCCAAGTCTACTACCGTCTGTGAGTGCATTGATCCTCGTCGGCGTATCGGTGCCGATCCTCGCCCGTCACACGAAGAAACTCGACTGCGGAACCAAGTGCAATATCTCGAGTTGCACGGCCGCCGTGACGGCAAGCGCGGTTGCCAAGAGCAGGAGCTTCACGCCACCGCCCTTCCTGCGTCCAGCAAGCAGTGCCACGGCGAGGGCGACGACGGGTAGCGCGACACCAAGCCACAACCAGAACCACCCGGTGCCGTTCACGGTAAGGCCGAGTCCCGCCCCCATCTCGGGCAGGAGCAGGAGGTTGCCGACGGCGGCGACCACCATGTAGCCATAGAGCGCGACGAGCACGACAAACGACGCCCAGCCCAGGATCCGCGCGGCCATCAGAACACTCCTCCGAACATCGGCAGAGGCAGCAGCACGATCGCTCCGACAAGGAGCCAGACGAGCCGCGTGCTGAACCGGGACTCGCGTGCCATGACGAGCACCGTCACAAACCACATCACTGGCGCAAAGGGCGCGATCCAGAAGACGATCTGCTGCAGCACCCCGCCAAGCGAACCGCTGCCTTGCGCAACGACCGAGTTGGTGACCGAGTAGTAGTTTGCCCAGCTGAACCAGACGAACGTATACAGCAGGTAGATCCCACCGATCAGGCCGAGGACCACCAGCGCCGCCGCTGGCAGTTGCTCGCGCGACTCGCGGGACGTCCCCTCCGAACCCGCGGGACCGGGAGCGGTAACGCCCACTTCGCTGCCAGAAGCTTCGACACTCTCCGCTTGGTCGGAAGCATCTTGAGACCCTGATTGCCCTTCGACGGTCCAGCCGCTCGCGAGGGAACTCTCCCGCGCGGAACCTGAATGCTCGTTGACCATGAATGCCAGCTTATCGAGCCGTGATCGGGCGTGCGCTGTGAGCCCGTCCGCGACCCGAGCGAGTGCAGGTAGTGCCCAGGATCCAGTTACTCGAGCACGCGCTGCACGCGCTGCCGATATGCGCCGCCGTTCGCGCCCTGGATCGTCTTGCGGCGCGTGCCTCGCACCTCGTCGATCTTGTTGTCGACGCCAGTGATCGGTTGAGCCTCGACTCGGGTTTCTCGCTCAAACGAGTGAGACTTGTCGGTGTTGCGGTAGTAGCGAAACAGCGCCCCGTACACGGCAGCGCCGGCTGCGGGACCCGCGAGGAGCAGCCAGCCCGACCCGCCCTCGTCTTGGGGGTTGGTTTCCGCCAGGATCGGCCCGAGGACCGCAACCATGTGAAGCAACCAGGCGCTCATGAGGTCACCACCAAGAACCCGATCACGAATGCTTCAAGCACAGTACCGACGGAGAGGGCCGCTGCCAGGAGTCGGCCACGCGAAACCGGGACGCTCCCCATCGTTTCGCCGGTCCTTCCATTCACGGCAATGTAGTGCACCATGGCGCGCCCCTTCTCCTCGTGGTAGTACGAGTACAACCAGACGGGCAAATACATCGACAGCCACTTCGATCCGTGCACTTCGACCTTCTCGTACTCCCAGCGCACGCCGCGGTTGTAGCTCGAAAGCGAGGGCGCGACTTGAGCGCGAGCAATCGAGAGCAACTGATCTTCCAGCACCGGTTGGATGCCTGCAACGTTTTGGTCCCGCTTCTCGGAGGTGAACCCGTTGAGATAGTTAGCGTTCCACTTAACCGCATTCTCGGTGTCGAACGGCAGGATCGTGTTGATCACATTGTTGGTGTTGACGAACACGTCCATGTTCGCGCGCTCTGCGGAAGACTCAATGGTCAGGTCATCGACGGTGAAGTCGATATGACGCTGCACTTGATAGACGTCAGCATCGTAGTAGGTGGTCTTGCTGTCACCGCTGCCTCGAGTGTAGCTACGCGTCTGCACCTCGCCGTGCCCCCACACGTCAGCACTCGCGTTCCCGTCAATCACCATGTAAGGCAGATAGACACCCACCACGTTCTCCGGAGTGAATTCCTTGATGAATCGCCGGTGTGCAAAGGTTCTGCGCTTCTTCGCGAACGCTCGGATGGCCTCCACTGCTTGCTCGTGCGTCAGTTGGAATGGGAGCAACGCGTCCGGCACGGCACCGTTGGGGATCTGATCGTTGACGGTGAGCACATGCCGGCACCAGTGACAGCGAGCTGACATGGAACTGGCCGTGTTGACGATGACCTCGGATCCGCAGCCGGCGCACTTGAGTGTCAGCACTTCGCTGGTTGAAGCTTCGATGTTCGCTGCGCCGGATCCAATCGTCGTTCCCGACAGCTCCGTGAGCGGAACGTCCTGGGCTTCGACTAGGGATTCCGACCACTCGTGGCGGCAGAACAGGCAAATGAGCATGCCAGTCGACGGTCGCAGCTGGATCTCGGTGGAACCGCACTTCGGGCACCGGTTCACGCCATCGTCAAGTCGCTCATTCTGGGTGTCCACGACGCGAGGAAGATCCGGGTCGTCCTGAGCGGTCGGGATCGTCGACGCTGTCTGATCGGTGGTGTGCGTTGCTTGGTGATTCGGATGTTCAGCGCCACTGCCTGGGTCGGCGGGATCCGCGGGCAGCGGAGCTGGGACCGAAGTATTTGGGTCGCTCATGCTTCGATCGGATCAGAGGCCGAGGGCTTTCGCCTTCGCCGCATCGTAATCCTCCTGAGTGATGAGCCCCGCGTCGAGCATCTCCTTGAACTTCGATAGCTTCGACATCGGGTCATCCTCAGTTGCCGCAGGTGCAGCAGCTGGGGCCGGTTGTTGTGGGGTGCTCTGCGCACCCACACCCGGCACCGGCTGTTGCAGCCCGCCCAAGCCCGCGGTGCCTGCGGCCATCCCCATGCCGAAGATTCCCCCTGCGCCGGCGGTCTCCCCGGCTGACTCGAAGCCGGCAGCCACCGAAGCCTGCAAGTTGGAGTTCCCACGGGCACCAGCGAGGGCATCCGCGCGCTGCACGTTGCGCAACAGCTCGCGGGTCGTCTCGTCGTACTCGATAGAGATGATCGCAGTTGCGACGATCTGAAGCCCGCGTGCCGTCGACCACTGGTAGTTCTGTTCAACAGCCGCAGAGAGGCTCTGCGCGAAACCAACCGAGTCCTGCTGGATCTTGGTGATCCGGTTGCCCTTCGACGGGTCATTCGTGTACAGCGAAAATGCTGGTGCGAGCGACCCGACGACCTCGTTGAACAATTGCGACGCCGCGTCATTCTCGATATCGGTGAAGTCGAATACCGTGCCGGGCTCGAGGTATGCGGCGGGCACGAAGTTCTTGATGAAGAGAATCGGGTCGACGATCTTGAGCGTGTAGGTGCCGCGGGTGATCGCCCCGACCTGCGCGTTCATGTACGCGTCATCCCAGTAGATCTCGCTCTGCGTGCCGAAACGGTTGTTCGGCAGCTCTTTCAGCGTCACGAAATAGGCGCGCTGCTGCGACTGCGGGCGGCCGCCGAACTTGAATCGCTCCCAAGACGTCTTGATGAGCGGGCTGACGAGGCCGTCCCCGGCGAAGATCGACTGCGAGTCCTGTGCCTCGCTGTTCCACTCGTAGGCACCCGCCTCGGCCGCGAAGCCCGTGATGGCACCGTCCTGCATGAGCACAAGACCGTAGCCTTCGGGGACGAGGATCTTGCTCCCGTTCGAGATCACCCCGTCAGAGGCTTTCGTGTTCGATCCGCGGCCCGCATTCTGCCCCTGCGGCACGGCGGCAAACAGCGCCGCCGTCGGTGCGAGACCGCTCGGGACCGTATAGAAATCTTTCCACTGGTCCGCCAGCGTTCCGCCGAGTGCGCCAATGGCCGCCTGAATCAATCCCACGTTTCCACCCTCGTCAATGCTCCGAAATTGTGTTGCTGCCGATCAGCTTAGCGCGGCGTGGACGACCGTTAAAGGGAAAAACGGGAGGCCCCGGCATTCTGCCAGGGGCCTCCCGGAAGCACGACTCGAATGCGATCGCGGTTACCGCGCGACCGATCCGTCGGTGTAGTCGGCGTCTTCCTGCTTCCATGCGAAGAGCTTGCGCAGCTCGCGACCGGTGACCTCGATCGGATGCTGCTCGCCCTTGGCGCGCAGCTCCTTGAACTCGACCGCACCGTTGTCTTGGTCAGCAATGAAGCGCTTGGCGAACGCACCCGACTGGATGTCGGCCAGTACGGCCTTCATGTTCTCCTTCACGTGCGGGTCGATGACGCGAGGTCCCGAGACGTAGTCGCCGTACTCGGCGGTGTCGGAGATGCTCCAGCGCTGCTTGGCGATGCCGCCCTCCCACATGAGGTCCACGATGAGCTTGAGTTCGTGGAGCACCTCAAAGTAGGCGATCTCGGGCTGGTAGCCTGCCTCGACGAGGGTCTCGAAACCGTACTGCACGAGCTGCGAGGTGCCGCCGCACAGCACGCTCTGTTCGCCAAAGAGGTCGGTCTCGGTCTCTTCGGTGAAGGTCGTCTTGATCACGCCGGCGCGGGTGCCACCGATCGCCTTCGCGTACGACTTCGCGGTCTCCCACGCGGTGCCCGACGCGTCGACCTCGACAGCGATGATGTCGGGGATGCCGCGCCCCGCCTCGAACTCGCGGCGCACGGTGTGGCCGGGAGCCTTCGGCGCGACAAGGATCACATCGACACCCTCCGGAGCCTCGATGTAGCCGAATCGAATGTTGAATCCGTGAGCGAATGCAAGCGTCTTGCCCGGCTTCAGGTGCTGCTTGATCTGCTCGTTATAGATGCTCCGCTGATGCTGGTCAGGGGCGAGGATCATGATCAGGTCGGCCCACTCCGCCGCCGCATCGACCGTGAGCACCTTGAAGCCGGCCTCTTCGGCCTTCTGAATCGACTTCGAGCCCTCCTTCAGTGCAATCGTCACTTCGACGCCCGAGTCACGAAGGTTCATCGCGTGCGCGTGGCCCTGGGAACCATAGCCCACAATGGCGACCTTCTTGCCCTGAATGATCGACAGATCCGCGTCGGCGTCGTAGTACATCTCAGCCACTGGTGGCCTCCTTATTGATTGTTGTTGGTTTCGAAACTTACTTGAAGACGCGCTCGGTGATGCTCTTGGAGCCCCTGCCGACGGCGATCAGACCGGATTGCGCGATCTCCTTGATGCCGTACTGTTCGAGCACTCGCAGGAAGGCTTGAATCTTTCCGCTGTCGCCCGTGACCTCGATCACGAGCGCATCGGTGACGACATCGACGACCCGTGCACGGAACAGGTTCACCGCCTCGAGCACGTGGGAACGCGTCTGGTGGTCGACCCGCACCTTGATGAGCATGTGCTCGCGCTGCACGGACTGCGCTTCTTCGAGCTCAACGATCTTGATCACATTCACAAGCTTGTTGAGCTGTTTGGTGACCTGCTCGATTTGTATATCGTCCTCGTCGACCACGACCGTGATCCGAGACAGGCCAGCAACCTCGGTCGGTCCGACCGCAAGCGAGTCGATGTTGAATCCGCGCCGAGCGAAGAGTCCGGCAACACGAGTCAACAGGCCGGGCTTGTCCTCGACGAGGAGGCTTAGAACGTGGCGGCTCATCGGTTACTCCTCTTCCCAGCTCGGTGCATGATCAAGGGCGTACTGGATGTCACTGTTCGACGTGCCCTGCCGCACCATCGGCCACACCATCGCGTCCGCGCTCACCACGAACTCGATGAGCACTGGTCGGTCGTTGGTCTCGAGCGCGAGTTTGATGGCGTCGTCGACCTGATCCTCGCGCTCGACCCGAATCGACAGGCAACCATAGGCTTCACCCAGTTTCACGAAGTCGGGAATGCGAGCCGACCCGTGACCCGTGTTGAGCTCCGAGTTCGAGTAACGGCCATCGTAGATGAGTGTCTGCCACTGGCGGATCATGCCGAGCGACGAGTTGTTGATCACCGCTACCTTGATCGGAATGTTGTTCACCGCGCAGGTTGCGAGTTCCTGATTGGTCATCTGGAAGCAGCCGTCACCGTCGATCGCCCAGACCACCCGGTCGGGCTCGGCAACCTTCGCGCCCATAGCTGCGGGCACCGCGTAGCCCATTGTGCCGGCACCGCCCGAGTTGAGCCATGAGTTCAGGCGCTCGTACTTGATGAACTGCGCAGCCCACATCTGATGCTGCCCGACGCCCGCCACGTAGATTCCCTCGGGTCCAGTCAGCTCGCCGATGCGCTGCATGACGAACTGCGGGGCGAGGAGGCCGTCGTGCGTCGGCGCGAACCCGAGTGGATACGTGCTCTGCAGCGAGTGCAGTCGCTGCCACCAGTCCGAGATGTCGGCGAACTCGCGGCTCACCTTGGCGGTCGAGATCGCTGCGATGAGGTCGCTGATCACCTCGCCCGCATCACCCACGATCGGCACATCGGCGGCACGGATCTTGCCGATCTCGGCCGGGTCGATGTCCGCGTGGATCACCTTCGCATCGGGAGCGAACAGCGAAGCTTTCCCCGTCACGCGGTCGTCGAATCGAGCTCCGATAGTGATGAGTAGATCCGACTCTTGCAGAGCAAGCACCGCAGGAACCGTGCCGTGCATGCCCGGCATGCCGAGGTGTTGCGGATGCGAGTCGGGGAACACGCCGCGGGCCATGAGCGTCGTCACCACAGGTGCGCCGACAAGCTCCGCCAGCTGTAGGAGCTCGTCGGCGGCCTTCGCGCGCCCGACACCCCCACCGATGTAGAAGACGGGCCGCTTCGATTCGGCGATTAATTCAGCGGCAGCCTGAATCTGCTTGCTGTTCGCCTTCGTAATCGGCCGGTAGCCGGGAAGGTCGACGCGGGGATCCCAGACGAAGTCGAACTCCGCCTCCTGCGCGTCCTTCGTGATATCGACCAAGACCGGGCCGGGTCGACCCGTGCCCGCGAGCTCGTATGCCGCCGCGATGGCGCCCGGAATGTCCTCCGCGCGCTTCACGAGGAACGAGTGCTTCGTCACCGGCATCGAGATGCCGACGATATCCACTTCCTGGAAGGCGTCCGAACCCATGAGGTGCGAGAAGACCTGCCCCGTGATTGCGAGCATGGGGACCGAGTCCATATACGCGTCGGCAATTGCAGTGATGAGGTTGGTCGCTCCGGGACCGGAGGTGGCGATGCAGACCCCGACCTTGCCACTGGCCGCCGCGAAGCCCTCCGCCGCGTGGCCGCCGCCCTGCTCGTGTCGCACAAGGATATGGCGGAGCTCCTTGGCGTCGTTGATGGTGTCATAGAGCGGAAGCACTGCCCCGCCCGGCAGCCCGAAGACGTCCGTCACGCCGAGCAGCTCGAGGCTGCGCACGACCGCCTGGGCACCGGTCATGCGCTCACCGCGCGGTTCCTGATCTGTTGCACTCGATTCCGAGTTCATCTCACACTTTCCACACTTGATCTCTAGAGGTTCTGGACACACCAAGAGTCAGCACAATGTCCAGCACTGACCCGGGTGCCCATCTTTGCGTTAGCCGGTAATCGCTCCCTCAGATGCACTACGGACCAGCTTCGCGTATTTCGCGAGCACACCGCGCGTGTATCGAGGAGGCAGCGGAGCCCATGCTGCTCGGCGGGCTTCAAGCTCGGGGGGATCAACCAGAATGTCGAGCGATTTCGCGGCGATATCGACCCGAATCAGGTCTCCGTCGCGGACCAGGGCAATTGGACCGCCGTCTGATGCCTCTGGCGCTATGTGTCCGATGCACAGGCCGGTTGTGCCGCCTGAGAATCGTCCGTCGGTCAATAGTAATACATCTTTGCCGAGCCCCGCTCCCTTGATCGCCCCCGTGATGGCGAGCATCTCGCGCATCCCTGGACCGCCCTTCGGCCCTTCGTAGCGGATCACGACGATGTCGCCCTTGCCGATCTTTCCCGCGGTCAGCGCATCCATCGCCGCTCTCTCACGCTCGAACACGCGCGCGGGCCCCTCGAAGACCTGCGCATCGAACCCGGCCGTCTTCACAACAGCCCCCTCAGGTGCCAAAGAACCGTGGAGGATGGTGAGCCCGCCGGTCGCGTGGATCGGGTCGTCGAGGTGATGGATCACCTCGCCGTCAATCGGATCGGGATTGAGCGCCTCAAGGTTCTCAGCCATGGTCTTGCCGGTCACGGTCAGTGCGTCCCCGTGCAGCAACCCGGCATCGAGCAATGCCTTGAGCACGACCGGCACGCCACCGTGTCGGTCGATATCGGCCATCACATACTTGCCGAATGGCTTCATATCAGCGAGGTGCGGCACCCGGTCGCCGATGCGATTGAAGTCGTCGAGTGTCAGGTCGACCTCGGCTTCGCGCGCGATCGCGAGCAGGTGCAGCACGGCGTTCGTCGACCCACCGTAGGCCATGAGCAGCGTGATCGCATTCTCGAAGGCTTTTCTCGTGAGAATATCTCGCGCGGTGATCCCCTGCTCGAGCATCCGCACTACTGCCTCGCCGGAGCGATGCGCGTAGTAGTCGCGACGCCGATCCGCGCTCGGCGGTGCGGCCGATCCTGGGAGGCTCATGCCGAGCGCCTCGGCGATGGACGCCATCGTATTCGCGGTGTACATGCCGCCGCAGGCACCCTCGCCAGGAGCGATGGAGCACTCGATGCGCTTGAGGTCCTCTTCACTCATCGTGCCGGCCTTGCAGGCACCCACCGCCTCGAAGGCGTCGATGATCGTGACCTCTTTCTGGGTTCCATCGCTGAGCTTCACCCACCCAGGGGCAATAGATCCCGCGTAAAGGAACACGGCGGCCAGGTCGAGACGTGCCGCCGCCATGAGCATGCCGGGGAGCGACTTGTCACACCCGGCGAGCAGCACGGTTCCGTCGAGTCGCTCTGCCATGACCACGGTCTCGACGGAGTCAGCGATCACCTCGCGCGAGACGAGGGAAAAATGCATGCCCTCGTGGCCCATAGAGATGCCATCACTGACCGAGATCGTTCCGAACTCAAGCGGATAGCCGCCCCCGGAGTGCACCCCTTCTTTGGCTCCTTGCGCCAAACGGTCGAGACTCAGGTTGCATGGCGTGATCTCGTTCCATGAGCTGGCGATCCCGATCTGGGGCTTATCCCAGTCTTCATCTCCCATGCCCACCGCACGAAGCATTCCGCGTGCAGCAGCCTTCTCTATTCCGTCGGTGACATCGCGGCTTCGAGGCTTTACATCGATGGTGGCCATAGGAAGCAGTCTACCGCTGGGCCCCGAACACGCCGGAATGAGAGTAGACCCGATGCAATGCTCGGGAGCGAGCGGTTACTTTCCCGTTGCCGACAGCATCGTGAACGGCAGCATGCAGCCGAGAGTCATCGCGGCAAGGCCCGCAGCAAAGAGCAGCAGACTTCCACTCTCTGCGCCGAAGGCGTAACTGCCGAGCACCATACCGCCGACAAGCAACACGACCGACAGCACGAAGCCAATCGCAGTCACGGCGCTGACCGCACCCTGCGAGCTCTCTTCGAACAGTGCCTCGTTCTGCTTCGCCATTGCCGACCTCTCTTCGAACCGCAATTCCTGCGCTGAATATGACTATTCTCAGCCTACCTCACCGGCTAGGCTGAGATCATGTCCATCGGCAAGTACGTCACGAACCCCGGGGTGATCGGTGCAGCCATTGGTGCGCTCGGTACCGCCAAGCAAACCCAGCAGATGGCCAAGGACTGGCGACGCTACCTCGTATGGGCAGTCTGGGCTGCGGGCTTCACGCTCGCCGTGGCTGGCGTCGCGAAACAGAGCGAAGATGAGCGGCGCGAGCAGGACCTCAAGGAGGCCCACCGGGCGGCTAAGGCGGCCGCGAAGGCTGCTCGAAAGTCCCGGTGAATCGGAGGTTACCCGCACCGAGCCTGGGCACTCTCTGTGCAGAACCTGGGCAACTCGCCGGTGGTGGGCGCTGATTTTTATCTGCCGCGAGATCCGTGCTAGGTTGTATCCGTTGCTCAAACGGGCAGCATGCGCCTTTAGCTCAGTTGGTAGAGCAGCTGACTCTTAATCAGCGGGTCCACGGTTCGAGCCCGTGAGGGCGCACGGTTTAGCCCCGGAATCCTCACGATCCCGGGGCTTTCTCGTTTTGTAGGATCGGCCGAAATCATGATTAACTCATGACTTTCAATCGAACCACGCACTGGAGCCTGACACTCCCCCGCGCAATCTCAGAATTGCGTGCCTCCTGCTAGAATAGGTAGCACGGTATGCCCCTCTAGCCGTGTCTGGTCTAGCAGGGGACACACAAAATGCAGGGGAACGCTGTAGAGCGATTAACCGAAACTCACACAGTTCACTTCGAGGGCGCAGAGTACGAGTGCGAACCACTCCTGGGACAGCTCCGGGCCGCGATCTCGTCCTCGCGTGGAGCAGGTTCAGGCGGCGGCGCTGGTAACGGTGGCCTGATCAACATTCGCGCGTTCACGCTGTGGGAGCACATCGACAGTGTCGCGCGCGGCTGGTTCGAGTCTCTGGGGGGCCGCACGAAGGGCGACCTGCTGACGGTGGTGGCGTTTCTGCCGGACGTGATCCAGGCGGCGCACGCCAACGGGCAGATTGACGACGACTTGCGCGACCGCCTCGAAGCCATGTTTGGGCAGTGGGTGCACCAGATCGAGGACTTGTTCGACCCGCCGCACGAGAAGGAACTCACCGCACCATGCCCTGAGTGTGGGGAATGCTACAAGGGTCACCGCTCACCGGTAAGGGCATGAAACTAGCTCGCTAGAGCTGAAACACGTTGCGGGCTGACCCCCATGACTATTGCCACATCGCGGACAGTCAAGCCTTCGCCACGGAGCTTGCTCACAATCGCTCGAGAGGCGGCAGAGAGTTCGGCTTCCGCTTCTTTGGCCGCGGCGCGGGCCTCTCGCACACGCTCGACAAGGATTCGATCTTCCTCGGATAGTGCAGGATCAACCTTCACGTCCGATGCGTTTACCTCGAAGCCAAGCATTGCCGCAGCATCTTCAACAAGGTCTGGGATTTGGTCAAGGCGGCGTGCTTGGGTAAACAATCCGGGTATGGACGGTACTTCTACCGCCCACCATTCGCCGGAGCGTGTTGCTTGTGCGGTGATGCTCATTGCTTGCCCTCCAAGTACTTGATAATGCCGCGAGCGGTTAGTTCGTTGATCTCGTTGTGTCTCCCAATGGTGGTTTGCTTGTCGCCGATTGCAACATGCGTATGTTTGCCACCTTCGGTGTAGATCGCTTCGAGGCCTTGCTTCTTGGCGATCTGGTTGATCTTCTTGATCAGTTCCTTGCGCTTCATGGTACCAGTCTATCCCCATTTACTTCAATAAGTAAACAAGCATTGACACGGTGTTGTATATGGTTGTACACTTGACATCGCCACCGAAGGCGAAACCTCCGCGGGAGCGGCAACTCCCCGGGGGCGTGGAAACCGACTAGACGATGGGGCGGTCTTTCACCAGCGCGGGACCCTGACAGGCTGGCCAGGACTGATCGATATGCGTTTGCTCGATGAGGAGTTCGACCTTCGCGCCCGTGCGCCGGTACTCGAGCACGCGAACGTTTTTCAGACCAACGAGGGTGTGGAGGATCAGGGTAGGGTCAGTATGGACGAGGGTACTTCTATTTTTGATGGTCACACTTCAAAGACTGGGATGCCCTCGTTCTTTGTATGTGCTGCCACGCCAGCTATACGAAGAAAACAACGCGGCAGGGTCAGACCCCGCCAAAATCCGATGCGCCGTATTGCGCCTGCTCCTACGATCCCGCTCCGCCCCCACGATCTCGCACCGCAGGACTGTAGGGGCACGGCGAGATCGTAGGGACCAGCGGAGCGAGCTTACCGAGCAGATACCAGAAGCGGATCAGGTAGGGTACGAGCGACTGGGCCACTCAAGGATCGCTGACGCGACCGGCTAGAAGCCGAATGACCTACTGCGTGAGCCGCCGCCGCGCCATCGCGTGTGTTGCGAGCCCGGCAGCAAGGAGTACGCCCGCGCCAGCCACGAGTGCTCCGTACCCGAGGGCATTCCCCGTCTCGGCAATCTGCTCACCGCGCGCTACCTCCCGCTCAACTGGTCCGTCACTCGACTCGTCTGCGCCGCCATTGGGAGTGGCTGCGATCGCGAACGGAAGTGCCCGGATCGAACCGGATTCTTGACCAATGAAGACCAGGTGGTGGTCCGTCCCACTTAACTGCGAGAGCAGTGAAGCGCTCACGTTTACGTCAAGGCCAGTCGAAGTCACCGGGACAGTTCCAACATAGGTCGGGGAGGACATCAGATACACGTCAACCAGGCCGTCGGCACCGTCCCATGGGATGCTTACTACCAGGTCTTCGTTGCTCGTAACGCGACTGAGATCCTCCGCGCTCACACTCACGAGATCGGGATCGAGCACCTCTGCGTCGTAGGCATCGTCACCGAGTCGTTCCAGAAGCGCTTCGGTGTCGGCGGGTGGGGCCTTGGGAGCCGGTTCTGGCTGGAACCGGTAGTCGGCTCCACCGAACGAAAGGTCGCTGACGTAGCTCGTGCCCACGGTTCCGCTACCAACCGAAACACCCATCTGCCAGATCTCATAGGAATCTATCTGCTCGAGCAACTGATTGATACCCGCGCGACGAGATGGGTCGGTGCCGTAGGGACCGATGTTCTTCGTCGGCCACCAACCGGGTTCTTGACCGTAACCCTGATTCGAATACTCCATCGGCTCGAAGCTCAGCCACTCACCCGGTTCACTCACCTGGCCCGTCTCAAACTTGATCGTCGCCCAGCAGACGTTTCTCGGGTCCTGCCGCTGTTCCGCACTGTTCGCTCCGCACCGTTGATCGGTCCCATGGGGCCCATACTTGACCATGCTCTTCGGGGCAAAGTGAATGCCGAACTGGAAGTTCACATTGTCGCCGGTGTAGTGGTAGGAAGCATTCTCAAGCAGTGTTTCAAGGGTGGTTGGTCCACTCTCGCTCGGTCGTGCTCCGATTCCCCATGCATAGGCGAGCGTCGCAATGCTGCTCATGTCGGCGTGGTCCAGGGTCGCGACGGAGCCGAGCCCCGCCACGCCTCCGATCTTGATCGACGCCCCGGCGTTGGTCTGCGATATCCATCCGCTCTCGCCCGGAGACGGTTCCGAAGTGTTGAGCTGCGAAGGGGTGACCACCTGGCCGACCCCGCCGGGTGCAGCGGAGGCGGGTAATGCCCCTAGTAGTGCCGTTGCACCGGCGAGCGACAGCGCGAGTCCGACGCGACTAAAAATCTTTGACTTCTTCGTCATACTTCCCCCAGTAGATTCGACGAACGGAGCAGACTCGTAACGAAGCTGCACTCGTCCTCTGCACTTTTACCATATTTTTTGCACACTTAACAATGTGCGTCGGGGAGTCAGCTCCTTTCTACCGCAGTAGACTCGCCTCATGGCCAATCCGGCATTCACCCCTGCCACCGACCGTTCCCCCGACCTCGCGTTCGCCCTCGAACTCGCCGATCTCGCCGATTCGATCTCACTCGAGCGGTTCCAGGCGACAGACCTCCGCGTCGACACGAAACCCGACCGCACGCATGTAACGGACGCGGACCTCGCCGTCGAGGAGGCGCTCCGCGCGCGCATTATGGCCGAGCGCCCGAGCGACAGCTTCTTCGGAGAAGAGTCTGGCCGCGCGGACAGCGGCGAACGCCGCTGGATCCTCGACCCGATCGACGGCACCGCGAACTTCTTGCGCGGCGTACCGAACTGGGCGACGCTCATCGCGCTCGAAGTTGCCGGCGAGCCGACGATAGGCGTCGTCAGCATGCCGGCAATCGGCACTCGATGGTTCGCCGAGACCGGATGCGGAGCGTGGCGCGTCTCTCCCGGGACCGAACCGGTTCGAATCCAGGCATCCGCGGTGCGGCGGATCGAAGACGCATCACTGAGCTTTCAGAGTATCGGACAGTGGCGCGACGCCGGCCACCTCGAAGGTTTGCTCACACTTGCGGAACACGTGTGGCGGGATCGCGCCTACGGCGACTCCTGGTCGTATATGGCGCTCGCTGAGGGCCTGCTCGACATCGTCGCCGAGTTCGACGTGAAAGCGTACGACGTTGCCGCGCACATTCCGATCGTGCGCGAGTCCGGTGGGCGGTTCACCGACATCGACGGCAACGAAACGGCGTGGAACGGGAGCGCGCTCGCCACAAACGGGTCTCTCCACGAGGCCGTGCTCGGTCTGCTGGCGCGAGGTCGAGGCCGCTAGGCTCCGGACTGTTCGATTCGGTCGAGGATCGAGCCGAGCACCTCACTCACCACCGCAAGCTGTTCGTCGCTCACCCCGTCAAAGACGTATCGCCGGACCTCGGCGACATGCGCCGGGGCGCTGGACTCCAGATGCGCGAACCCGGCATCGGTCAGCACCGCTATGGTTGCCCGACCGTCATCGGGGCATGCTTCTCGCCTGACCCACCCCTGCTTTTCCAGGCGGGTAACTACGTGCGAGAGCCGCGACAGCGACGAGTTCGACCACTTCGCCAGATCGCTCATCAGGCGAGAGCGCCCCTCGGCTTCCGAGAGCATGGCGAGCACGTGGTACTCGAAATACGTGAGCCCGGCATCGCGCTTCAGCTGCGTCTCGATCGCGCTCGGTAACAGAATCGTGGTGGCGACGAGGCGCATCCACATCTCGCGCTCTGCGGCGCTGAGCCACTGCGGCTGTTCGACCTGATTCATCGAACACTCCTCTCGCCCATTGCCCCCACGCTGGCATATTACTTGAGGATTCAAACACACGGAAGTGAGCCGGCTGGGCGGCAGCGGACACGAAGACGGCACCTGCCCGGGCGGCAAGCACATCGGAACCGCAAGAGTCGAGCCCAATGCAGCAGAATGGTAGGCGTGCATCAGGCGAAAGACACGCAGACCTCCGCAGGGTCGCAGACACTCGATCGTGGACTGCGCGCCATCGAGATCCTCGCCGAATCGACTACTCCCCTCTCGATTGCGGCGCTGGCGAGCGAATTAGGGGTACACCGATCCAGCGCCTACCGCTTGCTGCGCACCCTGGAGGCGCACCGCTTCGTGCTCCGCGACGACGCGGGCCTGATCAAACTCGGCCCCAGAATGGCAGCGCTCGGCCGAAGCGCCGCGGGCACGCTGCAACAGGCGGCGCTGCCAGAACTTGGGGAGCTAGCAAACAGTCTCGGCTTCACAACGTTCATCGCCATGCTCGACCACGACGAGGTCATCACGCTGCTCAGTATCGAACCGACGCACGGCCACGCGAGTGTGGCGCAGCGCCCCGGCGCCAAGCATCCCATTTCACGGGGTGCCCCGGGGCATGCGATCGAGGCCTCCCTCTCGCCCGGCGAACACCGCGACCTGCTCGAGGGTGCCCCGCTCAGCGTCGGAGCGCGCGATACCCTCGCACGGGGGTATGCGATCAGCCACGACGAGGTGATCCCAGGACTCACGTCCGTGGCGGTGCCATTGCGGGTCGCGTCGGAGCCTCCGGCGGCACTCGCCGTGGTCTGCATCGGGGTCCCCGCTGACCTCGAAACGCTGGCTCGGCAACTGCGCGAGACGGCCTCCCGCATCGAGCGGATGACCCGCTAGTGCGACGCAGCTGTTCCGTTCTGAGCGATGGGCAGTGATATGATTTCGGCGTCCAATCGGTCGCGATGCCGATAAGGCGCTCGAAAAAGGGGCGCTGCTGCCCGTGTGGCGAGACATATACGGTGTTTCAGTCGTATGTTCTCAATTGCAAGGATCGCAATGACCACGCTCGCTCAGGCGGCAGCCGCCGCAGTTTCCCGCCACTCCCAGCAGGCCTTCGGACTCATGGGCAACGGCAACGCCCACTTCATCGACGCACTCACGCGCCTCGGCGTCGCGATGACCGAGGTACGCCACGAGATCGCCAGTGTCGCCTCCGCCGACGCGTACATGCGGGTCTCTGGCAGGCTCGCCATCGCCACCACCACCTATGGGGCCGGGTTTACCAACACGATGACTGCGCTCGCCGAGGCAGCCCAGGCGCGCACTCCTCTGCTTCTGGTTGTCGGGGATGCACCCTCAACCGGTCCGCGTCCCTGGGACATCGACCAGGAGATGGCCGCGGCAGCACTCGGCGTGCGCACCTTCACGATTCGCCCAGACAATGTCGGACGCATCGTGGATCGTGCCGCGGAAACCGCGTGGACTCATCGCAAGCCGGTCGTGCTCGCAATCCCCTACGATCTCGTCAACGCTGAGGTCGTGCCCGGGACCCAGCGCGAAAGCGTCGATCTCGACGATCCCGCCACGCGTGAGGAGCTCGCAGCGGCTACCATGCCCGCGCCTGCAGGCCAGGACCCCGTTTTCGCATCCGACCAGCCGGTGACCCGGGTCACACCAGCCGAGCTCAACCAAGCAGTGCAGACGCTGGCGGCCGCGGAGCGCCCGGTGGTGCTCGCGGGTCGCGGAGCCTGGCTCGCAGGTGCCGGTCAGCAGCTCGACGCGATCGCCGCTCGCCTGGGCGCACTCACCGCATCGACCGCGCTCGCACGCGGCATCTTCAGTGAAGGCGCCTACGATCTCGGCATCACCGGCGGATTCGGACAGGAAGCGGCAATGGCGCAGTTGGCAGCCGCGGACGTCGTGCTCGTGGTGGGCGCGAGCCTGAATCAGTTCACGATGCGCTTCGGCGAACTCTTCGGGGCAGGCACTCGAGTCGTGCGGGTCGACCTGGACCAGGTGGACGCGCCGCGCAGCGTTCACCAGATCGAGCATCAGGTGCTTCGCGGTGACGCGTCCGAGGTGCTCGACGCCCTCCTGAGCGGGCTGGAAGCGGCAAGACCCGAACCCGGAAACTGGCGAGAGCTCGTCGCCGGTCTCGAAGCCGACGGTGAGCTGCGTCGTCGCGATACCGGGGCGGGCCGCCCCGATGGTCTCTGCTCTGACGGCCTGCTCGATCCTCGCGCCGTCGCTGCACGGCTCGCTGAGTTGCTGCCCGAGGATCGGTACGTCACCTCCGACGGCGGCCACTTCATCGGGTGGGCGAACATGTTCTGGCCGGTGTCGTCACCCAATCGCATGATCATGGTCGGAACCGCCTACCAGACCATCGGCACCGGATTCTCGACCGTAGCCGGAGTCGCGGCTGCCGCGCCGGAGAGCACCATCGTGCTTACTACTGGTGACGGCGGGGGCCTCATGTCCATCGCCGACCTCGAAACCGCCGTTCGGACTGCGCGCAGTTGTGTCATTGTGGTCTGGAACGACGGCGCGTACGGTGCCGAAGTGCACCTCTACGGCCTCATGGGTCTGGACAAACAGCCCATGCTCATTCCCGGCGTCGACTTCGCCGCCCTCGCGAACGCGGTCGGCGCGAAGGGCGTGCGTGTGAGCCGGCTGGAGCATCTGGATGCTCTGCGCGAGTGGCGATCTGCCGGGGCGACGGGGACGATCCTGCTCGATTGCCGGGTGTCACGCAGTATCGTCGCCCCGTATCAGCGGGAGATCCAGCGCGTCAACGGCCTCGAGGTCTGATCGGATCGGCGCGACCAGATGCGCCACCGTGAAGTTTGCCGTCGTCGCGAGCTTGGATTAGCATCCTATTAATAACCGACCATGCGTTCAGGTTGGCCAGTTCAATGAGGTTCAGGTTCGACCCCGAGGTGATTCGAATGCCCGCTCACACCGACGCAGTCGCCCAGGTGACGCGCACGGAGGGACTCGCTGAGTTCCGGGAGGCGGTCAATGCCTCATTCGTGCCGCTCGAAGTGACCTCCGACTACAGCGCGCCATTCATCGCAACCCTGTCGTCAGCTGCCGCTGACGGCGTCGTGTTCACCGAGGTGAACTCCGCCCCGCAACTCGTGCAGCGAACACCCCAGAAGATCGAATCGGGCGGCAGCGGGTACTACAAGGTGAGCCTCTTGCTGTCGGGGTCGAGCCTCCTGATCCAGGACGGCCGGGAGATCGTGATGCGCCCTGGGGACCTCTCGTTCTACGACACGTCGCGCCCGTACTCGCTGCTGTTCGGTGAGCGGTTCCGCAACCTGATCATGATGTTCCCCAAGGATCGCCTCGAGTTTCCTTCCTCGCTGACCGACTCCCTCACGGCGGTCGCGCTTCGCGAGCAGCACGAACTCGCGAAGGTGATCGCCCCGTTCATCGCGCAGGCCTCGCCGCAGCTCTCGATGCTGCCCAGTCTCGCGCGCACCAAGCTGGCCCACACGAGTCTCGAGCTCATCAACACGATGCTCTCGGCGATCCTGGACGTCGAGACCGCACCGCGCAACCCGCGAGACGTGCTGCTGCATAAAATCTACGCGTTCATCAACGCGAACCTCGGTTCCACGTACCTTACCCCGACGAGCATTGCGGCGGCGCACTACATCTCAGTGCGCCACCTGCACTCGCTCTTCGCAGAGCAGGGCACCACGGTCTCGACGGTGATCAAACAGCGACGCCTCGAGCACGCGAAGGCCGACCTCACCGACCCGGCACACGCCACCCGCACTGTCGCCGCGATCGCCTCACGCTGGGGCTTCGTCGACGCGGCCCATTTCAGCCGGGTGTTCAAGCAGACCTACGGATACTCGCCGAGCGAGCTCCGAGCAGCCTAGCTACTCGACACCTCGACGTCGCGCAGCGCTCGCCACGCAAGGCGAGATCGGCCACGAGCGTCGAAGTCTTGTCTGCGCGTGCACGACCCTCTGAAAGCACGCCCGTCCGCCAGCCTGCCCGACGATACTTGATGCACATCGACCACCTGGGCCGGCGCCCCGGTGGTCCCCGGCAACGCAGTCGTGAAACGAGGTTCCGATGACGCATACCCCCGACACCACTCACACGCACGGCAAGCGAGTCAGCACGCCCACCAAGGCCGTGCACCCGCTCGATCCGCTGAACGCGGAAGAGATCACGACCGTTCGATCCGTGCTCGATGATGCGGGCCTGATGACGGAGCATGTGCGCATGGCCATGCTGTTACCGGTGGAGCCCACCAAGGCCGTGCTGGCGAAGTGGCGGCCCGGAAAGGCGTTCGAGCGTCGAGCGATGGTTACCTTGCTCGACCGGTCCGACGCCACCCACACTGAGGTTGAGGTATCGATCACCAAGCGCAAGGTCGTCAGGAAACGAGTGCTGCCGGACTCCCCCGAACGCGGTCAGGCTGCGGTGCTGATGGAGGAGTTCTTCGAGGTCGGCGACCTGGTGAAGGCCGATCCGCAGTGGCGCGCCTCTATGGAGCGTCGCGGGCTCGGCGAGTACATCGACACCGCATTCTGCTCACCGCTCGCGCCAGGCTATTTTGCTGAGGAGACCGAGAATGAGGGGCGACGCTTTCTACGTTCCCTCACCTACCTGGTTCCGAACGAGGGCGACAGCCCATGGGCGCACCCGGTCGAGGGTCTGATCGTCAAGGTCGACATGACCGAGAAGAAGGTGTTCCAGGTCCACGACGACCCCGACGCCCCTGCGACCCCGATGGCGCACGGCAATTACACGATGGACGTGCAGGGTCCGGCTCGCACCAGCCTCAAACCGATCGAGATCACCATGCCGGAAGGGCCCTCGTTCTCGGTCGACGGCAACCAGGTGCAGTGGGAGAACTGGAAACTGCATGTCGGCTTCAACTCGCGCGAAGGTCTGGTGCTCAGCAACATTAGCTGGCGAGATGGGGGCGAGGATCGACCCGTGCTCACACGCGCGAGCGTGCCCGAGATGGTCGTACCCTACGGAGACGTCGACGAGACACGGTACTGGGTCAGCTACTTCGACGCGGGCGAGTACCTGCTCGGGCGTAGCGCGAACTCGCTCGCGCTCGGCTGCGATTGCCTCGGCGTGATCCACTACTTCGACGGTTTCGTGAACGACGATCTCGGCAACCCGGTGAAGCTCGACCAGGTCATCTGCATGCACGAGGAGGACTACGGCATCCAGTGGAAGCACACGGACCTCGATGGCAAACCCGACACCAGGCGTAGCCGCCGCCTCGTGATCAGCTACTTCGCCACCGTAGGCAATTACGACTACGGCTTCTTCTGGTACTTCTACCTCGACGGCTCGATTCAGGTCGAGGCCAAGGCGACGGGGGTGGTGTTCGCAGGAGCGGGAATCCCGGGAGCAGCCAATGCGCATAACACGGAGATGGCACCCGGTCTGCTCGCCCCCATTCACCAGCACATCTTCTCGGCGCGACTCGACGTCGCCATCGACGGCGAGGACAACACCCTGCACGAGATCGAGGCCGTGCCAATTCCCCGAGGCCCATTGAACCCCAGGGGCAATGCCTTCACCTGGTCAAATCGGCAGCTCAAGAGCGAGCTTGACGCGCAGCGGATGGCGAACGGGCTGGCCAGTCGGGTGTGGGAGGTGCGCAGCGCGCACCGCAAGAACCACACCGGACAGCCGACCGCCTACTGGCTGATCCCAGAGGGCAAGTCGGTGCTGCTCGCCCAACCCGACTCCTCCGTGTATGCCCGCGCCAACTTCGCGACGAAGCACCTGTGGGGCACGCAATTCGCTGAAGACGAGATCTACCCGGCAGGCATGTACCCGAGCCAGAGCTCAGGCTGGCAGGGCCTGCCTACCTGGACGAAGCAGAATCGCAGCCTCGACGGCGAGGACATCGTGCTCTGGCACCAGTTCGGTCCCACCCACTTCCCACGAACCGAGGACTGGCCGGTCATGCCGGTCGACTATTCGGGATTCTGGTTCAAACCTCACGGCTTCCTCGACCAGAACCCAACAATGGATCTTCCTGAGGATGCGCGCGCCGGATGCTCCGTCGATGCGGCATGCTGCGTGTCCGGCAACTGCGGATGCTGCAAAGACGAGTGCAACTGCAGCAACGAGAACTGCGGTTGCGGCAAACGATGAGGGCGTCGCGCCCGGATCCTCGCCACCCCGAACCGACCACTGACCAGGTCGCCTGAACCACATTGAACCACCCACCCGAAGGAGGAACCCGGATGTTCACCTACGAATCACTGCTCGAGGCCATCACCGTGAACGAGGGCGGCCGAGAAGTCTTCAACCCCGCCACGGGCGAACTCATCGGACGCGTGCCCGTGCACACCTCGGCCGACGTCGACGCGGCGATTGACCGCGCTGAGGCCGCACAACCGGCATGGGCCGCGCTCAGCGACGAGGAGCGCGTCGCCTACCTGAACAAGGTCGCAGATGCGATCGAAGAGAATTCCGAACCGCTCGCCGAATTGCTCTCTCGCGAGCAGGGCAAGCCGCTCAACGGGCCGAATGCCCGGTTCGAGCTCGGTGGATGCGTCGCGTGGACTCGCGTTCCCGCTGGCACTCCCCTGCCCGTCGAGGTCGTCGTCGACGACGGTGAAACCTACGCGGAGATGCACTACCGTCCGCTCGGCGTCGTGGGTGCCATCACCCCTTGGAACTGGCCGATGATGATCGCGATCTGGCAGATCATCCCCTCGCTCCGCATGGGCAACACCGTCGTGCAGAAGCCGTCGGAGTACACCACGCTGTCTGGGCTTGCGCTGGCGCACGTGATCAACACGGTGCTTCCCGATGGTGTGCTCGAGGTCGTGGCAGGTGGCGGAGAGCTCGGTGCGCGCCTGGTCGAAAGCGAGAAGATCGCGAAGATCATGTTCACCGGCTCCACCCGAACCGGCAAGAAGATCATCGAGGCAAGCTCCGGCAACGTGAAGCGTTTGACGCTCGAGCTCGGAGGAAACGACGCGGGAATCGTGCTCGACGATGTCGACCCGCAGGCGATCGCCGAGGGACTGTTCTGGGGCGCGTTCATCAATACCGGCCAGACCTGTGCGGCGCTCAAGCGACTGTACGTGCCAGACTCCATCTACGACGAGGTGGTTTCTGCGCTTGCAGAGGTCGCTGCGAAGATGCCCATGGGTGTCGGCCTGGACGAGCAGAACGTGCTCGGCCCGTTGCAGAACGAGATGCAGTACAAGGTCGTGGATCGCCTCGTCGAATTAGCGAAGGCCTCAGGAGCCCGCGTGGTCATGGGCGGCGATCCCGACCACGACGCCCCCGGGTACTTCTACCCGACCACGCTCGTCGCCGATATCGATCCGCACAACGAGCTGGTGACGGAGGAGCAGTTCGGCCCCGCGCTGCCGATCGTGCGGTACACCGACCTCGAAGAGGCGATCCGCCTCGCCAACGAGCTCGAGGTGGGGCTCGGCGGTTCCGTGTGGTCTTCGAATCGCGAGCGCGCACGCGAGGTAGCCGCCCGGATCCAGGCCGGCACCGTGTGGATCAATTCGCACGGCAACATCAACCCGTTCGTGCCCTTCGGCGGCGCGAAGCAGTCGGGGTACGGTCAGGAGTTCGGCACCGCCGGCCTCAAGGCGGTCGCGCAACCGCAGGTGATCCAGGGCTAGACCTGACGACTGCGCGCAGTGGTGGGTGCTCCCTAGCCGAGCACCCACCACTTTGGCTTTCGCCCCGCGAGGGGACTACCAGCGCGGCTTGCGCTTCCCGCCGGATCGGTCGGAGCCGAAGTCACGGCGACGGTCGTCGCGACCGCCATAGCCGCGGTCGTTGCCATAGCCGCGGTCGTAGCCGCCACGACCACCGCGACCCCCGCCGCGCTCCTCCCAGCCCTTGCCGCGAGGAGCCGGGCCGCGATCAATCTTCAGGTCGATCAACTGCCCGCTGATGCGGGTCTTCGCCAGCCCTTCGAGCGCCGACTCCGGTAATTTCTTTGGCAATTCCACGAGGGTGAAGTCGTCGCGTATCTGGATGCGACCGAAGTCGTCACGCGAAAGGCCGCCCTCGTTCGCGAGCGCGCCCACGATCTGACCGGGCTTGACGCGCTGCCGATGCCCCACCTCGATGCGGTAGGTGGCAAGATCGTCGCGTGCGGCCCGCCGGCCGCGATCCTCGCGATCGCCCCGATCGAATCTGTCTCGCTGACCGCGGTCTCCGCGATCCCGATCGCGGGATCCTCGCCCGCTCTCATCTTCAAGAAACTTGCGGGCCTGCGCACGATCTCTCGCGAACTTCTCGTCATCGGATTCGTCGAGCAGAAGCGGGGTATCGCCCTGAGCCACCACTGCAAGGGCCGCCGCCACATCGTTCTCTGGCACATCGTGATGACGCACGTAGTGCGCGATGATATCGCGGAAAGTCTCGATGCGCTCTGTCTCGCCAAGCGCCTCGGTGATCGCATCGTCGAATCGTGAGAGCCTCGTCGCGTTCACTTCGGCAACCCCCGGCAACGGCATCTGCGTCAGGGGCTGCTTCGTGGCCTTCTCGATCGCCTTCAGCAGGCGCCGCTCTCGGGGGGTGACGAAGCTGATCGCGTCCCCGGTGCGGCCGGCGCGACCCGTGCGGCCGATGCGGTGCACGTAGCTTTCGGTGTCGATCGGCAGGTCGTAGTTGATCACGTGGCTGATGCGCTCCACGTCGAGGCCGCGCGCGGCGACATCCGTTGCGACCAGGATGTCAAGCTTGCCATCTTTGAGGGATTGCACCGTGCGCTCGCGTACGTTCTGCGGAATGTCGCCATTGATTGCGGCGGCGGAGTACCCGCGCGCCCGCAGCTTCTCGGCGACGGTCTCGCTATCCCCGCGGGTACGGGTGAAGACGATCGCACCGTCAAGGTTCTCGACCTCGAGCACGCGAGTGAGCGCGTCGAGCTTCTGCATGTATGACACGACAATGTAGCGCTGCGTGATGTTCGCACTCGTCTGCGTCTTGCCCGCGATCTTGACCTCTTGGGGGTCGTTCAAGTACTGCTGAGAGATACGACGGATCTGCACCGGCATCGTGGCCGAGAAGAGCGCCACCTGCTTCTCATCTGGTGTGTCGGCGAGGATCGTTTCGACGTCTTCCGCGAATCCCATCTTGAGCATCTCGTCGGCCTCGTCGAGCACCAGGTACCTGATCTCGCTGAGGTCAAGCGAGCCGCGGTTCATGTGATCCATGATGCGGCCGGGTGTCCCCACAACGATGTCAACCCCGCGACGCAGTGCGCTGAGTTGCTGCCCGTAGGCCTGACCGCCGTAGACGGGCAGCAAGTGCACCTCGGGTAGGTTCGCGGCGTAACTCTCGAACGCCTCGCACACCTGAAGTGCGAGTTCGCGGGTCGGCGCGAGCACGAGCGCTTGCGGCACGCCCTGGCCAGGCTCGATGCGATTCAGGATCGGCAGCGCGAACGCGGCCGTCTTGCCCGTTCCAGTCTGCGCGAGGCCGACGACGTCGCGCCCCTCGAGCAGAACCGGGATGGTGGCCGCTTGGATCGCCGAGGGTTCCTCATAGCCGAGCTTCTTGATCGACTTCAGCAGCCGATCGTCGAGTCCGAGTGCGTCGAACCCGCTGCGAGCTGGTTGCTCAGATTCTGCCTCGGACTCATACTCGGGCTCATCCCATGACTCGCGTGCCTGCTCGGTCGCTTGCGCTGACTCATGGTTCTGCCCGGGTGCGGGCTCTTGATTCGGTGCGGGCTCGTGGTTCGGTGCGGGCTCGTGCTGAGCAGTTGATTCTTGCTCAGGCGCGGCCTCTTTGTTTGGTGCGGAATCGAGCGCCGCATCGAGGTCCTCAAGGCTGAGTGGTCGCACCTCTTGCTGCTCGGGTGCGGGAGTATGGTCTGCCGTGCGGTCGTCGCCTGCTGCGGCATCTGAAGTCTGCATCATACGATTCTACTCTGTGGCACATGAACCAGCAGTGACAACGCATAGTTGACCGTCGGATCGCGACGCACACCAGCACACGATCCGCCACGCCAAGAACCGCGACGACACGGCCCGCCACGCACGAACCGCCACGGCACGAGCTCACTGCCGTTCGCCCGATGACAGCGCACCCTCGGATCGTATATGATCTCAAATACGCTGACCATGGAGGTTACATGCTCGAACAGACAACCCGAGAGGCCATCGCCGACGAACTCGTTCAGGCGGATCGCGAACGGGCGGTGCTCCCCCGTCTCACCTCGCGCTACCCCGCGATGACGATCGACGACTCGTACGCGATCCAGAAGATCTGGAGCGACCGCCGAATTGAACAGGGCGCACGCCTCGTCGGTCACAAGATCGGCCTTACCTCGAAGGTCATGCAGGTCGCTACTGGTATCACTGAGCCTGATTACGGAGTGATCCACGACGACATGGTGCTCGAGTCGGGTTCGACGATCGAGTTCGACAGGTTCTCGAATGTGCGTATCGAGGTCGAGCTCGCGTTCGTTCTCGACAAATCGCTCAGCGGCCCGAACACCACGATCTTCGATGTGCTCGACGCGACGGCCTACGTCGTACCGGCTCTCGAGGTGTTGAACTCGCACCTCGAACTTGAAGGGCGCACCATCGTGGACACCATCAGCGACAACGCCGCGATGGGCGCGATGGTCATCGGCGGTCAGCCCGTGCGAGTCGACGCTGTTGATCTGCGGTGGGTGTCGGCACTCCTCTACCGAAATGAAGTCATCGAGGATTCCGGAGTTGCGGGTGCCGTGCTCGGCCACCCCGCGATGGGCGTCGCCTGGCTCGCGAACAAGCTCGCGCAGCACGGTCAGACGCTCGAGGCTGGCGAGATCATCCTTGCGGGATCCTTCACGAAACCCATGCGGGTCGAGCGCGGCGACACGGTGCACGCCGAGTACAGCGGATTGGGGTCGGTGACATGCCGATTCGTCTAGAACTTCCGCCGACCCTCGCAGACCGGCTTCGAAGCGCGGATCGCCCCCTCATTGGCCTCTGGGCCTGCGCGGGCAGCACCGTCACCGCCGAGATCGTTGCCGGCAGCGGTTGCGACTGGGTGCTCATCGACGCGGAGCACTCCCCGAACGGCCTCGAGTCCCTGATGGCCCAGCTGCACGCGGTCTCCGCCTACCCGGTGGCTCCACTCGTGCGCCCCTGGTACGGCGATATCGTCACCATCAAGCGCTTTCTTGACATCGGTGCGCAGAATCTGCTGATCCCGATGGTTGATTCTGCCGAGCAGGCCGTGGAGATCGTGCGCGCCGCCCGGTATCCGAACGGCGAGACCGGTGGTGGTGTGCGCGGCGTGGGCTCCGCGCTGGCCCGCTCGGCCCGCTGGAACCGCGTCGAGGGGTACCTCGGCCGGGCGAGCTCCACGATCAGCCTCACCCTGCAGATCGAGTCGGCCACGGCGCTCGCCGATGTCGATCGCATCGCAGCGGTCGACGGAGTCGATGCATTGTTCGTCGGGCCCTCAGACCTGGCTGCCTCCATGGGGCACCTGGGCCAGCAGTCCCATCCGGAGGTGGTCGCGGGAGTCCTCCGTGCCATCGAGGCGGGCCAGGCTGCCGGCAAACCGGTCGGCGTCAACGCCTTCGTCCCCGAGGACGCGGAGCGGTATATCGAGGCTGGAGCCGCGTTCGTGGCCGTGGGCGCAGACGTCGCGATCCTCGCCCGACAATCGGAGGCGCTCGTCGACCGATTCATACCCAGCGACGACGACACCCAACACGGTACGCGGGCCAGCTACTGACCAGCGCTGAGGTTCAGCAGAAATGCGCCACAGAATCGCTCAGACGGCGGCGAGAGGAACGATTTTGCGGCGCATTTCCGAGCGGCAGCCCTTCCAAAGGCTCGTTCCCTAGGATCCCTTCCTTAAGGCCCATTGATCGTATATCATTTGAGATACAACAAAGATGTGAGAGTGAGAAGTTTGGTGAACCCTTCGAACACACAACCTGGATCGGCTGATCGCGCCCTCGGCATCGAGATCCCCGGCAAGATCATTGCCGTGCACCTGAACTACGCCTCGCGCATCGCGCAACGCGGCCGCGAACCGAAGTTCCCGTCATATTTCTTCAAGCCGGCGAGTTCGCTCGCACCGACGGGCAGCACGATCGAGCGCCCCGCGGGCACGGAGCTACTCGCATTCGAGGGCGAGATCGCGCTCGTGATCGGTGCACCCGCTCGCTGGGTGTCCCCCGAGCAGGGTTGGAGCCACGTCGCCGCAATCACCGCCGCGAACGACTTCGGCCTGTACGACCTGCGCGCCGCGGACAAGGGCTCCAACGTGCGCAATAAGGGAGGCGACGGCTACACCCCGATCGGCCCGGTGGCGATCCCGACCGAGGGTCGCAGCGAGGGCGAGTGGCGCGTCCGCACCTGGGTCAACGGAGAGCTCGTGCAGAGCGACACCAGCGACACGCTCAAGTTCAGCTTCGGGCAGATCGTGGCCGACCTGTCGCAGCACATGACGCTTGAGACTGGCGATGTGATCCTCACGGGCACCCCGGCCGGCAGCTCGGTCGTCCTCCCGGGCGACGTTGTCGAGGTGGAGGTCGACGCCCCGAATGCGCCCGGCTCACCCACCACCGGCCGGCTCGTGACCACTGTCACGCAGGGGACCCGTGAGTTCGGACCATTCGGCAACACCCCGGAGATCGACGACAAGCAGCGCATCGAGGCCTGGGGCGACGAGGCGCTGCACGCCGCGGCGGTGGCTGCGGGCCGGGCGACTCCGCTCGAGATGGCACCCGGCGCGGATGCTGCAGCGGGCTCGGCCGGAGAGCGCTCGGGTAGCGTGCTGACGCCAGAGATTCGGCAACTGCTCGACGGTGTCGCCGTCGCCACGGTCTCGGCAGCACTGCGCAAGCGCGGCTACGTCGACATCTTCATCGACGGCGTGCACCCGAACCATGACAGCGACCGAATTCTGGGGACCGCGAAGACGCTGCGCTTCATCCCGTTCCGCCCCGACCTGTTCAAGCAGCACGGCGGCGGGTTCAACGCGCAAAAGCGCGCGTTCGACACCGTGAATGAGGGTGAGGTGCTTGTCGTGGAGGCCCGGGGCTTGCCCGAGACGGGAACCGTCGGTGACGTGCTGGCCCTGCGCGCGCAAGTGCGGGGTGCAGCGGGCATCGTCACCGACGGTGGCGTGCGCGACTTCGCTGCGGTACAGGAGATCGGCATTCCAGTGTTCTCGCAGGGTGCACACCCGAGCGTACTCGGACGGCGTCACGTGCCGTGGGAGGTGGATGTCACCATCGCCTGCGGCGGCGCAGCAGTGCAGCCGGGCGACATCATCATGGGCGATCGCGACGGAGTCATTGTCATACCTCCGGCGCTGCTCGAGGAGGTGGCGCGCGAGGCCGCGGCGCAAGAGCAAGCCGACGCCTGGGTGGCCGAACAGGTCGCTGGCGGTGCCTCGGTCGATGGCCTGTTCCCGATGAACGCCGAGTGGCGCGCCAAGTACGAGGCACAACGTGCAGCGCAGGCATCCGGGAGCGGAGCATGACTGCCCTCTCGAAGAGCGAGCAGGCATACCGCCTGATCCGGGAACGCATCGATAACGGAATGTACGTGCCGGGATTCCGGCTGGTACTCGCACCGATCGCTGCAGAGTTAGACATGTCCGTGGTGCCAGTGCGTGAGGCCATTCGTCGGCTCGAAGCCGAGGGCCTTGTAACATTCGAACGCAACGTCGGCGCGCAGGTCGCACTGATCAAAGAGACCGAGTATCAGCACACCATGGAGACGCTCGCGCTCGTCGAAGGTGCCGCAACCGCGCTCATCGCGCCCCGGGTTACCGCGCAGCAGCTGAAGCGGGCGGCCGATCTCAACGAACTCATGAGGCAGAGCCTCGACCACTTCGACCCGCAGCGGTTCACCGAGTTGAACCTCGAGTTCCACGGTGTGCTGTTCGAGGAGTGCCCGAACCCGCACATCCTCGATCTCGTGCACCGGGGGTGGAACCGGATGAAGGTGCTGCGCGAATCCTCGTTCAGCTTCGTGCCCGGTCGCGCGCACGAGTCCGTCGCCGAGCACGAGCACCTGCTGGAACTGCTCGGACAACACGCGCCGCCCATCGAGATCGAGCTCGCCGCCCGCGAGCACCGACTCGCGACGCTGCGGGCGGTCATGGCGCACCAGCACGAGGTCAAGCAGCGCGCGGAGACGTCAGCGGCCTGACGACCGGGCGTGATCCTCGCGCCCCACGCAATGAGACAGCGCCACACGCAACCAGACACTGAAAGAAGAAGGAACCCATCATGAATTACGAAAAGCCAGAGGGACTCCCCGAAAAGATTCAGCTCTACATCGACGGCGAGTTCGTCGATGCCGAGAACGGTGAAGAGTTCGACGTCATCGAGCCCGTCTCCAACCAGGTGTACATTCGGGCGGCCTCGGCGAGCAAAGCCGACGTCGACCGGGCGGTCGCGGCGGCAAAGCGCGCCTTCGACGAGGGTCCGTGGCCGAAGATGCTCCCCCGTGAGCGTTCCCGCATCCTCCACAAAGTCGCCGACATCGTCGAGTCGCGCGACGAACAGCTTGCCCTCATCGAGAGCTGGGACTCCGGCCTGCCCATCACGCAGGCAAAGGGCCAAGCGCGCCGGGCCGCGGAGAACTTCCGCTTCTTCGCCGATCTGATCGTCGCCGAGCACGACAACGTGACCAAGGTCCCGGGACGTCAGATCAACTATGTCAACCGCAAGCCCAAGGGGGTTGCCGGCCTCATCACGCCGTGGAACGTGCCGTTCATGCAGGAGTCGTGGAAGCTCGCCCCCGCGATCGCCACGGGCAACACCGTCGTGCTGAAACCCGCAAGCTACACCCCGCTGTCGGCGGCGCTGTGGCCCGAGATCTTCCGCGAGGCCGGCGTGCCCGACGGCGTGTTCAACCTGATCCTCGGCTCCGGCGGCGTCGCGGGTGACGCGCTCGTCAAGCACCCCGATGTCCCGCTCATCTCGTTCACCGGTGACAGCTCGACCGGCGCGACCATCTCAACGAACGCGGCACCGTTCCTCAAGGGCCTGTCGCTCGAACTGGGAGGCAAGAGCCCCTCGATCGTCTTCGCCGACGCCGATCTGGAGGAGGCGCTCGACGCGACCGTGTTCAGTGTGTTCAGCCTGAACGGTGAGCGGTGCACCGCCGGCAGCCGGGTGCTCGTCGAGCGTTCGATCTACGACGAGTTCGTGGCCCGCTATGCGGAGCGCGCGAAGAACATCGTGATCGGGTTGCCGAACGACCCCAAGACCGAGGTTGGGGCGCTCGTGCACCCGAGCCACTTCGAGAAGGTCATGAGCTATGTTGAGATCGGCAAGTCTGAGGGACGCCTCGTGGCAGGCGGGGGCCGGCCCGAGGGCTTCCCCGAGGGCAACTACGTCGCCCCAACCGTGTTCGCGGACGTTGCTCCCGACGCGCGCATCTTCCAGGAGGAGATCTTCGGTCCGGTTGTTGCGATCACTCCGTTCGACACCGAAGAAGAGGCCCTGGAACTGGCGAACAACACGAAGTACGGCCTCGCCGCCTATGTGTGGACGACGAACCTCAAGCGCGCGCACAACTTCGCGCACGGCATCGAGTCGGGCATGGTGTGGCTGAACTCGAACAACGTGCGCGACCTGCGCACGCCGTTCGGCGGGGTCAAGGCATCAGGGCTCGGGCGCGAGGGCGGCTACCGCTCGGTCGACTTCTACACGACGGCCCAGTCGATTCAGATCACGCTCAACGAGGCGCATTCTCCCCGCTTCGGCGCAACAGGCAAGTAACCCACCCACTTCAGGCAAGAGAGCACACCATGCCAAAACTCAACGAAAGCGATAAGACGTCGTCGGGCTTCTGGGTCACCAAGGAGGCCCCGATCGAGACGGATAATCCGGTCGCGACGCCGCAGAGCCCCGCGCCAGACATTCTGCGCTGCGCCTACATGGAGCTCGTGGTCACGGACCTCGCAGCCTCACGCCACTTCTACGTCGACGTACTCGGCCTCTACGTCACCGAGGAGGACGACGAGACCGTCTACCTGCGCACGACCGAAGAGTTCATTCACCACAACCTCGTGCTGCGCAAGGGACCGATCGCTGCCGTTGCCGCGTTCTCGTACCGTGTGCGCACCCCAGACGATCTCGACAAGGCGGTCGCTTTCTACACCGAGCTCGGCTGCGACGTGCGCCGCAACGAGCATGGCTTCGTGAAGGGCATCGGCGATTCGGTGCGCGTCGTCGACCCGCTCGGCTTCCCCTACGAGTTCTTCTACCAGACCGACCACGTCGAGCGGCTGGCGTGGCGCTACGACCTGCACACCCCGGGTGAGTTGGTCCGTCTCGACCACTTCAATCAGGTCACCCCCGACGTGCCGCGCGCGGTGCGCCACTACCAGGATCTGGGATTCCGGGTCACGGAGGACATTCAGGACGCCGAGGGCACCGTCTACGCGGCCTGGCTGCGGCTCAAGCCGACCGTACACGACACCGCAGCAACCGGCGGTGACGGCCCGCGCATGCACCACGTCGCGTTCGCCACACACGAGAAGCACAACATTCTCGCGATCTGCGACAAGCTCGGTGCACTACGCATGAGCGACAGGATCGAGCGCGGCCCGGGTCGCCACGGCGTCTCGAACGCGTTCTACCTCTACATCCTCGATCCGGACGGGCACCGCGTCGAGATCTACACGCAGGACTACTACACCGGCGACCCCGATAACCCCGTCGTCACCTGGGACGTGCACGACAACCAGCGCCGCGACTGGTGGGGCAACCCGGTGGTGCCATCGTGGTACACCGAGGCATCGCTCGTGCTCGATCTCGACGGCAACCCGCAGCCGGTCGTCGCTCGCACCGACTCGAGCGAGATGGCCGTGACCATCGGTGCCGACGGTTTCTCGTACACGCGCGACGACGAGGGCGAGGCTCAGGGCTTCAAGCTCGGCGAAACGCTCTAGGGCTTACGCCCTGCCCGGTGTGAGGTCGCAGGATCGCGCCCCGGAGACACGCACTCGCGGTCTCCGGGGCGTTCCCATGCGTCCCGGTGGAGGCGGCAGTCCCCTCAGAAGGGACCTTGGAGGCGCTCAACCGGCTGCCCGGTCAACCGTGCGATGAGGTCGAAGTCCTTGTCCACGTGTAGCACGGTGTATCCCGCCAGTTCGGCAGTCGCGGCGATCATCAGATCGGGAATCTTCACAGCACGATGGTGGCCCCGAGCAGCGAGCAGGGTCACGTTCGCAACACCGACGAGTCCGCGTTGCACCCGTTCGAACCTGCTCGCGTCACGACATTCAAACGATGCGGGTCCGCGTGCTTGCCGGATTCACGGGTTCACGGTCACATCGCGAGCATGGCGAGGATCATCACCGACATGGCCCCGGCCTCAATCGCAATGAGCGCCCGTCTGCGGCGCACCGCTAGCGCGCAACACACGAGCAGCAGCACGGCGAGTGCCGTCGCGAACAGCAGCGGTGCCACCCATACCAAGCCACCGCCGAGGTGGTCAGAGTGTCCCGAACCAACCTCGCTTACCCCCACATTGGTGACGCCGACCAGGTGCGCGGATCGTCCGTGTCCGAGGCACAGCCAGGCCATGGCCGCGTAGGCAAGCGCAGAAGTGAGCGTCGCGATCCTCGGCAGCTGAGCCCGACTCGCTCTCGCGTCGGCGCGTCCCTGCAGCCGCATATCGAATCCGAGCAGGAGCGACGCGCCCACAAGGGCCACCGCCCACCAAGCTGCGGGGAGCACACCGAAGAAGGAGAGATCGAGCATCGCACTCAGCATGATGACTGCCGCGAGCACGCCAAGCGCGCGGCGCGAAAGGATCGCACCCCCGAGACAGGCCACACCGGCTCCCGACATCGCGAGCCCCGCCAGCACGGTCATCCCCGCGACTCCGTGTGCGACGTGGTGATCGCCTCTGCGCTCGGCCCCGTGGGCGACACCATTCCCGACGGCCTCGTGCGCCGCACCGCCCGCACGTCGAGCCCTGGCCACCGGCGGATGTGTGGGCGCTGCTTCGATCCCATACCAATCAGCATGCGGTACACCGCGATCTCGCGGGAGGACTCGACCCGCCTACTGCGCGCTGAGCACACACCCGGGCCCCACCAGACAAGTCTGACGCCCATATGCTTGACTCTAGGAGGGGCAGCCGTCTGCCGCGCACCCGGTTTGCCCTTACCGTTCGATCCCCTGCTCCAGTTCCCGAAGGCGACCGTGTCAGATCAGCAAGTCAGCGATAAGCCACTCGGCTTGCGAGAACGCAATCGGATTCGCACGCGTGATGAGATACTCGTCGCGATCTCGGTCCTCCTCGGTGAGCGGCCCTATCAAAGCATCACCGTTGACGAGGTAGCCCAGCAGGCCGGGGTGTCGCGCGGTACCATCTACAGCTATTTTCCCGAGGGCAGGGACCAACTGGTTCGTGACGCGTACGTGCGGATCGCCGCTCAGGTCACGGAGCGCGGATCCTCGGATCGTGCGGCGCACACGCGCACCATCGATCGGGTGCTCGCCCTTGCCACGGCGTTGGCCAGCATCTCTGCGACCCCTGAGGGCAGGTTTTATGGCGCAATGGGGCCGGACGCGATCGCGCCGCTCGTCGGGCACACCGGCACCGCGTCGACGCTGTTCCGGTCAATGCTGCGTGAAGACCTCGAGCGGGCGGCAGAGGCCGGCGAACTCCCCGAGGACGCACCGGTCCCCGATCTGACCGTGCTCATCTCGGGCGCGCTGCGTCAGATCGGGGTGACAGCGGCGAACGAGCCGGCCCGCACAGGCGGGTTGCTGCGGGCATTGCGCCTGATGCTGAGCTCGATGTTGGGATCGGCCGCGGACTGAGGCCCGATGCGGCGCTCAGTCGCGGACTGGGGCCCGATGCGGCGGTCGACCGTAGGCCGAACTCTCGCGACCCTCCAACTCTGCGGCAAGCTGGACAACGTACGGCACAATTTCTTCGATGAGAAACTTCGCGGTCTCGGTTTCAGGCCTCGTGGCTGCCCAGCCGAGGTAGGTGAAGCCGCGAGCGACCAGAAACACGTCGAGCATGCGCTCCTCGCCCTCGCTTAGGGCCCGCTCGGCCCGATATCCGCGCAGAAGCGCCGCCCGGTAATCCTCATATTCCGGTCGGCGCATAAAGAAGAAGAGGGCCGTCGCGAGGTCGAACAGGTACCACCCATCTCCGAAATCGTCGAAATCGATCACCACAAGTTCATCGCCCGAGACGAGCACGTTCTCCGGGGTGAAGTCGGCGTGAATGGTGCCGTACACCTCGGGGGCAGTGCCAAAGTCGGCAAGCGCGCCGAGGATCAGGGCACGTCCGCGCCGCAGCTGCGCCTTGCCCGCGTCGTCGAGCCCGGGCACCGTCAGCGCGTCGCCCCAGAGCGCGCGCTCACCGACCAGCCCCTCCGCATCCCAGGGCACGCGCGGAAACGAGCGAACTCCGACGAGCTGCTCGGCGACCGCGTGCATCCGAGCCGCGATCCGACCCATCTGCTCGAAGCTCGCGGGTTCGAGCTTGTGGTTGTCGTCCTCGGAGCTGCCCAGCACCCGCGATCCCTCGAGCCACCGCTGCGCGTCGACCACGACTTCCGTATCCCCGTCGCTCACCACCGTCGTGTACGTGCCTCGACTCGTCGGAACGAGCCGAACGACTGGAAACCCGCGCCCGGCAAGGAGCTCGATGAACTCCGACTCGGCGGCGATCTCCTCCTGCCCGCGATACCCGGGGCGGTGCAGGCGAAGCGCGATGGGACCGTCCGGCGTATCAGCGCGAAAGACGACGTTCTCCCGCATCTTGACAAAGGTGAGAGGCACGCTCGCCGCGTCGAAACCGAAGTCGGCGAGCGCGAGCTTCGCAAGGGTGAGCGAGTTCTCTTCGTCGAGCACGTGGATTCCTTCTGGTCACAGGTGTGCCTTGAGAATAAACGATCCCAGCATAAACGTAAACACATTGTTTAGGTTTTGCATCTGGAATACACTTTTCACATGAACGCGTCCTACACCCCGAGCTTGCTCGAGCGCCGTCGTGCCACGCTCGGCACGCACACCCCCCTGTTCTATGACACCCCCCTCGAACTCGTCAGCGGCAAAGGCGTTTGGCTTCGCGGTATCGACGGGAAGCGCTACCTCGATGCCTACAACAACGTGCCGCACGTCGGCCACGGTCACCCCGCGGTGGCGAACGCCGTCTCGCGGCAGATGCGCAAACTCGCGCTCAACACGCGCTACCTCCACCCCGGAGTAGTCGATTATGCCGAGCGGTTGCTCGCCACCTTTGACGGGCCGCTCGACCGTGTCGCGTTCGGAAACAGCGGTTCCGAGGCGAATGAGCTTGCGATACGCATGGCGCGCTTCGCGAGCGGCCACACCGGGCTGCTCATGAGCGATTTCAGTTACCACGGCACCACCCTCACGCTGGCTCAGGCAACGACCGGGCTGCGCACGAGCGAGGCGCTCGGCGAGAACGTGCGGACGATCCGCATTCCCGACTCGACCGGGCTCGACACCGCTGCAGCGGAACACCTGCTCGCGTCTTCGCTCGCCGAGGTCGACGCCGCGATCGAGTCGCTGCAGCAGGCCGGTTTCGGCGTCGCCGCGGTGCTGTTCGATCCGCTGTTCTCGACCGAGGGCCTCGTGAAGCCGCCCGCGGGATACGTGGAGGGGCTCATCGCGCGGGTGCACCGCGCGGGCGGCCTCTACATCGCCGACGAAGTGCAGTCGGGGTTCGGCCGCATCGGTCGCCTCATGTGGGGCCACGAATTGTTCGACGCGAAGCCCGACATCGTGACCATGGGAAAGCCGATGGGGAACGGACACCCGCTCTCCGCGACCGTGATGGGCGCGGATCTCCTCGAGACCTTCGGGGCCGAGAACATGTTCTTCAACACCTTCGCCGGAAACCCGGTGTCGGCTGCTGCCGGGGACGCGGTGCTGCGGGTCATGGAAGACGAGCAGCTGCTCCCCCGTGCCGCGAGCAACGGGGAGCTGCTAAAGCGGGAGCTCACGCGCGCACTCTCAGACAACCCCCGCATCAAGGAAGTTCGCGGCGACGGGCTCTTTGCGGGCATGCGCTTCACCGACCCTGACACCGGCGAGGCCGCCCCCACGACCGCCAAGCAGGTGGTCGAGGCGATGTACCGCGACCGGGTGCTCATCAGCCGCGTCGGCCGGGAGGGCGAGGTGCTCAAGATCAGGCCGCCGCTCGCGTTCGAACGCGAACACGCTGAGCTCCTCGTCTCCAAGCTCACGCGGATCATTCACGCTCTCTGACAGTTGTCTCAGAGTGCCGAGGCGTATGCCACTGGCGCATTCTTGAATACGCCGCATCGACTTCGTATCGCGCGTGTGTTTCACTTTCGAAAGCTCGTCATTTCGAGAACACACTCCAACGAAGGAGACCCTTATGGCTGAAGCACGCACCGACCTTGCCCGAAATAAACTCGGCGTCGGTTCAATCGTCTTTCTCGTACTCGCGGCGGTAGCACCGATGACGGTGCTCATCGTCGTACTGCCGCTGGCCATTGCGCTCGGCAACGGTGGCGGCATTCCGATCGCCATTCTGCTCGTCGCACTTGCACTGCTCCTGTTCGCCGTCGGTTACGCGCAGATCACCAAGGAACTCACGAATGCCGGTGGCTTCTACGCCATCGCCGTGAAGGGCCTCGGCAAGATCGCCGGGCTCATCACGGGCATCATCGCGACGATCGGCTACAACGCTTTCGTCGCCGGTGCCCTCGGCACGATCGGGTTCTTCGCCGGCATGGTGGTGGTGCCCGAACTGACGGGCGGAGCCGTGACACTCGACTGGTTCTGGACCGGTCTCGTGCTCTTCGCGATCGTGTTCGCGCTCGCCATCTCCGGGATTCAGGTCAGCGCCGTGGTACTCGGCATCGCGCTGGTGCTCGAGATCATCATGGTGCTCGTCTTCAGCGTCTCAGTGCTCGTGAGCACCGGCTTCGATCCTGCGATCTTCACACCGCAAGTGATCACCGGCGGCTCGCTCTGGATCGGCCTCCTGCTCGCCGCGACCGCCTTTATCGGGTTCGAGGCGACCGCGCTCTTCGGTGAAGAGGCCAAGGATCCGCGCCGAACAGTTCCGCGTGCCACCTATGCGGCGATCATCATCATCGGGCTGATGCACGCCTTCGCGGCCTGGGCCATCGTCAGCGCCCTCGGCCTGGCAGAGGCGCAGGGCCAGGCCATCGAGCACCTTGATGCCGGGGACCTGACCCTGATGCTCATCGGCGAGTATCTGGGCGAGTTCGGCGTGATCGTGGCATTGATCCTCGTCGTCATCAGTCTGTTCGCTGCCCAACTCGCGTTCCACAACTCGGCCGGACGCTACCTGTTCTCGCTGGGCCGCGCTCGAGTGCTGCCGAACTGGCTTGCAAGGACGAATTCGAAGGGCGCCCCCCAGCGCGCGCTCCTCGTCAACTTCCTGTTCGCGGTCATCATCGCGGCGATCTTCAGATTCACGTTCCCGGAGATCCCGTCGATCGCAACGCTCGTGCCGGTCGGGCTGGGATTTGCGACCCTGGCCATCATGATCGTGCAGGCGATCGCTGCGCTCTCCGTCGTGGTCTACTACCGCCGACAGGGCGACACCCGCTGGTGGAGCACCTTCATCGCACCCGGCCTCGGGTTCATCGCCCTCGCCGTGTTCAGCGTCATGGCGATCGCGAACTTCGCGACGGTCGCCGGCTCGGAGGAGACCTACGTGCTCGTGCTGCCGTGGATCCTCGTCGCGGCCGTGGTCGGTGGCGTCATCTTCGGCTTCTACCTCAAAGCGAAAAAGCCCGAGGTGTACGAGGGCCTGTCGGAGGATCTCGAGAAGTTCGATGAGGAGCTGGCCGAGGCGCGCGCCGAAACACGGGCCGAAACCCGAACCGGAACCAGGACCGGGACCGAGCCCCTCGAATGAGCGGGACCTCCCTCGCATTTACGCTGCCCCGACGCGTCGCCATCACCGGCGGCGCGTCGGGCATCGGCTTCGCCTGCGCGAGGCTCTTCCACGATGCAGGTGCCGGAGTCGGCCTCATCGGCCGCTCGCACGAACGCCTCGCGATTGCGGCCGCGGAACTCAACGAGGACGGCGCGGTCAATGGGGCCGTGATCGCCACCGCGGCGGCCGACGTATCGGATGAGCGGGAGGTCGCGTCGGCGCTCACCTCGGTCGCCGGGAGCCTCGGCGGGCTCGACGCGCTCGTGGTGTGCGCGGGCATCGAAGGCGAGATGGGCTTGGCCGTCGAGGAGGTCACGAGCGAGGGCTTTCGCGGAGTGCTCGAGACGAACGTGCTCGGCGCGTTTCATGCCGTCAAGGCGGCGCTCCCCTTCCTTCGCGAGGCCGAGTCGCCTGCCATCGTGCTGATCGGCTCGGACTCGGGGTTCGTTGCGGTGCCCGGGATGCTGGCCTACAACGCGTCGAAGGGTGCCATCGTGCAGTTCACCAGGGCGCTTGCGGTCGAGCTCTACGACACCCATGGGGTGCGAGTCAACAGTGTCGCGCCGTCGATCGTCGACACCCCGATGGCGCGGCGGGGCCTCGGCGACGCGGTCATGGATTCGCCCGATTTCCCGCTGCAGACCGGCGAAGATATCGCCTGGTCCGTGGCGTACCTTGCAAGCCGCCAAGCACGGGCCGTCAACGGGCAGACGCTGCTGTCGGACTTCGGGTACACGGGTCGATCCTCGTTCCCCGCGTGATCTCGAATCGTTCAGGTGAGACGCCAATCGATACCGACTCCACCCTGCGCCTCGAGCGCCTGATTCGCTCGGCTGAACGGGCGCGACCCGAAAAAGCCCCGCGAGGCAGAGAGCGGAGACGGGTGCGCGCTCTCGATCCTCGGCACCTCGCCCAGCATCGGTGCGAGCGACCTCGCGTCGTTCCCCCACAGGATCGCGACGAGCGGCCCTCCGCGCGCCACGAGGGCTCGGATCGCGCACTCGGTGAACGCTTCCCAACCCTTGCCCCGGTGCGATGCTGGTGCGCCCGCGCGAACGGTGAGCACTCGGTTGAGCAGCATGACGCCGGCATCGGCCCAGGGGCTGAGATCCCCATGCGAAGCCGGCTCGACCCCCAGGTCGTCGTGCAGCTCGCGGTAGATGTTCTGCAGGCTGCGCGGGATCGGACGCACCTCGGAGGCCGTCGCAAAGGACAGCCCGATGGGGTGGCCGGGAGTCGGGTACGGGTCCTGACCGACGATGAGCACGCGCACGTCGGCAAGTGGCCGCTCAAATGCTGCGAGGATCCGGCTCCCCGCGGGCAGCACCCGGTGCCCTGAGGCCCGTTCGGCGTTCAGGAACTCACCCATCTGGGCGAGTCTGGACTCAACAGGTGCGAGGGCTTCGGCCCAGTCGCGCGCAATGATGCCGGCGTCGGCCAGCTGGGCGAGATTCATCGCCATGAACCGCTACCCACGCCCGTCTGGCCGCACCTCGAGCGGACCGCGGTGCGTATGGAACACGCTGGTTTGCGCCACCGGACGCAGCACGATCAAGTCCTGATTTACGTGCGGCGGTTGCTCGAAGGCGTCGACGATCACGCGGGCGACGTCCTCGGCCGTGAGCGGGATCACGTTCGCATACACCTTCTTCGCCGCCTCCGCGTCGCCGCGCAGACGGTTGAGCGTAAACTCCTCGGTGTGGACCAGACCCGGGGCGACCTCCATCACCCGGATCGGCTCACCGGCCAGCTCGAGCCTGAGGACGTTCGACACGGCGTGCGCGGCGAACTTGGCGGCGTTGTAGCCTCCGCCACCCGGGTACGCGTCGAGGCCGGCCGTCGAAGTCAAATTCAGGATCGACGCCCAACCATGCGGGGCGGCCGCGGTGGCGGCATTGCCCTCGCCGGAATTGTCGGTGTCGTGGGCCGCGTTGCTGTGAGCTCGTGCGGATTCGCGAAGCACCGGCAGCATCGCCGCCGTCACCGTGCGCAGGCCGATGACGTTCACCTCGAACATCTGACGCCAGTCTTCGTTCGATGCGGTCTCCACCGAGTCCGTGCCGAGCGCGCCACCGGCATTGTTCACGAGTGCATTTGCCCCGCCCGTTCGCGCCACCTCGGCCACCATCTCGGCGACCTGCTGCTCGTCGGTCACATCGCAAACGATGGGGTGGGCGCCCGTCTCGGCGGCGAGCGCCTCGAGGCGATCCTGGCGCCGAGCGACGGCCACCGTTTGCCAGCCGGCTTCAGAAAATCGACGAACCGTAGCCGCGCCAATGCCCGAGCTCGCGCCCGTCACGACCACCCGCTTGGTCGAATTCATGCACGCTCCTTGAGAAGTATGGGCCGGAGCAGGTCCAGACCGCCATCACTGTGGGGATGCTGTAGGGTGCGGCGCAACGCGACAATTATGACGCCGCGTGTCGCCCACGCTTGCAGCACCGTCTCGCACTTCATACTCTCATAGTGCACCCGAGCAGCACGAGCGAGCTGCACCCGATCCCGCACACTCCCATCGCAAAGGAACCTCTCATGTCCGACCAGAACGCTTGGAACTTCGAAACCCTGCAGATTCACGCGGGCCAGCAGCCCGACCCGGTCACCGGGTCTCGCGCGCTCCCCATTCACCAGACCACAGCGTATGTGTTCGACAGCACTGACCAGGCAGCGAACCGCTTCGCGCTTGCCGAGCTCGGCCCGATCTACACGCGCATCAACAACCCCACGCAGGAGGTCGCGGAGCAGCGCATCGCGGCGCTCGAAGGTGGAGTGGCGGCGCTGCTGCTCGCGAGCGGACAGGCGGCATCGACCTTTGCCGTGCTGAATATCGCGAACTCCGGCGATCACATCGTTTCGTCATCCTCGATTTACGGCGGCACCTACAACCTGTTCAAGTACTCGCTCGCGAAGCTCGGCATCGAGGTCACGTTCGTCGAGGATCAGGATGATCCCGCCGCCTGGCAGCGTGCCGTTCGCCCGAACACGAAGCTGTTCTTCGCGGAGTCGATCGCGAACCCGCGTTCGAACGTGCTCGATATTCGGGCCGTTGCCGACATCGCTCACGAGAACGGTGTGCCGCTTATCATCGACAACACCGTCGCGAGCCCCTACCTGGTGCAGCCGTTCAAACACGGTGCTGACATCGTGCTGCACTCGGCCACCAAGTTCCTGGGCGGCCACGGCACCACGCTCGGCGGGGTTATCGTGGACGGCGGAACGTTCCCCTGGTCCAAGCACGCTGATCGTTTCCCCGGGCTCAACACGCCCGACCCCTCGTACAACGGGGTCGTTTTCACCGAGGCCGTCGGCGACGCCATCGCGTTCATCATCAAGGCCCGTGTGCAGCTGCTCCGCGACTTCGGCTCATCGATCGCTCCGCAGAACGCCTGGCAGCTGTTGCAGGGCATCGAGACCCTTTCGCTGCGCATCGAGCGGCACGTGCAGAACGCGCAGGAGATCGCCGAGTGGCTCGACAACGCGGACGACGTGGCGAACGTCTGGTACTCGGGCCTGCCCTCGTCACCGTGGTACTCGAATGCCAACACCTACGCACCCAAGGGCGTCGGCGCGGTGCTCTCCTTTGAACTCAAAGGCGGGGTCGACGCAGGCAAGGCGTTCGTGAACGCGCTGGAGCTGTTCAGCCACGTCGCGAACATCGGGGATGTGCGCTCGCTGGTGATCCACCCGGCCTCGACGACGCACTCGCAGCTCACTCCCGAGCAGCAGCTCACCGCCGGAGTGACCCCGGGACTCATTCGTCTCTCGGTGGGCCTCGAGCACATCGACGATATCAAGGCGGATCTTGAGCGCGGCTTCGCAGCTGCGCGCGAGGTGGTCGCGGCGGCGCGCGCTCAGGCGTAACCTGCGCGGGGCCTGCGCGCTGCTGCCGGTGCGAGGTTGAGGGCCGTGCGTCCTCGCACTTGCATTGGCCGCCGCACCTGCCCTGTCCGTCAGACTTGTACACTCGCCGGCGGACTTGCACCGATGACCACGCGGGGTGCGCGTGACCACTGAGGGAGCCCCTCCCTGCGTGGTCATCCGCACCCCGCGTGTCGGTTCGCGCCCAAAGCGTGGCCCGGTTCACACCACCAGCTTGGGTACTGTTCGGGGCGGGAGTGGCACCCCGAACGAGACCAGCATCGACCTGAAGGTGTCGAGCCGCATGACTTCGGGCCATCCCCACCTGATGATGCGCTTACCGGTCGTCGACTCGATCCACTCCTGGCGCCGCTTCTCACGGTAGAGCTGCTCCGAGAACGGCTCTTCCTGCGCGGTGCCCTGTGACGCTCCCGGCAGATATTTGCTCTTTCCGTCACACTCGCAGAGCACGTCGATCCCGCGGAGTTCGAAATCAACGAAGTAGTAGCCCGAGGCTCTCGCAGGCACTCGGAGCTGCAGATCGACATCGAAGCCCAACTGCCTCAGACGCAAGTGGCTGATGCTCTCGAGCACCGAGTCGCACCGCGCATCCGCAAGGTCGAGCAAGTGACGAGCTCTGCGCGTGCCGGATCCTCCGCGCGTCGCGGCCAAGCGTTCGTGCAGTTCCGCTTTCCAGAGCGCGATACCCTGGACGTCGACCTGCCTGCGCACCCGGAACTGAACGCGCAAGTACGCATCCGCGCACGCGAGCGCTTGCTCGGGGCTGCCAAACCTCGCCAGATCGAGCAGGGTGCGGTCGGGGCGCGTGCAGCGTAATCCTGCAATCTCGATGACGTCAGCAGGATCGAGCGCCCGGGGTCGCCGCACGACCCCGGATGATCGTCGGTGCGAACCGCTCTCCCCGGTAGTGACGCTCACCAGCGGCTGCTCTGTAACAAGCGGCAGCCCGAGGATCACGGCCGCCGAGTGGTCCGAGTAGACCGGGGAGGTCTCGAGCCGTGCTCGCTCGCGGCTGGCGAGCACCTGGGCGAGGTGCCGATCCTCGTGACTCAAAGCCTCCCACACGGCCCGCGGTACGCTGACTCCACGTCCCAATGTGACGCACTGGTGCGGCCGGGTGCGCTGGAGCCGGTCGGTGCGAATGAAGTGCTGCTCAATGCGCTCGATTCGAGAACTGACGCCCATCGGCTTATCTTGCCCGATTTGCCCGGCCCGTATGGCGAGTCACGCGAATCTGTGGATAACTCCGCCTCGCGCCACCTGCCTCGCCACGACCGCTGGTACTTGCGGGTGACGCGCGTGACACCACCACCCGTAACTGCGGGTGACCACGCTGGGGACGGATGACCACGCTGGGAGGGGTTCCCTGCGTGGTCATCGGCACCCCGCGTGTCGGTTCGTGGGCACCGGCCGCGGCGCGGCAGGGCAGGGGCGAACCGGCGGCGCGGCAGGGGCGCACCGGGTCGGCGTAACATTCGCGCAGGCCAGGCGGATCTGCACCAGAATGGTGGGTTATGGACTGGCAGACGCCCGAGGACTCGTTCCCGACGGACTTCATCACCGACGCACAGTTGCGCGCCATCATCGGACGCCCTCCGATCAGCGGTGCGTGGCGCGACGGCGACCCGGTGGGCAACCGCAGATTTACGCACATCGGCGAGCTGACGACCGAAGCCGGCGGCCGCCTCCCCCATGTCCGCATTGCCTACGAGACGTTCGGCGAGCTCAATGATGCGCGAGATAACGCCATCCTCGTGTTCCATGCGCTCACTGGAGACAGCCACCTCGTCGGCAAGGCCGGACCCGGCCATCCCACCGACGGGTGGTGGTCTGAGATTGTCGGCCCCGGCAAAGCGCTCGACACGGACAGGTACTTCGTCGTCGCCCCCAATGTGCTCGGCGGGTGCCAAGGATCAACAGGCCCCGCGAGCCTCGACCCCGAGGGTCACGAGTGGGGTGCGAGGTTCCCGTACCTGACAATCCGCGATCAGGTCACCGCGACCGCGGCCTTTGCCGACGCGATCGGCATCGAGCGCTTCGCGGCCGTGATCGGCGGCTCCATGGGCGGGATGCATGCCCTCGAATGGGAACTCATGTACCCGGGCCGAGCGGATCGCCTTGCGGTGATCGCCGCTCCCCCCGTCACGACCGCCGATCAGATCGGCCTCAACCTGGTGCAGCTCGAGGCCATTCGTTCGGACCCGGCCTGGCGCGGGGGCAACTACTACGACTCCCCGGACGGGGTGGGGCCGCACCACGGGCTCGCCACCGCCCGCCGCCTCGCGTTGCTGAACTACCGCAGCAACACCGAACTCGATGAGCGCTTCGGGCGCGCCTGGCAGTCGGCGGTCAGCCCGCTCGGCGGCGGGGGCAGGTTCGCGGTAGAAAGCTACCTCGACTTTCACGGCAACAAGTTCACCCGAAGGTTCGACGCCAACAGCTATCTCACCCTGGTGCAGGCGATGAACTCGCACGACGTCGGTCGGGGGCGGGGCGGCGTGGCCGAGGCGCTCGCGAGGATCGAAATCCCCACCCTGGTGCTCGGAATCCCGAGCGACCGTCTCTTCACGATCGAGGGACAAGACCTCATCGCCCAACACACCCCGGGCAGCCTCGATGGCCGCCTCGCGACTCGACTCGACAGCCCGTTCGGGCACGACGCATTCCTGATCGAGTTCGAGCGGGTCGGGCAGGAGCTGCTGCGGCTCCTCGCTCAGTCTTCGTAGCGCCGACGTCGGGTCGCGTCGTTGACCTCGCCGACCAGCTCCTCGATGACGTCCTCGAGAAAGAGCACCCCGAGCTCTTGCCACTGCTTGTCGACGACCCGCGCGAGATGCACTCCGCGTGCCTGCATCTGCGCAAGCGCGTCCTCGAGCTCGGTGTCGGCGCGCAGGGTAAGCATCTCGCGGATGCGCTTCGCGGGGATCGGCTCTGACATGCGCGACTCGCCGAGCCGCAGCAGGTCCTTGATGTGGACGTACCCCTCGAGTTCGCCCGCCTCGGTGCGGACTAGGTATCTTGAGAACCCGTGCTTGGTCACGGCGTTCTCGACATCGATGGGAGTTGATCCGTCGGGCAGCGAGACGAGTCGATCGCTCGGGACGAGGATGTCGCCGGCCTGCTTCTCGGTGAACTCGAAGGCGGCGGTCAGCGCACCGCTGCGATCTTCGAGCACTCCCTCCCGGGTCGAGTGGCTCACGATGCCGGCGACCTCCTCAAGGGTGTAGGTGCTGTTCGCCTCGTTCTTCGGTTCGATGCGGAAGAGTCGCAGCACGCCGTTCGCGATCGCGTTGAGCGCAGCAATGATGTGACGCAGCGCCTTTGAGATCCACACGAGTGGTGGGGCGAGCAGGAGCACGGCCTGGTCGGGCATCGAGAAGGCGGCGTTCTTCGGGACCATCTCTCCGAACACCACGTGCAGGTATGACACGAGTACGAGGGTGATGACAAAGGCAGCAACGGACACCACCTCTGGAGCAAGCCCGGTCCAGGCGAGCGGCCCCTCGAGGAGGTGGTGAATGGCAGGCTCCGATACGTTCAGGATGAGCAGGGAACAGACGGTGATGCCAAGCTGGCTCGTCGCGAGCATCAGGGTCGCGTGCTCCATGGCCCAGAGGGCGGTCTTCGCGCGCTTGGACCCGGCCTCAGCAAGCGGTTCTACCTGAGATCGCCGCGCTGAGATGACCGCGAACTCCGCCCCGACGAAGAACGCGTTCACCAGGAGCAGGACGACCAACCAGACGATTCCGACCCAGTCGCTCATGATTGGGCCCCCTCACGCCCGGAGGCTCCCTCGTCGGGCTCACTCGCCGTGCCCGCGGCACCTCGCGCTCCCCCACCCGGTTCACCCGAGCCGCGCCCGTTCGCGGCATCGGCACCGGCAACGCCGGCCTCGCCCCCGGAACCCGCTTCGTCGGGCTCGCCCGCACCGAACGGGGCCCCGAAGTAGCGCAGCCTCGAGATCCGCCTGCCCTCCATGCGTTCCACCCGCAGTCTCGCCCCATCTTCGAGCGGCAGCTCCTCTCCGACGTCGGGGATGCGACCGAACTCGCGCAGTACGAAGCCTGCGATGGTGTCGTAGTCGTCACTGTCGGGGATCTCAATGCCGGTCTGCTCGCGCACCTCGTCGGGGCGCAAGTCCGCCGGGATGGTCATCTCCGAGGCGTCACCGACCACACCGGCGCGGGCCCGGTCATGCTCGTCCGAGACCTCACCCACGATCTCCTCGACAAGATCCTCGAGCGTCACGAGGCCCGCCGTGCCGCCATACTCGTCCACCACGATCGCCAACTGAAAGCCGCGACTGCGCAGTTCCTCGAGCAATTGATCAAGCCGCATCGTCTCGGGCACGCGCACGACGTCCTCGGCGAGCGCCGCGATCGGCACCTCGGTGCGCTTGGCCCGGGGCACGGCGACCGCTTGTTTGACGTGCACCACCCCGACGATGTCGTCACGATCCTCGTCAATCACGGGAAAACGCGAGTACCCGGTGCGCCCAGCGAGCTCGAGCATGTCTTGCGCAGGTGCCAGGCGGTGAATGCTCTCGATGCGGGTTCGGGGCGTCATCACATCGGCCGCCGTGTGCTCAGCGAACCGGAGGGTGCGGTCGAGCAACGTGGCGGTGTCGGCCTCGAGCAGCCCGGCCTCAGCAGAGTGGCGCACGAGCGAGCTCAGTTCCTCGGCGGTTCGCGCGCCTGAGAGTTCCTCCTTCGGCTCGATGCCGATCACCCGGAGGAGCCCGTTCGCGCTCCCGTTCAGCAGCAGCACTGCGGGCTTAAACACGGTCGTGAACGCTGCCTGCAAGGGCATCACCATACGCGCGGCCACGAGCGGCTTCGACATGGCGAAGTTCTTCGGCACGAGTTCGCCGACGACCATGGACAAGATCGTGGCGATCGCCACCGCAATCGGCACGCTGATCACTGAAAGCAGGTGCGTCGGCACGGTGAGGAGGCGCAGCAGCGGATCGATCCAGTGGCTGAGCGCCGGTTCCAGGGTGTACCCAGCAAGCAACGTGGTGAGCGTGATGCCGAGCTGAGCGCTTGACAGGTGCGTCGACGTGATGCGCAGGCCCTTGATCACTCGATCGAGCCCGCGCTCGCCCGCGTCACGGCGACGTTCGAGATCTTGCCGGTCGAGTGCGACGAGCGAGAACTCAGATGCGACGAAGACGCCCGTACCGACGGTGAGGAGTAGGCCGAACGCGAGCAACCACCATTCGTTCACGCGCGCCCCGTTTCGAGATGCCGCGCTTCAGCGCGGCTGGTACTCGGGGGGTCCGATTGACTTCGACTCGATCCGTCCATGATTGACGCAATGCTATCAGTGCGGGAGGTCGCAGGTACCCGAGAATCCTCTCGGAACCAGACGTGCGCATTGTGTCGGGATTGCGGCTCGGGTGTCACATTGCGCAGCGGAAAGGCGTAGGCTAGAGGACAGTGTGCGCGAACGCTGCACGAGTGCTCGCGGGGCCCGCCCGCGAGGTCGATGTCGATGAGAGGAAACGCCTTGACTGAGCGGACGAATGCCACTGGAAACGGCGGCTCCGCAGAAGACTTCGGTGCCAACGCTTGGTTGGTCGACGAGATGTACAAGCAGTACGTCGTCGATAAGAATTCGGTTGATAAGTCCTGGTGGCCAGCGCTTGAGCGCTACGCCGCTTCCGGGCAGGGCACCGCAGAAGCGAAGGGCGCTGCAACTCCAGGCGCGGGCACGATCGCTCCTACCTCATCGTCTCCGGAAGCTGCTTCGGCCCAACCGGCCGCGAAGACCACCAATGTTGCACCGCGCCAGGCACCGATTCCCGCTGAGGCACCGCGCACGCAACCGGTGCCGACCTCTGAGGTGGCCGACGAGGATCAGGTGACTCCCCTTCGAGGCATGTCGAAGACGCTCGCCAAGAACATGGACGAGAGCCTGACCATTCCGACGGCGACGAGCGTGCGCACCGTGCCGGCGAAGCTCATGATCGACAACCGGATCGTCATCAACAATCACCTGCGTCGCAGCCGGGGTGGCAAGGTGTCGTTCACGCACCTGATCGGTTGGGCGCTGATCCAGGCGCTCAAGGAGTTCCCGAGTCAGAACGTGGCGTACGCGGAGATCGATGGGAAGCCGTCCGTGATCGCGCCCGCACACATCGGTCTCGGCATCGCGATCGATCTGCCGAAGCCCGACGGCACACGCTCGCTGATGGTGCCGGTGATCAAGCGCGCTGAAACGCTCGACTTCAACGAATACCTGGCCTCCTACGAGGATCTGGTCAAGCGTGCCCGCGCCGGAAAACTCGGGGCGAGCGATTTTCAGGGCGGGACTATTTCGCTCACCAACCCGGGCGGTATCGGCACCGTGCACTCGGTGCCGCGCCTCATGCGCGGGCAGGGCTCGATCATCGGTGCGGGCGCGCTCGAGTACCCGGCGCAGTTCCAGGGCGCTGCCGAAGACGTGCTCGTCGGCCTCGGCGTCTCAAAGACCATCACGCTGACCAGCACGTATGACCACCGAGTGATTCAGGGCGCTGGCTCCGGTGAGTTCCTCAAGCAGGTGCATGAGCGTCTGACCGGCGGTCACGGCTTCTACGAGGACATCTTCGCCGCGCTGCGCATCCCCTACAAGCCGGTGCAGTGGGCGAATGATATCCACGTCGACATCAGCGGGCAGGTCGACAAGTCCGCTCGCGTGCAGGAACTGATTAATGCGTACCGGGTCCGCGGCCACCTGATGGCGGACATCGATCCGCTCGAGTACGTGCAGCGCACGCACCCCGACCTCGAGATCGAGAACCACGGTCTCACGTTCTGGGATCTCGACCGCGAGTTTGTCACCGGCGGGATCGGCGGCAAGCGGACCATGAAGCTCCGCGACATCCTGGGTGTGCTTCGCGACTCCTACTGCCGCAAGATCGGTATCGAGTACATGCACATGCAGGATCCCGAGCAGCGCGCGTGGATGCGCGAGCAGGTCGAGGTGCCCTATGAGAAGCCGGGCCACGATGAGCAGATGCGCATCCTCGAGAAGCTGAACGAGGCGGAGGCGTTCGAGACCTTCTTGCAAACGAAGTACGTCGGGCAGAAGCGGTTCAGCCTCGAGGGCGGCGAATCCGTCATCCCGCTGCTCGACGCCATGCTCATCGACGCTGCGGAGGACGGCGTCGACAGCGTGGATATCGGTATGGCGCACCGCGGCCGCCTGAACGTGCTCTCCAACATTGCGGGCAAGACCTACGGGCAGATCTTCCGCGAGTTCGAGGGAACCGCCGAAAACACCGGCTCCGGTGATGTGAAGTATCACTTGGGCACGAGCGGTGTGTTCACCGCGCCGAACGGCACCCAGGTACCGATTCACCTCGCGGCGAATCCCTCGCACCTCGAGACCGTCGACGGGGTGCTCAGCGGCATCGTGCGCGCGAAGCAGGACCTCAAGCCGATCGGATCGTTCACGACGCTGCCGATCCTCATTCACGGTGATGCCGCGATGGCGGGTCAGGGCGTCGTCTACGAGACGATGCAGATGTCGCAGTTGCGCGGCTACCGCACCGGCGGCACGATCCACATCGTGATCAATAACCAGGTGGGCTTCACCACCCTGCCGCAGGACTCCCGCACCGCCGTGTACTCGACGGATGTGGGCAAGGTCGTGCAGGCGCCCATCTTCCACGTGAACGGTGACGACCCAGAGTCGGTCGTGCGCGTAGCGCAGCTGGCGTACGAGTTCCGCCAGAAGTTCCACCGGGACGTCATCATCGACCTGGTGTGCTACCGCCGCCGCGGCCACAACGAGGGCGACGATCCGGCGATGACGCAGCCGCTCATGACCGACCTCATCGAGGCGAAGCGCTCGACGCGTCGTCTCTACACTGAGGCGCTGGTCGGTCGCGGTGACATCACGGAAGAGGAGTACCAGACGGCGAAGGAGGACTTCCAGAGCCGCCTGGAGAAGGCGTTCGCTGAGACGCATGCCGCCCAGACCGGCTCCATCCCGGTGATCGATCAGAGCGGCATCAGCTCGGCCCACCCGGCCACCGCCCCGATTCCCGCCATCTCCACGGTCGAGAC